>Ga0070730_10001087_pt1 | contig 27082 bp, 19 predicted proteins | sample Coa_R1_3_FD_66447 | JGI IMG/M metagenome (GOLD analysis project Ga0070730, IMG submission 66447) | Surface soil microbial communities from Centralia Pennsylvania, which are recovering from an underground coalmine fire - Coalmine... | ecosystem: Environmental > Terrestrial > Soil > Unclassified ... | reverse complement strand
TGGCCCAGCGAATCAACCGGATGCCTATCTGGCGAATGAGCAGCAATGTGCCTCGCACGGCGCCATCCTCGACCAGAGCAGCCACCAGACCATCTTTGACCTGCTGCAAAAGAACTATGGCAATACCGATAGCAAGACGCTAGCGGATAAACTCTACCACGCGCTCACCCTTGCCTCCATCGTAGAACGCGAAGCGCGCACCCACGAGGACCGTCAGGGCATCGCCTCGGTGTACTATAAGCGTTATCGGATCAGCACCGGCGAACTGACTCCACCCGAAGCTGGCTTGAGCCTGCTGCAAGCTGACCCAACGTTGCAATACTGGCTGGGCGCCAGCGATAATCCCTGGCCGCAGTTGCAGCAGGGCGGCAGCACGTATCCAGTCAATCCCTATGATACGTATCAGATCGAAGGTTTGCCGCCAGGGCCAATCTGCGGCCCTGGCCTTGATGCGCTGACCCAGGCGATCAACCCACTCAATACGCCGTATTTCTATTTCATCACAGGCAGAGATGGCATGACCCACTACGCCAGGAATTATCAAGAGCAGCAGAACAACATTAACCAGTACGGCACTTGACAGCAGAGTGAGTGTGCAGTGACGAACTGGGTATCCCCGGCCTGTAGACCAGGGAAGTGTCAAATCCCTTTGCCTTCTATTGTTAGAGGCCAGCATGCTGGCGCTGATCTTCTTCTGCTGGAGAGGCTCGCCAGCCAACACCAAAGAGAACCGCTATCAGAGACAAGGAACAGAGAAGGGAGGATGCCCCATGCGGAGTTTCGGCATGTTTCTCATCGTGATTCTGCTCGCCATTGTCTGCGCGGGCATCGGCGTCTACTATCTGATTCCAGGTATCCCGCATATACTCATCTTCAGCATCAGTGGCAACCCGAACACCTATCATTTGAAACACGCGCTGGTCTTCTTTGGCCTGGCCGTCCTGGCGCTCCTGGGAGTGCGCTATGTGCAGCCACTGCCCGCCGAGAAAATGAAAACCAGGCCGCTGGCAGAACGCAAAGCCAGGCGAGGCAAGTCGAAACAGGAGCAAGGCAAGTAAACCATGATGGACGACATCCTTAAAGCCGATCAGCCAACACAGGCAGAACCTCATAAGCAATCGCTCAATGAGTCTAGCCGTTTACAACGCCAGAATGAGTTGCTGCGCGAACAGATGCGCGCACTGCTCGTCTTGCAAAGCATCGCCAACGCCCTGAACGCTGAACTGGACCTTCCCCGGCTGCTTCGTCAGGTAGCGGAGGCCGCACTGCGCCTTGTCGTTTGCTCAGCCAGCGCCCTTTTGCTGCTGGACCCAACCTCAGAATCGCTGGTCGTCGAAGCGCTGGAGCGCACCAGAAGGACCCATCCAGAAGGAGCCGCCGGATCGCCCGCGCCAACGGTCTCTCCAGCCTCCCCCTCCACGTTCCCTACCCTGCCCGATAATAACCTTCTCCCCGCGCCAAAGAGCGGGGGTATACACAAGACCAATCAGCCGCAAGGGCGCAGAACCCTGGTTCTAGGGCAGGGTATCGCAGGGTGGGTCGCGGGTAACGCCGTTCCAGTCATAGTCAATCAGGTAGGAACCGATTCGCGCTTCGTACCAGAGCAAATTGCCATCGATGCCGAAATGCTGGGTGTTTATCCCAGCGCCCTCGCCTGCGTTCCGCTGGTCTTCAAGGGCCGGGTAATCGGCGTACTGGAAACAGCCCACACCTCCATCGATGGAGGATTCGATGCGCGTGATCTTGATCTCTTGCGCACGCTGGCAGCCCAGGCAGCCACTGCCGTAGCCAATTCGCGCCTCTACCAGGGATTACGCGCAGAGCGTGACCATATCATCAGCATGCAGGAAGACCTGCGCAAACGCCTGGCGCGGGATTTGCATGACGGGCCAGCCCAGGTACTTGCCTCGATTGCCATGCGCCTTGACTTTGCCCGCAAGCTGCTGAGCCATGAACCAGAGAAGGTCGATGAAGAACTTCACGGTATCAGCGAACAGGTGATACGGGTCACACGCGATGTGCGCGATATGCTCTTTGATCTGCGCCCTCTAGTCCTGGAAGCTGAAGGATTGGCAGTGGCGTTGGAACGCTTTTTGGAGCGTTTCAAATCGCCAGGTGGTCCCAAAATGCACCTGTTGGGCGAGTATCGGCAGCGGCTTCCGTATCATACCGAGGCAACCGTTTTCGCCATCACACAAGAGGCTGTCAATAACGTTCTCAAGCACGCCAGAGCCCGCAATTGCTGGATCGAACTGCGCGAGGAAGCCCGCGCGCTCATCGTGAGAATCCGCGATGATGGGGTCGGTTTTGATGTCCAGGCCATCCGGCAAAACTACGCGCAACGCGGAAGCTGGGGATTGCTCAACATGCGCGAGCGCGCCGATCTGGTCGATGCGATCCTCTCAATCCTGGCACAACCAGGCACGGGGACCATCGTTTCACTTACCATACCCAAATAACCCTCGCTGCGCACAAATTCAGCACAAGGAAACGGGCAGAAAAGAACGATAGGCGAGTATGGTAAATAAGAGTACATAATCTGGTACATTCTTTCATAGGCAATCAAAGATCAATCTTCGGTCAGCAGAGAGGAACCAACCTGAAGCTATGAGTGATGGTCGTTATGGATTGGCAATTTCTCCAGAGAATACTATCTTTGTCTCGCTCTGCTTTGAGGGACCAGATGTCTACTCTACCGCAGGCGGATTGGGGACGCGCGTCACCGAACTCACCGAGACACTGGCCGGGCTTGGTTATACGACCCACCTGATTTTTGTGGGCGACCCCACCAAACCGGCTATCGAGGAGCGCGTGGGTGGCAAACTCATCTTGAAGCGCTGGAGCCAATGGATCAGCAAATACTATCTGAGCGGCGTCTACGACGGCGAAGAAGCCAAAATCTACGATTATAATGAGAGTGTGCCCCCGCATGTCTATCAAGAGATCGTTGAACCTGCTGTCAGCCAGGGAAAGCTCGTCGTCATTATGGGCGAAGACTGGCACACCGCAGAGGTCATGAGCCGCATCTCCGATCTGCTCCACTGGCACAACCTGCGGCATCGGGTGCTGATGGTCTGGAATATCAATAGCCTGATGTCCTTGCATCGCATCAACTGGGGCCGACTGAACTACGGCGCCACGATACTCACCGTCAGTCGCTATATGAAACACCGGCTCTGGAGTTGGGGCATCAACCCGCTGGTTGTCCCCAACGGCATCCCACGCCGCTTCCTGGAACCAGTCCCAGAAGACAAACCCCAGCTCTTGCGCCAGATCGCGCAACAGGGCAATCCAGAGCGGCTGGTCCTCTTTAAGATCGGGCGCTTTGATCCCGACAAACGATGGATGATGGCAGTTGAGGCTGCCGCGCGCTTGAAATATAGCGGCCAGCCCGTGACCATGATCATCAGGGGCGGCATTGAACCACATGGCGGCGAGGTTTTGAGTCATGCCCGCCATCTCGGATTAGTTGTTCGTGACGTCGGCGCCTCGCGCCCATCGCCTGATGATTGCTTCAAACTGATCGCCCAGAGCGGCGACGCCGACATTTATAACCTGCGCTTCTTCGTACCCGAAGAATTTGTGCGTGTCTGCTATCGGGGCGCTGATGCGGTTCTGGCAAACAGTGGGCACGAGCCTTTTGGGTTGGTGGGGCTGGAAGTCATGGCAGCATGTGGTGTCGCCTTCACCGGCTCAACCGGCGAAGACTACGCCGTCTCCTTTGAAAATGCCATTGCGCTGGAGACCGATGATCCTGATGAGATTGTCGGCTACCTCCTCTATCTGCAACAACATCGTGATGAATTGGAAAAAATCCGTACCGCCGGGCACAACACAGCCCGCGAATTCGTATGGGAAGAAGCTATTGACAACCTGATAGGCAAACTAGGCTATCTGGCACGCAAGCAGAGTCTAGTGCTAGACTAGCGCGCCGACGCCCGATAGATCAAGAGAGGAAACGCGGATGGCCTGCAATCTCGTGATGTATACTGTCGTGCATCAACCACGCCGGATCAAACTTCCTGCCCAGCCCATCCCACAGGGTGCTTCGATAGATGACATTATCCACTGCCTGTTTGATGAGCCATTAAATGAACGCTACTTCCGCAAGGTCGCAGCACAGTGCTATTACCCTGCCACTGAATCCTTTCTGGCGCTGGTGCGCCAGGGACTCAAACTGAGTATCGGATTCTCTGTCTCATTTCTCCGCCAGGCAGAGCAATGGGATCGGGCGCTCCTCAATCGCTTCAAGGCGCTAGTAGCCGAGCCAAATGTGGAACTGATTGGCGTAGAACCCTACCACAGCTTCCTTTTTCTCTATGACCTGCCCCTCTTCATCCAGCGCATGCGCTGGATGCGCAGCGAGATGGAGCGCATTTTCGGCAAGCAGCCGATCATCACCGATACTACCGAGATGTGCATGTCGGCAGTCCTCTACCATGCCCTCGAACAAGCTGGGTTTACTGGTGGTTTACTCGATGGGCGATCATGGGTACTGGCCTGGCGCGAAGCAACTCATCTCTATCATTACTCAGGGCGCCTCAAGCTGCTCCCGCGCCACCTTTCACTCAGCGACGACGTCGGCTATCGTTTCTCCAATCGCACCTGGGATCGCTGGCCCTTGCTCGCCGAAACCTATGCTCACTGGCTGCGTGAAGCCTGGGGAGATTTTGTGCTGATTGGCTGGGATTACGAAACCTTTGGCGAACACCATCGGCGCGAGAGCGGCGTCTTTGAATTCCTGAGGCGCCTGCCCGAAGAACTTACCCGACAAGGCGCGCAAACACACACTCCTAGTGAGATCATCTCTCTGCTAGGCGAAGCATCCTTCCATCTGCCCCTTCCTGGCTTCCCCAGCACCTGGGCAGGCAGCGGCGGGATGGACTTCTTTCTGGGCAACAGCGCCCAGCAGACTATCTTCCAACTCATGCTCCAGATGCACGGGCTGGCAAAACTCACCGAAGACCCTGAACTGCTTGACCTGGCCCTCTGGCTGGGACAGTCCGACAACCTCCACCTCATCCAGTGGTTTGGGCGCAGTGGCGCTGAAGCCGAGGTTTCAGCCTACTTCACCCCACGCGAATGGTGGGCCTTAGGACCAGCAGGCATCATTCACGAGCAGCAACAGGTCTATCAAAACTTTCTCCGCGCAATGGAACCATTTCTCCCTGGCAAGTTGCCCAGGCAACCGGCGCAATCGCCTCTGGGGGATCATAAGCTAACGCTGGCAGAGCCTGGAATCGAGATGCGCTACTGAGCGCTGAAACCATCGCACTTATGCAAACGTGAAAGAGACAGGGGCATTGCATCCAGCCAGGCGAGGACAAGCGAGGTTGCCAGCAAGGCATAAAGGGCATAAAAAGTGTATACTCTCTATTTTCGAGGTACGACGGCTGTCAGGGTAAGTACCCCCGAACAGTCATTGATGCTAAAGCGATGAAGGTAAACGAGTGCGTCAGATACAACGACCACGACGATTCCGCCGCCGAGGCTGGATCATCCTTGCAGCGTTTTTACTGGCAGCGCTCCTGGCTAGCGTAGCGGGAGCTATAGTCACGAATCTCCATGCCCAGGAGCAGTCACATTATCAATCAGCCGTAGGGACGCCGGTCTTTGTACCCACGCCCACCCCAACCCACACCCCTTTAGCACCTGGTTCAACCATTGGGTTGCCCCCTCTCTCTCCTATCAGCGGGCCTTCTGGCAAAGGCACACCACCACGTTTGCCACCGGATATAGGAGTCATCTACACCAGTCAGAATGGGATCTACTTGCTCAAAAACGATACGGCTGAGCCAGAACAACTCAACACACCTGGCTATGATCCCCTCGTGGCGCCACTGCTGACGAACGACGGGCGCCTCCTGTATGCAGGCGCCGGACTCTACCTGGCTGATCTGCTGCATAGCGATACAACCCCACCACTTCAAATTGCCAGCATTAACACAGCGACACAAGTCATCGCGTCTATGACGATTAGTCCTGATGGGCAGCAAGTCTTCTGGAGCGTCGAACCGCACGATGGGAACGGGACCATCTCCCTCTATGAAGCCACTATAACCGCGACTGGCGCGACCCAACCAAGGCAGCTCTACTCCCAGCCTGCCAACATCTGCCCATGCTATATGATCTTTGGCCTGGGAGGGCCGGCTGCCGACGGCATGCCCACATTGCTCTTGACTGATAACCTGGGCACACCCGCTGACCAGGGCACGGGTCTCTGGAGCTTTGACCCCACCCAGCAACAAATTGGGCCAGAGGTGCTGGCTGAGGATCAAGGGCAAGCGCCATTGGCGCTCTCGCCAGATCGTACCCAACTAGCCTTCGCCCCGACAACGGGCGAAGTCCCCGAACCAACCGATAACAGCGTGCCATCACAGATTGGAAGCGATCCTTACGGCAACAGCTTGTCAGTGACAAGTTGGAATACCAGCGGACCCGGCAATCCCATAACGATTGTGTCCCCACAAACCGATGTCCATAACTTCTCAGCCTATCACTGGATCACCTCGCCGGTCTTCTCCCCTGATAGTCAGTCCCTTGCTTATATCCAGTTTTCTTCAGACGATACCGGCCCCTACGACCGACATAGCACCCTCTATGTTGCCAGCGTAGACAACAGTAGCCCACCTGTCCCTGTCGCCATCTTCAGCGCGCGGCTGGTGGAACTGGGAACCTGGCTGGATAGCCATACCCTGCTCCTCTACGCCGACGGCGGCCTCTATGCCCTCGATACCCACACGGCAGCCATCTCGCTGCTCTCGGTCGTACCGGCCTACAGCCAGATTATCGGGCTGCTGCACGTCACAGAGCAGCCGCCTGTCAATTCCGGCTGCCAACCACAGTGCGCGCGCTAGCCAGGCGTATCCCCTTGCCCACAAAGCGCCGCTCAGGAAGGTCGCACATTCTGCGCAAGCGCCTGATCGATCACCCGCGCATCCACCGCTGGCCCCGTTCCTGGCTGTTTTCCCAGCCAGAGTAAAAATTCTCTATTCCCCTCTCGACCAGCGATAGGCGAGGCAATCAACCCATGAGGATACAAAGGTTGGCGCTGCGCAGGCGCCCAGGCGCATAACTCCACCAGTACGCGACGACGCACCGCCGGGTCGCTGATCACGCCAGCGCCCCGATCCGCCTCGGCCTTGCCTGCCTCAAACTGAGGCTTCACCAACGCCACCATCCAGGTGTCTGGCCCCGTCAGTGCAGCTACACGTGGCAGCACCAGCCGCAGCGAGATAAACGACACATCAATAACCGCGCACTCCATTGGCTCAGGCAACTGCTCCAGATAGCGAATATTGGTACGCTCCAGCACCATCACACGTGCGTCGTTCCGCAGCTCCCAGGCAAGCTGCCCCTGGCCGACATCTACCGCGTAGACCAGACGAGCCCCGCGCTGAAGCAATACATCGGTGAAACCGCCGGTCGAAGCGCCGACATCCAGGCAAGCCAACCCCGCCGGACTTAGACCAAACGTATCCAGCGCCGCCTCCAGTTTGAGGCCGCCCCGGCTGGCATAACGCAATTCACCTCGACTATCGCGCACCTCACAGGGCGCATCTTCGGCCACCAGTGTGCCCGCCTTATCAATCACCCGCCCGCTAACCAGCACCTGCCCAGCCATAATCAACGCTCGCGCTCTCTCCCGGCTAGGCGCCAACCCACGTCTGACCAGCAGTTGGTCGATCCGTTCTTTTTTGCTCGCAGCCATCAGATCCTCCTCACCTTTCAGAGTAGCACATGTAACCCACGAAGTATCCTTACTTTGAAGGGGTCGAGCGCGGCAAGGAAGCGAACTCTTCCACTTGACCCCGTTTGTCCGACCTACTATACTTTTAAATAAGAAGGTTCCTCCGCCCACGTCGTTCGCCGTCGAATTGAGGAGGTTATCGCTATGACTGTTTCCACCAACATCGCCCAGATCGTTCTCCCAGACACCTACAACGCCGCCCACAGCTTTCTGGATCGCAACGTCGAGGAAGGACGCGGCGAGCGCATCGCCATCTATTACGAGGACCAGCGCTGGACCTATCGCCAGGTGCAATCGCTGGCAAACAAAGTCGGCAATGCCCTGCGCGAGCTGGGCGTGGAACTGGAGCAGCGCGTCACCCTCCTGCTGCTTGATGGCCCACCGCTTGCTGGAGCATTTCTCGGAGCCATCAAGATCGGCGCCATTCCCATCCCTATCAACACCTCGCTCCGTCCTGCCGACTATGTCTACATCCTCAACGACAGCCGTGCAAAGGTCTTACTCGTCGATGCGGCGCTCTGGCCCCAGATCAGCTCTATCCGCGCGCAATTACAGTATGTGCGCCAGATCGTCGTCGTCGGGCGCAACAGGCTGGACGTGGGCGAAGAGCAGGCAGGATTGCTCGATTTCGATGAGTGGATCGCAGGCACATCTGATGTATTGACTCCTGCGCTGACCAGCAAAGATGACACCGCGTTCTGGCTCTACAGCTCCGGCAGCACAGGCTTCCCCAAAGGCTGCGTGCATCTTCAGCATGATATGCTCGTCTGCACCGAACTCTATGCGCGCCCCTTCCTGCATATCACCCCGGATGACATCACCTTTTCGGGGGCCAAGCTCTTCTTCGCTTACGGCCTGGGCAACAACCTCTATTTCCCTTTCGCCGAAGGCGCCGCCGCCGTCTATTATCCAGGTCGGCCCCTTGGCGAAGACCTCTTCAAAGTCATTGACCGCTACCACCCGACCATCTTCTACGCCGTGCCCACGCAGTATGCCTCGATGCTGGCTATCCCTGATGCCGAAAAACGCTTCGATTGCTCTTCATTGCGCGTCTGCGTCTCTGCCGGAGAACCACTACCCGCCGAACTCTATCGGCGCTGGAAAGAACGCTTCGGCGTTGACATTCTTGATGGCATCGGCAGCACCGAAATCTGCCACATCTTCATCTCCAATCGGCAGGGCGAAGTCCGACCGGGAAGTACGGGAAAAGTGGTCCCCGGCTATGAAGCGCAACTTGTTGATGAAAAAGGACAAGGCATTCCGCAGGGCGAGATTGGCAATCTCCTGATCAAAGGCGACAGCACCTGCGCCTATTACTGGAACAAGCACGAAAAGACCAAACAGACGATCCAGGGTGAATGGATTCAGACCGGCGACAAATACTATCAGGATGAAGACGGCTTTTTCTGGTATTGTGGCCGATCAGATGATATGCTAAAGGTGGGTGGTCAATGGGTCTCGCCGGTGGAGGTTGAATCTGCCCTGATTATGCACCCAGCAGTTTTGGAGGCAGCCGTCGTCGGACAGGAGGATACCGACGGGCTGATCAAACCCAAAGCCTACGTCGTCCTCCAGCAAGGCCAGACCGCCAGCGATACCTTGATCGACGAGATGAAAGCCTTCGTCAAAGAACGGCTGGCAGCGTTCAAATATCCACGCTGGATCGAATGTGTGCCAGAGCTACCCAAAACAGCAACCGGCAAAATTCAGCGCTATAAATTGCGCGAGCAGGGATAACCAGTATGGATCGGGTGCAAGCGCTCGATGCAGTAGAAGCAAACTGGTGCGCGGCCTGGATGACGCTTAATACCATCGAAGAGCCACCGCGCTCGCTGGTGGAAAACACCACCGAATGGGTGCGCGTGATCACACCTGACGGGCCAGACCTGTTGCTGAACAACATCTTGCGCTTTCACCCTAACGGCCCAATCACTGCCCAGGCAGTGGAGCGTGCTATTGCCCCCTATCGGAAATATCATTTGCCATTTCAGTGGTGGCTGACGCCAAACGGCAGCCCGCCCGGCCTGGTGGGCGAATTGCGACGGCTGGGGATGTATCCGTGGGGCAATGCCACAGCGATGGCCTTGCCCTTGGAAGGCTGGCAGGTGCCGCCTAAAGTCCGCGTGCATCCTCACGTGCGCGTCCGGCGGGTAGCACCGGACGATGAAGAGGGGCGCTGGCGCGCGCTGAATGTGATCTGTACCGTTTTTGACGTTCCACGCGGACCAATGTCGCGCTGGTGCAGTACCAATCCCTGCTTTCGTATCTATCTGGCAGAATTGGACGACCAGCCAACAGCCGCAATGGCGCTCTTGCCAGAGGGCGAAGTAGCTGGCCTGTACCATGTCGCCACGCTGCGCGAATATCGGCGCCAGGGCATCGCAGGACGCATGATCATCCAGGGACTTCAGGAAGCGCGTGAGCAGGGCGCTCGGCTGGCAGTCTTAACCGCCACGCCCGAAGGCCAACACCTCTACGAGTTGTTGGGCTATGAAGCCTGCGGCGTCATTGAGCAGTGGATGCCCGGCGGCTCCCTGCTCGCAAAACTCTACTATGGACAATAAGGACGGACCAGCAAGCACCATGAGTACACCGTTCGAGTCGGCCCCTGCTACACCCAACACAGCGCCAACACCATTCACACCACCGCCCGCAACCCATCGGGTGCGCCTCCAGGAACAAGGGCCTATCGCCCGGCTGAGTATCATTCCCCCCTTGGATGCCACCACCTTTGCGGAACTGGCCCACCTGCTCGATACCTGGAACGCGCCACAGCGCCTCAATGCACTAGCGCTGGACATGACAGCCTGTAACATCGGTCCCAGCGTCAGCACCACCGAGAACACCGCAGGCAAAGGACTGGCGGAGGGGCGCCAGAATCGCGTGCGCGAACGCGCGCTCACGGTAGCGCAAGAGCGCGTCCTGGCTGCATTGAACCGCATCAAAGCGCCGATTTTAGGGATTACCGCTGGCGTCGTTCCTCCTTTGGGATGTATGCTGCTCTCGTCTTGTGATCTGCTGCTGGCAGCGGAAGATAGCGCGTTCGTCCGCGAGGGCGGGGCTGGCCTCGCCTATCATACATCCCTGAGAACTGGAGCAACAGGCGCTCTGCCAGAACGCATCAGCGCCCACCAGGCACATCGCCAGGGTATCGTCACCTGGCTGGCCCCAGAGGGCCAGCTTGCCGCCGAGGCGGAGCGCATCCTAGGAACCCTCGCGGATAAAAGCGCGGTGGCGCTGGCACTGGCAAAACAAGCCTTTTTTCTGGGGCTGGCACAGGCAAAGGAGCCGGGCAAGGCCCTCAGTCAGATCAGCGAACTCTATCTCCGTGACGTGATGTCTACTACTGATGCCCTGGAGGGCCTGAACGCCTTTTTGGAGAAACGGTCTCCCAGGTGGCAACATAAATGACCAACGGTCATTTTCCAGATGATCCTATCTCAGTTCTTGAGGGAGGAAACGATGCCCGCCAATAAGCTCATGTCCATGCGCAAAGCGATTGAGCGCTTTGTGCCTGATGGCGCGTCGGTGGCCTTAGGGTTGGCGCTGGAAGCGATGATTCCTTTTGCCGCCGGACATGAATTGATTCGCCAGCGACGGCGCGATCTGACGCTCATTGGCCCCATCTCCGATATGCTTTTTGACCAATTGATCGGCGCGGGCTGCGTGCGCAAAGTGCAGGCCGCCTGGGTTGGTAACGTCAGCGAGGGGCTGGCGCATAACTATCGCCGGGCCACTGAGCAGGGCATCCCTCACCCGCTCAGCGTCGAGGAGCAGAGCAATTTCAGCATGGCGCTGAGTCTCTTGGCCGCTGGCCTGGGCGTCTCCTATCTCCCCACAAAATCCCTCCTGGGCAGCGATATACCGCGCCAGAACCCTACCTTTCGCCAGGGAACCGATCCCTGGACCGGCGAGCCAATCTTGCTTGTTCCGGCTATCCGTCCAGATGTTACCATCCTGCATGTTCAGCGTGCCGATAGTGACGGAAACGCCCACATCTGGGGCTGCCTGGGCATCTGCGAGGAGGCGGCCCAGGCAGCGCAAGGCATCATCATGGTTGCCGAGGAGATAGTGCCGCGTGAGACCATCCTGAGCGACCCCAATCGCATTCTGGCGCCCGCCTTTAAAGTCCTGGCCGTTGTACATGAGCCAGGCGGCGCGCATCCAGCGCCGGTCCAGGGCTATTATAATCGTGACCATGCCACCTTCCGCGCCTATCACGCGCAGACGCGCAGCGTGGAAGGGTTCCAGCAATGGCTCGCGGAGTGGGTAACAGGCATAGCCAACCGCCAGGAGTACCTGGCGCGCCTGGGCGCCGAACGATGGCAGACGCTGGGCGTCAAAGAACACCGCTATGCCGCGCCGGTTGATTACGGCTATTGAGCAAGATAGAAAGGGCCTCTCAATGCCTGAATATACCCCCCAGGAATTGATGGTTGTCTGCGCCGCGCGCGAGATTCGGGATGGCGAGGTCGTCTTTGTCGGCATGCGTCTGCCATTGATCGCCTTCGCGCTGGCAAAACGCACCCACGCCCCCGGCGCCATCGGACTCTTTGAAAACGGATTGATGCGCGATACCCCCTCGCCTGAATTGCTCTATACAATGGGCGACGCGCCCAACGTCCTGGGCGCCCAGTGGGCCACACGCATGCTCAACGTCATGGGCCTGATGGCCCAGGGCTGGGCAGACCTGGGGTTTATTGGCGGAGCCGAGATCGACCGCTTTGGCAATCTGAACACCTCGCGCATCGGCGACTGGCAGCGCCCAACAGTCAAGCTGCCTGGCAGCGGCGGCGGCGCCGACATTGCCTCCCTGGCGGGCAGGCTGGCCGTCATCCTGGCGCACGACAAGCGCCGCTTCCGCGAGCGCGTTGACTTTGTCACTAGCGCGGGTTATGGCGAGGGCGGCAATTGGCGGCAGCGGGTGGGGCTCCCGCGTGGCGGACCCAGCGCCGTCATCACCACCCTGGGGGTGCTGGCCTTCGACCCGCAAACCGGCGAGGCATTCCTGCGCTCCTATCACCCCTTCAGCAGCGCCCAGGAAGTGCAGGAGAACACGGGCTGGCCGCTGCGCTTGGCGTCTGAGCTTGCCCCAACCCAGGCACCGACCGCTGACGAACTGCGCATCATCCGCGAATGCGATCCCCAGGGCTTCTGGACGCGCTAGCCAATTGATAAGGGAGGCTGAGAAGGCTCAAATCACCTTCCCTGCCTCCCTTATCTTTGCCCCATGAATCGCTGGCTGCCATTGCCGTAATGCCAGCCCCCAGCACATGTTCGAGAAAGTTCACCTGTTCCTCCAGCCCGTCTCTGACGGTTGGGCGCGCTTTCCGCGCCTATCGTCCGCAAACAGATTGCAGACGATAGACCCCTGGCGAAACAGATGAGCCTCTTCCCAGCAACGAGACTGAGTGGAACCCCTCCCTGGCTGCCCTTACTTACCGGCCACGCGCGCGACGGATGCGCAGGGTTCCAACCACACCACCGGCGACCAGCACCAGCGAGAAAAGAACCACCAGCGCCAGCGCCACCATGCCACCATTCTCCACGCCACTTTGCGGCCCACTGCCTGGGCCTCCCCCGGTACCCGGAGCATTGCAGGGAACACTCCCAGTTGGCGTCCCAGCGCAGACGGTCGGAGCCGGGGTCTTGCCATTGGCGGACTGAGTTGGTGATGGCGCCACTGGCGGTGTTGTCGATGTGGGCGTCGGCGTCGGCTGTGTCGATTGGGTGGGCGTCGGCGCTGCTGATGTGGGCGTGGGTGTTGGCGCTGCTGATGTCGGCGTCGGTCCCACCGATGTGGGCGTCGGCGTCGGTCCCACCGATGTGGGCGTCGGCGTCGGTCCCACCGATGTGGGCGTCGGCGTCGGCACGTTCACAAGAGGCGTTGACGTGACACTTGTTATCCCCTTCCCAGGCGTGCCACCAGCGACGGCGACCAACAGAAAGCAGCACGAAAGCAGAAGACCGGCAATAAGTATAAAGATAACAGCGAGGTTACGCACCCCCCCCTGGCCGCCGAAAACGCGCGCGATATTCCTACAAAACTGCCTTATCATGACGACCTCCAAAACTCCTCTATCAGATCAAGCATCCCCACCAGTTCCAGCACCACACTCCCTGATACATAATGAAAAGTGGTCCCTTGCCTGAACCCCAAGCCCGCTTAGTATAGCGCAGCTCCTTTGAAAAAGCTAGTCTCTTTGGCAGCTCTTTTCTGCAAAGATTGTAACCATTCTGCCTGCCTGGAATCTGTTGTGTGCTATAATGACAGAGAATGGCGGGAAACTGACTGCGACACTTGCCGCTCCCCATTCGTCGATAGAGCGTAATCAGGAAGAAAGGGCTATATCCCTTTTGGCCCTCTCTTGAAAGAGCGCCTCTTCCCTCTATAATCAAACAACGAGCGAGACGCCAAATCGTCGCATTGCTGCACGAAATAAAGGGGTGATTGCCACCAATGAGCATTATCACAAAGATTATGGGCGATCCAAACGAGCGTGAGCTAAAGAAAATCCGGCCCATCGTTGCCCGCCTCAGTGACCTGGAGCCAGAGATGGAACAGCTCAGCGACGAGGATTTGCGTGGCAAAACCGCTGAGTTCCGCCAGATCATCGATCTTGCCACTGAGGACGCGGAGGACGATGAGGAGCGCGCCAAACAGACTGCCGAGGCGCTTGATGAGATTCTGCCGGAGGCCTTCGCCGTTGTGCGTGAAGCCAGCCGAAGGACAATTGGCTTACGCCATTACGATGTGCAGATGATCGGCGGCTACGTGCTGCATCAGGGCAAAATCGCCGAGATGCGCACTGGCGAAGGCAAAACGCTCGCCGCCACCCTGCCATCCTATTTGAACGCCCTGCCAGGCAAAGGCGTGCATATCGTCACTGTCAACGATTACCTCGCCAAGCGTGACCGCGAGTGGATGGGGCGCATCCACGAATTTCTGGGTCTGACAGTGGATGTCATCCTGACCACCCAGAATCCCCAGGGGCCGGAGCGTCGCGCCGCCTATCAGGCCGACATCACCTACGGTACCAATAACGAATTCGGCTTTGATTATCTCCGCGATAATATGGCCCCTGATCTGGCCTACTGCGTTCAGCGCCCGCTCAACTATGCCATCGTGGACGAAGTGGACAACATCCTGATCGACGAGGCACGCACCCCGCTGATTATCTCCGGCCAGGCTGAAGAATCCGCCGAGATGTATGCCCGATTCGCCAGGCTGGTTCCTCGTCTGCAAGAGGAGGAAGATTATCTGATTGATCTGAAGTCCCGGACGGTGGCTATCCTGGACTCCGGCATCGAAAAGATGGAGCGCATGCTGGGCGTCAAAAACATTTATGCCGATATGAACCTGACGCGCTATCTTGACAATGCCCTCAAAGCGCACGCGCTCTTCAAGAAAGATAAAGATTATATTGTCAGAGATGGCGAAGTCATTATCGTTGATGAATTCACAGGTCGCCTGATGATTGGTCGGCGCTACAACGAGGGACTACATCAGGCGATTGAGGCCAAAGAAAACGTCAAGGTTCAGAACGAGAGCCGCACCGTTGCCACGATCACCTTCCAGAATTATTTCCGTCTCTATAAGAAACTGGCCGGCATGACCGGCACTGCGCTGACCGAGGCGGAAGAGTTGAACAAGATTTATAAACTCGATGTCGTCGTCATCCCGACCCACAGGCCCATGATCCGCGAGGACCAGGCCGATCTCATCTATAAGACAGAAGAGGGCAAATTTGACGCCGTTGTCGAAGAGATCAAGCGCCGCAGTGAAGCGGGGCAGCCAATCCTGGTGGGCACCACCTCCGTCGAACTCTCCGAGTACCTCGCCGCGAAGCTCAACCGCCAGGGCATTGAGCATAGCGTCTTGAACGCCAAGTTCCATGAAAAAGAGGCACATGTCATCGCCAACGCTGGACGCAGTGGCGCGGTGACGATTGCCACCAACATGGCCGGTCGCGGCACCGATATTCTGCTGGGAGGCAATCCCGCCGAGTTCGTCGATAGCATCCTGCATGAGTGGGACATCGATCTGGAAATGGCAACTGAGGAGGATCGGGCCGATGCCCTCGAAGAGGCCAAAAAGCGCTGCGAGGAAGGTCGCAAGCAGGTGCTGCGTGTGGAGCAACTCCGCGCCTGCCAAACCGTCGAGCAGCACCTGCAAGACATCTTCGCCGAGCGCAAGATCGATCCAGAGAAGGTTACCAGCGAGCAACGCCAGAAAGCCGAGGCCGATGCCAGGAAGCGCTATGCCAAATATCTACGCCAATGGGAAGACGTGGTCCTGCGCGAAAAAGAGATAGACCCGGAAACGGCCACTCCAGAACAGCGCAAATCCGTCGCCAAAGAGGCCGACGAGCGCCGCGACGAACAGTATGAATACGAGATGGCGCTGCGTGGCCTCCATATCATCGGTACTGAACGCCACGAGGCGCGGCGGATCGATAATCAATTGCGTGGCCGCTCTGGCCGTCAGGGCGACCCTGGCTCCTCGCGCTTCTATCTCTCCTTGCAAGATGATCTTATGCGCCGCTTCGGCACAGATCGCGTCTCGCGCCTTATGGATATGGTTGGCATGGACGATAGCATGCCCATCGAGAGCGGCCTGGCGAGCAAGTTCATAGAGCAGGCCCAGACCAAAGTCGAGGGCTTCAACTTCGACATCCGCAAAAATGTCGTGGACTATGATGATGTGATCGCCAAGCAGCGCGAAGTCATCTACGCCGACCGCCGGAAGGTGCTGGAACACGAGGACTTGCGCCCCAGGATTCTGGGGATGATCGAAGCTGAGATCGAGCGCCAGGTAAACCTTCATACTCAGGCAAGCGCATCCGAAAACTGGGATCTGGATGGGCTGATCCAGGTCTTCAAGCCCTGGTTTGAAGTGCCTGATGACATCTTCCCGGATAACCTCAATATCTTGAAGCGCCAGGATTTGATCGATAGCCTGATCGAACTAGCCCATCAGGCGTATGACGCCAAAGAAGAAAAAATTCGCCAGGAATTCGCCGACGAGGGCGAAGAGAAAGGCGACGAGATCATGCGCTGGTTGGAGCGCTACGTCATGTTGCAGGTGGTAGATCGGCTCTGGATGGACCATATCGACGCCATTGATGTGCTGCGTACTGGCATCGGCCTGCGCGGGATCGGCCAGCGCGACCCCAAAGTCGAGTTCCAACGCGAAGCCTTTCAGATGTTTGATGACCTCAAACTTGCTATCCAGCACGACGTTGCCGACCAGATCATGCGCGCGCAGGTGACGAAGCGGATTGAAGAGCAGCAGCCCAAGCCCAGGGCGCTGCCACGCAATATGCGCACCAACCTGGAGCAGATTGCTGCCGCCAGCGGCCAGGCTAAATCAGACAGCATGGGCAGCGGCGCGCGCGCACCTAGAATGCTGCCCGCGCCCGCCGAAAAGGGCAACAGCAAAGCGAGCCAGAATAACAACGGACATACGGGCAACGGTCACAAGACGCAGACGCCAATTCCTGCTTCGCCTCGCGCCCAGGGGCCGCAGCCCAAGCAGCAACCAGCGATGGCTGGAGCGCGCGGACCACAGCAAGCACAAAAAGCCAGTGGCAAACCCGCAGCCAAAGCGCCTACGCCTCCAGTGGACCCACGTCGGATTGGTCGCAACGATCCCTGCTATTGTGGCAGCGGCAAAAAGTACAAGCTCTGTCACGGCAGATAGCAGGCTTGCATGGTCGTAATTGGATAATAGAAGAGCGAACGTCACAAGGAGAAAGCCGCTGCATCCAACAGCCCGTCGTTGGATGCAGCGGCGGCGGGTAAAAGAAGAACCGGCCACCTACATATCATTCATATTAGAGAAGCCCTTGCCATTCTTCTTGCCATAGCGTCCGGCCAAAACCATTCGCCTGAGCAGCGGCGGCGGCGCGTAGAGGGCGTCTTTGAAATCATCGTAGATCGCCTGCGCCGCATAAAGCGTCGTATCCAATCCCACATAATCAAGCAACTCAAATGGCCCCATCGGATAGCCACAGCCCAGCTTCATGCTCGTATCAATGTCCTCCATCGTCGCAAAGCCCTGCTCATACATACGAATCGCAGCCAGCATATAGGGAATGAGCAGGAAATTGACAATGAAGCCCGCCCGGTCCCTGGCAACAACTGGAGTTTTGCCCAATGACTGGGCAAAGCCTTTGAGCGTCTCAACGGTCTCGTCGCTCGTCGCAATGGTGCGCACCACCTCCACGAGCTTCATCACTGGCGCAGGATTAAAGAAGTGCAGGCCAGCAATCCTATCCTGGCGATTGGTCATAGCAGCCATCTCGATAATCGTCAGCGACGAAGTATTGCTGGCAATCAGCGCGTCGGAGCGCAGAATGCGATCTAGCTGCGGAAAGAGCTTACGCTTCTCATCCATGTTTTCAATGATCGCCTCAATCACCAGATCGCAGTCGTGGAAAGCCTCCAGGGTCAGCGTGCCGCGCAAGCGTGCGCGCGCTTCCTGCGCCTGGCCCTCGCTCAGCTTTTGCTTGCTCACCAGCATCTCCCAGGCGCCACAAATGCGCGCCAGCCCCTTATCAAGCAGTTGCTGATTTACCTCATGCACCAGTGTCTCGTAACCCGATTGGGCGCAGGTCTGTGCAATACCACTCCCCATCAACCCACAGCCAACGACTCCAACACGTTTGATCTCCATCGTCATCAGCGAAGCCTCCTTCGTATTGCGCCCTCGGCTAAGCAGTGAGGGCTGGTTTCATGAAAGTCGTTTTTACAGGAGTTTTTCCTGAGAAAACTCCTCCCACTTCTGGATCAGAGACTGAATCTTTGGCCGACCATTCAGTCGCCGCTCAAGAGGTGGATGCCAGGCTCCATGCGCATGTGCCCCTTCGCGTAACGCGCCCAGCACAGAGAAATAGCGTAGCTCTTCGGGCAAAAATAATTGGCCCTCACCCGGCTGTTGCTCAAAATAGAAATACTGGCCGCGTTCTTGATACCATGCGCGTATATCTGCCAGACCACGCACCGGATGGGGATGATGGGCCGAGAGATCAAGCTGAAGCGGCCCAAACGGGAAGCAATGCAGATGAGCGTGATACACCGTCTGGTGAAAGACGCCATGCTCCCAAAAGACCGGCGGGCGATACGCCTGGCGCAAAAACTCCGTCGCCTCGGCCTTCATCCGCAGAAACTCCTCCTCCAACGCTGGAGATACCGCACCATAGCAGCGATAATGAGCCTTAGGAACAAGCAGGATATGTCCCTCGATCAGCGGAGCATGATCGGCCAGCAAAAAGAAGGATTGACACTCACTCAGAATAGTATGGAGCTTCTGACGTTGACAGAATGGGCAATCTTCGCAGGGACGCGGTACTTCAAACGCGGGTTGTTGTGCCAAACCCATGTAGTGATTCCTCGAAAACACAACCTCGGTCCCTGCCGATGCTGAACGGCTAGCGGCGGCGGACGCAAGGAGATAGGCGCAACCTCTTGAGTAAGTATACAAGGGCGAGCCGCCTAACGCAACTGCCGAGCTACTCATCGACACCAACCGATCAGCCATCAAACCAAGCCAGGCACCTTGACACGCCCAAGACAATAAGATACTATACATGAGAGCCAAACACAGATGGCTCATCCAATCTATTGGGGTGTGGCCAAGCGGTAAGGCAGCGGACTTTGGATCCGCGATCCCAGGTTCGAATCCTGGCACCCCAGCCTTTACCCAGTGCGGCGGAGCATTCCTTACAGACAGGGATACATCAACCGCTTTGCCTGCGTCCCCTTCGGGAGTAGGATACAAAGGAGGGCAGCGTTTGCTCCCCAGGCTTCACGTTGGGGGTCTGCGCCGCTATATCGATGAGAAAGCTGGCAGCCCTGGTGCTGGCAGCCGGGAAGGGCACGCGGATGCGTTCTCGGTTGCCAAAAGTGCTTCATTCTCTAGTCGGTCGCCCGCTTCTAGACTACGCGCTGGCCGCTATCGAGGGAGCAACACCAGGCGCTCAAACCTCTGAGCCTGGCGAGGGACAAGATGGCCCTATACCCATCGTTGTGGTCGCCAGCCCGGAAAGCCACGCCATGCGCGCCACATTCGATGGTCGCTGCCGCTTTGCCATCCAGCCCGAACAACTGGGCACCGCCGATGCCGTGCTGGCAGCTCAGGCAACCCTGGCTTCGCTCTCGCCAGCGCCTTCCCATGTGCTGATCCTGCCTGGCGATGCGCCACTGCTGACCGCTCAAACGCTGCTTGCGCTGCTCACTGCTGCCAGCCAAAGCGCCAGTCCGCTTGCCCTCATCACTGCTCAGGCTCCAAACCCAACTGGCTACGGGCGCGTTGTGCGGGATCAACAGGGACAGGTCAGCGCCATTATTGAGGAAAAGAATGCCAGCCCCCAGCAACGCGTGATCACCGAGGTCAACTCCTCCATCTATTGCATCAGCGTAGACTGGCTCTGGGAGTATCTGCCACACGTGCAGCGCAATCCCGTCAGCGGGGAGTATTATCTGGTTGATCTGGTCGAGATGGCCGCCAGGCAGGGCCACGCCATCCCGACCGTGAGCGCCGCACTGGAGGAGGTCATGGGTATCAATGATCGGGTGCAGCTTGCCGAGGCCGAGCAGATCATGCGCCGCCGCATTCTGGAACGCCTCATGCTCAGCGGCGTCACGCTCACCGACCCGGCCAGCACATTTATCGATGCCAGCGTCCAGATCGGCCAGGACACCGTGATTCAGCCTTTTACCACCATCAGCGGGCAGACAACAATTGGCAGCGATTGCGTCATTGGCCCGCAGAGCGTCATCAGCGATAGCCAGATTGGCGACAACTGCGTCGTCATCGGCTCCTGGCTGGAAGAGGCAACGCTGGAAGCGCGCGTCCACGTCGGGCCAATGAGCCATCTGCGACCAGGCGCGCATCTTGCCAGTGGAGTCCATCTTGGCAACTACGCCGAGGTCAAGAAATCATTCATCGGCGCAGGCACACAGATGCACCACTTCAGCTACATGGGCGACGCCACCGTCGGGGAAAACGTCAATATCGGGGCAGGCTCGATCACCTGCAACTACGATGGGACACCAATTAAGAAACAAACGATGATTGAAGATGGAGCTTCCGTCGGCAGCGACACGCTCTTTATTGCGCCAGTCAGGATGGGTCGCGGGGCCACGACCGGCGCGGGCGCAGTCGTCAACCACGACGTCCCGCCAGGCACACTGGTAGTTGGCATGCCGGCCCGCGCCATCCGTCGCGTTCACACAAAGGAAGGAGAAACACGCGCCACTCCGCATGCTGCTTCTGCAACTGAACAAAGCGAGGAGCCTGGTGGGAACAGCGCATCTGCCAACCTACGAGAATCTTCTGACGCCAGCGCACTCTCGCAAGCGGCTCCTCTCAGCACACCAAAGCGTGGAGAGGGGGAGGAGTAGGCGATCTCTATGGAGAGTATTGGTTCATCAGGTTCAATAGCGAGTTTTTTTACTGCCCATAGTGCCACGAGCGCCCACCCAGGACTGATCTCTTTGGCTTCTTTTGCCGCCGCTGCGCAGAGCAGCGCAGCCGCTTCAGGATTTACCAACACCCAATGGCTCCAGCTTTTTGGGATTCTCATCGCGCTCTTCTTCTCTGCCACTTCATCAGCCGCTGAAACAGCGCTCACCTCTGTGAGCCGCATCAAAATCAAGAATTTGGTAGCAGAAGGAGATGTGACTGCTCAACAGATTGAGCGACTCCTGGCCGAACCTAACAAGTTCCTCACCACCATTCTGGTCGTCAATAATGTGGCGGTGATTGTCGCCTCCACGCTGGCAACGGTCCTGGCAATTCACGTTTCCGAAAACTGGGGCGAACTCCTCTCGACCCTCCTGACCTCGCTGGTGGTCCTGATCTTCTGCGAGATTACCCCCAAGACAGCAGCCGTCCAGAACCCAGAGCGTTGGGCGCGCATCCTGGTCAATCCGGTGCGCGGCGCTGCCTGGCTGCTGACTCCAGTCATCGGGTTTCTCAGCGTCATCACCTCCTCGCTGGTACGCCTCTTAGGCGGCCAGGTCCGCCGACGCGGGCCGTTCGTCACCGAAGACGAATTGCGCATGCTGGTCACAGTGGGCGAAGAGGAGGGCGTGATCGAGGAAGAAGAGCGAGAGATGATCCACAGCATTTTCGAGTTGGGGGATCGCCCGGTGCGTGAGATCATGGTCCCACGCATTGATATAGTCACACTGGAGAGCGAGGACACCCTCGAAGAAGCCGTCAACCTCATCATGCAGGGCGGGCAATCGCGGATCCCCATCTACGAAGACACTATCGATAACATCATCGGTGTACTCTATGCCAAGGATCTCCTGCGCCATCTGCGCCAGGGCAACCTTCAGGGCAAGGTACGCGATTTTGTCCGCCCGGCCTATTTTGTCCCAGAATCGAAGAAACTGGATGATCTCCTCCACGAGCTTCAGCATCAGCGCGTGCATATGGCAATTGTGGTTGATGAGTATGGGGCCGTTGCCGGCCTGGTGACGATTGAAGATCTCGTTGAGGAAATCATTGGCGACATTCAGGATGAGTACGACAAAGAAGAAGTCCTCTACGAGAAGCTCAGCGGCCATGAATATATCGTCGATGCCAAAATCAGCATCGACGACTTCAACGAGCTACTAGACTTGAAACTCACCGATGAGGATTATGATACCTTGGGCGGTTTTGTCTATACGCAACTAGATAAAATCCCCAGCGTGGGTGACGAAATCAACTATCAAGGTCTTACCTTAACGGTGCTTTCTACCAGAGGCCGACGGATTACCAAGATCAAGGTCGTGCGCCACTCTGACAACACCATGTTGAGAGAAGCCGACGAAGAGCCAACCGATCAGCAGCAAAGCAGTAATGGCGCCCACCCCCACAATAACCGTCCCCCCCCAGAGCCCGCCAGCGCCAGCAACAGCCACAGTGAGTAATTGCTCCACTTGCACCTACTCGCCGAGGAAAAACCAGCAGCACTATCCCCAGCAAACAATGATAACCAACTGCTGGGGCTGCCTTGGTCACGGCGATCTTTCTCTTCCCACTCTCGCTGTATCTATCTACATCCTTCTGCTAAGCAAGAAAACGTCGCGCAAAAGCGCTGATAGGAATCCAATAGGAATCCAACAGGCGCCTGGACAAGGTATGGTACAATACTACAGAGAATGAAGTATAGGGGCATGGATGGAACCTGTAAGGGAAATTTGAGATGCTACAGCAAGTTACACATGCTAGTAAGGAGGGTAAGCAGTGATTACAACCTGCCATGCCCATAGCGCGCTGAGCCAGGCTCAGCATGCTATGGCCGAAAGCGAGGGGCGTTGGCCGCGCATCTGCGCCCTACCGTGTAAAGCCAACGGGCAAAGCGAGGTGGGCCATGTGCTTTAGAGTCGCCATGCTCAGCCTGCACACCTCGCCACTGGCGCCCCTGGGCAAAAGCCCTGAAGCCGGAGGCATGAACGTCTATGTACGCGAACTGGCCCACGAACTGGGCAAACATGGTTTCATCGTGGACATCTTTACCCGCTGGACTGACCCCACCACTCCTCGGATGCTCCCTCTCAGCGAGCAAGTGCGCGTGATACAGATCAAAGCTGGTCCCATCGCCAAACTGCCTAAGAATGACCTCTTCCAACACATCCCTGAATTTGTGCGCCGGGTGCAGCAATTTGCCGAACACGAGCCGCACAACTACGATGTCCTTCACAGCCATTACTGGCTCTCTGGCGTAGCGGGTATGCAGCTTGCCGAAGCTTGGGATATTCCCCACCTGACGATGTTTCACACCCTAGCCCGGCTCAAACAACAGGCGCGCCCCGACGAGCTGGAATCGCCCCTGCGTAGTGAATATGAGGGACGCATCATCGCCAGCGTAGACCGCATCGCCGTCGCCACCCCCCACGAGCGCGAGCAGATCGCGCGCCTCTACGGCATCTCAGCGCAGCGCATGACGATTGTCCCCTGCGGGGTAGACCTGCAACACTTCAAATCGCTGGACCGCCAGCAAGCCAGAGCCTCGCTGGGACTGAACGGCAAACCAACGCTCTTATTTGTAGGACGACCCGACCCACTCAAAGGCGGCGAGATGCTGATCCAGGCTGCCGGGCTACTGCGCCAGCCAGCAGAGGTCGTCATGGTTGGTGGCAATCTAGAGGGCGACCCAGAGCTAGAGCGACTCCGCGCCGTCGCACGCGCTCAGGGTCTAGAAAAAGAGATTCGTTTCGTCGGCGCCATCCCCCAGGAAGACCTGCCGCGCTTTTATAGCGCCGCTGATCTTATGGTTGTGCCATCCTTTTATGAGAGCTTCGGATTGGTAGCGGTAGAGGCTCTGGCCTGCGGAACACCCGTCATCGCCACCAAAGTGGGTGGGCTGCAACATATCGTACAGGATGGCGAGAATGGCTTCCTCATTCCCTGGCGTTGCGCTGGCCTCTTCGCCGAAAAGATCGATGCCGTCCTCAGCGATGCCGCGCTGCTAGAAGACTTGCGCGCTGGCGCGCGCCCATCCGTCAGCCGCTATAGCTGGCGTTCGGTGGCAGCCCAGATTCGCCAGGTCTATTACAGCCTGACCGCTGAACGCCGCGCCGTCGCGGTCTGTTCGTGCTTCTAAAACTGCGCATTACGTGGGATTCTAGGGATTCTGGGGATTCTGCCTGCGAGACCGCTCTCCACCTGATCTGGCCGCATTCCCAAGAATCCCACCTGTGCGCGCCCCTGGGATTCTTGGGCTGCTAGCGCATCGGTCAAGAAGTCCTGTTTTCGTCCTAGCACGCGCAGGCGGGCTTCGCGGAGCCTCTGGCTCCTCCAGGCGCGGCCTTCAGCCGCCAGCCTCCGTCCAAGCCCACGCAGGCGGGCTTGGTGGCGCAGCCTCCAGGCGCGGTTTTAACCGCCAGCCACCCAGCTTTTTGACCGGCGCGCTAGCCCACCGATGCGCCACCCGGGACGACGGCCTCACATGCAAAGGATCACTCTGCACCCCATGAGAGATAGTTAGACGGCCCCAAGCACATGAGCAATATCGATGAAGTTCGGTGTCCCCAGACCAGTCGGATAATCCCAACCGGGTCCAGCAGAGTAAGCAAGATTATCGCCCTGTGTAATGTCATGGAACGGGTGGAACTTCCCCGGATGGTTGGCAAGAGCATAGATATTGGGCGGCCCACCGAGCAGCAAGTCCCCTTGCTTTTGCAACGCCTGATCGATGATAACCGCCCCGGCTGCCCAGATGGGCGCAGCGGCGCTGGTGCCGCCGACTGGCTGCCAGATGCCCTGATAATAGATCGAAATGTTATCGGCAAGCCCAGCCACATCCGGCACCTGACGGTTTCCATTCGAGTCTTTATTTTGCACGTTAGAACCTGTCTGCCAGGTCGGTCGAGGAAAGCCCTTATTCTGGCTCACACCACCCCCCGTCCCCCAGGTATTCTGGCAGTGCGCTCTATCGGGATTCGACTGCGACCAGGCAACTTCGTTGCTTCCCTGAAAGCTCGTCCCACCAACGGCAATGGCCCAGGGAGCGCTCGCCGGAAAACTTACCTGAAGCTGCCCAAATACCCCATCGGTAAAGGCCGCGCAGTCCCCACTGGCAATAAAGACGCTAATCCCTTCAAGCGCCAGAATTTCAAGCGTATCATTCAGTTGCGACAGAAAAGAGGCATCAAATTGATCCTCGCCCGCCCCATAGCTCACGCTCAGCACCTGCACCTCATCATCCTCAGCCACTTTATTCAGCGCATCCAGGAAACCCACATTATCTGCCTGGGGCGTCTGATAGTCCAGAATCTCCGCTTGAGGCGCCAACCCCGCGATCATCTCCAGGTCCAGCGTCGCTTCCCCAGCGCCAGAGCCAGGCGACAGCGGACGATCAACCTGGACATTGCGCAGATGCAGACTCGCGCCGTTACACAACGCATAATTGGCGACATCGTTGCGACTGTATGGATCGCCCAGTTCCAGCACCCCAATCTTCATGCCCTGGCCCTGAAAGCCTTTTTTATACAACTGATCGAGTGCGTAGGCATGCGCAATCTGGTCGCGTGCCACCGTCCCCAGAGCCCCATAGAGCGTGCAATCGCCCAGACTGGGCTGCTGACTCCCCTGTGGAGAGCGTCCATGCACATTGCTTAGAAAGTGCGGCGGCGTGTGGATGATTTGGCTAAAATCGCTCAGTCCCGTAATCGAGGCAATCAGCGGCACAATATCCGAGGGCAGGATCGGGGCGTTCGCTGGCCCAAAGAAAGTGCGGCCATCGAGCGTGCGAAGCTGAAGCGGCGCCTGAAACGCTTTCACAATCTGTAAGACATTTGCCCGCACAATCAGATTCATATGCAGGGGGCTGGTACTGACCACCTGAAAGCCCTGGCCGGTCAGCCAGTCACTCACCTTCTGGATGGTTGCCTGATCAGCCCCAAATTGCTGAGCAATTTGCGCAGGCGTCAGGTAATGACCATAGCTGGCAGAGGAGCTATTATAGATGTCTTGAGCCGCCTGGGCCAGACCTTGCCGATCATCACGTAAACCAATATTTAGTTGCAGCGTCGCATCTGGCGGCACCAACCCAGTAATCTGCCCCTGCAACGCCGCCAGCGGCAGCCCAGAAAGCGGCGGCAGCGGCGGCAGCGAAGGGACAGCGGCTTTTGGCTTTGTCGGCGGCGAGGATGCTCCCCCACAGGCGCTCAGGATGAGCAACACAATCAACATACCGACCAGCCATCGAATGTTCCCTGGCTTCTTAAGTAACCCCGTCATCTGTATCATACACTCAGCGGCGTACCGTGCGATCCGACCGCATCCTCCTCTCATACACACAATGAGAGACCCTTTGAGGTATCATTTCGTCCTTCATCAACCAGAGAGAAATCCAGAAAAGCAGGCTCCCATAGCCTACTGGCTAGTATACCAGATATGCCCCCCCGGCGCTATCGCTCACAGCATACACCAACCGTGAACCCGCTCACAACGAACCTGCGTCATCTTGCCAGGCGTCGGTACATATCTTGCACGCTGAGCTAGAGAGAAGCATCTTCGGGTACCCTGTCCAGGAACAGCGTGTATCTGCGCACAAAGGGAGCATAATCGATGCAACAACAAATTCCACCTCAACCATCACCTGGAGACCCATCATTCCCAGCCACCCAACCCTTACGCTCAGCGCCAGCCCAGCAGCCTGATAGCTCCTACACACCGCAACCCCAACAGCCAATGCAGCCGCCAGCAATGCCTGAGACCTCTTCCATCCAGCAAACGCAACCAGCAATGCAGACATCCTACCAGACGCCTGATGTCTCGTCTGTCCAGCAGGTCCAACCATCAACTCAAACATCAGGTGCGCCTTTTGC
>Ga0070730_10001086_pt1 | contig 27095 bp, 23 predicted proteins | sample Coa_R1_3_FD_66447 | JGI IMG/M metagenome (GOLD analysis project Ga0070730, IMG submission 66447) | Surface soil microbial communities from Centralia Pennsylvania, which are recovering from an underground coalmine fire - Coalmine... | ecosystem: Environmental > Terrestrial > Soil > Unclassified ... | reverse complement strand
ACGTGATTGTTGGTCACCGCGTAGCCGTCGGCCGTGATGAAGAAGCCGGAGCCCTGACCGGTGATGACCTGCGGGCCGTTCGGAATGTTGGGCATGCCGAAGCGGCGAAAGAAACGCTCGAATGGCGAGCCGGGCGGGAACGGAATTTCCTCTTCGTTGTCGTTATTGAGATGCGAGTTGCCGGGCCGCTCCATCTTGACCCGCACCGAGATCACAGCGGGCTTCACCTTCTCGACGATGTCGGCAAAGCCAATCGGCTTTTGCGGCAGCTGCTGGGCCCGGGCGCTCAAATCCTGCGCTTGCGCCGGCGTACCCATAACGCCCGGTTGGAAGATCCCATGCGGCGACGCGAACAATGTCGCAGCGCCAAGTCCGGCGACCGTCGTCGCGAGTAAAGCGAGGCGACGCCCCGACAGCCGGCGTGGTCCTGATTGGCTACCGTTCATTCTGCAAATCCTGTCGTTCAGCGGCTTGCGGTGCCGCACCGGCTTCGGCCGCTGCGCGTGAGGACGAAAAGCATGAGACATGCTTCATTACGGCTTGGTGTCGGCGACATTACAATTTCGTAATGTCGGGAAAACCACGCTTCAATTGGAACTTCAACGGCTTAAGGCGGGACGATTCCTGTTCTACCAGACCAGGACGAAAGCCTGCTAACCGCCCTCGTCGCCCAAAATTTTGGCGATTCGCGCCTCTTCGGCGGGGGTCAGAGCCGGGCCGGCGATCTGCGGCATCGTGCGGCGCCGCCGCACCACGATGACGAGCATGACCATGCCGAGCAGCAGGAGCCCCGGCGGCGTGCCCCATAACACCACCGTGTGCCACGACAGCGGCGGCTTGAGCAGCACGAACTCCCCGTAGCGCGAAACCAAAAAATTCATGACCTGCGCGTCGCTGTCGCCCGCCTTCAGCCGCTCGCGCACCAGGACGCGCAGATCATGCGCCAGCGGCGCCTGTGAATCGTCGATTGATTCGTTTTGGCAAACCATACAGCGCAGCTCTTTGGAGATGGCGCGGGCGCGTGCTTCCAGCACCGGGTCCGCCAACATCTCGTTGGGCTCGACCGCCCATGCGCTCGACGAAGTGATTAACGCGATCAGAAGGGTAAGCGCGTGCAGATATTTCATGGCGCCACGAACTAACCCTTCACTCAGCCGGCTGCAGCGCCGGCTTTTTCGCTGCCTTGAAGCGCGCGGGCCGCGGCGCCCCGATGCGCAGGCGCCGATCGGACAATGACAGCGCGCCGCCGCAAAACATGAATAGCGCGCCGAGCCAGATCAACAGTACATCGGGCTTAAAATAGAGCCGCACCGGAACGCTGCCGTCCTGGTTCGGATCGCCGAGCGAGAGATAAAGCTGGCTGACGCCGCGCGACATCAGGGCCGCTTCAGTGGTGGCCATCTGCCGCGCCGGAAACGTACGGCGGCTCGGCTCCATGACGCCGATGATTTGGCCGGAACGGCGTACCGTGAAATGGCCGACTACGTCGCTATAATTGGGACCGGCGCGGTTGAAAACGCGGTCAAATGTGACCTGATAGCCGGCAATCTGCAGGCTTTGCGCTGGCTTGACCTCGGCGATCCGCTCGCTGCCCCAGGCCGTCACGGCGACGATGCCAAGGAGCGTGGCGCCGATGCCGAAATGGGCGAACGCGGTGCCCCAGGCCGAACGCGGCAAGCCCCAGGCACGGCGCAGGCTCACATGCAGCGGCAGCCGCAGCACCATGGTGCGCTCGACGATGTCGGTCACCGCCCCCGCCATGACAAAGACCGCGATGCCGACGCCGAACGGCGCCAGGACCGGGCCGCCGCGGCTGATCGCAAACGAGCCGGCCAGCGCCACGGCCGCAAGCACGGCGGCGACGATCAGGCGCTGCGCGGCGCCGACGAGATCGCCGCGCTTCCAGCCCAGCAGCGGACCGAAAGGCATTGCGATCGTCAGCGGAATGAACAGCGGCCCGAACGTGGAATTGAAAAACGGCGGCCCGACCGAGATCTTGTCGCCGGTCAGCGCTTCCAGCGCCAACGGATAAAGCGTGCCGACGAACACGGTGGCGCAGGCGCAGACCAGGAACAGATTGTTGAAGACCAGCGCGCCCTCGCGCGAGATCGGCGCGAACAGGCCTCCCTGCTTGAGCAGCGGCGCGCGCCAGGCATAGAGCGCCAACGCGCCGCCGATGAACAGGATCAGAATGGCGAGGATGAAAATGCCGCGCCGCGGATCGGTGGCGAAGGCGTGCACCGACGTGAGCACGCCGGAGCGAACCAAAAACGTGCCGATCAGCGACAGCGAGAATGCCAGGATGGCGAGCAGGATGGTCCAAACCTTAAGCGCTTCGCGCTTTTCCATCACCAACGCCGAATGCAGGAGCGCGGTGCCGGCGAGCCACGGCATCAGCGAGGCGTTCTCGACCGGATCCCAGAACCAGAAGCCGCCCCAGCCGAGCTCGTAATAGGCCCAGTACGAGCCGCCGGCGATGCCGAGGGTGAGGCACATCCAGGCGCCGAGCACCCATGGCCGCACCCAGCGGGCAAAGGCCGCATCGATGCGGCCTTCCAGCAGCGCGGCAATCGCGAACGAAAAGGTGATCGAGAAGCCGACATAGCCGAGATAGAGCAGCGGCGGATGGAAGGCGAGGCCCGGATCTTGCAGAATCGGGTTGAGGTCACGACCTTCGAACGGCGCGTTGGCGATGCGGACGAACGGATTCGATGTGATGAGGATGAACAGCTCGAAGGCCGCAGCGATCCAGGCCTGAACGCCAAGCGCGTTGGCCTTGAGCGTCGCCGGCAGATTGTTGCCGAACAGAGCGACCAGTGCGCCAAATACCGCGAGGATCGACACCCACAGCATCATCGAGCCTTCGTGGTTGCCCCAAAGGCTGCTCAGCCGATAGATCAGCGGCATCTGCGAGTTGGAATTCTCGTACACATTGAGCACGGAGAAATCCGACGTGACGTAGCACGCCGCCAGCGCGAGGAACGAGATCGCGATGAACGCAAAATGCGCCAGCGCTGCCGGCGTCGCCATGCTCATGAGCAGCGGATCTTTGCTGCGCGCGCCGATCACCGGCATGCTGCTCTGGATGAGCGCGACGCCGAGCGCCAGCATCAGGGCGTAATGACCGAGTTCGGCAATCACTTGTTTGCTCCGCTGACCGGCTGCACCGCGCCGGGTGCGTACTCGTCTTTCCAATGTCCCGACTTCTTCAAGGCGTCGGCGACTTCCTTAGGCATATAGGTCTCGTCGTGCTTGGCGAGGATCGTGTCGGCATCGAACGTGCCCGCACCGTCGAGCGCGCCTTCGGCAACGACGCCCTGCCCTTCCCGGAACAGGTCGGGCAATACGCCCTGGTAAGCTACCGGAAGTTCGCTCTTGCCGTCAGTGACTTCGAAGCGGACCCGCAGTCCATCGCTACGCACCAGACTGCCGGTCTTCACCAGCCCGCCGAGGCGAATGCGCGTTCCCGGCCCGACGTGTCGTTCCAAGACATCGCTCGGCGAATTGAAGAACACGATGGAATCGCGGAACGCGTTGAGCATCAGCGCAACGGCAACGGCCAGCACGCCCAGCGAGCCGCCGATCAGAACAAGGCGCCGCTGCTTGCGTGTCATCGGGCCGGTTTCCTCAGCATCGTCGTCATCCTTCGAGACCGAGACCTCTGACGAGATCGTTGATGCGCTTGACCTCATCGGGGTGGCTGGCCAGCGCTCGCTTGGCGGCGGCGGCGGCGGCTTTCGCCTTGTCGCTGTCGCCGAGGACCGCATAGGCGCGAACAAGCCGCAGCCAACCTTCGACGTCGCTGCCGTCGGTATGTAGCTTATCGGCGAGTTTTTGCACCATGCCGCGGATCATGTCGGTGCGCTGCGCCTCGGACATGTTCTGCGCCGCTGCCATCTGCTCCGCGTCGGGACCGGCGCCCGTGCTGGCGGCCGGTTCGCCAGTGACGCGCGCCAGGGCGGCGCGGACCAAGCCGATCCAGGGCGCGTCGGCCGGCGCGTCTTTCAGCATGTCGCGCCATTTCGCCGCCGCAGCTGCGCGATTGCCGTCCTGCTCGTCGGCGAGCCCAAGAAAATAGCGCGCCTTGGCGTTTTGCGGCTCGCGCGCCACCGCGCGTGCAAAGCTGGTCTTGGCCTCATCGGTGACCACGCCGTTCGCGGCAGCGGCTAACGCCTCACCAAGGTCGGCATCGCGCGCGCCGGTCTCGCCATTGAGCGCCAGCGCCTTGCGCCGCGCCAGCACCGCGTCATCGAAACGGCCGAGCTGCATATAGACCGGCGCAATCACCTCCCAGCCCGCGCCATCGTCGGGATTGCGCCCCAGCCGCTCCTCGACTTGGCCGATCAGAGCCGCGATTGACTCGTGGCCCGGCGGCAAATTTCCGCGAGCATAAACAGGCTGACCCGGAATGTTTGGCGATCCGAGTACAACATAGAGGCCGACCGGCAGCAGCGACAGCACAACCAAGGCGGCGAGTGCGGCGGCACGACGGTGCCAAAGCGGCTGCGGCGCCGCGATCGGGACCGCAGCCGCTTTGTCCGCCGCGGCCAGGAGCCGGCGTGACACTTCAAGCCGCGCCGCCTCGGCTTCGGCCGAGCCAATGAGGCCGGCGCCGCGGTCGCGCTCGATCTCCTCCAACTGATCCTTGTAGACCACGAGTTCGCTGCCGGCGGCCCCGGCGCGTGATTTGCGCGCCAGCGGCCAGACCACGGCGGCAATGGCCGCCGCCGTCATCAATGCGAAAACGATCCAGAGCGCCATCTCGCCATTCATTCAGCTCTTTGCCGCCGCCCGCGCACGGCGAACGAAACACCTGCCGCAACCGCAAAAGGCGCCGGTGGCGCTGGGGTGGGGGCCCGCCGTCGCGACCGGTGGTTACATCACGGCATGAATGCGGCCGCAATGGGAAAGACGGCGCGGCAATTGCGCACGATAAGCGTGGATCTGCAACTCCGCGCCCTGCCCTGGAGCAGGGCTATTCAGGCGCGGAGCGGCCGGCGTTCGGGTGGGGAACCCTGCATCGCCACGTTGATCGCCTTGACCAACAGACCCGCATAATCCGCACCCATGATGCTGCGGCAAAAGTGGACCGCGGCGTCGAGCTGCGATTGCCGGAACGGACGTTCGGCATTACCGGCATGGCGCAGCGCGTCGAGCAGGATCTTGGTGCCGGTTTCGAGGTATTGGGACAGCTCGGAATAGGTCCGCAGAGTCACTTCGCTGACCGCGAGTTCGCCGGCGTAATGGCGGCAGGCGCCGACCAATTCGACGCGCGCCTCGACGTCGTAGACGTCCAGCGCATCGAGCAGCGAGCCCGGCACGATTTCGCTGGCAGGGCGCGGCCGTAAAAGGCGCTGCACCCGGCCGCCCGTCGTCTCCATCTCCGCGGTCAACAAATTCGAAGCAGCACTGCGAATCGCAGCAAGCTGCCGGCTCCATGGCGAATCGGCCGACAGGTCCATTTCGGTGCGCAGCCCGCGGATCGCGTCGTGCATGGTCTTGAGCAGCGACGCCACCGACCGACCCGCCTTCAGCTCCGAGCGCAACTCGCCAACGAGATATTCAAGATCGTTCAGTACGATATCAACGGCGACCGCATAGGGCGTGCCCGCGATGAAGGCCACGCCGTCGCTCTCCACCACGCGGGTAGCGATATGGATGAGTTGCCACGGCGCTGCCAAGCGGTTGAACACCATGATCAAGCCGAAGAGCATCAAATCTTTCCGCTGCTGCCGGGCGTCCTTCTGCAGCGGCTTCTTGGCGGCTTCGAGAATATTTTTCACCTGATCGACCTGCTCTTGGTCGAAAGCACGAATGTGGTCGGGCAGACGCTTGCCCAAGTCGGCGAGCCGATCGCGAATGGCGAGAATTCGCGCTACCGTCGCGACGTCATCGACGGCGCGCGGCGTGCCGACCTGGACCGCGAAGCGGCGGCCCGACTTCTCATGCGCGTCGAGCGCGGCGATCGCGTCCGTCATGCGCTGGATGGCGCGGTCGTGCAGCCCATGCATCAACTGATCTGCTTTGACCGGATCTGCGGCAAGGAAGGCTCGTTCGATGTCGTCGGTGAATGCTTTGGCCTCGGCCGGCATCAGATCGCGCACGATCCACTGCCAGATCGGATCGAGCGAATCGCGCGCCAATCGGCCGAGCCGCTTATGATCGGCGGGACCGTCAATCAGAAACGGCCCGAGCGGCATGAAGAAGCGCCGCGCCATGTGGCTGACGCGCGGCGTCGGCTCACCCCCGCCGCGAATGATGCGGCGCAATTCCTGCAAGACCAGTTCGTTTCCTGCTTCGTCTTCGCCGCGCAGCAGTGCGCGCTCGAGCTCCGCAACGAGCATCGCTCGCGCTTCCGGCGAAAGCGCCTGCAAATACTCGCGCAGCCGCTCGACAACGGGCCGATCGGTCGTCATGGCGCGTCCGCCTCGCTGGACCGAACCTGGCGTTGTTTTAATCCCGGCGGACTTAAGAAGCGGTTACGCAAAGTTCCGCAAATTCAATGCGATAGTGCGCCTGACGATTGCGCTGGGACTGTCGCGCGCATGCAGCAGTAAGGCGCAGCCTCGCAGGCTGGCGGCGCAGTGGGGCTTTGGTTACAGTCGCCCTAATTTCACGGCGAGACTTTCCGCGAATGCGGCGCGCGTGCGCATGCTCGCCGCATTGGGAGCGCGACACGGGGAGGGACCATGCGCTGTTCGGTTCGGCATATTGCAGTCGCGGTGGCGGCACTGGGGCTCATGCTGTGCGCGGCACTGCCGCTTACGGCACGCGCCCAGGAGTATCCGGCGCGGGTCGTGCGCATCATGGTGCCGTATCCGCCGGGCGGCACGGCCGACGTCATGCCGCGCATCCTGGCCGATTGGCTGTCGCGCAAATGGGGCCAATCGGTCATCGTCGAGAACCGCACCGGCGCCGGCGGCAATATCGGCGCCGAAGTTGTCGCCAAGGCCGACCCCGACGGCTACACGCTCTTGGCGTCGCCGCCCGGACCGCTGGTCGTCAATCAAAACCTTTATGCGCATCTCGAGTTCGACCCGCTGCAGTTCGTGCCGATCGCGGTGATGGGCCGCGTGCCGAACGCGCTCGTGGTCAATCCCGCCAAGGTCAAGGCCGCAACGGTGAAGGAATTCATCAGCGAAGCGCAGGCCAATCCGGGCAAGATCACTGACGCTACACAAGGCAACGGCACCACCTCGCACCTGACGTCCGAACTGTTTCAGATGATGGCGCACGTCAAACTGCAGAACGTGCCCTATCGCGGCTCGGCGCCGGCGCTCAACGATCTGGTCGCCGGCAACGTCGACTGCATGTTCGACAATCTCGGCGTGTCGATGCAGTTCGTCAAAGCCGGCAGGCTCAAGCTGATCGCCGTCGCCTCGCCGGATCGCGTTGCGACGCTCAAAGACACGCCGACCATTGCGGAGGCGCTGCCCGGTTTTGCCTCGGTGACGTGGTTCGCGCTCGCCGCGCCGCCGAAAACGCCCGCCGCCATCGTCGCCAAGATCAACGCGGGCGTGAACGAAGCGCTGCACGATCCGAATGTCGCCAAGCGCTTTGCCGACCTCACCGCCGAGGTCGCCGGCGGCACGCCGCAGGAAACGGCCGCGTATTTCAAGGAGGAGGCCGAGCGCTGGAAGAAAGTCATCGTGTCGGCTCACGTCACGCTCGAATAAAGAGGCATTCAGATGGCGGCGCTTGCAGCAGTACGCTTCGCCGGATGGAGAGTTGGCGTGCGGCTCTGCTCGTTGAGCCTGGCGCTTGGTCTTGCCGGCGCCAGTGCCGCATCCGCGGCCGATTCCTACCCGAACCGCCCGATCCGGCTGGTGGTCGGCTTCCTGGCCGGCGGCCCGACTGACATCCCGGCCCGTTTCATCGCCGACCGCCTGAGCACGCAGCTCGGCCAAAAGGTCTTCGTCGAGAACAAGCCGGGCGCCGGCGGCATGATCGCGCTCAACGAGGTGCTGGCGCAGCCGCGCGACGGCTATACGCTGCAGTTCTGCACCTATTTCGACGCGATCAATACGCTCCTCTACAAGAACGTCTCCTACAAGCTGAGCGACATCGCCCCGGTGGCGCTGGTGTCGAAGTATTATTATTTGATGGGACTAGCCAAATCGGTCCCGGTCGACACCTTCGATCAGTTCGTCGGCTACGCCAAGGCGCATCCCGGCGACATTCTCTACGGCACCGTCGGCGCCGGCTCGACCCAGGAGCTGGTAGCGCATCAGCTGGAAAAATCCGCCGGCATCAAGATGACCAAGGTGCCGTTCAAGGGCGCCAATGCCATCACCCAGGAAATGCTGGCGGGGCGCATCCATTTCCAGGTCGGCCCGCCGATCGCGATCGGTTCGTTCTATCATAGCGGCGAGCTGAAGGTGCTGGCGTCGACCAGCCCGGAGCGGTTGAAAGCCTTTCCCGACGTCCCGACCCTGACCGAACGCGGCTTTGCGCTGACGCCGTTCGGCTGGCTCGGCGTCTGCGCCGGTGCCGGCACGCCGCAATCAGTTATCGAGCTTCTCAATCGCCACATCGTCTCGATCACGCAGTCCGACGAGTACCGCGACTTTCTGGAGAAGGCCGGCAATATTCCGGTGTCTACGTCGCCCGAGGAGTTTGGCCGCATCCTCTACAAGACCGTCGAGGACGCCGAGCCCTATATCCGCGAATTCCATATGCAGATCGAATAAGTGCGGCCAAGCGCCGCCAATACTGGATGTCCTAATCCCCGCATGTCGCTTCGCTCCTGCGGGCCACACATACGCCGAGCAAAACCATGAAACGCAGCACCGATCGTATTCTGACCACCCATGCCGGCAGCCTGCCGCGGCCGGCCGATTTGCTGGCGCTGGTCGAACGCGCCGGACCGAAAGCGTTCGATGAACCGGGCGCCGCGACGCGGCTGCGCGCCGCAGTCGGCGACATCGTGCGGCATCAGGCCGAGCTCGGCATCGACGTGGTCGATGACGGCGAATACGGCAAGCCGAGCTTCGTCAGCTACATCAACGAACGGCTCGGCGGCTACGAGGTCGACACCACGGCCGGGCCGCGCAATCAATGGGCCTCGTCGCGCGAGGGCCGCTCGTTCCCGGAATTTTACGCCGACACCCACGTCGCCTCGCGCCACACCCACATGGTCTGCACCGGCCCGATCACCTACAAAGGCCACGCGCGGGTGGCGCGCGACATCGACAATCTGAAAGCCGCGCTCAACGGCGCCAAGGTCGAAGAAGCGTTCATGCCGGCGATCTCGCCGTCGAACATCGAAGACTGGCAGCGCAACGCCTATTACAAGAGCCAGGACGAATACGTCTTCGCCATCGCCGACGCGATGCGCGAGGAGTACGAGGCGATCGTCAATGCCGGCTTTCTGCTGCAGATCGACGATCCGCGGCTCGTCACCTATTACATCATCCATCCCGAGGCGAGCGTCGCCGATTGCCGCAAATGGGCGGAAGTCCGCGTCGCCGCGCTTAATCACGCGCTGCGCAACATCGCGCCGGAGAAAATCCGCTTCCACACCTGCTACGGCATCAATATGGGGCCGCGCATCCACGACATGGAGCTGAAAGACATCGTCGACATCATCTTAAAGATCCGCGCCGGCGCCTATTCGTTCGAGGCCGCCAACCCGCGCCATGAGCACGAATGGAAAGTGTGGAAGGACGTCAAGCTGCCGGACGGCAAAGTTTTGATCCCGGGCGTTATCTCGCATTCCACCGTGCTGGTCGAGCATCCCGAGCTGGTCGCCGAGCGCATCGTGCGTTTTGCTTCCGTGGTCGGCCGCGACAACGTCATCGCCGGCTCCGACTGCGGCTTCGCCACGTTTGCCGGCTCGAAGGAGGTCCATCCCTCGATCGTCTGGGCGAAGTTCAAGGCGCTGTCCGACGGCGCGCGCATCGCCTCGAAGGAATTGTGGGGGCGGTGAGCCACTCGTCATTGCGAGGCAAGCAATCCAGAGCAGCGGCACCGCTCTGCATTGCTTCGTCGCTGCGCTCCTCGCAATGGCGACCGCGCTGGCGCTTGCCTTCTGGCGAGGCTGAACCGGCGGCGCTGGTTAATCCGCTACCGTTTTGTACCGGCGATGATGGTCATCTTAGTGGCATTGGGACGGACAAGTACCGGCACCTTTTCCATGCCGATGATGCTCGGGTCCGTAAGCGCCGCTGCTAGTGCGTCGGCAACATCCCGCAGCGACGGCGGCACCACTAATACAAACCGATTGCTGATCGTTGCCCCTTCGGGCGGCAAGTTCGGGTCCATGGGCTGCCATCTTAGGTATCCAGCATTTTCGGGAAATGGTTCCCACTTCCATCCGCTATCTCTGAGGGTCTTAGATATTTCAAGCAGAAGCTCCCAAGGCTCTTCTTCAAATGCCGTCGCTGCGACAAATGAGACTGAGGGGAATTGTTTGGCCGTCTCTACAATGCGATCTTTCTGCCCTTGGGTCAATGTGCGCGGCTCCAAAAATCCAACGAGCTGCCTTTGCAGCGAAATAATCGTGGATTGTTGGTTAGAGCTAATTCCTTCATCGAACACGAAAAGTGCGATTGTACAAACCGCCTCAATAGCAACACCCCAGATAACCAATTTTCCAGCAACTGAATGGACACTTAATGGACCGCGAGATTCCCATCGTATTCCACGAATGCAAACATACGTAGCAAGCACGCAAAATATTAAGAGGTACGCATGGACCACTAGCGATACTTGGTCTGTGACAAGTCTATCGAAAATTGCCGTCACCCTTTTCCCCGTTTTAGCAGCCTTTGCCTTGGCTATTTGGGCAACGATCGACCTTATCAGAGCCGCGTGGACTGGCGTGGATATTCGATCAGCCCATGTAGATTTGATAATCGTCCGTCGCCAGCAAGCTAACCTTGTCGGAAACCGCCTCGCGCACGAACTCCATGGCGTTCTTCGCGTTCACTTTGCTGAGAACGCGAGCGACCACATTACCTTGCCGCTCTCGCAATGACGAGTTCGCTAAGGCGCCCCCGCCGGCAAGGCCAACTCGGCGCGTAATCCGCCGATCGGGGCGGTGCCCAGCGTGAGCGCGCCGTTGTAGAGCGCGGCGAGTTCCACGACGATGGAGAGGCCGAGGCCGGAGCCGGGCTTGCTTTCGTCGAGCCGCTGGCCGCGGTGGGCGACCTGCTCGCGCTGTTCCGCCGACAGGCCAGGCCCGTCGTCGTCGACGATGATGCGCAGTTGCGTGCCGCCGTTCTTGCCTGCCACGTCGGTCTTCGCAGCGCTCGTTTGGTCCGCCACCACCTCGATGGCGACGCGCGACTGCGCCCATTTGCAGCCGTTGTCGACCAGGTTGCCGATCATCTCCTCGAGGTCCTGCTGCTCGCCGCGGAAGAACGCGTGCTCCGGCCCATCGACCGCGATGGCGATGTCGCGGGCGTGATAGAGCTTCTCCATGGTGCGGGCGAGCGCGGTGACCACCGGCGGCACATCGGTGAGCGTGACGACCACGGTCGGCCGCGCCGCAAGCCGCGCCCGCTCGAGCTGCCGCGCGATCTGGTCGCGCATGATGGCGGCCTGCTCGCGCACTTTCTGGCCGAGCGGGTCGTCGGCGCGCGCCGCCGCCTCGTTGACGATGACCGACAGCGGCGTCTTGAGCGCGTGAGCGAGATTGCCGACATGGGTGCGCGCGCGCTCGACGATCTCACGGTTGGCGTCAAGCAGCGCGTTGGTCTCACGCGCGAGCGGCGCGATCTCCACCGGGAATTGACCCTCGAGCCGCTCGGCGCGGCCGGAGCGGATCGCCGCGAGCCGTTGCGAGATGCGGTTGAGCGGCGCCAGGCCGAAGCGCACCTGCAGCGCCGTGGTCAAGAGCAAGGCGAGCGTCAGCGCACCGAAGGTGAGACTGATGGCGCGGTCGAAGCTGCGGGTCTCCTCGTCGATCTCCGAGGCGTCGCCGGCGACCACAATCAAGTATTTGCCCTCGTCGCCGAGGTCGATGGTGCGCTCGACCAGGCGCAGCCGCTGATCTTCAGGCCCCTGCGCGTAGCCCTGCCGGTACTCGGCGGCGTTTGTTTGCTCGCTGCCAAGATTTGGCAGCGCAGAATCCCAGAGCGAACGCGACGAGCGCACGTCGGCTTTTTTGGCGTCGAGCCGCGTCACCTGCCAGTACCAACCCGACAGAGGTAGCTCGAACAGCGGTTCGCCGATCGATTGCGGAAACTTGTCGCTGCCTTCTTCGGGCGACGCCACGTCGGCGACCAAAGTGCGCAGATAGACGTCGAGGCGGCGGTCGAACGCTCGCTCGACGGCATGGCGATACAGCGTCGACAGCGCGATGCCGGTGAGGATGAGGATCACCAGCGTCCATCCCGCCGCCCACAGGAACAGGCGCAGCGCGAGCGAGTTAGTGCGCATCGGGCGGGGTGAGCAGGTAACCGAGACCGCGCACCGTCTGGATCACGTCGACGCCGAGTTTTTTTCGAATCCGGCCGACGAACACCTCGATGGTATTCGAATCGCGGTCGAAATCCTGGTCGTACAGATGCTCGACCAATTCGGTGCGCGACACGACGCGGCCGGCATGATGCATCAGATAGGCCAGCAGGCGGTACTCGTGCGAGGTCAGCTTGACCGGGTTGCCGTCGACGCTGACGCGGCCGGTCCGGGTGTCGAGCCGTACGTTGCCGCAGGTGAACTCGCTCTTGGCATGGCCGGCGGAGCGGCGCAGTAGCGCGCGCACCCGCGCCAACACCTCTTCGAGATGAAACGGTTTTGCGACGTAATCGTCGGCGCCGGCATCAAAGCCCTGGACCTTGTCGCTCCAGCGGTCGCGCGCGGTCAGGATCAGCACCGGCATGGCCCGGCCGGCGCGCCGCCAGCCCTCAAGCACGGAGATGCCATCCATCTTGGGCAGGCCGATATCGAGAATGACGGCGTCGTACGGCTCGCTCTCGCCGAGATAATGGCCCTCCTCGCCGTCGAAGGCGCGGTCGACAACGTAACCGGCATCGGTGAGCGCGGTGGTGAGTTGCCGGTTGAGATCGGGATCGTCCTCGACGACAAGCAGGCGCAAGGAAGTAAAACTCCGTTTCAGCGCTGGCCGATCAGCGTGCCCTTGCTGGCGTCCACGGTCAATTGCGCCACCTTGCCGTCGCGGGCCAGCACGGTGAGCACGTAGACCAATCCGTCGGTGCCCTGGCAAAGCCGCGCCCGCACCACCGTGCCGGGCATGCGCTTTTTGGCGGTATGGATGGCGGCAGCAAGGCGCACGAGTTTTCCGCTCTCGATCGCCGCGCGCCGGTCCTTCGGATTGAGGCAGGCATGCGGCGCACCGGCCACGCCGGGCTGCGGCGGCCGGGCGGGTTCTTCCGCGCGCACGGCCGTAAGTGTAAGCACGGCCAGGGCCGCAACGGCCGCTCGGGCGATGCTGGGCATGATTCTGCCTAATTGAAACGGCCTGAACACTGCCTGAACGACCATTGAGGAGCAAGTTCGTGCATCTGAAAGCGTTCTAAAGAGCAGCTAATGGTTCCGATCGGTTGCGGCAATAACAAGCCCGGCTCGATCGCGGCGCTTTACCTCAGTGCCGTGCTGTTGGCCGCACAAGGCATGGCTTCAGCGGCCGCGATGGTCGGCGGCGCCCTGCCGGCGCCGCATGGCGCCGGCCGGTCGATCGTTATGATTCTGGGCTCGCACGGCACCGCCTGCACGGCGACCGCCATTGCGCGCAGCCTGTTGCTGACCGCGGCGCACTGCGTCGGGCCCGGATCGGAATACAAGCTTGCCGATCTCACCGATCCGCGCGCGCCGACCCTCAAGCCGATCGCGCGCATCGCGCGCGATCCGCAATTCGAGATGAAGCGGCTGCTCGGCCATTTGGCGACCGCCGACGTGGCACTGGTGCAGCTGCCGCAGCCGCTGCCGGCCGACATTGCGCCGGTTGCGCTCGACGACGGGACCAAGCCGGTCGTGGTCGGCGACGCGGTCGTGGTCGCCGGCTACGGCGTCACCGTACGCGGCGATGGTCGCACCGGCGGCACTGTGCGGGCCGCAACACTCATCGCCACCGGCCAGCCGAATACCCTGCAGCTGCGCCTGTTCGATCCCCGGACCAAGGGCGACACCGCCGGGCTCGGCGCCTGCGCCGGCGATTCCGGCGCGCCCGCGTTTCGCGAGACCGAAGGTCACTTGGCGATCATCGGCGTGGTGAGTTGGTCAACCGGGCCCAAACTTTCGGCCGGCTGCGGCGGCTTGACCGGGGTCACGCCGCTCGTGCGCTATCGCGATTGGATCCTCGACAAGGCACGGGCGCTCGGTTCGCCGCTTCTTCCCTGATCAAACGCAAAGCGCCCCGGCGAGACTGGGAGGAGCGTCCGCCGGGGGCTTTTGGAGCAGGCGGTCGGGGATGCAAAACCGCCGCTCGTCCAATAAAAACGCCCGGGCACGGAGGCTGTTCCCCGCGACATTTCGGCGACGTCAGCGCGGCACTACACGCCCCGAGCAATTCCGCGGCACGCCGCGGATAGCTGGCATGTGCGGGCGCACGCTTCACTTGCGCCGGACACAAGGGTACGCTTGCGCAAAAATTCGCCGCCGCAAGCTTGAGAGGACAATCACATGACGCGCAGCGCGCGGATGTCGCCCGCTGGATTCCTAGCCGTGCTGCCGCTGCTGCTCGTCATGGCACAGCAGCCGGCTTGGGCGCAGAGCGACCAGCGAACGCTCGGTATGCGGCTGTTCAATCAATCCTGCCGCGTCTGTCACACCAAGCCGCAATTAACCAGTCCGCAATACGGCCCGCAATTGTCGATGAACACGCTTGGCGGCAACGCCGACGCCATGCGTCAATTCATCAGCAACGGCACGTCGCGCATGCCGGGCTTCAAATACACGTTCAAGCCCGCCGAGATCGATGCCATCGTCGCCTACATCAAAACCATTCCGGCGCCTGCCGCAACGGCGGCGCCGGCCTCCGGCAAGTCCGGCGCCGCGCCCGGCGCCGATTAGCAAAGGGAGACGTTCGATGCGCCGCACCCGCAATCTCCTACTCGCCAACGCGACCGCGCTCGCCCTCATCCTCGCCGCTGCGCCCGCCTTCGCCAACGCGCTGTTGAGCGGCACCATCAAATCCACAGACGGCAAAGCCATGGGCGGCGTCACCGTCTCGGCCAAGCCCCAGGGCGGCACGATCACCACCACGGTGTTCACCGACGAAGCCGGTAATTACTACTTTCCCGAACTGCCGGACGGCCATTATCGGGTCTGGGCGCAGGCGCTGAGCTATCAGACCGGCAAGGGCGAAGTCGATCTGGCGAAGAACGGCAAGCAGGATTTTACGCTTGCTCCGCTGAACGATGCCGAGGCGACGTTCAAGCAATTGCCCGGCAATCTGGTGCTCGACGCACTGCCGGCGCAAACCCCCGAAGACCAGCGCATGAATCGCATCGTGCGCACAGTCTGCACCGGCTGCCATACAGCCAGTTTTCCGCTGCAGCACCGGTTCGATGAAGCGGGCTGGAACGCCATCATCGAGCTGATGAAGAACGCCAACGTCTACGGCACCTTTGTGGGCGCCGAGCGCAAGCCGTCCGGCATATTGGATTTCCATCAGAAGGAGCTCGCCGCTTATCTCGCCCGCGCCCGCGGTCCGGGGCAAAGCGACATGAACGTGAAGCTCGAGCCGCGGCCGTCCGGCGAAGCGGCGCGAGTCGTCTTCAAGGAATACGAGGTGCCGCTCGATCCGGACATGAACCTGCCGGCCGATTTCGTGCAGAACGACGGCAGCGACTGGTCGCTCGGCACGCCGTCGGTGATGATCCCGGGTTGGGGCGTGCATGACGCCTGGCTCGACCTGACCGGCAATCTCTGGTTCACCTGCAACATCCCGAACAAGCGCACCACCATCGGCCGCATCGACACCGCAACCGGCGCGGTGAAGCTGTTCAAGGTCGCGGCAGCGAACGGGCTCGCCGCACAGACCCACGGCATGACCCGCGATCCGAAGGGCATTATCTGGTTCAACGTCAACAACGGCCGCGGCGGCATCGGCCGGCTCGATCCGGCGACCCAGAAGATCGAGGTCTATCTGCCGCCGGTCGGCATGATCGAAACCGGCGGCGCCAACACGGTCGATTACGACGGCAAGGGCAATATCTGGTCGTCGGCGCCGAACGGGGCACTGCGCTTCGATACGTCTGCGGAAAAATTCACCGAGTTCAAATCGGTGACGTTCAAGACCCCGAACGGCACCGGCGTCACCTACGGCACCGCCGCTGACCGCGACGGCAACGGCTATTGGGCCGAGATGATTCTCGACACCATCGGCGTCGGCAACGGCCAGACCGGCGCGGTATCGGAAATCAAGCTCGCGCCGGTCAAAGCGCAGGAGGATTTGCTGACGCCTGAGGAGCGCAAGTTCTACGCCACCTACAATCAGCCGGATTTCAACAATCCGATGCCGTGGGCTCAAGGACCGCGACGCATGGGCACCGACAAGAATGCCGACGTGCTGTGGATCGGCGATTCATGGGGCGCCAATTTCGCCCGCGTCGACACGCACAGCCACGAGGTAAAGTTCGTGCCGCTGCCGGGCGAGCAGCAGCCGTACCATGTGGCGGTCGACAGCCACCACGACGCCTGGACCAATCTGTGGGGTGCCGACCGGGTGATCCGCTACGATCCGAACAGCGGCACCTGGACCGCATTCGACCTGCCGACCCGCGGCGCCGAACCGCGCTACATTTCGCTGCTGGAGCGGCCTGGACAGGACACCGAAGTGGCGATTCCCTACTTTCGCGCCCGCAAGGTGGCGGTGATGACGCTGCGCAGTCAGGCCGAAATCGATGCGTTGAAGAAACAGGCGGCGCAATAGCACGGGTTGCGCCGTGGTTTAGTGTCATGCGGCGGCAGGCCGATCGCCGCCGTACGGGAGGAAATGCCATGCTCCGCACCGCGCTTATGGCGGCCGCTTTGCCTGGTGTCTTGGTCTGCGCCGCGGCCGCGGCCGCTCAGGATGCGGGCGCCGATCAAGTCAAGCTCGGCGAGCGGCTGGTTGGGCAATCCTGCGTGGTCTGTCATTTCGCGCCGCAGCTCACGAGCGGCAGCTACGCCCCTGCCCTCTCCAGGGACACGCTGGGCGGCAATGCCCAGATCATGCATCAATTCATCGCCGACGGCTCGCCGCGCATGCCGGGCTTCAAGTATCAGTTCAAACCGCAAGAGATCGACGCCATCGTCGCCTACATCAAAACGATTCCGCCCGCCGCGGCTCCGCCGCCGCCACGCAAGACACCCGGCGGCGCCGGGGCCGACTAAGAACGCGTATCCTTAGGGATCGAACGAGGACATTGCCATGATGCACTCAAAAACACTCCGAGCGGCCGCCACCGGCGCCGCCATCGCGTTGAGCGCGGCCTTTGCTTCGTCGGCAGCACGCGCCGATGCCCTGCTCAGCGGCGTCGTCACCGCGGCGGACGGTAAGCCCATAGGCGGTGTGGCGGTGTCGGCCAAGGCCGACGACGGAACGATCACCACGACGGTGTTTTCCGATGATAGCGGCGCCTATTATTTTCCGCCGCTGCCAGAGGCGCACTATCGGGTTTGGGCGCAAGCGCTGTCGTTTGCGACCGGCAATGGCGCGGTCGACCTTAAAGCGGACAAGCGGCAGAATTTCAAGCTGACACCGCTTGCCGGCGACTACTTCCAGCAATTGCCCGGCGACCTCGCCATGGCATCGCTGCCGGATGTGACTCCGAAAGACGCGCTGCTCAAGAAAATCGTCGAGAACAACTGCACCGGCTGCCATCAGCCGAATTACCCGTTGCAGCACCGCTTCGATGCGGCCGGCTGGAACGCCGTTCTCGATCTGATGAAGCACGTCAACGTGTCGGGTGTCTATCTCGGCGCCGATCACAAGCCGCAAGGCGTGATCGACCACAACCAGAAAGAACTTGCCGACTATCTGGCGCGCGTTCGCGGCCCCGCTGCGAGCGACGTCAAGATCGTGCTGCGGCCCCGGCCGGCCGGCGAAACCGCGCGCGTCGTGTTCAAAGAATACGACGTCCCGCTGCAGCCTGACATGGGCGTGCCGGCCAAGACGCCGCTGACCGACGGCAGCGACTGGCTCAACGGCACCCCGTCGCGCCGCGGTTCGCTGGTGCACGACGCCTGGGCCGATCTCGACGGCACTCTGTGGTTCACCTCGAACGTGCCCAACCACGAGACCTCGCTCGGCCGCATCGACGCCAAGACCGGCGCGGTCAAAATGTTCAAGGTGTTCTCGTCGAGCGGGCTTGCCGCCAACACCCACGGCATGACCCGCGATCCCAACGGTATCATCTGGTTCAATTGCAATGTCGGGCGCGGCGCGCTGTGCCGGCTCGATCCGAAGACCGAGAAGATCGAAATCTTCATCCCGCCGCCGGGCATGTCGCCGACCGGCGGCGCCACCACGGTCGACTGGGACGGCAAGGGCCAGATCTGGGTCTCCGCGCCGGACGGGGCGCTGCGCTTCGATCCGGCGACGGAAAAATTCACCGCGTTCAAATCGCCGACCTTCGACACCCCGAATGGCAAAGGCATCACCTACGGCGCCGCCGGCGATCGCGACGGCAACGGCTGGTGGGCTGAGATGATCATCGACACCGTCAACCAGGGCATCAGCGCCACGGGCCAATCCATGGCACTCAAACTGCCGCCGGTCCAATTGCCCGAGGATGCGATGTCGGACTTCGACCGCAAGTTCTACGCGTCGTTCTCAGCGCCCGACTTCAATGCGCCGGTGCCGTGGAACGAAGGGCCGCGGCGCATGGGCACCGACAAGAACGGCGACGTGCTGTGGGTCGGCGATTCGTGGGGCCGCAACTTGGCGAAAATCGACATCCACACGCACAACACCAGCTTCGTGCCGCTGCCCGGTCCGGGCGTGATGCAGCCCTATCACATCACCGTCGACAGCCATCACGACGCTTGGCTGAATATTTGGACCTCGGACGTGATCATGCGCTACGACCCGGCAGCCGACAAATGGGCCACCTTCGACCTGCCGACCCGCGGCACCGAGGCGCGCTACATCTCGCTCCTCGAGAAAGACGGCAAGATGGAAGTGGTGGTGCCCTACTCGCGCACCAGCAAGGTGGCGGTGATGACGTTCCGCAGCGAGGCTGATTTGGCTGCGCTCAAGCAGCGGGCGGGGCAGTAAGCGTACCGAAAGCGTGCGGCGCGGTTCGTCAGCGACGTAACGCGCCGCGCTCAGGTGACAAACGGCTTCAAGCGAAGCCGCGTGCGGTGATCGGTGACGCCCGGTTGGCCCTCGATGTCGACGCCGCGATAATATGTCTTTTGCCACCGCTCTTTCTGGGCCGCCGAACCGGTCTGCCGCAGATCGGCATTGAAAGCGGCGCGGCTCGCATGCCACGCTTCGTAATCCTTCTGTAAATCGGGGGCATCGGACAATTTTCGAATCTCGGGCTCAACTGACTCCAACTCGGCGCGCCGGATAGGGAAGATGTGGCAGATCGGCTCGCCGGCCTCGAAGCGGATCAGGCCCGGCCGCGTAAAAATCCAGTTCATTGTAAAAGTATACGGTGCCCAATCCGTCTCAATGATGCCGGTTAGGGCCTGAAGTCCGTCCTTCGGACGATTGATCGGACCTTGCACCATCAGATCATAGCCGGCCTCGGTCCGGAACAAACACGATATGTGGAACGTCAGAACGCCTTGGGCAAAATGACTGACGGCGGGGGATGTGGTTCCGGGATCGGGTCGGATCTGGATGGCATCGATCTGCGAACCGCCATTCCAGTACGCCGCAAAGCCGGATGGGCAAAGAATTTCCCAACCGTGTGTGTTGGCGATGTTGAGTGGCAAACATCGGTAAGCGAATCGCTGATCGCTCGCATCCATCCAATTGCGCTCCACCGGAGCGGGACGAATATCGATCTTATGACCATCGATAACGTAGGCGATGAGTTTCATCGCGGTGTCGCACGTTTAGCTCGACGATGAGCCTGGACATGGGCCCGAGGCTTTGCCGAGCATGGCCCAAAGCGTTCCACCCTAACAGCTGCCCTATCAATCTCACAGGCGCGCCGGAGGAGGCGGCGGTGGCGGAGGCGGAGGAGGTGGAGGCGGAGGTGGCGGAGGCGGAGGCGGAGGCGGAGGCGGTGACATGGGGTGGCCGGTGTTGGAGAGGCCGCCAAAGTCGTTGAGCCAATCGTTGGGGTCGTCCTCACGATGACGGCGGATCAAAGTCTTATCGTGCTGGCCGAAATAGAGCCTCACGCCGCCCCAAACGCCGCGGTATCTGTCTTCGCCGATGCGACCTTCTGCGAACAGCGAAGCCATCACGCCGTGCGACAGCGGAACACCGTATTCACCACCCAACGCGAATGCATTCTCGCCGCCCAGATAACGGTGGCCGATAAAGACTTTCAAATTGTCCTGCAGGTAATAGGCGACATTAACCTGATCGAAGAAGCGGGTCTTGAGATCGAAGCTCGTGAGGACGCCGCCGACTAGGCCAGTTGTACTGTTGCCGCTTTCGACACCGGCCACGCCCTCCAGCGTCCATCGCCCAGCGTACCAGGCTGCCTCGGGGCCGAAGTAGCCGACCCGAACGCCGCCCGCTTGGTCCCAGGAGGTATAGGACCCGTAGACACCGAGCAGGCCTTCGGCCGGATTGCGCCAGAAAAAATGCCCGGCGACCGAGCCGACAAAGCGGCTATCGAAACTCGCCACCGTGCCGTCAATCTGCGCGCCAAACTCGCAACCCAGCGGCACGCTCAGCGATCCTGTCCCGCCGTAAATCGCGTCGTCGGCGAACGAGCCGCCCCATACACTGAACTTGCCGTTGATGCCATCCACGGCCGGCACGCAGCCGATGCTTTGGGCCGGGGCCTTAGTTGGGAAATTGAGATCGGCGCTCCATGCCGGGCTAAACGGTCCGACCGTGAATGCCGCCCATCCACCGAGCACCGTCAGTGCGGTGGTACATAGCAAGCGCCTTTTGATCGACATGTAGACGCCCCAGCCCAGCCCTGATCCCTTCCTTACCGACGTTCACCACAGCGTTTGGCCTACGACTAGAGGGCCGCTGTGTATGAGGGCGTTTTCTCGAAGTCTGTGGCGCGGGAAGCACACAATTGTAACCACCAGACTCGTCGGGATTCCCCCAGGTACGGATCTCCATGTCGATTTCCGATTGCATTGAGCGCTTGCGTCACAACAACAACGCGAAGGGCGCTGAGCACGCGATGTAAACGGCTTTGAGGAGCGGACAGCGCAAGAGCGGGATCAAAACCCGATCATGTCGAGCTTGGTCAGCGTCACCTGATTGCTGATGCGCGCCGCGGTCGACAGATGCCACGCGGTGTACAGCTCGGGGAACAGATCGTCCGCCGACATGGCGTCGACCGGCACAATCACCTTGAAGCCGCGCAATGCCGCTTCGCCGCCGGTGTGCAGCACCGAGGTCTGGGCCTGGGTACCCATGGCGACGACGGTGGTAACGCCTTTGTCGTGGAGCGTCTTTTCCAGGTCGCTGTTGATGAACTTGTCCGGGCCGAGCGGCGGCAGCACCTGTTCGCCGGGTGCCGGCGTCAGCTCCTTCAAAATATCGCCGGGAACCGACTTCGGCACCGCCACGCTGTAGACGATCAGCGCGCCTTTGGCGCGCGCTGCCTCGACGAACTTCTTCACCTTCAGCACCGAATCGGCGCAGCGCGGGCGGCGCGCCGGCGTGCAGGTCTGCACCGTGAAGTCCATCACCAGCAGCGCTGTGGTCTTTGAATCGAGCGTGACCGGCTTGAGCTGCGGCGGCGCCGGCAGCTTGGCCTTGTACCAGTCGTCGATGATGGTGGTGTCGGCGCGTGCCGGCGTCGACGCAGCGCCCACGAAGATTGCAGCTGCCATCGCGATTGCAGTGAGCCAAATTGATTTGCGCTGCACCTGCCCCTCCCCTGATTTTGCAGCAAGCTTACGCCGCCGTCGTGAACCGAAAAAGCGCCCGCGTCAGGCCTTTCGTCGCAGCACGCGAGCCGCTACGTTTTCAGGAAACACGATAGCCGGCCAGGGGAGGATTTTATGCGCACCATGTCGCTAATTGCCACGTTCTTCATCATGGCTTTGACGGGACTGGCGCACGCGCAAGGTGAGCGCGCCATGGCGGTCCAACGCCTCGATCCGGCTCTCGATGCGCTGATCGCGCCCGATGCCAAGCTTGAGCTGGTGAAGACCGGCTTCGGCTTCACCGAAGGCGCGCTGTGGGTGCCACGCGGTAACAGCGGCTACCTGCTGTTCAGCGATATCCCCGCCAACGTCATCTACATGTGGAATCCGCTCGACGACAAAGTGTCGATCTATCTCGACCACAGCGGCTATACCGGCCAGGACATCTGGCGCGTCGGCTTCATGCAGACCAACGGCAAGGACAAGAGCGATCCGAAATTCGAGGAATTTCCCATGATCGGCTCGAACGGGCTGGCGCTCGACCGCGAGGGCCGGCTCGTCATCGCCACCTGGGCCGGCCGCTCGATCGACCGCATCGAATACGACAGCAAGCGCACCGTGCTCGCCGACCGCTACGACGGCAAGCGCTTCGGCGGCACCAACGACGTCGTGGTGAAAAAGGACGGCGCGATCTATTTCACCGACGGCTTCGGCGGCCTGCGCCACACCACCAGCGATCCGCGCAAGGAGCTCGACTTCGGCGGCCTCTACATGCTCAAGGACGGCAAGGTCACCCGCGTCATTACCGACATCCCGAACACCAACGGGCTGGCGTTCTCGCCGGACGAGAAGATCCTTTACGCCAACGGCAGCCGCGACCGGTACGTCAAGCGCTACGACGTGCTGCCCGACGACACGCTCACCAACGGGCAGATGCTGATCGACGTGAACAAGGACCCGGAGCGCGGCATCACCGACGGCCTGCGCGTCGACATCTACGGCAATCTCTGGGAAACCGGACCCGGCGGCATATGGATCATCACGCCCGACGGCAAGCACATCGGCACCATCCCGACGCCGGAGCTCTCGGCCAATGTCGAGTTCGGCGACGCCGATCGCAAGACGCTCTACATCGCCGCCCGCACCAGTATCTACAAAATCCGCCTCAAGGTGCCGGGACTGCAGTAGCGTATTTTGACTACCGCTCCGACTCGCGCGCCGGCATTGCCCGGATGGTGGTGCGCAGCGGCCGCTCTTCCATGAGCACGAGCGTCGCGATGGCGAGCAGCAGAAAGCCGGCAGCGACGGCGAAGATGATGCTGAACACGTGGGCAAGCACTTCGCCGGTTGCGTTGTTCGCTATCGCGACGATCGCGGTCGCGGCGCCGGCGCCGCGCTCCGGCGCGGCACCGAGATGCGCCAGCATGATCGCGCCCATCACCGCGACCACGAACGCGCTGGCGAGCGCGCGGAAGAAATTCATCGCCCCCATGGCGACGCCGATCTGATGATGCGATACCGCGTTCTGGATCGAGACGGTGACGACGGGATACGAGCTGCCGGTCCCCATGCCGACCAGACACATGACAAAAGCGACCGCCCACACCGGCATCAGCGGATAAACCACGAGCGCGAGCAGCGCCACCGTCGCCAAGCTGAGCATGAGCAGCGGCACCCACTTGTAGCGGTTGAGGTGGAGCATGGCGCGGCCGGACAGGTATGAGCCCGGCGTCGTCATCATCACGATTGGGATCAGCGCCAGGCCGGAATCGCTCGCCGAGAGGCCGTGCACCAGCTCGTAATAGAGCGGCACGAAGATCGTCAGCCCGATATTGACGCCTTGCGTGGAGGCAGTGGTGAGCGTGCCGAAGCGCATCACCGGGTTATTGAGGACGGCGAGCGGCAAGAACGGCTCGGGGACGTGCAGCACCCACCAGATGAAGACTGCCGTGAGCACGGCTGCCGCGACGATCAAGATGATGATCTGTTGCGACAGCCACGGATAGCGCGTGCCGCCCCAGGTCAACGCCAACAACAGTGTCAGAGCCGACAGCATCATCAAGACCGCACCGGTGACGTCGATCTTATGGGCGCGCTCGTGCTGCGGCAGGCGCTTGAGCTGACGCTGCGACAACAGGGCCGCGACAATGGCAATCGGCACGTTGAGCCAGAAGATCAGCGACCAGTGAAAGTGATCGGCGATGACGCCGCCGAGCACCGGACCGCCGGCGCCGGCGATCACCCAGACCGAGCCGGTGTAGGCCTGGTAATAGCCGCGCTCGCGCGGCGGCACCGCGTCGGCGATGATCGACTGCGTCAGTGGCACGATGCCGCCCCCGCCGAGGCCCTGCAGGCCGCGCGCCAGGATCAGCATGAACATGCTCGGCGCCACGGCGCTCGCCGCCGAGCCGGCCATGAACACGCCGAGCGCCACCAGCATCATGCCGCGGCGGCCATAGATGTCGCTGAGCTTGCCATAGAGCGGCGCCACCAGGGTCGACGTCAACAAGTAGGAGATGACCACCCACGACAGATTCTCGAAGTCGTCGAACGCGCGACCGATCGTCGGCAGCGCCGTGGCGACGACGGTCTGATTGAGTGCGCCGAGAAACATCGCCAGCGCCAAGCCGCCGATGATGCCGATGACTTCGCGCCGGCCGAGCTTGACCTCTGCTTCTATCGGTGCGGCACCCGCCTCGGTCGGCGCATCCACGGCGTTCGGTTCCCGCGGCGGGCGGGCGGTACTGTGTTTTGGCGATGCTGTCAGCGACACTCCCGCAGTCCTCACGGCTTTGGCTTACCTTTGCCCCCCGCCCTGCATCGGCGCAAGCCGCGAAGTGCGGGGCAGTCATGCGAGAGCCTTTAATCCACGGCCGTTTCGGCGCGGTGCGACGGCCCGTGAAGCGGCCGCTCCTCGACCGCCAGCAAGCAGACAAACGAAATGCCGAGACAGATCGCGGCCGCGATGAAGACCCAATGGAACGCAGACCCAAGATCGCCGTTGCCGGCGGCCAGCTTGTCGAGCGTCATCGTCGAGCCCTCGGCAACGCCGCCCAGCACGATGGCGCCGAATACCGCGACCACGATGGCGCCGCCGAGCGTGCGGAAGAAGTTCAGTGCGCCGGTTGCGGTGCCGAGCTGATGCGGCTTGACCGCATTCTGCATCACGATGGTGCTGACCGGATACATCGGGCCGAGTCCCAGGCCGAGCACGAGCAGAAGAACGACCACCTCGGTAAACCCGTGCGCGGCGGGCTCCACGGCCAGTACACCGAGCGCCGCCATCCCAACCACCAGCCCGCCGAGCGGCACCCGCATGTAGCGCTTGATGCGCACGATATAACGGGTCGAGACCAGCGAGCCGAGCGTGGCGCCGCCCATATAGGCGATCAGCGCCAGGCCGGAGAGGCTCGCCGAAACGCCGAGCACGGCCTGGCAATACAGCGGCATGTAGATGGTGACGCCGATCACGGTGCCGATCGAGAAGAACGCCGCGACCGTTATGGTGCTGGTGACGCGGCCGTGCAGGATGACGAGCGGAATGAACGGCTCGCGCGCGGTCAGAAGGCGCAGCGCGAACAGCACCCACAGCGCCGCGGACGCCGCAAGCAGCCCAACCATGGGCCACGACGCCCATGGGTAATGGCTGCCGCCGAGGCTCAACGCCAGCATCAGCGCCAGCGCCGCTCCGACCATCAGCGTTGCGCCGATCACGTCGAGCCGGTGCGGCCGATCGTTGCGCGGCAGGCGGCGCAGCGCGCGCTCGGTCATGACCAGCGCCACACCGCCGAGCGGAACGTTGATCCAGAAAATGAACGACCAGTGCAGATGGTCGGTCAGCAAGCCGCCGAGCACCGGACCCAAAATGCTGGCGCTCATGAACATGATCGAGGTGCGGCCCTGCACCACCGGGCGTTCGCGCGGCGACAGCAGATCGGCGATGATGGTTTGCGCGATCGGCAACAAGCCGCCGCCGCCGATGCCTTGCAACCCGCGCGCAATCACCAGCACCCAGATGCTCGGCGCCAGCGCGCAGGCGACCGAGCCGAGAATGAAAATACCGATGGCAAGCAGGAGCACGGCGCGCCGGCCGTAAATGTCGGACAGCTTACCGAACAGCGGCGTGGTCGCCGTCAGCGCCAAGAGATAGGCGGTGATGATCCAGGACAGATTGTCGATATCGCCGAGGCTCTTGCCGATGGCCGGCAATGCGGGCGCGACGATGGTCTGTTCCAGCGCCGAAAGGAACATGGCGAGCATGATTCCCGCCACAATCGCACGGATGGTGGCGTGATCGAGCGGAGCTGCGGCCGTCGCGTGGTGCAGACTCGCATCCACCTTGTCGGACTCTGCCTCGAAAGTGCTCCCGTGCGCCGGCGACATTGCTGCGGCAAACGAATCGGCGGCAGGGCCGACAGCGTGCCTAATTGGCGTGTCGCTGGTCATTTCGGCTGGAACATCCACAAGGTCGGGCGGCGAGCAATACGTTGGTTTTGCGCGCAATGGCTTCAACTTGGCGGCCGCGACGTGCCGACGCAACCGTAGCAATTGCAGGGGTGGGCGTCATTTGCGCGGGGATACCGCGACCGGGCTCTCATCGCCGTGTGCCGCGCGCCCGCTTCGGCAGGCGCAGCGGCCAACTGACGATGTAATCCTCCAGCATCTCGTCGGGCACCTGCGTTTCGCTGGCGCGCACGCGGCCGCGCACCGAGACGCCGGCGCTGTGCACGGTCTCCGGGTCGCCGGAGACCAGCGGATGCCACCAGTACAGGTCCTTGCCCTCGGACAGCAGCACGTAGGCGCACGACGGCGGCAGCCAGGTGATGGTTTTGAGGCTCTCGGGCGTCAGCCGCACGCAATCTTCGACCTCATCGAGGCGGTGAGCGTAATCGCGGCAGCGGCAGGTCTGGCCGTCCAACAGCCGGCAGCCGACGTCCGTATAGAACGTACGATCAGTGCCCTCCTCTTCGAGCTTATTGAGGCAGCATTTGCCGCAGCCATCGCACAGGCTTTCCCATTCGGAATCCGTCATTTCCTCCAACGCCTTGCGCTGCCAGAACGGAACGTCCCCCGCCCCGTGGCGTTGACGGTCGTCAGTTGCCATCTTGTTCCCGGCCAAAAACCTTGGATCCTTGCGCTCGTACATCGGGTATGTGCGGCCAAACAGCAACCATATCACC
>Ga0070730_10001084_pt1 | contig 27106 bp, 29 predicted proteins | sample Coa_R1_3_FD_66447 | JGI IMG/M metagenome (GOLD analysis project Ga0070730, IMG submission 66447) | Surface soil microbial communities from Centralia Pennsylvania, which are recovering from an underground coalmine fire - Coalmine... | ecosystem: Environmental > Terrestrial > Soil > Unclassified ... | reverse complement strand
GAGTCCGCCGGGCTGATCTCCCCGGCGCTATAGGAAAGGCCCCGTTTCCGGGGCCTTTCCTATAGCGGGGGCAGGATTTGAACCTGCGACCTCCGGGTTATGAGCCCGGCGAGCTACCTGACTGCTCCACCCCGCGTCGCGGCCCCGATTGTAGCACCGCCGTTACGATCGATTCGATGTGGGATTGGCCTGTCTGGGGCGCGCTCGGCGTGGGCGGAATCGCGGGAACCGCCGCTCTCGCGCTGTTCGTGACGCGCCTGCGAGCGGCGTGGCGAGAGGTCCGGGACGCCCGCCGCGACATCGTCCGCCGGCTCGACGAGCTTGCGAGGAAGAGCGAGGCCGTCGCCGACAAGGTCGCGGTCGCCGGGAATACGGCCGAGCTCCACGAAAGCGTCGGACGCCTCCGCGTCTCGATTGCGCGGCTCGCCGTGCTGCGCTCCGCGCTCGAGGACGCGCGGGTCGTGGTCGGGCCGATCGCGGTCGTCGTGGGCATCGCGCGCAAGTGATCGTCGCCGCGATCGACCAGGGCACGAACACGACGCGCCTCCTGGTGGCCGCCGTGGAGGACGGGCGGCTGGAGGAGTTGCACCGCGAGACGCGGATCACGCGACTCGGAGAAGGAGTCGACGCCCGTCGACGCCTCCTCCCCGTCCCGATCGCGCGGGTTCGGAACACGCTCTCCGACTACCGCCGCACCGCCGAATCACTCGGAGCCGAGCGCACGCTGCTCGTCGCGACGAGCGCGGTTCGCGACGCCGAGAACGGCGAGGCGTTTCTCGGCGAGATCGAGTGGAGCTACGGGTTCGCGACGCGACTGCTGTCGGGGGACGAGGAAGCGGAGCTCATGCGTCGCGGTCTCGGCTCCACCGCGCCGGGGACGTTGATCGTCGACATCGGCGGCGGATCGACAGAGCTCGTCCTCGACGCGTTTCAGACGAGCCTGCGGATGGGGTCTGTCCGGTTTACCGAAAGGCACGACGAGGACATCCGGGCGCTCGACGCAGCCGCCACGGCGGTCTTGCCGGAGCTGGAGCCGTCCGCCGCAATCGGAGTCGCGGGCACGATCACGACGCTCGCGGCGCTCGACCTCGGTCTGCCGAAGTACGACCGGAAGCACGTGCACGGACACGTCCTCACACTCGAGGCTGCTCGGGCCCAGCTCGAACGGCTCGCCGCACTGCCGCTCGAGGAGCGGCGGCAGGTGCCGGCGCTAGAGCCGGAGCGCGCTCCCGTGATCGTCGCGGGCGCTGCGATCCTCGTCGCGGTCCTCGAGGCCTACGGCCTCCATGCGATCACCGTCAGCGAACGTGGCCTTCTCCACGGAGCGGCGTTTGCGGCAGCCGAGCTACCGGAGCCCGAGGAAGGCGCCGCGCCTCCCGGCGCCTACACCTGCTGCTAGAGGACGACCGAGTCGCGTTCGGGCTCGGTCTCGGGCGGCGGCTCGTCCTCGGCGAGGCGGCGCTGCACGACGGCGCGGGACAGGACTCCGACGAGCCGTCCACCCTCCTCCACGACCGGCACTCGCTCGAGGTCCTCCTCCTCGAGGAAGCGGAAGGCCCCTTCGAGCTCGAGTCCGGCGTCGAGGGTGAAGTTCGGGGGCTCGACGATCTCGCGCAGGCTCACCTCAGCCGGACCTCGTCCGGCCGCGACGACCTCGCGCACGAGCGTCTTCCGCGTCACGACACCGAGCAGCCGGCCGCCCTCCTCCGTGACGAAGATCGCCCGCACCTCGCTGCTGTGCGCGAAGACGCGGCCCGCGTCCTGAGCGCTCGCGCCGGCGGCGAGCGTCGTCGGCTCGGGCACCATCGCGTCGCGAACGGTCTCGGCTGACATCCCGGGCATTCTCTCGCGTCAGGGGAAGATTCCGCGAGCCTCGAGCGCGGCCGCGACCTCACGGATCGCCGCCACCATCGCCGCCTGGCGCAGAGTGATCCCCTTGTCGCCCGCAATGGAGTACACCCGGTCGAAGGCCGCGCCCATCATGTCGGCGAGCTTGAGCCGGATCTCGTCGCGATCCCAGAAGAGCCGGCCGAGATCCTGCACCCACTCGAAATACGAGACGGTGACTCCGCCGGCGTTCGTGAGGATGTCCGGGACGACCGGGATCCCACGCTCGCCGAGGATCTCGTCCGCCTCGATCGTCGTCGGCCCGTTCGCTCCCTCCACCACGAGCAGCGCGTGGACCTGGTCGGCGTTCGCGCTCGTGAGCTGATCCTCGCGGGCGGCCAGGACGAGCACGTCGCACTCGAGCTCGAGCAGCTGCTCGTTCGTGATCCGTTCGCAGCGGTCGTAGCCCGCGAGCGAGCCCTGCTCGGCGACATACGCGTGCAACGCCGGGACGTCCAGCCCGGCCCCGGAGTACACGCCGCCCGAGACGTCCGAGACCGCGATCACCCGCGAGCCTCGCTCGTGCAGCTCCGACGCCGCCACGCCGCCGACGTTCCCGAACCCCTGGACGACGCACGATCGTCCGGCGATCTCGAACCCGAGTCGCCGGCACGCCTGTTCCGCGACCATCACGACGCCGGCGCCCGTCGCCTCGCGCCGGAACACCGAGCCGCCGATCGAGATCGGCTTGCCGGTCACGACCTCGGGCACGGCGTAGCCGCTCTGCATCGAGTACGTGTCCATCATCCAGGCCATCGTCTGCTCGTTCGTCGCCATGTCCGGCGCCGGGATGTCGGTCTGCGGACCGATCTCCCGGATCAGCTCGGAGGTGAAGCGTCGCGTGAGCCGCTCGAGCTCGCGCAGCGAGAGCGCCTGCGGATCGCAGCGAATCCCACCCTTCGCACCGCCGTACGGCAGCCGCAGGAGCGCGCACTTCCACGTCATCCAGGTCGCGAGCGCAGCGCACTCGCCCAGCGAGACCTCCGGGTCGTAGCGCATCCCGCCCTTCGTCGGGCCGAGCACCGTCGAGTGCTGCACGCGGTAACCCGGGAAGATCTCCATCGCGCCGTCGTCGCGGCGCAGCGGGACGCTGACGATGACCGCGCGCTCCGGGAAGCAGAGCCGCTCGGCTACGGCGTCCGAGACGTCGGCGTGGGGAAGCGCCTGCTCGTACTGGGCGCGAGCCATGCGAAAGAGCGGCGTGTCCCACTCGAGGACCGGCTCCGTCGGCGACGTATCCAGCTCGGACACGGCGGGAGTGTACGGGTGCAGGCTACGAGCCCGGGATGCCCAGCCGCTCGGCCGCCTCCCCGGCGAGCTCGCCGGCCGACAAGCACACGCCACCGCGCTCGCGGACGGCGTCCATCACGTCGAAGTAGAGGCGGTCCCAGCCGCGGGCGCTCGGCGCATCGAAGCGCTCCGGATGCCACAGGATCGAGAACCCTCCGCCGTGCTCCGCCGCCCAGTCGAGGAGCGCCATGACGCGCGACTTCGCCGCCGCGGCGGAGAGCCCCTCGTACCGCGCCTCCGCGAGCGTCGCGTCCATCACCGCGAGCGGCACCTCGACCAGGTCGGACGGCCGGTCGTTCGCGAGATCCCAGACCCGGAACGGATGCGCGATCCCTGCGCGGAAGCCGAGTGCGTCCGGAAAGCCGAGGGACGTGTCGTACCGGAACCCGAGATCCTCGAGCGGCACGAGGTTCCGGTGCGGGTCGACGCGGAGGTAGTGGTAGCGGTGGCCGAGGAGAGGCCCGTCGAGTTGGGCGAGCAACGCGCGTTCCCGCGCGAGCGTGTCGAGGTTCTCGGCGGCGAGGTAGCTGCCGTGGAGACCGACCTCCGCTCCGGCCTCCGCGATCGTCTCCACGAGCTTCGGGCGCAGCCGGTCGTACGACTCCGGAGCGGCGCCGTCGGCGCGGTGGCCGTGGCCCGCCATGACGAAGAAGGTCGAGCGCGCGCCGTGCTCCCGTTCCTCGGCGGCGATCTCCTCGAAGCGCCAGTTCGGATCGCTTCCGCGAAGCCTGTGGAGCGGGACGCGCGCGAGGCCGTTCGCCTCGTGGAGCGCCGGGCCGACGCGGCCGGCGAGCGCGTGGCCTTTGAGTCGCGCAGCCGCGCCCCGCATCCCGATCCGCGTCCAGCGCCAAGGCACGTCGACATCGTGCGTGAGCGCGACCGCGAACGTCGCGCCGCCGTATCGCGGCGCCGGCAGCCCCAGCTCGCCGCGCAGCCGCTCGAGCGGCGGATCGAGCGGGTCGAGGTTGGACGACGCCGCGAAGAAGCGCCCGTGCGGGTCGCGCGGAGCGCCGCGCTCCTCGACGCGCGCGAGGTGGAAGAACGCCGCAGCGAGGTCGTCGCCGTGCGGCAGCTCGCCGCGGTCGACCTGCTCCCACGCCTCGGACTCGAGCGGGACGTCGTCTCCGAGCCGGAGATGTGCCGCTCCGAGCGTTTCCAGAACCCAGCGCGCGCGGCGCTCGACGACCCCCTCCGGAACAGTCACGGCCGCGAGTCTACGTACCCTTGGGTTCGATGACGAAGGGCTCCCAGTCGCTCGCCACGCAGCTGCGCGGGCTGACCCGAGACTCGTTCATCTACGGCATCGGCGGTCTCGTCTCGCGTTTCCTCGCCGTGCTGATGCTGCCGCTCTACACGAGCTACGTCTCGCCGGGGGACTACGGCCGGATCGAGATCCTCATGGCCGCGATGGCCGTGGCGGTCACGCTGCTGCGGGGCGGCGCCAACTTCGGCTTCATCCGCTTCTACTTCCTGGACAAGGATCCCGGCTACCGGCGCCGGCTCGTCCGCACCGTCTTCTGGGCGCAGATGGCGTATTCGACGGTCGGGCTCGTGATCAGCATCGTCTTCGCGCACAGGATCGCCGGCTGGTTCGGCGTGACGCAACACGGCCCGCATCTCCAGGGAAGCGGGACGAACCTCGTCATGGCCACCGGCGTCCTGCTCTGGGCGAACGTCAATTACGCCCAGATGACGAACCTCTTTCGGTGCGAGCAGCGCTCGGTTGCGTTCTCGATCGCGACGCTCGCGAACATCGCCGTCACCGTCCCGCTCACCGTGATCCTGGTCGTCGTCTACAAGGAGGGGCCGCTCGGAATCATCGTCGGGAACCTCAGCGGCACCCTCATCCTCTACGTGGTCCTCCTCGCGTACCGGCGCGAGCAGCTCGGCCTTCAGTTCGATTTCAAGCTTCTGCGGTCGCTCAACCGCTTCGGGTTCCCCCTCGTGGCGGCAGCGCTCGCTCTGTGGGTGACGAACTTCGGCGACCGCTTCATGCTCGTCAAGCTCGCGCACGGCTCGCCCTACCAGATCATCGAGGTGGTTGGCCAGTACTCACTCGCCAACAAGATCAGCGGCGCAATGGTGCTCCTCTTCACCGCCTTCCAGATCGCCTGGCCCGCGTTCGCGTATTCGATCGAGGACGAGGAGGAGGCGAAGCGCGCCTATTCCTATGTGCTCACGTATCTGATGTTCATCGCGGCCTGGGTGGCGCTCGCGCTCAGCCTCTTCTCCTACTGGATCGTGCACACGCTCGCGCAGAAGCACGGCTACTGGCCGGCTGACACGGCGATCCCGGCGCTCGCCTACTCGAGCGTCTTCTACGCGGGCTTCACGGTCGTCACGATCGCCACCGGCCGAACGCGGAACACACAGTTCAACTGGGTCGCTGCCACGCTCGCCGCAGTGCTCAACTTCACGCTCAACGTCTGGCTGATCCCGGCGTACGGGATGCTCGGCGCCGCGTACGCGACCCTTGCGGCCTACGCGCTCCTGATGGCCGTGAGGACGTGGAACGCGCAGAAGATGTACCCCGTCGCGTACCAGTGGCGCCGCGTCGCGGTCCTGCTTCTGGCCGCCGGCGGCCTGACGCTCGCCGGCAAGCTTCTGCCGCGCTCGCTCCTGCTCGCGTTCGGGCTGACGCTCGCCTACCCGCTCGCACTCGGGCTCCTCGGCTTCTACCTCCCCGCCGAGCGTCGGCGGCTCAGGCGACTTCTTCCGGCACACAACTAGACTCGCGCGGATGTCTGGTCAGGGCACGGCCGTGGTCGTCGAGGTCGCCTGGGTCAACGGCCTCGCTGCGATCAGGTCGCTCGGGCGGCGGGGGTTGCGCGTCCTCGCGCTCGACCACAGGCCGTACGCGCTCGGCTTCCGGTCGCGCTACGCAGAGCCGCGACACGCACCCGACCCGCTCGACGACGAGGAGGGCTTCATCGCCGCCCTGCAGTCGGTCGCCGAGGAGGCCGACGACGTCCTCCCCGTCTTCCCCACGCACGACGAGCACGTGAACTCGATCGCGCGCCATGCCGACGTCCTCGCCGACCGCTACCGCTTCCCGTTTCCGAGCTGGCAGGTGCTGGAGCGGATCCAGAGCAAACGCCACCAGCTCGAGACAGCGGACGCGGCGGGCGTCCCGATCCCGCGCACGTTCTATCCGCAGTCAGCGGAGGAAGCAAAGGCCGCAGGCGAGGAGGTCGGATTCCCGCTGATCGTCAAGCCGTCGGCCAATGTGGGCTTCCGGCGCAGCCACGGCCGCCAGCTCTTCCGCTGCGAGACTCCGGCCGAGCTCGAGCGTGCGTACGAGGACACCGCGCCTCACGAGCCGATGGTGCAGGAGCTCATTCCGGGCGGCGCCGAGAAGATGTACACGCTCGGCAGCTATCTCGATCGCGACGGCCAGGCGCTCGGGCTCTTCTCCGGCCGCAAGCTGAGCCAGACCCGCGGCTACATGGGGAGCGCCCGCGTCGGCGAGGCGCTCTGGGTCGACGAGGTCGTCGAGCAAGGGCTCGCCCTCCTGCGCGCCCTCGACTTCCACGGCATCTCGCAAGTGGAGGTGATGCGCGACCCGCGCGACGGCCGCTACAAGCTGCTCGAGGTCAACCCTCGCCTCTGGCAGTGGCACAGCCTCGCCGCCGCCTGCGGAGTCGACCTGCCCTACATCGCGTACCGGGACCTCGTCGGCGACCCGTTGCCGCCGGCGCGGATGCACGGCGACGGGAAGCGCTGGGCGATCACGCTCATGGCCGGATCGCGCCTCGCGCTCGAGCGCCCGCCGTACGTCGACGCGGTCTTCGCGCGCGACGACCCGAAGCCCGCGCTCGTGCAACTCGGACGCTTCGCCAACCGCGGCGTCCGCCGCTTCAAACCCTTGGCAACCGCCTCAGGAGGTACCCGTGGCACCTGATCGGCGAGCGGTGCTCGGCACCCTCAAGCAGTACGTCCCCGTCTCGGTCAAGCGGCGAGTCCGAAAGGCGCTCCCGGAGACCTACCGCCGCTTCTGGGATCCCGACTGGCACCGCGGCACGGTGCGCGGCACCGACGCGTTCTGGGACTACCTCGGCAAGCTCCAGCTCGACTACCTCGTCGAGCAAGGGCTCGAGCCGGAGAACTACGTCCTCGACGTCGGTTGCGGGCCGCTCCGCGCCGGCGTCCACTTCATCGGCTACCTCGAGCCGGGCCATTACGCCGGGATCGACAAGCGCGGCGACACGCTCGAGCGCGCACGCGACGTCGAGCTGCCCCGGTACGGGCTCGCGGACAAGAGCCCGAACCTGCTCGTCAACGGCGCGTTCGAGTTCAGCAAGCTCGGCATGACCTTCGACTACGCGATCGCGCAGTCGGTGTTCACGCACCTGCCGGTCAACAACATCGTCCGCTGCCTCGTCGAGATGGCGAAGGTGCTGAATCCCGACGGGCGGTTCTACGCGACGATCTACGAGAACCCGAACGGGAAGCGGTTCCTCGGCGAGATCCAGCAGTCCGAGCGGGTCGTCTCCTACCCCGATGCCGACAAGTACCACTACGACCTCGACACGCTCCGCTGCGCCGCGCAGGGCACCGGTCTGACCATGTCGTACTCGGGCGACTGGGGACATCCCGACAACCAGAAGATGGTCGTCTTCTCCCGCGACGGCGATGGCTGACGGCACGCTGCGGATCCTCGGGATCGGTGACGCGAAGTCGCGGCACTTCGCTCGCTGGGCGCGCCGGCTCGCCGAGCGTGGCCACGAGGTGCATGTCGCCTCGGGACGGTTCAATCCGCGCGGCGAGCTCGACGGGCTCCACGTCCATCAGTTCCAGGATCTCGATCCCCTCCTGCGCGTGCCGCTCTTGAGGCGCTTTCGGATGGTGCCCGCGCTCCAGCGCCTCGCGCGCACCGTGCAGCCGGACGTGGTCCACTCGCACTACCTGCTCCCGTACGGCTACTGGACGGCGCGCGCCGAGCTCGGGCCGCTCGTCGTGAGCCCGTGGGGCAAGGACGCGATCGTCGACGCGTGGGCCTCGCCCGAGGCCGAGGCACGGGCACGGGTCGGGATCGCGGCCGAGCTCGCGTACGCCTACGTGGTCAACTCGCAGGCGCTCGAGGACGCGTCGGTCCGGCTCGGCGCCGACCGCTCGAAGTTCCACCGGATCTTCTGGCACGCGCGCATCGACGGGCACTCGCCCGAGCATGCCGACCGCGGACGCTGGCGCGCGCTCGGCTGGCCCGACGACGCGATCGTCTGCCTCTCGCTCCGCAACTTCCGGCCGTACTCGAACCTCGACGTCGTCCTGAAGGCATTCGCGAAAGCCCGTCACGAGGTTCCGCAGCTACGGCTCTTCTCGAGCGCCGGCGGAGGCTGGACGCGCACACAGTTCGACCAGCTCGCTGCGGAGCTCGAGCTCGAGCCGTACATGGTCGTGCGAGACGTGCCGGCCGCCGACCTTCCGTCGGTCAACGCGTCCGCCGACTTCGCGGTGACGCTCGCCGACGTGGACTCCTCCCCCGCCTCGCTGCTCGAGACGATGGCGAGCGGCGTCCCGCTCGTCGTCGGCCTCGCGCCGTCGATGGACGAGTGGATCCAGCAGGGCGAGGGCGGAGAGCTCGTCGACGACCGGCACGACGTCGACGCGGTCGCCGCCGCGATGGTCCGGCTCGCCCGCGACCCCGACCTGCGCCGCAGGTACGGCGAGCGGAACCTGCGCGAGGTGCACGCCCGCTTCGGCGACCCGACCGCACAGCTCGAAGAGGTCTACGCGGCTACCGTGCGGGCGAATGCCGAGCGGTAAGAAGACCAGGCAGCAGCGGCGAGCAGAGGCGAGGCGCAAGCCGCCGGCGGTGCGCTCGAAGGACGGCGCCCCGGCCCCGCGCTTCTCGACGCGCACGCTTGTCATCGGCGGCGCGGTCCTCGCCGTCGCGATCGGGCTCGGAGTCGGGCTCCCCCTGGCCCTCAGCAGGAGCGGCGGGAGTGCCTCGCCGCCGGGGCATCTCGGCCCGGCGTTCAAGGGCGGAAAGGCGTCTCCGCCGAACGGAAAGACGGGCTTCGAAGGGATCCCGCTCGAGAGCGGCCCGGAGATCGCCCCGGCAGGCGGTCCTTCACCGGGCGGCTCCGTCGACGGCATCGCCTGCGCCCCGAGCGAGCAGCTCCTCTTCCACATCCACGCGCGGCTCACGATCTTCGTGAACGGGAAATCCCGGGCCGTCCCCGCCGGAGTCGGATTCGGCTCGCCGGTCGTGGAGCAGACCCCCAAGGGTCCGGTCGTGGGCAGTGGCACGTGCGTCGCCTGGCTCCACACGCACACGACCGACGGGATCATTCACATCGAGTCGCCGGTGCAACGGACGTTCACGCTCGGCAACTTCTTCGACGTCTGGGGCGAGTCGCTGTCGAAGACACAGGTCGGTCCGGTGACCGGAAACGTCACCGCCATCGTCGACGGAAGGACGTGGGTCGGCGACCCGCGCACGATCCCGCTCACCGAACACGCGCAGATTCAGCTCGAGGTCGGCACTCCGCTCGTGGCGCCGGTCCGCAACACGAGCTGGGCCGGCCTCTAGGCGCCGGCACACTCTCCGGGATGGCGCCGATTGCGAGGTCGCGGCACGTTCTGGCCGTTGCGGTCCTGGCGGCGACGCTGGTCGTGCCCGCGGCTCGAGCGTCTGCGGCGCCGGGGCAACCCACGGCGTACGCGGGCCTGGGGACCTGGATCGACATCTTCGCGACGGCCTCCTGGGCCGAGCCCGAGCGAGCGGTGGCGGCGATGGCCCGGGACGGCGTGCGGACGCTCTACCTGCAGACGGGGAACTACTCGCAGCGGAGCGACCTGGTGCGCCGGCGCGCTCTCGGGCGTTTCGTCGACGCGGCGCATGCGGCCGGGCTGAGCGTGGTGGCGTGGTATCTCCCCTCGTTCGCCGACCCGGCGCAGGACCGGCGGCGAGCCCTCGCCGCGATCCGCTTCCGCAGCCCGAAGGGTGAGCGCTTCGACTCGTTCGCGCTCGACATCGAGGCGAGCCTCGTCAAGCCGGCCTCGCTCCGAAACCGGCGCCTGCTTCAGCTCTCGGCCCGGCTGCGCGCGGCCGTCGGCTCCCGCTACGCCCTGGGCGCGATCACTCCCGGCCCGGTCGGATTGCGCCGGCATCCGGCGTACTGGCCGCATTTCCCGTTCCGGCAGCTCGCGCGCTATTACGACGTCTTCCTGCCGATGGCGTACTTCACCGACGCCCACGTGCACGGAACCAGGCGAGCTCGCGCGTATCTCGCCGCCGACGTGGCGATCATCCGCGCCCGCACGGGCAATCCGCGCGAGCCGATCCACCTGATCGGAGGGATTGCCGGAACGATGAGCGCCGCGGACACCGCGGGATTCATGCGCGCGGTCGCCGACTGCAGCCCGCTCGGCTACAGCCTCTACGAGTTCCCGCTGACGAGCCGGGCGGCCTGGAAGACGCTCGCAGAGCCGCTCGCCGCTTCCGGCGACGCTGCGTGCTGAACGACGCCGGGCGCCGCGACGGTCGGCTCCGTCGGTGGGGCCGCCGGCTGGGACTGGCGCTGCTCGGGCTCGTCGTCGGCATCACCCTGGCCGCATTCGCCTACGACGTGGCCACCAACGGCAACGAGCGCCCGGCGAGCGCGCTCTACCGCGGGCCGTTCGTCCGGGTCGACGGAACGCTGCTCGCCTATCGAAGGTGGGGACACGGCGGCTCTCCGGTCGTCCTGCTGGGCGGCGCCGCCGAGCCGTCCTGGGTCTGGCACGACGTCGGCCCTCGCATCGCTCGCGCCGGCCACCGTGTCTTCGCACTCGACCTGCCGCCGTTCGGCTACAGCCAGCGGCGCGGGCCGTACACGATGACCCACTGGCTCGAGCTCCTCCGGGGCTTCCTGCACCGGCTCCGTCTCGACCGACCGGTGCTCGTCGGGCACTCGCTCGGCGCCGGCGTCGCAGCGGCCACGGCGCTTGCCCATCCCCACGACGTGGCAGGAGTCGTGCTCCTCGACGGAGATGCGCTCGCCTTCGGCGGCAACCACGGCTGGCTCGCAGACCTACTCGTCTACCCGTACTACACCGCGCTCTACCGCGTCATCACCGGCTCGGACTGGATCGTCGGCCGCGTCTTCCGAAACGCATGGGGCCCGAGCCCGCCGCGCCACGACGGGCGAATCCTCGCGCAATTCGAACGCCCCTTCCGCGTGCAGGGAACCGACTCCGCCCTGAAGCAGCTCCTCGCCCGCGGCATCCCCGGCCTCACTCGCGCGGAGCTCGCGCGCCTGAACGTCCCGCGCGCCGTGATCTGGGGCGTCGACGACAACGTCGACTCGCTCGCCAGCGGAAAGGCGACCGCGGCCACGCTCCACACCCGCCTGCAGGCGGTCCCGCAGGCGGGCCATCTCTCGATGCTCGCGCAACCTCGAGCCGTCGCACGACGCATCCTCGAGTTCACGGCAACCGCCCTCCATGCGAGGCGCTAAGCCAGCCAGCGGGATGGCTCACCTCTCGAGGAGGCGAGCCACCCCGCGCCGGCTCAGCCTTTGAGGTATGCGTTGGTGAAGTACTTCGACGGCGCGAACGACTTCGAGAGCACGCCGACCGCCTTGAGCGCGTGGACAACCTGCTTCCACTGCGATGCCCGCTGCGTGAGGAGCGAGCTCTGCGCGCCCAGTGCCGGGATCGTCGCCTTCCAGCCGTCGAGGCTGTACTTCAGGCCGCCGCCGATCTTCGGATACGCCTCGAGGTAGTCCTTGACGGCCGCGGACGGATGCGCGATCGACCAGGCGAACGCCTTCCGCGTCGCCGAGAGGAACGCCCTCGCCTGCGCGCCGTGTCCCTTCAGCCACGAGTTCATCCCCGTGTACACCCAGACCGGCACGTTCGGCGCGCCGAACTTTGTCGCGAGCAGCACGCTCGGCCGCTTGCCGGTCGCACTCTGCACCTGCGCGATGGCGTAGTTGAGCGTGTTCGTCGCGAGGTCGATCTTCCCCGCGAGCAGCGGCGCGATGTCGTCGCTCGAGAAGATCGGCTGCTTGACCTGGCTCGCCGTGACGCCACCGGCCTTGAGGACGTACGGCATCATCGCCTTCGTCCACGAGTCGGTGAAGATCCCGATCGACTTGCCCTTGATCTTCTTGATGTCGATCTTCGCGCCCGGCTTCGCGACGAGACCCCAGTTGTTGTCCTGGGAGTAGTTCGCGATCGAGCGCACGTCGATCCCGGCGGCCTGGCCGAAGACGACGTCCGTCGTCGTGTCGAACCCGATGTCGCCCTTGCCGGCCGCGATCATCTGCACGGTCGTCGACGTGCTCGGCGGGATGACGATCCGGACGTCGAGGCCGGCCTTCTTGTAGAGCCCGCGCGCGGTTCCGACGGTGAGCGGAACGGCCTCGAAGTCGATTCCGGGCCAGTCGAAGACGACGCGAACCGTCGTGAGCCCCTTGCTCCGGCTCGCGGATGCGTGTGAAGCCGACGACGCCCAGGCGGCGGTGACGACCGTCGCCGTCAGCGCGGTCGCGGCCGCGAGTGCGAGGGTTAGTCGGCGGGAAGCGAACCGAACCATCGGCGAGCTCCTTTCCTGTCGTTGACGAAGAGTGACCGTATCCCGCGGCGCGCGGTCGAGCGCCGCTCCCACGGCGTTGCGACAACCCCGATCGCGGTGACGATCAGGAACAACGTGATGCCGATCATGGTGAGCAGGATCGTCGCCCCCATCACGCCGCGCGTGTCGAGCGACGCGGCCGCGGTGTTGAGGTACGTGCCGAGCCCGTATTGCAGCGAGGCCACCCACTCGCCGATCACCGCCGCCGTCACCGCGTAGGTCGCGCCGATCTTCAGTCCCGAGAAGAGCGGGCTCAACGTCGCCGGCAGCTGGATCGCGAGGAACGTCCGTGTCCGCTTCGCGCCCATCACGCGTGCGAGATTGAGGAGATCCCGATCGACGCGGGCGAGGCCGTCGAGCACGTTGACGACGACCGGGAAGAAGACCCACCACGCGACGATGACGAGCTTCGTGACCAGGCCGAAGCCGAGCAGGATCGCGAGCGGGGCCGCCACCGCCACGACCGGGACGGCCTGCGACGTGATCAGAGCCGGGTAGATGAGGCGCTGGACGATCTTCGACGCCGACATGGCGACTCCGAGGGCGAAGCCGATCGCGGCGCCGATCAGGAATCCGTCGACCGTCTCCTTGATCGTCTGCAGCAGCAGCGGCTGATAGGTCGACCAGCGGTCGTAGATCGTGGCGACCGAGTCCTGCGGCGTCGGCAGCGCATACGACTTCAGGTCGAAGGCGAAGATCACGAGGTTCCAGACCCCGAAGATCAACCCGACGGCGAGCGCCGCCATCACGAGGCGCACCGCTGTCTTCCGCAAGAAGGCGTTCATCGCGCCACCGCCGCGGAGGGTGTCTGGTGCAGCAGGCCGAGCACCTCTCGCTTGAGATCCGTGAACGCCGGCGACGTGAGCACGTCGAGACCTCGCGGCCGGGGCAGGGCGATCGGCAGGTCGGCCAGAACGCGGCCCGGCCGGGCGCTCAGCACGACGACACGGTCGGAAAGCAGGATCGCCTCGTCGACGTCGTGCGTCACGAAGAGGATCGTGACCTCGAGATCCTCGTAGACCGACAGCAGCCAGAGCTGCATGTCGAGCCGGGTCTGCGAGTCGAGCGCGCCGAACGGCTCGTCGAGCAGGAGCACGTCGGTCTTCAGGGCGAGCGTCCGCATGAGCGCGACCCGCTGGCGCATGCCGCCCGAGAGCGCGTGCGGATAGTGGTCGAGGAACTCGCCGAGCCCGTAGCGGCTCGCGAGCGCAGCCGCTTCCTCCCGGTCGCGACTCCTCGCGCCGTGTGTCAAAGCCGCGCCGAGGACGATGTTGCCGACGACCGTCCGCCAGGGGATCAGGAGATCCTTCTGGAGCATGTAGCCGACGTGACCCGTTTCGCCCGTCACGTCGTGCCCGTCGATCAAGGCGCGCCCCGAGGTCGGGCGCTGCAGCCCGGACACGACGTTGAAGAGCGTCGACTTCCCGCTGCCGGAGGGCCCGACGATCGAGACGAACTCCGAGCGGCCGATCGCAAGGCTCAGCCGATCGAGCGTGAGCGCCCCGTCGAAGCGCACGGTCACGTCGTCGACGAGAACCTTCGGGCCGCCCCCATTCACGGTCTCATCTTCCCCTTTCGCGTCAGCTCTCGCTCGACGCCGCCCAGAGGTTGATGCCGCTGTCGTTCGCGTCCCGGTCGATTTCCGCCACGAAGCCCACGTTCCGAGTCATACACGCAGCCGCTGCAGCCTGAACGTTCGCTCAGATCCGACTCGGGACTTTCCCCTCGAGCCGTCTCGGACGATCTCGTCGTTCGAATGTCGTTCGGGGCAGCGACAACCAGACGTCCGCCCCGCCGCGCGCGCGGTTGCGTGCTCCGGCATCTCCGCCGTGAGCATGCGCGACGAGCTCGACGATCGAGAGTCCGAGGCCGGAGCCGCTGCCGCTGCGCGCCTCGTCGCCGCGACTGAAGCGATCGAACGCCCTCGCCCGGAACTCCGGCGCGAAGCCCTCCCCCTCGTCCAGCACGTGCAGCTCGACCCGCTCACCCACGGCAAGGGCCTTCAGCTCGATGCTTCCCTCGCCGTGCGTGAGCGCGTTGTCGACCAGGTTCCCGAGCGCCTGCTCGACCCGCAGCGGGTCGACATCGAGACGCAGGTCGCTCGGCTCGGCGTAGAGCTCGCGCCCGAGCGTCCGGGCGCGGGTGGCGAACCGCGCAGTGACGTCCGCGAGGAGCTGGTCCACGTCGACCTCCTCGCGGCGAATCGGCAGGGGACCCTGGTCGGCGCGCGCGATCAGGAGCAGATCCTCGGCGAGCCGTGCGAGACGCTGAGTCTCCTCCGACGCAGATCGCAGCGCGTTCTCGAGCTCCTCCCGCGAGCGCGGCCGCCGCAGCGCCAGCTCGAGCTCCGTCTGGAGCAGCGCGAGCGGCGTACGCAGCTCGTGGCTCGCGTCCGCAACGAACCGCCGCTCGTGCTCGACCGCCGCGTGCAGGCGCGCGAGCATGTGATTCAGCGTGACGGCGAGCCGGCTGATCTCGTCGCCGCTCGGCGGCACCGGCAAGTGTGCAGGCTTGTCGGCGGTCACCGCTTCCGAACGCCGGCGCAACAGCTCGACCGGGCGCAGGGCGCGAGCCGCGAGCGCGTAGCCGCCCAGCGAGGCGGCCAGCAACGCAAGCGGGAGAAAGACGAGCAGCTCGTGCCGGAGGTGTTCGAGCGAGTCGGCGCGCGGGACGAGCGAGCGCGCGACCACGGCGACCGTCCCGCCGGCGGACGAGACGGCGAGCACGCGCCACTCGCTTCGGCGGCCGAAGAGCTGGATCTGCTCGTTCCTCCAGACGTGCCGTGCGCGCGCCGCGCCCACGAGCTCCCGGTCGAAGAGCGGCGCAAGGCCCTGTGGCTGAGATCCGACCAGCCGACCGCTCGGCGTGTAGAGCTGCGCGAGTGTCGTCTCGCCGTAGGTATCGACATCGACGCGATGCGCGCCGAGCTCGTCCTTCGCCTGCGCGGAGAGCGTCTGGTCGACACTTGCGAGCAGCTCGTTCGCCACGCGGTGGTAGACGAAGAGGCCGACGCCGGCCAGGACTATCGCCATCGCTAACGCGAAGCCGAGCGTCAGGCGAACGCGGATCGGAAGGCGGGTCGTGTCACTCCTTCCGGAGCCGATAGCCGACGCCGCGAACGGTCTCGATCGAGTCGGTCCCGAACGGGCGGTCGATCTTCTGGCGCAGGTAGCGGACGTAGACGTCGACGACGTTCGAGCGGCTCTCGAAGGCGATGTCCCAGGCCCCGTCGAGCAGCTGGGTGCGGGTCAGCGCGACGCCGGCACGGCGCATGAACACCTCGAGGAGCGCGAACTCCTTCGCGCTAAGGTCGAGCTCGCTCTGGCCGCGCCAGGCCTTGTGGGCGGCAGGGTCGAGGCGCAGCTCGCCGGCCTCGATCACGGCGGGACGCTCGGCGGGCGCACGGCGCGTGAGAGCCCGGAGGCGCGCGAGCAGCTCGTCGAAGGAGAACGGCTTCGTCAGGTAGTCGTCGGCGCCGCTGTCGAGCCCGGTGACGCGATCCTCGATTGCATCGCGCGCGGTCAGCATCAGAACCGGCGTCCACACGCCGTCGCTGCGCAGTCGCCGGCAGACATCGAAGCCGTCGACGCCCGGCAGCATGAGGTCGAGGACGATCGCATCGTAGTCGACGGCGCGGGCCATCCAAAGCGCGGCCTCGCCGCGGTCCGCGACGTCGGCCGCGTAGCCCTCCTCCCGCAGCCCACGGCCGAGCAGCTCGCCGAGCTTCTTCTCGTCTTCGACCACGAGTACGCGCACGCCTTCATTGTTGCGCGTCGCATGAGAGACGGATTAGGGCCGGCCACGGCCGCCTCATGCACTACTAATTCGCCGGGGTCACGATCGCCCCGCCGGATGGCCATTGGACGCTGACCCAACTCCCGACCTCGCGCTCGCATCCGAGCCGCGTGCGCCTCGACGCGAAAAGCGTCGGCGCCGGCTCCGCGTCTGGACTCCGATCGTGCTCCTGGCTCTGCTCTCGCCCGCGATCTACTCGTGGACGAAGATGGCGATCCAGCCTTCGAGCCTGCCGCTGGGCGTGCGCAGCGTCGAATGGCTGCGGATGAACCACTTCAACTGGCTCGTCGACAACGCGGAGCACGTCTACTACAGCTGGCGCGCCCCGGCGAAGGGCGGTCCGCAGCTGAAGACGCTGCCCGCCATCGGGCTCGGCGGCAAACCAGGGAAGCGGACACACGCCAAGGCGAAACCATGGCCGCCCCCGATCAAACCGGTCTTCGCGCATCCCCTGCCCGGCGAGGGAGTCTGGAAGCCGACGGGCGCTGCGATCGACGGCAAGCCGCCTGCCCTCGTCACCACCTTCCGGACCGAGCGCGACTATCCACGGATCGTCGCGTATGTCGCCTGGTTCGACCATGCGCGCACCGCACTCGCCTACTACCCCGGGCGGTACGAGCCGCCGAGCGCGACCCTGCGCGGGCCGATGGAGGTGCCGTACGGCCAGCGCTGGCGACTGCTCGCGACCTTCAACAGCGGCTTCATCTATTCGGACGGCCTGAACGGCGACGCGCTGAACGGCCATGTGAACGAACCGCTCAAGCAGGGGCTCGCCACACTCGTCGCCTACAAGAACGGACGCGTCAACATCGTGAGCTGGAACGGCGGCCAGGCGCCAGGGCCCGCGATCGCCTGGGCCCGGCAGAGCCTGCCGCTGATCATCGATCACGGCCGGCTCAGCCCCAAGCTCAACAACAGCACCGCGTGGGGCTACACGCTCGGCAACGCGGTCCGCGTCTGGCGCACGGGAGTCGGAGTCGACCGGCGGGGCAACATCATCTACGCCGCCGCCAACTACCAGACCGTCACGACGCTGGCCCAGATCCTGCAACGGGCCGGAGCGGTACGCGCGATGGAGCTCGACATCAATCCCGAGTGGCCCACCCTGATCACCTACCGGCACCACGGCGGCCTGCTCCCCACGAGGGTCGTCCCCAACTACCAGCAGCCTCCCACCCGTTACCTCGTCCCCGACGACCGCGACTTCTTCGCCGTCTACAGACGGCTGCCCGGTCCGGTGGATGTTCCGCTCAAGTAGCGGGACCGCGAATCCCGAGCGATTCGCCCGGCACGACACCCGCAGCCGCGCGTATCTCGCGGCTCATGGTCCTTTCACGCGCCGCGGGCACCGTGGACTCGTGAACGACGATCCATACGGCTGGGATGAGCGCGTAGAAGCATGGGAGGAGGTCGCCGCCGGCCACGCGTTCCTCGCAATCCGCGACCGCATCCTCGAGCTCGCCGAACCGCGGAGAGACGACTGCGTGGTCGATCTCGGCGCCGGCACGGGATTGCTCGCCCTCGCCGTGGCGCCGAGAGTGCGAGAGGTCGTCGCGGTCGACATCTCCCAGCGGATGCTCGAACGGCTCGACGATGCGGCGATCGCGGACGGCATCCACAACATCGAGTTCCTCGCCGGCGACCTTCGGCGACTGCCGATCGAGGACGAGCAGGCCACGCTCGTGGTCTCGAACTACGCCTTCCACCACCTCGACGATCCCGGGAAGGAGCTCGCGCTGGCCGAGGCTCGGCGGATCCTGCAACCCGGCGGGCGGCTCGTGATCGGCGACATGATGTTCTCGCTCTCCCTCAACCCGCGCGACCGGCGACTCATCTGGGAGAAGGTCGTCGCAATGCTCAAGCGGGGCCCGGCCGGCGTGGTTCGGATTCTCCGGAACGCCGCCCGCGTCGCGCTCGGTCGCTGGGAGAAGCCCGCGACGCCGGAGACCTGGGCGGAGATGCTCAAAGCTCGCGGCTTCGAAGACGTCCGGATCGAGCTGCTCGAGCACGAAGCCGCAGTGGCCGTCGCGCGGCGGCCGGACGTCAGTCCCGGGGCAGCTCTAGCGCGCGCCGGCCGAGCAGCTTCCAGCGGTAGCTGAACAGCTCGTCGCTCCAGCGTTCCCGGACGCCCGTGAGCGGGTTGTCCACGAGCACGTAGCCGCGTCCCGCGCCGACGAGCACGATCGCGTGCTCGTTGAGGTTGACCGTGATCTCGCGGCCGGACGGAGTCAGCCAGCTCAGGTAGGGCCCGGCTGCGAGCCCGACCCACGCCTGCACCGGATGCCCTGAGAGCACCGCGGCTCGGATCGTGGCCAGGTCGGTGCCGTGCAGATCGACGAGACGGACGCCGTACCGAGCCGCGAGCGCGCGGACCGGCGGCTCGTAGACGCCGAAGCCTCCTTCCGGACCGCCGCCGGCCGGCCGGCCGACGAAGCCGCGTTCCGGATCGCCCCAGCGGAAGAGCGTGCTGCCGGCGACCGGCGCCGGGTCGAGCGGCCCGCTTCGCGGTAGCCGCGCCTGCAGCTCGAGTTGCCCGGCGTGAACCCCGGCAGCCGCGAGGAGCATCGAGAGCGACGCCGCCTCGCAGTCGTTGTGCAGAACCTGGCGTATGGGCCGGAGCGCAATCGTCGACTCGATCGGCACGACCGGCAGGTCGACGCGTCTCGCATCCGCCGCGAGAGCGCGGTGGACCATCCGCCGAGCGCGCCGCAGCGGAATCGCGTAGACCAGCCGCGCCCGTCCGCGACGAACCTCGATCCTGTTGGGAAGGTGGAAGCGGCGCCTGCCGGGCCGAACCACCGTCACCTGCTTTCCGGCCGCGTAGACGGCCAGCGGGCTCGGACGCTGCCGCCGGTGCTGCGACGTCGTCGACCCGCCGCCGCCGCAGCCTGCCAGCACGACGCCGATCGAAAGCACCAGGAAGAGAACGCCGGCGCGCACCGAGCAACAGTAGTGAGGAGCAGATGAAACGTCGAGGAGCCTCTCATCGGGCGCTCACCGCCGCGACGTATCCTGGCCCGGTGCTCCACGTGGAACGCCACCGGCTCGGTCCGCGCGTCTACGTCTGCGGGCTGCGCGTCCACGAGTTCGCGCTGGGGTTCGCCGTCCTCGCGGTCCTCCTCGCCGGCGGGATCGGTGAATTGTGGGAACTGACGCGCCGCACCGAAGCCGCGGCTCTCTTCGGCACGTGGCTCGTCGGGAAGGACTGGCGCGATCTCTTCCCGTCGAAGCGCAACACGGCGGCGTGGAGCCTGCTCCCGCACCGAGTTCCGCGCGACTGAACGCACCGGTGCACGTCCCTGCTCCGAGGACGTTAGTTTCAGGTATGCACGCGCGCCATCCGCTCGTCGACGAGGCGGTGCTCTCGGCGTTCGCGGCGGGCTGCGTGGCCGCCCTTCTCGTCTGGCTCGGACCTCCGGGCACCGACCTCGCCGCGCACGTCTACCAGCGCGCGCTCTACCTCGAGCACGGCTTCACGCTCTGGAACAACTACTGGTACGCGGGCCGCTACAGCTTCATCACGTACAGCCTCATCTACTACCCGCTGGCCGCCTGGGTCGGGATCAAGCTGCTGGCGGTCGCCACGGTGATGCTCAGCGCTTCCGCCTTTGCCGTGGTCGTCTGGCGGGAGTGGGGACCGGCGACGCGCTGGTCGAGCCGGACCTTCGCGGTCGTGTGGGCGGGGACCGTGATCACGGCCGCCTTCCCCTTCGCGCTCGGCTTCGCGCTCGCTCTCCTCTCGATCTGGGCACTGAAGGCGGGACAGCGTTGGGTCTTCGCCGGTCTTGCCCTCCTTTCGCTGGCGGCGAGCCCGCTCGCCTTCCTCTTGCTCGTCGTCGTGCTCGTCGGCATCGCGTTGGACCGGCGCGTGGCATTCCGGAGATGGTCTGCTCCGATCGCGCTCATCTGCCTCGCCGCCCTCGGCGAGCTGCTGCTCTGGCGCCTGTTCCCTACCGGAGGTCGCTACCCGTTCCACTTCGCCGACGTCGTCGCGGGTTGCGCCTTCTGCCTGCTCGGGCTCGCACTCACCTGGCGGGTGGAACAGGCTCGCGTGTTGCGCTTCTTCTTCGGGGTCTACCTCGTCGCCGTGCTCGCCGCGTATGTGGTGCCCTCGGGGCTGGGGAGCAACGTCGAGCGGCTGCGCTTCGCCGCCGTCCCGCTCGCCGTGCTCGTCCTCGAGTTGCGCGGGTGGCGGCCCCTCGTCGCCACGACGGCGGCACTGGCGCTCGCGTTGTCTTGGAACGTGAAGCCCCTCGCGGCGGGCTACGTGAAGAATCGCGAGGACGTGACCGCGGCCGCCTCGACCTGGCCGGCGGCGATCAACTACCTCGAGCGCCACGCCGTGCCGCAGTTCCGCGTCGAGGCCGTCGACACCGTCGGCCACTGGCCGGCCTTCTATCTCGCCAACGCGAACATCCCGCTCGCCCGCGGCTGGTTCCGGCAAGACGACTTCCCCGAGAACGCCGTGCTCTACAGCGCCCTCGGGCCCCGCGCCTACCTGAGATGGTTGTACTCGCTCGGCGTCGGCTACGTCGTCCTCTCGACAGCCCCGCCGGACTACAGCGCGCGGGCGGAGGCGAAGCTCTTGCGCAGCGGGCGATCCGGCCTCCTACCTGTCTTCCACACGAGCACGCTCACGATCTACCGCGTCCCGCACGCCCGGCCGATCTTCACCGGCCCGGGGGCGCCCGCGATCGTGAGACTCTCCGACGCGAAGATGACAGTCGCCGTCCGGCGCGCCGGCACCTACCGAATCGCCGTCCACTGGTCGCCGTACTGGCGCGTGACTCGGGGCTGCCTGACTCGAGGCAAGGATGACATGTTGCGCCTGGCGACGAACGGCGCGGGGCTCGTCAGGCTCAGCTTCGTCGTCAGCGCAGCGGGAGCCTTCGACGCGCTGGCCGGCGACACGAGAGCGAGCACCTCCAAGAACTGCCTCGCGGCCGGATGAGCGCCCTCACGGAGTGCTGGCCACGGGCCAGGTCCTCCCTCGGCGCGCAAAGGCGATGCCGGGGGCGGGACTCGAACCCGCACGGCCCGAGGGCCACCCGATTTTAAGTCGGGCGCGTCTGACCAGTTCCGCCACCCCGGCCGCGTCAGCGTAACGACCTCCGCGCCGGCGGATACCCTGCCGCGCGATGACGCTGGGCGTGATCACGACGAGGATCAAGGACACGATCTACGTCTTCTCCGGGCTCGGCGTCGCCGGTCAGGTGATCGTGGGCCTGCTGATGCTCGTTGGGCTGCTCGCGGCGCTCGGCGTGCGCTCGCCTCTCGACGCCGTTCGCCGGCTGCTCTGGGGCTACGAGCTCTGGGCTGCGTTCATCGTCGCCGCGATCGCGACCGGCGGCAGCCTCTTCTTCTCGCTGGTTGCGAACTTCCTGCCGTGCGAGCTCTGCTGGTACCAGCGAATCAGCATGTACCCGCTCTCGATCCTGCTCCTGATCGTCGCCTGGCACGGCGACAACCGGGCGGCGCGGTACCTCCTGCCGCTACCGGTCGTCGGCGCCGGCACCTCGATCTACCACATACTCATCGGCTACGGGGCCATCAAGGAGCCGAACACGTGCCAGATCTCCGCGCCCGGAACCGGCTGCGGCTTCAACTGGATCAAGCCCGAGTCGTTCGGCTACCTGCAGATCGAGACGCTCGCGCTCACGGGCTTCCTGCTGCTCATCGGATTCTTGGTCCTGGCGACCTTGGAGACGGCCGAGGACGCGGCTACCCTTCCGGCCGATGCCGAGCGGTAAACGAGCCAGACAGCAGCGGCGGGAAGCTGCCACGCGCACGCCTCCGCCCGTCCGTTCCAAGGGCGGATCCGGTCCGCGCCAGGCGTCGCCGCGCGCGCTCGCGATCGGCGGCGGCGCCGTGCTCGTCATCGTGATCGCGATCGTGCTCGCGATCGTCCTCGCGAGTGGCGGCAGCTCGAACAACGCCACCAAGGGGCTCCCCTCGACGGGGAGCTGCACCTGGGCGGGAGCGCTCGACGGCGCATGCGCCGCGAACAACCTCTTCAAGGGCATCCCGCAGAACAAGCTCGTGCTCGGCAAACCGAGTGCACCGGTCGAGATGCAGATGTTCATCGACGTCCAGTGCCCGATCTGCCAGCGCTACGAGGTCGACTCGCTGCCGACGATCGTCCAGAAATACATCAAGACCGGCAAGGTACAGCTCCACCTGCAGCCGTGGGCCTTCCTCGGCGGCGCCGGCTCCCAGTCGTTCAGCGGCCGACTCGGCCTGATCGCCGCGACCTTCCAGAACAAGGGCTTCGACTACGCGAAGGTGCTCTACGACAACCAGGGTCAGGAGGAGAGCGGTTGGCTCACGAGCGACGAGATGGCGCGCATCGCGGCCAGCGTCAACGGCCTGAACATCTCCCAGTGGTCGAAGGACGTGAACAGCTCGGCCGCGAAAGCGATCGCCGCGGATACCGACGCGCTCGCGTCTCAGAAGCAGGTCACGGGAACGCCGACGATCTTCATCGGCCCCACCGGCGGCCGGCTGCACGACATCATGCCGCCCGGTTACGCGCCGACCCTCCAGATCACCGAAACGGCGATCAACAAGGTGCTCACCAAGGCGTAGAGGCGTTCGTCGCCGGACGAAAGTACGCAAAGAGCGCGGTTTTCGTGCTTGACCTCCAGCGCGACTCGCCAGTAGGCTCTGCGAGCCGGTTCCGATGGACTTACGGGTTCGTCGGGGCCGGCTTTTTTCGTGATCCGTCCGGGGTGATCTTTAGGGTTCTGCGCCCTGATGATCGTCGGACTTCTCATCGGTCTGGTGCTCGGAAGCGCTGCAGCAGCGCTCATCGTCCGGGCTCACTACGACGCGCGCCTCGCCGTGATGCGGCAGGCTCGCGAGTCGATCGGCGACACGATGAAGGCGCTCGCCGCCGACGCGCTCGCCACGAACAACCAGTCGTTCCTCGAGCTCGCGAAGGCTCAGCTCGAGCAACTCCAGCAGAAGACCACGCAGGAGCTCGAGCAGCGCAAACAGGCGGTCGAGCACATCGTCCAGCCGATCCAGGACTCACTGCAGAAGGTCGACGGCAAGCTCCAGCAGCTCGAGGTCGCGCGGACGCGCGCCTACTCCGAGCTGACGGTGCAGGTGCGCGAGCTGGCCGAAACTCAGAACCTCCTGCGCAGCGAGACCGGCAACCTCGTGAGCGCGCTCCGCGACCGGCCCAACGTGCGCGGTCGCTGGGGCGAGATCCAGCTCCGTCGGGTCGTCGAGATGGCCGGCATGCTCGAGCACTGCGACTTCGAGACACAGGTCCACGTCACGACCGAGGACGGGAGGCTGCGACCGGATCTCATCGTCAAGCTCCCTGGCTCGAAGACGGTCGTGGTCGACTCGAAGTTCGCGGGCCAGGCGTATCTGGAGTCGCTGTCGGCGCGCCACGACGAGGAACGCGCGCAGAAGCTCCGCGACCACGCGCGCCAGGTGCGGGACCACATTGCAAAGCTGTCCGGCAAGAGCTACTGGTCGCAGTTCGACTCCGCACCCGAGTTCGTCGTGCTCTTCATCCCCGGTGAGACCTTCCTCAGCGCGGCGCTCGAGCAAGACCCTTCCCTGATCGAAGAAGGCGTCAACCAGCAGGTCATCCTGGCGACGCCGACGACTCTGATCGCGCTGCTTCGCGCGGTTGCCTACGGGTGGCGGCAGGAGACGATCGCCGAGTCGGCAAAGGCGATCAGCGAGCTCGGTCGCGAGCTCTACGGACGCCTCGCCACGCTGACCGACCACTTCGCGAAGGTGGGTCGTGGCCTCGAGACGGCGGTCCGCTCGTACAACGAGACCGTGGGATCGCTCGAGACGCGGGTCTTGCCGAGCGCGCGGAAGTTCCGCGACCAGGGCATCTCCCCCGCGTCGGAGCTCACCGAGCTCCCCGCGGTCGACCGTGGTGTGCGCCCGGTCACCGCGCCCGAGCTACACGGCGGCGAGAGCTCGGCCGCCGACGCGGCCTAGAGCCGCGGTTCTCCGGACATACGACCGGGAACGACAATCCGGTCCGAATCGTTTAATACGACGTACAACGTTGGAGAGAGGTACCGATGACCGACGTACGTGACGTGATCGTGATCGGAGGAGGGCCCGCCGGCTACACGGCGGCCCTTTACGCTGCGCGCGCGAACCTGCAGCCGCTCGTGATCGAGGGCTTCAACTGGGGCGGCCAGCTCATGATCACGAGCGATGTCGAGAACTACCCGGGCTATCCCGACGGGGTCATGGGCCCCGAGATGATGGCCGAGTTCAGGCGTCAGGCCGAGCGCTTCGGCGCCGAATTCGTCACCGACGACGTGACGCGGATCGACTTCTCGGAACGACCGTTCGGCGTGTGGGTCGAAGGCGAGGAGTACCGCGCCCGCTCGGTGATCGTCGCCACGGGCGCGAGCGCACGTTGGCTCGGGCTCGAGTCCGAGGACCGGCTCAAGAACCATGGCGTGTCGGCGTGCGCGACGTGTGACGGCGCCTTCTTCCGCGACAAGCACATCTACGTCGTCGGCGGCGGCGATACCGCGTTCGAAGAGGCGCTCTTCCTGACGCGCTTCGGCTACAAGGTCACGCTCGTCCACCGCCGCAACGAGTTTCGCGCCTCACAGATCATGGTCGATCGGGCACGCGCGAACGAGAAGATCGAGCTCAAGACGCCCTACGCCATCGACGAGGTGCTCGGCGAGAGCTCCATCAGCGGCCTCCGCCTGCGGAACACCGAGACGGACGAGACCGAGCAGGTCGAAGCCGGCGCGCTCTTCGTCGCCATCGGCCACGACCCGAACACGAGGCTCTTCGTCGGGCAGCTCGACCACGACGAGAACGGCTACCTCGTCACGAGCCCGGGCACGACCGAGACGAACATCCCCGGCGTGTTCGCGGCGGGCGACGTCCAGGATCACGTCTACCGCCAGGCCGTGACCGCGGCCGGCAGCGGGTGTATGGCCGCACTCGACGCGGAACGGTTCCTGGCGACGGAGGAAGGCGAGATCCACGCCGCCCTCACCGCACCGAGGCCGGAAGCCGAGCCGACGAAGGTCTAGCAGCGCGCGCGGCGAATCCGCGCGTGGTGGCCGCAACGTGGATCGACCTGCTCGACCCGACCGCAAAGAGCTGCGCGCAAAGACCCCTCGCGATCTCGAGGAGACCGCGATCCAGCGCCTCCTCGCGCCACCCGAGCATGAGGACGAGCCGCGCCCGACGCTCCAAGGGCACGGGGATTACGTCTTCGGCGTCTTCCTCATCGCCGTCGCCGTGCCCACGGACGACAGCGTCTACTACCAGGAGATCGACCTGGTCATCACCCCCCGACACGCTCCTCACCGTCCGCAAGACGCCGCCGGAGGGCCGGCCCGCGTGCGACGTCGCCGCAGTGCAGGCGACGGTCAAGCCGGACGACTCGGCTGGACTGCTCGCCTACCGGCTCCTCGACGAGATCGCAGAGCGCTATCTCGACCTGGTCGACTCGCTCGACGAGGAGATCGACGAGCTCGAGGACAAGGTCGAGTCGCAGCCGGCCGACGCGACACGCGCTCGCATCTCGTCGCTGCGTCACGACCTCCTCCACATCAGGCGCACGCTCAGCCCGATGCGCGACGCGGTGCGCCGCGTGATCGACGGGACGGTCGAGGTCGAGGAAGGGCCGGAGGTGTTCACCCACGACGTCGAGGTGGCCCTGAATGCGGCGTACGACAAGTTCCTGCGGGCCTCGGACGGGCTCGACCTCGCCCGCGACAAAGATCGCGAACGACCAGAAGGAAGTAATGAAGCGCCTCACCGTGATCGCGTCGCTGCTCCTGCTCCCCACGTTCATCGTCGGGCTCTAGGGGGCAGAACTTCAAAGACATCCCGGAGCTGCGCTGGGGCCTCGGCTACGGCTACGTGTGGGCGCTCATCGTCGTCACGACGGTGTTGCAGCTGTGGTGGTTCCGCCGCAAGAACTGGGTCTGATCCGCTGCCTGCGGAGCACGGGCTCGACCAACGGCGAGCGCGTGGGGCTGGCCGCCGGACACAAGGGCGTGCCGATCGAGTGGATCGACGTCGACCCCAACGACCGCGCGCCGGTCGAAGAGCTCAGCGGCCAGTCCCTCGTTCCGGTGCTCGTCGCAGGCGATGAGGTTCTCGCCGACTCGCCACGGATCCTCGACTGGCTCGAGGAGCGCTTTCCCGAGCCCTCGCTGCTGCCGCCGGACCCGGCCCGGGCCGCCGAGGTGACGATCTTCGCGGACTGGTTCAACCGGGTCTAGAAGACGTTCACGAGCGGGATCGACGACGGCGCCGGCGACCGCGCCACGCACGCGGCCGAGATGCGCCGCGCCGTCGAGCGGTTCGAGCGCTCCTCGCCGGACAGGGACTTCTTCTTCGGCGAATTCGGCCTCGCCGACGTGATCGCCTTCCCGTTCCTCAAGTACCCGGTGCTCGGCTGGCACCCGGCGACCACGATCCCTTCCACGCCGAGTCGGCGCCCTTCCCCGCAGCTAGCCTGACTTCGTGCCGAACTTCATCTGCCCCAACTGCAAGGAACGCTCGGTCGACATCGACCGCAAGGAAGGCATCTACGACGAGGCGGTCGCG
>Ga0070730_10001083_pt1 | contig 27147 bp, 21 predicted proteins | sample Coa_R1_3_FD_66447 | JGI IMG/M metagenome (GOLD analysis project Ga0070730, IMG submission 66447) | Surface soil microbial communities from Centralia Pennsylvania, which are recovering from an underground coalmine fire - Coalmine... | ecosystem: Environmental > Terrestrial > Soil > Unclassified ... | reverse complement strand
GCCAACTAATCCTCACCGTCGGCCCCCCTGTCCCGCCTTACTATGTTCCTGGAGGCTTTCCCTGACCAGACTCCGCCGCGTTACCAATCGGGCGCCGCTGGCCCGCTGGCCCGCTCGGCCCCCGCGAGGCCAAGCCGAGGGTCATTGGGAACAGCCGTGTGGCCTAAGCTGTATATGGGGCGCAGTGAATCTGACCCCGGGCCTGTCGCGGAACGTGGCGGGACCTGGCTTGACCAGGAGGCGTGATCATGGAAAACATTGTGCAGTTGCGAGCGGAGGCGCTCACCACGTCCTACTACACGGCCTTTCAGACCCTGCCCGATGCCATGCGGGCCGCCAAACAGATCCGGGCGGCCGAGGCGACTTACGGTGAGACCGACCTCGACAGGGTCAGGCAAGGTTGGAACGACTTCGTCTACCGCCTGAACATGGTCCTGGGCGGCGGCATCAGCGACGGCTATCACCCGAACGGAAACTAAGCGCGCCGGCCCGTTGAGCGGCGAGCGAGAGAATCCGCTGCAGTAAGCGGCAATTCGCTTGCAGTAACCGCGCCTTTCCGTTGCAGTAATTGGGTTTCCGTTGCAGTCGGGTGTCAGGTCGGCTAGTCGCAGGAGTCTTATGGCTGCTGCAAAACAATGCAGCAGCCCGCACATCTACTGACCCTGGCGAGCCGGATGTTCCCGGCCGCCGGGGAGATTTTATGCACAAGCTGGTTCGTGGTTGGCGCTGGCTGGCCGTTTTGGCCGCCTTGTTCATCGTCGGCGTGGGCGCCGTGGTCGCCCTGGACGCGGGCCCTCTGGGCTCGGTACTTTTCTACGGCCGAATTCTGCCGCCGCAGGTATTTGCCGACGCGCGCCGCGTCTGGGCGCTGCCGGCGGTGCCAATCGGCCAACTCGCCTCGGGCGACCTGCCGGGTGCGGCGGCGCTGCGGCTGTACGAGGCGCAATTGCCGGACGGTCGTTGGGAGACGCGCGTCGTGTATGACCCGGGCCGGCCGGCGCTGGAGCTGCACGGGACGAGCCTGGCCGACACGGCCGAACAGTACGTAGGGGCGCTCGCCCGGGACGTGCCGCAAGTGCCGGTGACGTTCCTGGGCGTTCAGGCCGGTCGCCAGTTGTTCATCCTGGGGCGAGTTGACCCGGCCGCCATGAAGGTGATCTCGGTGGTCGTGCTGCATGACACGGCCAACCGGCAGTTGACCCAGATGATTCCCGCCGGAGGCGTGGTCGACCTGCGCAACGGCCTGTTCCTTCTCCAGGTCATGCGGCGCACCCCGGCCGACACGGCGGTGCTGCCCGCCGTGGGGAGCATCGATCTGACCCGCCTGGAAGGTGCCTGGCTGAACGGGAAATATCGGCTGAATTCGATTGTGACGCACGTGCCGCTGACCACCCCGCAGACGGTGCTGGTGATTCCGCTGCCCGGTTTGGCCGCGGGGTCCAGCCAGCCGACTGCAGCGGTGGCGCCGGGGCGCCCCTGAGTCAGTCGGCGCAGGGCGCGATCCCCGCCGATGACGCGCAGGCACTTCTCGCGCATAGGCAAGGAGGTTTTATGGGTGCCATGGGTGGTCCGACGACGGTCAATCCGAAGGCGCTGTTGGAATCGGCCCGAGCGGTGAAGTTCGATGTCAGCGACCGTCGGGTGAAAGCCGAGGGCTTGTACGGGCGCATCAACCGCACTCGTGCCGGCCCAGGCTGACCAGCCTCAGTCCAGCGTAATCGGACGGATCGAACTAAGTTACCCCGCACTTGCGTGGGGGCAAGTGTCGGGAGAGCCCAAGAACACACTTCGGGGTGTGTGCCAGCCCCGAACCCTGTAACCGGCGCGCTAAACAGAGGGTCTAAGCCGGTGCGCGCTGGTTGTGCTGACCGATAACCTGGGCGAGGCAAATTTGACTGGCGGACCCGCAAGGGCGAGCCAAGCGCTCCGTAAGGAGCAAGGGATAAGGGAATGCAACGCGTCTTTGTGTTGGGCGCCCAGCGGCAGCCGCTCGACCCGTGCCACCCGACCGGGCGCGCCTGCTGCCGCGGCGCGGGCGGGCGGCCGTCGTGGCTGGTCTGCTTTCCCCTGGCTGTCTGCTTCGCGGCCGCGGTTCAGTGCCGCCCGGCCAACAGCAGCCTCAGGCTCCATCCGAGCAATTCGGGTATCCAAGGCAAGAGCACGACCGCGAGCGCCTTGACGGTCAACCAGCGCACCGCCGCGCTGCGTGGGTTGCTTTCGGCCGGCAGGCGCGGTGGCTCGGCGGCCACCTGGCCGGGCAAAAAAAGCGTACTCCCCGCCGTCGGGCAACTGGCGCACCTCCCAGCCGGCGGCTTCGCAGGCGGCCAGGACGGCCGCCTGGGCCTTCCCGGTGCGGTCGTACCACAGCGCGTGGCTGAGATCCGGGTCACCGAAGTTGATGACGGCGGCCTGGCCCTGGTCCCAATCGCTCTCCTGCAGCTGGCGGTTGACCAGCCGCAGGGCGGCCCGGGCCATCGCGTGCTGGCGTGGGCTGAGGAAGTCCCACCCGTCGGGCTCGGCCGGCACATTTTCAGACATGACACGTCTCCATGGGCAGTCTTGACACAGGCAGAGTGTATGCACGGCCGGTCGCGCGCCCGGCGTTTCGCCTGCCGCGCACGTAAAACTTGCGTGAAACTTTGGCCCCTCCCCGCCGGTAGGTCTTCAAAGAGGACTATACTGGCGGATGAATCAGCCGCTCCCGGGCGGCAGGCTGGTAAATTGGCATGAAGCCTCATATCCTGTTTGTGGAGGACGATCAACGGATCGTTGAGGTATACCTCGACGTGCTGGCGGACGCCTACCTGGACGTCACACACAGCGAAGACGTGGCGAACGGTCTGGCGCTGGTCGCCGCTGGCGCCATCGACCTGGTGATCATGGACATCCTGCTGGGCAACAGCGCCTACGCCGGAAAGCCAGTCGACGGCAAGGACTATGCGCTTTTGCTCAAGTCCGACCCACGCACGTGCGCCGTCCCCGTCCTGCTCTGGAGCGCGCTGGCGATGCCCGGCGACGGCCCGCGCTTTTGCCAGCAATCCCACGCGGACGATTATCTCGCCAAGCCACTGTGGAGCCCGAAGGAATTGCCGATCAAAATCTATCACATGCTCGGGCGCCCCGTGCCCGAGGAGTTGCTGCAACCATGACCACCGTCCCCGCCCCGCTGCCCAGGCCAGACGCCAGCCCCCCGCCTGGTCCGATCGGCTTGCAGTATCGAGGCCTGCTGGACAGCTCGCGCACTATGCTCGCTCTGGACGAGGCCGGCTGCCTGGAGCTGACCGGTCTGCGGCCCGAGGCGCTGATACAGAACCGTGACCGCGCATTCGCCGATCTGATCCACCCGGACGACCGCGAGTTGGCCTCGCGGACCATCCGGGCCCGGCTTCGCCAGCGGCTGCCGTTCGCGGTCCGCTACCGGCTGCGCATCGTCGAGGGGACGGATGCGTGGGTGCTCGACCAGGGGCGCGGTGAATACGACGCGGCCGGCCGGATCACGGGCATCTACGGCCTGATCACCAACATCGACGACTTCGAGCGCCAGAGCAATGATGTGCTCAGCCTGCAGCTGGCCATCCTGGACACCAACGACGAGGCCATCGTGGGCGGCACGCTCTCCGGCACGATCATGGTCTGGAACCAGGGCGCCGAGCACCTGTTTGGTTACCCGCGGGGCGAGGCGATCGGCCAGCCGATCAGCCTGATCGAACCGTTTGACCGGGCCGATGAGATCGCCGAAACCAACCGCCAGATCCAGGCGGGCCAATCGGTCGACCGTTTGGTCACCGAACGCGTGGCCCGGGACGGGCGCCGGATCCCCGTGGCGCTCACGCTGCGGCCGGTGCGCAACGCAACCGGGCAGGTGATGGGCGTCGCCACGCTCGCGCGCGATCTGACCGAACGCCACCAGATGGCCGCGGCCCTGGCTGAGAGCGAAACTCAGTACCGGCAGATGATGGCGCTGTTGCCGGTGGGCGTGTATCTGCACGATGGCGAACGGATCTTGTTCGCCAACCAGGCGTTTGCCGACCTCATGCACGCGGCGCGGCCCGAGGATCTGGTAGGCCGCCTGGTCATGGACCTCGTCTATTTGGACGACCAGGACATCATGGCCGAGCGCATCGCCGGTGTCCTGGCGGGCGGCCCGCCGACCCTGCCTCTGGAAATCATCATGGTTCGCCTGGACAATTCCCACGTCGAGGTGGAATCGCGCGGCGGGCCGGTGCGCTACCAGGGGCAGCCGGCGGTGCAGGGGGTCGTGGTTGACATCACTGAACGCCAGGCGGAACGGATCGCCCGCATCGAGTCAGAGGGTCGGTTCCGGGCGCTCGTGGAAAACGCGACGGACTGGCTGTGGGAGACGGACGCCAAGCTGCATTTCACGTACACCAGCCCGACCGTGCTGGATGTGCTCCATTACGCGCCCGAGCTGATGCTCGGCCGTTCCCTGCTCGATTTCCTGGTGCCCGAGGAGCGGCATCGGGTGCGCTCGACCCTGCTGGCCCAGGCGCGCGGCGGCGGCCGCGTGGCCGGTCTGACTGCCCGTTTCCGCGCCAGCGGTGACGATGAACAGGTCGTCGTGCTGGAGACCGGCGCCACCGGAGAGGCGCGCGGCGACGGCTATTTTGTTGGTTTCCGGGGCGTCAGCCGCGACGTGACCGAGCGGGTGCAGGATCAGGAGAAATTGGCCGCGAGTGAGCGGTTCCAACGGCAGGTGCTGGACACGCTGCCGGAAGGCGTGTTTGTGGTCGATGCGGCCGGGACGGAAGTGAACGTCAACCCCGCCGGGCGGCGGTTGTGGCAGGGCACCGCGGACGGGCCAGCGACCAGTCGCTATCGCGGCTGGTCGGCCGATGGCCGCGCCTTGCGGCCCGAAGATTGGCCGCTGGCGCGCGCCCTGGCGACGCGGCAGGCGGTCCCGGCCGAAGTGCTGCGGATCCAGTGTTTCGACGGCAGCACCCGGATGGTCGAGGCCACCGCCGTGCCGCTGACCGACGCCTCGGGCAAGGTGACAGGCGCGCTGAGCGTGATGGCCGACATCAGCGCGCTGCACACGGCGCAGCGCTTCGTCCAGCGCGTTGTCGACACCTCGCCCAACCTGATCTATCTTTACGACCTGCGCCAGGAGCGGTTGATCTACGTCAACCCGCGTGCCGCCACCATCCTGGGGGCGCCGCTGGATCCGCAGGTCGAGCCCTCCTTCAACGCCCGCCTGGATCCGGAGGACGCGGCCAAGCTTCAGTCCCATCGCGAGCGCCAGCGCGCGTCGCGCGAAGGCGACGAGCTGGAAGTGACGTTCCGGCTGCGCCATGCGACCGGCCGCTGGGTGCTGCTGCGCAGCCGGGAGCGGATTTTCTCCACCACGCCCGAGGGTGAGCCCTGGCAGATCATCGGGACCGCCAGCGACATCACCCAGCAGCAGGAAGCGCTGGATGCCCTCCTGCGCAGCGAGGCGCAACTGGCGGAGGCCGAGGCCCTGGCGCACCTGGGCAGTTTCGAGATCGACGTGGCCGCCGGGCAAGCGCAACTATCGGCGGAGGCCTGCCGGCTCATCGAGCGCGACGCGCGGCCGGCGCAGCTCGACCCGGCCCAAGTGGCCGCGTTGGTGCATCCGGATGACCAGGTGCTGTTGGAAGCCGGGCGCGAGCGTTTGCTCACGGCGCGCGAGCGCGTTGAAGCGACATTGCGCCTGGCTCTGCCATCGGGCGCGATCAAGCATGTGTCGGTGATCGCCTACCCGGTCACGAATGCTCTCGGCCGCGTGACCCGCGTGGTGGGCGCCGGCTTGGATGTGACGCAGCAGCGCGAAGCCGAGGCGGCGGAACGCGCGGCGCGCACGCTGGCCGAGGCCCTGGTCGCGGCGGCCGTAGCCCTCGGGCGCACGCGGCGGCCGGAAGAGCTGGGCCAGCGCGTCCTGGAGAACGTTACCCGGCTGGTGCCGCAGGCCAACGCCGCCAGCCTGCTCCTGGTGGAATACGGGGTTGCGCGCGTGCTGGCGGCCCGCGGCTTCCCGGCGGGTGTCGCGGCGGCGGGGGAGGAGATGAGCGTGGCGGAGGTGCCGGCGCTCCACGAGATGGCCGAGGCCCGCCGGCCGGTATTGCGGCAGGATGCTCGCGCGGTCCGCCCAACCGGGCATTTGGAATGGTCGACGCGCCGCGGGTACCTCGGGGCGCCCATCCTGGCCGGTCGTCGTCTGCTGGGCTTTATCCAGGTGTTCAGCGATCAGGTGGGGGCCTTCGGCGAGCGGGATGTGGACAATCTGCAAGCGCTGGCCGGGCAGGCCGCGATCGCGCTGGACAACGTCTTGCTGTTGGGGCAATTGCGTTCAGCGGCCGAGGTCGCCAATGATCTGGCAGTGGAGTCGGAACACGCCAGCCAGTTACAGGCCAACTTCCTGGCCCGGATCAGCCATGAACTGCGCACGCCGCTGACCTCCATGCTGGCGGTGATGGAGATGATGACCAACCCGAAATACTCCAGCGCGAGTCGCCCGGACCTCCTGGCGGGGGCCCAGGAGTCGGCCCGGCGGATGCTGGCGGCGCTGAACGATCTGACGGCTATGGATCCCAACGCGGCCGGACGGGTCGGTGTGGCCCTCGCGGCAGTGCCGGTCGGCCCGGCCCTGGAACGCGCGGCCGGCGCGCTGCGGGCTCGCGCCCACGCCAAGGGACTCAGCCTCGAGATCGATCCGCTTCCTGAGGCCCTGCCCTCCGCGCAGGCCGATGCCGCCAAACTGGATCGCATCCTGGGGGCCCTGGTCGAGAATGCGGTCCAAGTGTCGAAGACCGGCGGGGTCCGGCTGCAAGCCAGCCTGTCGGATCAATTTGGCGAGAAGCGGCCGTATGTGGTGTTGACGGTGCGCGACACCGGTCCCGGCTTCGCGCCGGAGCAGCAATCCACGTTGTTGCAGCCCTCGACCCAAAGACTCAAGCGCGGAGGCCCGGACCTGAGCCTGTCCATCGCGCGGCGCCTGACGGAATTGATGGGGGGGACGCTGCTGGCGGAAAGTGATGGCCCCGGACGGGGCAGCGCCTTCAGCGTGTGTCTGCCGGCCTGGAAGGGCGCACCTCCCGAAAAACCGTCCACGTCCTGATCTCGGCTCCAGTCGCAACCGTCTAAAGTGCCCATGCCGACACCGCGCATTCCCAGGCGGTATCGGCATGGGCGTCCTTTGTGGTTGCGCGCAATCGCGAAGGCTGACACGCACGCGCCCGGGCGCTGAGTCAAGTGGTGCGTCAAGCATCATTTTACCTGTGACCCTGACCGCGTTATCTTGGCGGGTGTTCCATTCCCGAGACCCTCCGAAGGAAACGCGGCGATATGAAGAAATATCGGATCACTTTGACCGAAGGCGAACGCACGGCATTGGAAACCAAGTCGGCGAAAGGAAAAGCGGCTGCGCGGAAACTGACCCAGGCGCGCATTATGTGGCCAGCGGACAGTGGCCCGTGTGGGCCGGGCTGGACGGATCAACAGATCAGTGAGGCCTTGCAGGTGGAACCGAAAACCGTGGCCAACCTCCGGCAACGGATTGTGGAAGCCGGCTTTGAGACCGCCTTGAACGGCCATTTGACGGCTAACCATCGATTGTCCAAGGTCGATGGGGAGGTCGAAGCTCGGCTCATCGCGCAGTTGTGCGGGCCGGCGCCGGAGGGCTACGCGCGCTGGAACTTGCGGTTGGTGGCGGATCGCCTGGTCGCGTTGGAGATCATTGGCAGCCTGTCGCACGAGACTGTGCGGAAAGTCATGCGCGCCAACGAATTGAAACCCTGGCTCAAGGCAGAATGGTGTATTCCCCCGGAGCACAGCGGGGAGTTCGTCTGTCATCTGGAAGATACGCGGCGCGTGGAGGTCTATCGCCGGCCGCTGAACCCGAGGCGGCCGCTGGTGTGCATCGATGAATTGCCCCACCAACTGATTGCCGAAACCCGCCTGCCGCAGGCCGTGCAGCCGGGGCAGCGAGCGTGTTACACCTGCACCCACCGGCAGGTGCGGTGTGACTGCGAAAACGAACGCGCGGGCGTCTGCAACATCTTCATGGTCTTTGCCCCCTTGCTGGGCTGGCGCTGGACGCGGGTTACGGCGCAGCGGACCTACCGCGACTGGGCTTATCTGGTGCGGGACTTGGTCGACGAGCAATTTCCCGAGGCCGACCGGCTGGTGCTGGTCCTGGATAATCTCAATCTACATGTCGGGGGCGCGCTGTACGAAACCTTTCCGCCGGCCGAAGCCCAGCGGCTCCTGGACAAGCTGGGCGCTACGCGTATGACACCCCCCAACACGGCAGTTGGTTGAATACCGTTCGTGCCGCGAGAACCGGCGGCACGCCGGTACGAGACGGCATGGCCGAGATTGAGTTGAGCGCCCTCAGCCGGCAATGTCTGGCCCGCCGACTGGGGACCGAGCCGTTGCTCAAACGCGAAGTGAGCGCCTGGGAAACGGTTCGGAATCAACATGCCACCACGGTCGATTGGCGCTTCACCACGGCGGAGGCGCGCATCAAACCGAAGCGTCTCTATCCCGTGCTGACGGACACGGCCCCGGCCGTGGCCACGCGGTCGGGGGCGGGCCCCGCCGAAAACCGTCCCGCGCGGTGAAGGCCGCCAAGACGACGGCCCAGATTTCGCGCGTGACAGCCACTCACCGGCGCATCCATAACCGAATTGTGTGATCGAAAACAACGGGCGCACCGGAAATATGATGCTTGACGGACCACTCGTTCGACCACGACGTGATGTGGCTCGGCAGGACAAAAGTGGCCGTTCTCTATGAGCACACGCTCGACCTTCAGGCCATGCTTGAGGCCGACCGGGTCACTTGCATCATCGCAAACTCAGCTCGTTGTTTCACCCCTCAGCCATGCGCCCCCCTGTGCCAATTGGATCAAGTACAGACCCGCCTTAAGCAGCCGCAAGTCAGATGACTCTTGGCCTAAGCTGTTGCGCAGCTTGGGGCAATCGGCAATGCTTACGAAGCGCCCGGAGCCTGGTGTTTCACGATCCCACGACAGCGCGGATAATTCGGACAGCCCCAGAACTGTTCACCCTGATTCGCACCGCTTCGGGCAGTTCTTAGCACCATCTCGCTCCCGCATTTCGGGCAGCGGGGCGCCGATGAGACCGGTTGCGTTTCCCGGCCTGCGTCCGGACTCAATGAACGCGGCTCGGCCAGCCCCGCCTGTTGTCGCAAGAGTGAATTTAGTTCCGATACCGCATAAGTTGGGCGGACAGGTATCCTGACCAGCGGCAATTTTGCAACCGTAAAAACTTGTTGCACAAATTCATCCCGCGCCTGGCGGTCGGCTCGCCTATGACTCTTATCATCCAGCTCGATTCCAAGGAGTGGCTTGACCGTTTTGTGGTCACACACGAGAAAGTCAACGTGCTTGCGGTCGATCCTATTCGTGAACGTTCGATATTGGCTTGGGTCGGCTGCCTTCGCATAGAAGAGGTCGCCCAGGGCCACCTTAGGGCAGACCAAGGCCCAGTCCGACACAGCCGATTTCAGCACGAGATAGAAGTTTTGCTCGGCCGGCGACAGGAAGTCGTCCCTAACCAAATACGGGAACTCGACCGGTGACGGAGCTTTGCCATCGCGGTCAGAGAGGAAGTCCAGAATTCTCGCAATGATGTCGTCGACCGCTTCAGCGGGAAGTCCCAGGGCACGCAGAATAGTGCGTAGGAGAGAGAATTTGTCTTGAGGTTGCATGCGTCTCCCGATCGAAAGAGAGGCCAAGGTTGAAGTCGAGCAATATGCTTCGGAGGTTATTGTATGGCAATTGGAAAACTCTGCGTCGAGCCGTTTGCCGTGATCGTGACCGTCCCCGTCCCCGGCTTGGTGCTTGAGCTGATCTTCCAGGTCCAGGCGCACACGCCGTTAGCATCGGCGGTTTCAGAGACTAGTCCCTGAGCCGTGCTCTTGTTCCCGGACGGCGTGACGTAGCCGATCGAACAGGCCGCGCCCGCTGCCGTCCGGATGGTAGCCGAGACGTTTCCACCCCGTCCAACAGGTGAAGTGAGCTGGGTAAGTGTAAAGCCGGACGCGGAGGCAGTCGGCTGGACTTGTGAGGTCGTTGGCTGCGACGCTTGAGTTGGACCAACAGGTATCGGTGTGCTTGCTGGAATTGTCGACGCAGGCACAACTGTATTGACCACTGCACCGCCCTCCGGCCCCCAGCGATAGAGTGGGTGCAATTCTGCCCAACTGCCGTGTTCCAGGTCGAGAACGTAGCGCCCTTCCATCCAGACATGCTGGCCGACAGCCGGGAACGGCCCACCAAATGGGTCGTGGTCTGATGTACAGGTGGCAATCGCGTCAGACTGCGTGACCGATTTGACGCAGATCGGTTCGATGACCAGATCGCCCAACTCTTCTCCCTGATTGGCCGGCTTGAGCAGATTTACATATTCCGGGTCCAGCCGCAACAGCATGTGCAAATCACCGTCCGCTTCGGTTCTGATGGCGTCGATGACGCCCACCGCGCGCAGGCACGGAGCCACTACCTGCAAGCGGCTTGGGTGATACACGTATTGGTCCTGGTCAGTGGACAAACACGCGGCCTGCGTTCCTGTAGGAACAGCATTGGGACTGGCAGTTGGCGCGGCCGAAGTTGGGCCTGGAGCTGTACTAGTCGCTGGCGCTGAGGTTGGACTTGGGGCTAGAGTTACCGCGTCTGTTGGCGCGGAGGCTGTAGTCGTTGCCAGTGCAGGCGTCGTCGTAGGCGGCTGTAGAGTTATTGGGCTGATCGTTGGGCTGGCGGTGGGCACGCAAGCGATGGCCGTGACCGCCAGGACGAAGGGCAACAGCTTGCGGAGTTTCATCGACCCCCTGGAGCGTATAGCACGCCTACGAGCGCGCGCAGTTATACACTCAATTGGGGCCCATGGCAAACGCAACGCCTCGGCCATTGCTGACCGAGGCGAGGGAACAGGCTAGATGGCTGGCCGGAAGGACGTGGCTGTGGGCGCGGGCAACCATGCGCATGTTTGCCCCAGGTTAGTGGGTGGCACGCCCCAGGAGCATGGTCAACTCAAGCGCTAATTCATCCGCTCACAATTCGACAATCTGTTCGTGCCTTCGCAGCTCAAGTTGCTTCTTGTTGAGCCTTTTCTTGCGGTCGATGATCTGCTGGGCGATGATCTGAGCGCGTTGCAGGCTGTCACCCCAGAGCGGCTTTTTGATTAGGGGCACGGCATCCATCACATCCCCAATGGAAGCGTCGCGGAACGCAGCCGCCATCGCCTGCCCACTGGCAGCTAGACTTAGTCGTTTCTTCGATTTGAGCATCTGGCGAAAAGCCAGCACCAGGGCATTTGCACCCGATTCGTTAATGGCAAATACGCCACTCAAGTACCGCCGTTGCTCATCTTCCAGTTGCGCAATCTCTCCTCGTAAGCGCACGATGGCTAGTTCGGAGGCCGTCTTGTCGACACCCGCTGCAACCTGTTTCAGCCCTTGGACCATAGGAGCCAGGGATACAAGACCGCCGCTGCGCCTGACCATATGCTCGCTGCCGCAGTACATGCAGGCAAACCGCTCAAGGTCGTTCGTAATCTGAAGCTTACCACCACAGGCCGGGCACAGCAGGGTCACAATGTCGGGAGCCGCTGCCATCGGCTGATACGGTTCTTCAGCGATGGTTGGCTTTGGGAGAGACACTGCCTGAGCGTAAGTCGCCGACGGTATTTCCGGGACCACCTGGGCGACCGCTGGCGCTCCGGGGTTATCTAGGCTTGGTGACTTTCTCCGGCCAGACAGCAAGGCAAGAACGAAAAACAAGAGACCAATCGGGAAAACCCAAACGCACAGGATGCCAAGGCTACCACCGAGATTGGCGGCCCCAGGCGAAATGATTGAGCCGATCACGAATGAGGTGAACGCGCCAGCCATCAACACCACCCCCGTGATGCGGATTTTCATACGTGCGGGCAAGACCCAAAAGCGCCGCCCCACCCTGTCGGCCCACGCCCAAAGCAGGGTTGCAAGTTTTCTCAAACCCCGGATGAGAAGACTTAACCCGCCGAATAGTAGAGCAACAACCGCGACCACGAACCCGATCAAGCGTGGAATTGCCAACCCGGCAGCGGCAGCCATCCGTCCACCGTTGGCCTGAACCGTATTCAGCGCTCTCGTGACCAGCGGCAGCGACACAGGCTCCCCGACGCGCCCAACCGTAGGCTCGTTGGTTGAGACGGCAATCACCGCACTTGGCTGACTCGGCTCTTTATCAGTTGCTGGCTTTGAAGGAGACATTTCCTGGACGTGAGCCACAAGTGGTTCTTCGGAAACAGCCTGGGCAACCGCCGCCGTGCCGGCCATACAAGGAGCAGCCGCCGGCGAGGCGTCAATCACTGAAGCAACAGGCTTCTCAAATACTGGACTCGCCGCCGGCGTGGCAGTACTCATGGGAGATGCCGGCATTTGGACAATCACAGGTGCAACAGGGTCCTGAGCCGGGAGATCGGCGGCCGTACTGACGATGGACAGAGCGGCTATTGGCGGCGGGACAACTGCAAGCGGAACGGGCTGCTGGGTGGGGTTAGTGACCACCGGCGATGCGACAAGGGCCGCCTCCTGAGAAACGGCTGCGTGGCCTGCCGGGTCTGGCGCTCCGACAAGTTGCTTTTGGCTCGACAACCGGCGAACAATTCCCCCTACTGCCCGATAAAGGACGGCCACGACGAGGCCTACTAGCCCAACCAAAAAAGTCAACGCTCCGATCAGTGCGTAGATCGTGCCCCCATCCTGGTGCGAAGCATCCGGTCCGGCTGCAAGGGACATCGCCAGGCCACCCACGAATGCCAGGATTCCCAGAGCCATCAGAGTAGCAGCCAACACAATTGCCTTTTTCCAGCCTGACGCGTGTCGAAAACGCTGCCAACTTGAAACACTTGCATCATGAGCTGGGGCAGGCAACGATCCAGGTCGATTGGGTCGTAACCAACGACGATAAATCGCCGCCGCGCCTCCGTAGATGACAGCTACCAAAATGACGACAATCCCGGTTGCAATTGCGAAGAGTCCCAGAAACGCATAGGCCGAGCCGACGTTGCTTTGGGAGGTCCCCCTGCCACCGGCGACGAATGATGCGAATCCGCCCGCAAACAGTACGAAACCTACGGCTATCAACGCGGTAGCCGCGCCTGCCACCTGTAGCCAGCCGGACGAACGGCGAAAACGGCGCCACAACGATACTGGCGCCGTTAGTAGGGCATCCACTTTTGAATTCATCTTCAGTTTATCCCCTCACGAAACGCCCGCTTCTCGATTGTTTATAGGTCAAAGACGGTCCGAATCACAGGGTCAGGCGTCACCTTTCGCCCCGATGTTTGTCACCGGCGCAACAAACATGTCTTATCCTGCCACTTGCCAAGATACTGCTGGCGAATCTTATGCCAAGGAGGTAGCCGGCGGCAGGGGTGGCTTTTCGCAGTTGCAGGCTGGGACGTGCGCGAGATCGGCGACACACCCTTGCCCATCGCCTAGGAGGCCGCCCATGTCGCTCCGACCACATGACTTCGAACAGGTTCCCGCTGAAACCGTTGCGGTCGCTCGAGCGGCCTTTCCCAAAGGCCATGCCTATCTGAAGCTGCGCGATCAGTTTGGGGAGCTGTTTCGGGATGAGTTGTTTGTGAACCTGTTTGCCTGGCGCGGCCAGCCGGCGGAAGCGCCCAGCCGGCTGGCGGTGGTGACGGTGTTGCAATTTGCCGAAGGTTTGTCCGATCAGCAGGCGGCCGACTCGGTGCGCAGCCGCCTGGATTGGAAATACCTGTTGGCCTTGGAACTGAAGGACCCGGGATTCGATGCGTCCGTCTTGAGCGAGTTTCGCAGCCGCTTGCTGGCCGGCGGGGCCGAGCGGTTGCTGTTTGAACGCGTGCTGCAGCTCTTGGGGCAGGCCGGGCTGCTCCAGTGGGGCGGCCGGGCGCGGACCGATGCCACGCAGGTGCTGGCGGCCGTGCGCTCGCTCCACCGCCTGGAATGTGTGGCGGAAACGCTGCGCCAGGCGTTGGACGTCTTGGCGACGGCCGCTCCGGACTGGCTGCGCGGTCAGGTCCCGCTGGAATGGTTTTAGCGCTACGGACACCGTTTTGAAAACTATCGCTTGCCCACCGGGCAGGCGGCCCACTCGGCGCTGGCCAAGACGATCGAGGCCGACGGCTTCCAATTGCTGGAGTGGGTCTCGGCGCCCGGCGCCCCAGACTGGCTGCGGGAATTGCCGGCGGTGAACGTCTTGCGCCAGGTGTGGCTGCAGCAGTTTTATGCCACCCCGCCGGGCCAGCCGGTACGCTGGCGCGCCGCGGGCGACCTGCCGCCGTCGACCCAACTGATCTGTACGCCGTAGGATGCCCAAGCGCGCTACAGCCAAAAGCGAGCGACCGTCTGGACCGGCTACAAGGTGCATCTGACCGAAACGTGTGATCCCGACCGGCCGCATCTGATCACCGATGTGCAGACCACCCTGGCGCCGGTGGCCGGTGTGGACCAGTTGCCGCGCATCCAGGCGGATCTGGCCGCGCACGGTCGGCTGCCCGATGAGCAGGTGGTGGATGCCGGCTACATCAGTACCCAGCATCTCTTGACCAGCCAGCAGACGTACGGGATTGACCTGGTCGGACCGGTGAATGGTAATCACTCTTGGCAAGCCCGGGCGCAGCAGGGCTACGCGGCTACCGACTTTACCCTGGACTGGCAGGCGCACACGGCGCGCTGTCCAGAGGGCCAGACGAGTGTCCAGTGGGTCACGACCCACGACCCGCAGGGGCATGACGTGGTCACCATCCGCTTTGCCACGGCCGCCTGCCAGGCGTGCGCCGTCCGCGTCAATTGCACGTGGGCCGCGAAGCACGGCCGGGTGTTGAGCGTCCGCCCGCAGGCGGAACAGCAAGCCCTGCGGGCCGCCCGCGTGATGGACAGTTGCGTCTGCCGCCAGTACGCCCAGCAGCCCGCACCGCTCCCAGCGGTCAATGGGTCCACTAGGCTGACCGGCCGGCATCGAGGCTGGGCCATCGGCTGATTGCCCCTGCCCGGTCATCGCATAGCCCAGGCCGCGCTGATTGATGATCAGGCGGGGCTCCGACACGTCGAGCTCAATCGCCTGGCGCAACGCGTGAATGTGGCCCTTCCATAGTTCCTGCGCTGCAAACGGGTCGATGTTGTCACGTCCCTGAGCCTGCCGGACGAGCGACTGGAAGTCGACGGCCTTAGGAGCCTGCCGGGCGACGACGGCGAGAAAGCCGAATTGGTCCTGGGTCAGCCGGACGGCGCGTCCGCCCATGTCCACCGTCGGATTCAGCAGGTCCAGGGTCAGCCCGTTGATCTGCAAATAGCGGGCGCTGACCTCCGCTGGCTGTTCGGTCATGCCGGGGCTTCCTCGTCGTCGTCTTCAGCCAGGCTGGCTCCCCGCAGAGCCTGGCGGCGGATCTCATCGGGATCGGGCGTCTGGTCGTTGGAACTCGCCTTGGGGTTCCAACTGAGCGCATAACCGCGCCCGCGGTGGTTGACGATCAGCTGTGGCCGCGACTGCTCGGGCTCAATCGCCTGGCGCAGCTCATGAATGTGATACTTGCACAGTTCCTGGGCCTCGGCGCGGCCGAAGTTCTGGTAGCCCTGGGCTTCACTGACCAGCGATACGTAGTCGATCACGGCCGGGGCGTGCCGGGCCAGCACGGCCAGATACTCAAAAGTCGTGGAGGTAAGCGGCACCACGGACTCGGCCCGATACGCTTTGCGGCCGATCAGGTCGATGCTGATATCTCCCCGCGTCAGCAAGGTGCCGGATGGGAGGGGGATCATATCCAGCGGCTGGTCGCTGCTCAGGCGGATCCCCTGCGCCATCTGGTTGTAGGCCGACAGGAAGAACTCGCTCTTCCGGCGCTCCTGGACCATCTCGCTAAGCACGGTCCGCACGGGTGTCAGAAAGTATTCGTCCGGCGGCGGCGTGTTGTTCAGGGTGGTTTTGAACAGGAAGTTCGCCAGGCGCAGACCGACCGCGGCCACAACCAGGTCCTTGTCCTGCGGCTGGTTGTCGCCGACCATGATGACGGGCGTGCTCCGCCCTTTGCCGCGCAGATCCTGCAGAAAGCGGTATCCGTCCCGGACGGGCATGACCGTGTCCAGGATAATGAGGTCTATGTTGTTGCTGAGATGGTCCAGGGCTTCCGCGGCGCTGGCGGCGGTGCGGACGGTCAGCCCTTCCCGGGTCAGGATGGAGGACATGCGCTGGCGAAAGTCGTCGTCGTCGTCCACCACCAGGATATTGCCAGTCAAGGGGGTCATGGCCGGTCCTCACGCGGCGCTAGGCCGCCCGTGACGGGGGCAACTGGCAAGGAAGCGGCAAGACAGGACAACGGCAACATAAGATGACAGCGTGCGCCCTACGCCAATCCAGGCGCTAAGCCCGCATCAGTGTAAACCGGAATCCTCACGACGGTTGTAAGGGGGGGTGAAACTAAGCAGATTCAAAGTTTTGACATATCGACCGCTACCAGTAATGCCCCTACAGTCCAGACCGTGGTCACTATCAGCAGTAGAACCGGAAGTTTGGATTAGGCTCGGCGTCGTCGGGTAAGTAAGTCAAAATTTCTCCCACCTTCCTTGCAAATAACATCGTTATCGGGAGAGCGCTTGCGTAGTCTGCGCTGTTCCAATTCATCTTGCTTAAGGCGAGAATTTCGCTCCACAAAGTTTCGTAGGTACTGTCGCCATGCTTGTCCGATATTTGAAGAGGTTTAGGAACATGGGCGCGCGGATATGTGCCTTGCGTCGGTAAGTACCCGAGTGTGTAAAGCCATTGGCCCGCCTGACCCAGTTGACACCAGGTTCCGCGAATTGGAGGATACGCTCCCTCTCGGAAGAAACGAACACCGGTTGTGTCGAGAGAAACCAAATCGTACTGCGCAATGTTTGACTGCACCAGACCGTCCCCAAATCCACGCCGCTCGTCGTCATAGTATTTTGAAGTTTTGTGAATCACAACACGCCTTGGGTACAGCTGTTTGTAGTCGTAGTATTTTTGTAAAATGTTTGTGATCAAGTTGCGTGCGTAGTCACCCGAGAGGTGAGGCGAACGCCCTTGCCTTTCCGCGTCCCATTCAAACTTTTCACCGCGCAACACGATGCTATCGCCTTGAGCAGTAAACAATTGGGCAGTGCTAGAGTGAACGGTGTGCGATTCTTCCGTAATATGATGGAAAAAGCTAACCCCAATGTAGCAGGCCATTGGATCCAGGCCTTGAACCTGCCAAGGACGCCCTCTGGCCTTGAAATAGAGGCCAACCGTCATGTTCCACGCCCTAGAAGCGGGATCTTGAGCCGTAGGGTCGTTCTCCACTAAAGAACGCTGACGAAGTATTTGCACTGGGCAGTTCGCCCGATTCGTTTTCGCCTTCAGAGCCCGGCGGAAATTCCGACTTAAGAGACCAGGGGTAGCTGATGCCTCTTCTGGATAAATCTGTTCCAAGAATGAAGTTTGTCCGCGCGCCTCGGCATCGTGGATTAGTCGCCGAACCGCACGGGCTAGGGGCGATAAATGTCCTGAAGGACTCGCTCGGACCTCAGAAGGGCCAATGGAACCATAGAAGTCCTCAATTTCTTGTGGCAAGGCACAGACAATAACGTCAACAACATCTAGCTCGGAAATCAAGCTGACTCTTGACGAAAAAAGTTCCACGGCTGCTTCAAAACCCTGAACTTTGTCGCTCAAGGTGACCACCGAGGCTAAGTCTCGTTGCGAGATGGGACTTGCCCATGCCTGATTAGTGATGAGCTCGGCCTGAAACGCTGTTTCCATGTTTAGACCCGGAAAATCTGGGTACTGCCGCCGTTTGCCAGCCACGCCAGGAATCAAGTTCGAACATTTCTCTAACAACAGCCTAGCTTGCGCGATGGTGATTTCCGTTCCCACGATGCCGACCCGAATCTGTTCGCGATGCTCGCCAGAACTCAACCCATACGGTCCATACAAGCTGAGACCTTCCTTCGGATCAGTGCTCAATCCACCATTAGCAAAAGCCAGATTGGGCTCCGGTAGCCACTTGGCCGAAAGCAAGCGCTGCGTCCAGCGGGAGGGTGCGTTGGCTGCTACCCGTCGCTGGGAACGAAAACCCGGCCGCGCATAAGGTTTACTCGGCTTCTTCGTCATCTGATGGGCTCGCTAGAAGGCCAAGATCCAACTCGTCTTCTGCCATTGCTACGTCGGCAATTGGTATGCTGTCCGACGGGATTCCAAAGCCCGTTTTGGTGCTCTCAAACATTTTGGAGATCACCAACAGCTGGCCATCGCAATCAATATTAATCTCGCCACCAGGACTAGCGAGAATCTCACTCCAGAAAATGATGTGATTGAAGACATTCTGATTGCGCTCGCCTGACTTACGCCGCGTTGCAAGAGGTCCAATATCCTCGGAGGCCAGAAAATCAACTCCGTTCTTCGTAAACGCATATCCGGGCTCAACTTTCAAATAGAATTCTGTACCAAAGTCGGAAAAAGTAAGGCGGGCAGCGTGGTGTACCCAAAAACGTAGTTGCCCAGACTCTTTGTCGTAATAGGGATAAGCTAGCTGGCGTGTCGCCCGGCGCTTAAAGGCCTGGTATGTCCGTATTCGTGCGCTACCATTCTCAGGCGTAAAATAGAATCTGCGGTGAGCCTCGTCATAAGCCATGCCGAGCGCAGCACATCTTCTCCTGACGTAACTGTAGAACAGCTCGCGCAACCAGTTCCGCTCACGCGTCCATGGCAGCCACTTGTCGATGCTGGTAGTTTCTGCTTGCGCAGGGTCACATCCGACCAGGCCGGCGATAGCCGGCTCGCCTAGCGGCGCAAGAGACCATATTTTCCCTCTCACTTGTTTGAGAGGTGGAATCCTAGCCATAGCTTCCGCGTCCGTGGCGGTCGAAGGCTTGAGTGGCAACGGGGCACTATAGATTTTGGTTGGAATCTTGGTTACAGGAAGGAGATTAGAGTGGAGCCACTCCTGGAACTTCAGGTCAACTCCAATTAGCCGCCTAACGGCCGACTGATTACTATCCGGTACTGGCGAGTAAGCGTCCCCGCAAAAGCTTCTGCGCCACACGGACCCAAAGAAGTCCTCGACGATACGGGGATGATCTTTGAGACGGCGGGACAAATCCTCCTCGTCCCATATCTGCAAAGTAGGACTAGACGTCGCGGCATCGCGCACCGCTCTACCCACACCACTACTGATGAGCAGCACATAGAAGTCAGCTTCAAGCTCCAGAGATTGAATTGCGGAATGCACATCTTTCGCGGTGAATCGGGCGTACTTCTTACATTGATAGGCCCATCGTTCGACCTGCCCCTCCGCCCAGCGCCGCGCGAGAATATCTATGCCGCTCTGGTCCTCGCCAGGTTTTCCATAGCGGTGACACTCAAACACTGCGCTTTCCGCTGCTATGACGCGGGCACATAAACGCTCGAAATTTCCCCAAGTTAGTTGATGCAATGGTAGTGTTTGAGGGCGACTTTCGACAGGAGCAGTGATATCCGTCCTGCTGATCTGGCTGTCGAGAAGCGCCTGGAGTTCCGCATGACTCTTGCGTGCTGACATGTCAGTGTCGCTCCCCTGCCGGCACAATAGCTCACGCGTGAGGCGACAAAGGCCGCCCGCGTTCGGCGCGAACGGCCCAGAGTTAATCACCATTCCCTAGCGCCTAACCCGCGCCGGCCACTTCAGGTTCAATGAGCGAAGCCACGTGGGATTATAGACTCGAAGGGCCATAGGCACAATGAACAGGGCCGCAATGGCCATCACTCACGACAACCCGACTGGCCTTTGGGCCTTTCATTGTCCGGCCGGATTTGCCTACGCACTCTCGAAATCGAGTGGATGGACTAGAGCGTCCGATGAGGCCACCTCAATATGCGCAATGACAAGAGTCGCGCACCCTTCCGTCTTCAGTTATGCAAACATCCTTATCTCAGAAACCTCCGTTTCTGAGACAACGCTGGCCCGGCGCTGTTTTCATCTTTGGTCACTTGAGGTCACCAGTCTCAATTACCGTCTCGAAAACAAAATCTCAGACTTGCATCGCGGCGAGCGTTTTGAGCTGATCAATTGGTGGTATGTTAGTCGGCTACGCTCGCGTTTCCACGCAAGACCAAACCCTGGATCTTCATAAGGATGCCCTCAGCCAAGCAGGTTGTAACAGAATATTCACCGATACCGCCAGCGGGGCTCAGTTAGGGCGACCTGGCTTGGATGAGGCGTTGAGCTTCGTGCGGGGAGGGGACACCCTGACGGTTTGGCGACTGGATCGACTAGGCCGCTCGCTTCAATAGCGTGAGCTACAAACCGGGCGACGGGGCGCAATTGAAAGACCGCCGCCTGTACGTGCAGAACGTCGGCACGATCCGGGTACGCTGGCATCGCCAACGCCCCGACGGTGTGCTCAAAAACATCGTCATGGTGGGCAAGCCATACGGCTGGTAAGTCTTGCTGCAATACACCTGCCCAGCACCGGCAGGTGCGGGCGAGTGGGATGAGCCAGCCCCCGCGGCGTCCAATCGGCCGGCGGTAGGGGTGGACCTGGGCCTCACCCACGCGCTTGCGCTGTCGGATGGCACGACGGCGGACAGCCCCCGCTATCTGAACCACTCGCTCCGACACCTGCAGGTGCTGCAGCGCTCGGTCGCGCGCAAGCAAGCGGGCAGCGCCAATCGACGTAAGGCGATTGCTCACCTGGCGCGCCAGCATGAACGGATTGACAACCAACGCCGCGACTTCTGGCACCAGGTCACCCGCAAGTTGGTTGGCACCTATGGCGCGATCGCGCTCGAAGATCTGTCGCTCGGCCTTCTGCTACAAAACCACAGCCTGGCGCGCGCCGCGCATGACGTGGGTCTGGGGATATTCCGCGAGCTGCTCCGCTACTAGGCTGTCAAGGCCAGAGTTGCGCTGGTGGAAGTCGATCCCCGTAGCACCAGTCAGGCGTGCTCGGGTTGTGGCCGTATCGTGCCAAAAGACCTGAATGTTCGCGTACACCCCTGTCCCAACTGCGGACTGGTGCTCGACCGCGACACGAACGCGGCGGTGAATACCCTTCGGCTCGGCCGAAGTCTCCGGCTCGGCGGAGGCGTTGGGCGCTAACGTGGCCGACTGCGGCGTGCATGGCCCAAGAAGCTCCTCCGCTCACATGCGCCCCGCTCTCTGGGCGCGTGTGAGCCGGGAGAGTTGTCACCTCTTGGCAACAACAGTTTCTGCTGGATTGCCGCGGCCTAACCCCTTTAGCAGTTGTCTATCGCAGATGCTATCCCCAGGTGTCTGCGATAGACCGCCAGCCCCCGACCGGTCAGACGTGCCGGAGCAGGCGCTCGGCCAGATCCGGAGCATCTACCGGCCAGTAGATAGGCGGCCGCGGGTGGCGTACGCCCGGCAGCCCAGCCTGTGGGCGGCACGCCGCCAGGCACCGGGCCCACTGCGCGGGGATCGCCTCCCGGCCGTAAATGGCGCCCAGGAGCGCCCCGGCAATGGCAGCATTCGTATCGGTGTCGCCGCCGCGCATGGCGGTGTCCACCACCCCGGCTTCCAGCGAATCCGCATGCAGCATTTGGAACAGCGCGTTTTGCAGAGCGATCAGCACCCAGCCCTGCATCGTCACGTAGTCTTCCGGCGGCGCCTCGGCCGCGTTGCGGACGGCCGTGACCAGCGCGGGCTCGTATTCGTCCTGCTCGAGCCAGCCCAGCACATCCCCGTACAGGTCAGCGGGGCCCCAGCCGGAGCGGATGGCATTGGCGACCAGATAGACATAGAGGCTATTGGCTTGCTGGCAGATCGGGTGTGGGTGCGTCAGCGCGGCGTCGGCCATGGCCCACTTCCGGAATGTGACCGGGTCATAGGCCGCGCCGAAGATGGCCAACGGGCTGATCCGCATCAGCGCTCCATTGGCCTGGCTGTCGGGGTTGGGGTGACCCTGCAGCCCGGCGGAGACCGTCGCCCCGCAATCAAATGGGCGGCTGTCCAGCCAGTCCCGGTAGGCTTGCCGGACGGCCGCGACGTCGTAGCCGCCATGGTCCGCGATCGAGCGCGCCAGGGCCAGGGCCATCTCCGAGTCATCGGTCGGCTGCCCGGCGACGGTGTCCCAGGTGCCGCCAGCGGCCAGCTCGCGCACGCCGCCCGGGTAACGGCGCCGGATCTCGCGCGGTGTCTTAAACTCGACCAGACTGCCCAGCGCGTCGCCGGCCAACTGGCCGAGCAGGCAGCCCTGAGCGCGGGGGATAGCAACCGATTCGTCCATATTGAGATTCCTTTCCTCAGGCCGCCGCAGGGCCGGGTGCCTCGGGGCCCCTGGATGCCTGCGTCTGGGCGATCTCGGCGGGCGTGGCCAACCGGAACTCAGCGCCAAAGATCATCTTCAGCTGCAGCACCGCTTCCGGGTCTTCCGGCGTCTTTATCGCCGCCCGCTCCTGGTCGCTCAGATCATCGATCATCCACTGTCTTGCCAGGCTGGCCTCCTCGAGTCCGCTTGAGTATATGCCCGCCCGGCCCCCTCCGCAGGGCACCGAGGCTTCGCGCGAATGGTCGGCCTCAGAAGCCTGCTGGGCGAGTCCAGTCACCCTGTCACTGTGGCCACACAACCAGGGCCGAATGTCGGACATTAGCGACCGCACGCCGTCTGTTCGAGAGCGATCTTCGAGTGCGACCTTGCATTTAGCGCTGCCGGACAGGCGGCCATGCGTTCGTGTTGTCCGATTCTCGCACCGTAAGAGCCGTGGACCACCTGGCGTCGCACTCACGTCGAGTTGAATCGAGTACAACGGTGTTCTTCGCGATCGCCTTGGCACAGCGGGCGGCCATGCTAGCTTTTGATGCGCCGCGGCAGATGGCCTATAATCGGGGCCATCCAGTTCTCTGAGACAAGTGATGCTGAAAGTAGACGGAGCCTGGCCGATGACGCCTGATACCTATCTCGAGGCGACCCTGTTCGTATCCACCTCCGACGAATCAGCGGAGCTGCCGCCCGACCCGGACGATGACGCCCTGGACCTCAGTGCCCCGGACGACGAGGTCGATCTGCTCGTGGAAGACGATGGGGCAGCAGACGATGAACTCGCGCCTGGTTCGGATGAGCCGGCCGACGCCGATGATGACCTGGCCGACGAGCCGCTGGAAGAGTTGGCCGGCAGCGCCGAGGCTGACACCGACAGCATCCGGCAGTATCTGACGGAGATCGGGACTGAGCCGTTGCTGGAGCCCGGACAGGAAACCTGGCTGGCGACGCGGATGCTGGCTGAATCGACCCTGGCCCGCGTCATGGTGGAGAAGGGACCCGCAGGCTTGCCGCTGACCACGAGTGAGGCCTGCCTCCGGCTCTGGGATGGTCTGAGCGAGGACTGGACCCGCCTCCAAGTTCGCGCTCGAGCGCTCGCGGCCCCCCCGCCCGACTTCGCCGGGCTTCTGGGTGAAGCCCGCCAGGTGAGCGCGGCCGCCGACGGGCGGGGGATCTCTTACCTGCGCCGATGGCTGGACGATGGCCGCTGGGGACATGATGCGCGGTGGGAGGGCGTCGCCGAAGCGGGCTTTGCCATCCTGGTAGGGTTGTACCTGCTGCCGGCGGCGGTGCAGGCCCGGTGGCTGGAGTACGTCACCCGCCGCTCAGGCAAAAGGCGCGAATGCGATGCCTTTCCAGCCCGCCGGACGTTCCAGTCCTGGCTGCCCGCGGACGCGGAGCTGGCAAGCGCGTTCGTGCGGGTGCCGGGAGCGGCCGCCAGCGCGCGGGTTCGACTGGCGCGGTCCAACCTGCGGCTGGTGGTCAGCGTCGCCAAGCATCACCTCGGCCGCGGCTTGACCCTGCTCGACCTCATCCAGGAAGGAAACATCGGACTGCTGCGCGGTGTCGACAAGTTTGATCCCGTCAAAGGTTTCAAGTTCAGCACGTACGCGAGCTGGTGGATTCGGCAGGCGATCACGCGGGCCATCGCCGACCAGGCCCGCACCATCCGCATTCCGGTGCATTTGAGCGACTCGATCAACCAGATGCGGCGCGTGCAGCGCCGCCTGCAGCAGGAGCTGGGCCGCGAGCCCACGTTCAATGAGATCGCGCTGGGGCTGGACCTTTTGCCGCCGGAGGCGGCCGCCGCTATTCGCCAGGCGGGTGCGAGCGGCGCCCGCCTCGACCCGGAGCTGGAACGGCAGCTGCGCCGAGCGGCCGCCCGGGTGCGCTCCCTGCTGCGCACGGCCCAGGAGCCGATCAGCCTGGAGACGCCGGTCGGGACCGAGGACTCCAGCGTGCTGGCTGACTTTGTCGAGGATGAATCGACGCCGGCGCAGGAAGACGACGTGCAGCTGGGGATGCTGCGGAGCACGGTGCGGGATAAACTGGCCCTGTTGACGGATCGTGAGCGCGAGATATTGGAGCTGCGCTATGGGCTCGTGGACGGGCGCGACCACACACTGGAGGAAATCGGGCAGCACTTCCGGGTCACCCGCGAGCGCATCCGCCAGATCGAAGCCAAAGCGCTGCGCAAGCTGCGGCACGCCACTCGCGGGCGAGCCCTCCGGGAATTCTTGAGCTAGTTCACGGCCGAGACCGGGCCTGCGGGAAGTGGCGCGCTCCAGCCCCGGGTTGTTGGTTGACGGCCGGCTCCAGTCACTGGAGACCGGGGCCGCCAGCGATGGTCAGGCGGCTGCCTGAGTTGCGGCGCCGATATCGGCGCACTCCGCCGTCGGCCACTGGACGTCGTATTTCTGCAGCGGCATCACGTCGGCGTCTGAGTGCTGAGGATGCGCTCAAGTGATAGGCGCCGGTTGTCGACCCCGGCAGCGGATGGGCCGTCCGGAAAGAACGCCCGATCTTTAATGCGCATAGCCATGAAGGCACGCCAAACCACCCACCCCACCCAATCCCCTCCTTTGCTCTGATCGAGACCAGGCTACTCGCACCCCGCACCTGGTTTCCTGCCCACCCCTCGCGACCCGCTGCTGGCATGCCTGCCCGTTTCTCGACGCGGCGCTCTGCCGACCAGGACCCACTCGCACAGATCTATCACCGACTTGCACCGCTAAGCCGCGCTCGGTCTAATCCCCCTGCTCTCGCGGCGAGCCGTTTAACCTATTCACACACCGGCAACCGCGGTCTGTGGTACCGGCTGCCGACCGCCAGCTAAAACCGCTGACAAGTGAAGAACAACACCGTCTTAACACAGATTGATCACTGCGCGCCTGATCAGCGCCGACCTCCACGGGATATACCCCGTATTACAGGGCAACTGCGGCGAGTTATACCGAGGTTGAACGCGGCCATGTGACCGCGCAGGCTATCTGTGATGCAGCCTAGCGAGCTGTGCCGACAGTGCATGCCGACCAGCCCACCTCACCGCGCGGCTATATGACCCGGTGCATTAGATGGTGGTGGCAGCAGAAGCCTGGCCAAAATGCATGCGCGTGGGATGTGATGGGTAATGCGAGTTAATGGATGCAGGGGAGCGCAGTGGTATCTGCAGATCGCCACAGCCAAACAAAGACGAGCACAGATGGGTAATGTCATGCACCGAGTTGCGAGGTTGAGACATACGGGACAGTGTGTCACAGCGGCGCTAGGCGCAGCTCCGGCCAGCACCGGAGCGTGGGTGGCCAGGAAAGATCATATATATATATATGAAGAAGCCACCGGCTGGCGCTAAGGCCCAGTGGACTAAATTAGCCCGGCAGTGGAACGGGAGGCAGAAAACAGGAGCGGGCGTGCCTCATTGGCTATGCGCATTGATTCTCAGCAGCGATGTACACTTTTCCCCATCACATCGATCATCAAAAACCAACGCGACAACCTCATCTTCGGGCTGTCCACCAAACCTTCTAATTAGAATACGAGCCGCTTTGGATTGAGGATCAATCGCTACCGTAAGAGTGATGCTGTTCCCCGTTCACCGGGAATTGGGAATTGCGCCCAACATCGAGCCTCAAGATGTCAAGGTTCCAACCACCTTGCCTTTCATCTTCAGGCATACGCCTGTTTCGAAAGAACGGATCGCACGTTGCAAGCCGGTTTATTTGGCAGTGATTCCGGGGCTTCCGGCCTAACTATTTGGTCGCATTTCCATCCACCAAATCAGACCGTTGAGCGTTCAAACAATGCGGCCGGTAACAGCACGGGATACTACAAGGCCCGACAAAATGAACCCAATCCATTTCTGAAAATACTCGTAGGGCACACACCGTGAGCGATTTCTGCGTGTGCTAGAATTATCGGGACCAGATAATACAAAAATTGAGTACTGGCCGGCAACCCTGCCGTACTTCATGTTTTGCTTCGTCGGCTTGACAAGCGTGACCAGGACTAGCAATCTTTGGGAATGAAGTCTGTTGGAGTACAGGTAAACCCGGGTAAAAACAAATGGCAACGCAAATAACGAGAGTTGGGACATGTCTTAGCGATAATGAGACCAAGGTTGACCTCCTCAACACTGAAGCCATCGCTGCAACCATTACCACAGTGCTTCTTGAGCGCCCAGACCGACCAGTGACAGTAGGTGTGCACGGGGATTGGGGCGCGGGCAAATCCAGTGTATTGGAAATGATAGAGGCAGGGCTGGACGCGCAGGAGCGCGTACTGTGCCTCAAATTCAACGGTTGGCGCTTTCAGGGTTTCGAAGATGCCAAAATAGCCCTTTTAGAGGGCATTGTTACTGGCCTGTTGGAGAAGCGTCCAAATCTTACAAAGGCCGCCGATGCTGCGAAAGCAGTGTTCCGCAGAATTGACTGGCTAAAAGTCGCAAAAAACGCAGGGAGTTTAGCCATAACGGCGGTCACCGGCATACCGTCATTGGCTCAAATTCGTACCGTCGTTGCGACTATACAAACCATGGTTAATGACCCCACCCAGCGTCCATCACAAGACAAGGTTGAGGCGGCATTTACAGAGGCATATTCGCTCTTGAAACCCGAGGCTCAGAGTAAGAATGTTCCTGAGGAAATTGGTGAGTTTCGCAAGGCCTTTGACCAACTCCTAAAGGCCGCAGAGATCGATCAGCTTGTTGTGTTGATAGATGACCTCGATCGATGCCTGCCGGATACAGCAATTGAAACCCTTGAGGCCGTTCGGCTTTTCGTATTCACGTCTCGCACCGCCTTCGTAGTAGCCGCCGACGAGGCCATGATTGAGTACGCGGTCCGCAAGCACTTTCCAGACTTACCA
>Ga0070730_10001082_pt1 | contig 27173 bp, 29 predicted proteins | sample Coa_R1_3_FD_66447 | JGI IMG/M metagenome (GOLD analysis project Ga0070730, IMG submission 66447) | Surface soil microbial communities from Centralia Pennsylvania, which are recovering from an underground coalmine fire - Coalmine... | ecosystem: Environmental > Terrestrial > Soil > Unclassified ... | reverse complement strand
GCCGCGCTGCGCGCCGCGCGGGAAGCGGGAGCGCGCGCAGTCCCAAATTCACAAATCGAATCCGCGCTGCGCGCGCTGCTCAGCGGCTAACGCGTGCGCCGGCGCGATGGACGCCTACCGCGGCGGCCGCGCGATTCCTCACGAGCGTCCTGACGATTTCGCGCCGGCAGCTCGACGCCGGCCCGCCGCGCGTTCGACAGACCGATCGCAATCGCCTGCTTGGTGTTGCGCACGCCGTATGCTGGGATGCGGAACACTGGCTACTGCGGGCGGTAGAGGGCGGGCAAGACCGGGAGCGTGGCGGTGACGTCGCTCAGCGCCCGCGCCGCTCGAGCCCGCTATCCCGGCAAAGCAGAAGGCGCTCGGCGGCATCGAGACCGGCCAGATTTTCAAGATCGTGCTCCGATTCCGCCAGGCGTTCTGGGAACAGGACGACTTCGTCAAGGAGCGTCGCGGGAAATCGCGCATCGACGGCGCCGGCATCAACTTCCTGCACGCCCACGGCGCCGAGCTGCCCACGTGGTGGACGTCGCTGCCGGTGCGGTCCCCGGTGCTGGTCGGGTGGGTCGGCGGTATTGCCGCGGAGGCGATGCTGTCCGAGGAGCCGGTCTCGCGGCTCGAGCGCAGCCTGGTCGCGCTGTCAGAGATCCTCGCCGTGCCGCGACGCCAGCTCGAGGAACAGCTCGACGCCTGGACGAGTCACGACTGGCATGCCGACCCGTTCCCGCGCGGCGCGTGAGATTCTGCGGGTGCTAAAATAGATCCGACCTTTCGTCAGGACTCGCGCATGCCGGTCGTCGCCAAGACGGTGATTCTGCTGATCTGCTCCAACATCTTCATGACCTTCGCGTGGTACGCGCACTTGCGGAATCTCAGCCAGAAACCGTGGATCGTCGCGGCGCTCGTGAGCTGGGGGATCGCGTTGTTCGAATACCTGCTCCAGGTGCCGGCGAATCGCATCGGGCACACCCAGCTGCAGCTCGGCCAGCTCAAGATTCTGCAGGAAGTCATCACGCTCAGCGTGTTCGTGCCGTTCGCGACGTTCTACATGAAAGAGCCGGTCCGACTGAACTACGTGTGGGCGGGACTGTGCGTGTGCGCGGCCGTGTTCTTCGTGTTCCGTAAGTAGGATGCGGCAATCGTCCACGTGGCTGCGACTCATTGCGGTCTTCAAGTTCTTCAAGGCGGTACTGTTCCTCGCCGTCGTGGCGGGCGCGTTTCAGCTGCTCACTCCGGAAGCGGCCGAGCGGGCCCAGCGGTGGATCGAGGGTGTGACGTTGCGGGTGGATCGGCGCTGGGCGCACCAGGTGATTGCACTGATCAGCGGGCTGCGCGGCAATCGCCTGGGGATGGTCGCGGTCGGCGCGTTCTTGTATGCCGCCTTGTTCACGACCGAGGGCGTGGGCCTGTGGATGGGAGAACGGTGGGCCGAGTATCTCACCGTGATCGCCACACTCTCCTTCGTGCCATTCGAAGTCTACGAGTTGATCCACAAACAGAGCGCGCCCCGCATCCTCGCGCTGATCGTCAACCTGGCCGTCGTGGCGTACTTGATCTACCGTTTACGACATGACGATCGCAGCGCCGCGGGATCGTGAGCTCCTGCGCCATTTCCTCGCAGCCATAGCCTACCGCACGCAAAAAGCGCTGCGCGGTGCACCGACGCACTATCCGACGTTCAGCGCGGGCAATCGCGTCCGCACACCGGTGGAATTGATTCGACACATGACCGCCTTGATGGGATACGTCCGTACGTTCTTTGAGGGCGGCTCCTATCCGATGAAGCCCGAGCCGCTTCCGACTTTTGCGGACGAGGTTGCGCGGTTTCATGCGGTGCTCGAGGATGTCGGCGCGTTGCTCGCGAGCGGCGCGGCGTGCTCGCTCAGCACGGAGCGGCTATTACAGGGCCCATTCGCGGATACGATGACGCACGTCGGTCAGCTGGCGATGCTGCGGCGTCTCGCCGACTCACCCGTGGCCCCGGAGAATTTCATCTACGCCGACATCCGCACCGATCGGCTGGACGCCGATCAGCCGCCGCCGGCGCGGCCCGACAAGGACTGGCCCGAAAAGCCGTGACTACGGCCCCAAGCACGATGAGCCAGATGATTCCTGCGACGCTAAATGAAGATCCGAAGGAGGTGAGCGATAGCCGCCGCCTGCGGCGAGGCACACCGGGTTGGACTCAATCCCTACACCCTTCGGGTGTTGCAGGGCTGCAACACCGGAGACCGTTTCTGAATCGGCACGCTTTGGTGGCGGCGGGTACTACAGGATGAATCGACTCGAAGGAGAGCTCATGCGACCGGCCGGTCTCATCGGGGTGCTGCTGATCGTGTTCGGCGGTATTGTGTTGGCCCTGCGCGGCGTATCCTACGTCAAAGATCGCGATAAAGCCGACCTCGGCATCGCAACGATCACGACGGAACGGCACGGCTTCATCCCGCCGTGGGTGGGTGCCGTCGCGCTCGTGGCCGGGGTAGTACTGCTGTTTGCCGGGCGAGGCACCAGGACGCCGCAGCTGTAGGGTTGACGAAATGAACGGGCCTCGCAACGAGGCCCGATTCTTTTGAAACCGGGTACTCCTCTAATGACTTTGATCATTGCCGCGCCCACCGCGCCCCGACGGCTCCCATGCTGCTCTCCACTGGCGTAGCCGGACTCGACGACCTTCTCTACGGTGGTCTTGCTGCCGGCGGGCTGTACGCCGTCGAGGGCGACACCGGTGCCGGCAAGACGACGCTCTGCCTGCAGTTTCTCCTGGCGGGGGCTCGCCAGGGCGAGCGCGGGTTGCTCGTGACGCTGTCGGAAACGGCCGCCGACCTCCGCACGATGGCTGCATCGCACGGGTGGGACATCAGCGCCATCGAGATCCTGGAGTTGGTCGCGCGCGACGAGAGTCTGTCGCCCGAGACGCACTACGCGATGTTTCACCCTTCGGAGGTCGAGCTTACCGAAACGACGCGCGCGATCCTCGCGGCGGTCGAGCGGGTCAAGCCGGTCCGCGTCGTGCTCGACTCGCTGGGGGAGCTCCGCCTGCTTGCCCAATCGTCGCTCCGCTACCGGCGCGAGGTGCTCGCCCTCAAGTATCTGTTTGCGCGCACCGGGGCGACCGTGTTGATGGTGGACGATCCCCGCAGCGAGAATGTCGAGCTCGCGATCGCGAGCATCGCGACCGGCATCATCACGCTGGAGCGCGACGCGACGGAGTACGGCGCATTCATGCGCAGACTGCAGGTCCTCAAGATGCGCGGCCGGGCCGTACGCGAAGGCTATCACGACTGCCGGATCAGGACGGGTGGGCTGGAGGTGTATCCGCGGTTGATCGCGGCGGAGCACACCCAGTCCTACGCGCGCGCGTCGATCAAGAGCGGTCTTGCGGAGCTGGATGAGTTGCTCGGTGGCGGGCTCGCGCGCGGCACCGGCTCGCTGTTTCTCGGTCCAGCCGGCAGTGGCAAGTCTTCGCTCGCGGCCCAGTATGCCCGCGCCGCGGCGGCCCGCGGCGATCATACGGCGATTTTTCTATTCGATGAGTCGATCGCCACGTTCCTCGAGCGTTCCGCCGGGCTGGGCTTCGACGTCGCACCGCTCGTGAAGGACGGCCGCGTGACGCTGCGACAGATTGACCCCGCCGAGCTCTCACCCGGAGAGCTTGCCTACTACGTGCGGCAGACCGTCGAGGGGAACGACACGCGTATCGTCGTCATCGACAGTCTGACCGGCTACCTCAACTCGATGCCCAGCGAAAAGCTGCTGACCCTGCATCTCCACGAGCTGCTGACCTATCTCGGTGGCCGCGGCGTCACCAGCATCCTGCTCATGGCGCAGCACGGGATGGTCGGAGGCAGCGCGCAGACACCGATCGATGCGAGCTACCTCGCCGACACCGTGCTCTTGCTCCGGTTCTTTGAAGCAAAAGGGGAGGTGCGCATCGCCGTCTCCGTAATCAAGAAGCGCACCGGCGTCCACGAGCGGACCATTCGCGAACTCAGCTTTGAAAAGGGACGCATTACCATCGGCGACCCGATCACCGACTTCGTCGGCGTGCTCTCAGGCAATCCGCAGTTGGTCGGTCAAGTGACGCCGGCGCGCGAGCGCCGCGCTCGGGGAAACACCTAAACGACGCGAATGACGAACCGCTTGCTGCTGCTGCCGCCAACGGCACGCGACGCCGAGCTGAGCTTGAACATTCTCGCCGCCGCGGGGCTCACGGCACATGTATGCGCCGACCTGCCCGAGCTGTGCCGTGAGATCGCGGACGACACCGGTGCCGTGCTCCTGACCGACGCAGCGCTGACCAACGGCAACGCGCAGCTGCTGATCGAGACCCTCGAGCGGCAGCCGCCGTGGTCCGACATCCCGGTCATCCTGCTTTCGCCGCTCGGCCCCGACTCTCCCGTCGCGGTGCGAGCGATGGAGGCGATGAGCAACGTCACGGTGCTCGATCAGCCAGTCCGGATGATGACGCTGGTCAGCGCACTCCGCACCGCCGTGAAGGCGCGACAGCGGCAGTTAGAGCTCCGCGATCGGCTGGAAGCGTTGCGCCTAGCGGACCGGCAGAAGGACGAGTTCCTCGCGACACTCTCGCACGAGCTGCGCAATCCGCTCGCTCCCATCCGCAACGCCCTGCACGTGCTGCGCCTCGCCGGCAACGACGAGCAGACGCGCACCCGGGTCATCGACACGCTCGAGCGTCAGACCGGCAACGTGATCCGCCTCGTCGATGATCTCCTCGAGTTGTCCCGTATTAATGAAGGCCGGATCGAGCTGCGCCGGGAGCGCGTCCAGTTGAGCGCGATCCTGCGGAGCGCGCTGGAATCGAGCGCTCCGGTGGTCGAAGCAGCGGGCCACGAGTTGATTGTCGCCGAGCCGCCCGAACCGGTCCTGCTGTACGCCGACCCCGTCCGGCTGATACAGGTGATCGCGAATCTGCTGAACAACGCCGCCAAGTACACCGAGCGCGGCGGGCGGATCGTCGTCAGCACTCGCGTGTTCGGCTCGGAGGCGGAGATCACCGTGCGCGATACCGGCATCGGGATCGCTCCCGATATGTTGAGTCGGATTTTCGACATGTTCGTGCAGGCGGACAGCTCTCCCGAGCGCGTCCGTCAGGGGCTCGGCATCGGGTTGACGCTCGTCAAGCGATTGGTCGATTTGCACGGGGGAACGGTGGAGGCGCGCAGCGCGGGACTGGGGAAGGGGAGCGAGTTCATCGTCCGCTTGCCCGCCCTGGCCGATCAGCGCGCGCCTGGCGGCGACGTCACGGGACGCCCGGTGGCCGGCGTGGAGCGGCGGAAAAGCGATCTCGCGCGTTTCCGGATCCTCGTGGTGGACGACCATCGCGACGCCGGCGAGAGCCTAGCCACGCTGCTCCGCCTGCTCGGGCACCAGGTGCGCGTGGCTTACGACGGCATTTCGGCATTGGAAGCGGCGCGCGTTTTCCGTCCGCAGGTCGCGCTGCTCGACATCGGAATGCCGGGCATGGACGGGATCGAGCTGGGGGCGCGGCTGCGGCGCGAGCCGGAGCTCGCCGGGCTGTTGCTGGTCGCGCTCACGGGATATGGGCGCGACGAGGACCGCAAACGCTCCGGCGCCGCGGGATTCGATCACCACCTCGTCAAGCCGGTGGACATCGCCGCGCTGAACGGCTTGCTCGCCCAGCATGCCGCCCAGCTGAAGACCCAGCCTGCATGAACATCCGGGTGCCGCGGATCCTGAGACTCTTCTGGGCCGCCATCACCGGCTGGTCCAAGGACGATGTGCCGCGGTTCGGCGCCTCACTCGCGTACTACACGCTGTTTGCCATCTCGCCGATCCTGATCATCGTGATCGCAATCGCGGGAACGGTGTACGGCCCCGACGCGGTCCGCGGTCAGATCGTGGGGGAGATCGAAGGGCTCATCGGGCGGCAGGGAGCGCAAGCGATCCAGGCGATTCTGCAGAGCGCGCATCAGAACAAGACCGGGAGCCTTGCCCTCGTCATCGGGACCGCGACGCTGGTCATTGCTGCGAGCGGCGCCTTTCTCGAGCTGCAGCACGCCCTCAACACGATCTTTCGCGTAAAGACCGACACGAAGAAGTCGGGCATTGAGCGGCTCATCATCAGCCGGCTGCGCTCGTTTGGGCTCGTCATCTCCATCGGGTTCCTGCTGCTCGTCTCGCTGCTGGTCAGCGCCGCGTTGACCGCGCTGTCCAGCCGCATCGAGCGCGATTTGCCTGGCGGGTCTGTGCTGCTGCAAGTCAGCAACGTGATCGTCACCCTGGTGGTGATGACGCTGCTGTTCGGCTTGATCTACCGGCTGCTGCCGGACGTGCGCCTTGCGTGGCGGGATGTTTGGACCGGCGCATTCGTGACCGCGCTGCTCTTCTCGATCGGCAAGTTTGTGATCGGATTGTATCTGGGCCATTCGACCGTCGCGTCGAGCTACGGCGCCGCCGGCTCGATCGTCGTGCTGCTGGTGTGGGTCTACTATTCGGCGCAAGTCATCCTGCTCGGCGCCGAATTCACGCGCGTGTATGCGGAATATCGTCGCGGCGGTACGCCGGCCCCGCCGAATCACCTCGCGCGGCGCGATCCGATGGCGCATCCGTCCGCGCCGAAGGCAACAGGTGTCGTGAGGGATTAACCCAAAGATGCAGGAACACTTCAGAAACGGCGGGGTCTTGCAACGCATGGCGAAATGCGAAGTCTGCGGTAACGAGTACCACCTCTCGATTCGAAATCAGCCGCGACGGCACCAGCTACATCTTCGACAGCTTCGAGTGTGCGATTCACAAGCTGGCTCCGAGCTGCGAGCACTGCGGCTGCAAGATCATCGGGCACGGGATCGAGGCGGACGGGGCGTTCTATTGCTGCGCGCACTGCGCTAGAATTCTTGACAGGTACCTTCTATCAATCAATCCAGACGTCGCTGATCGTCGAGGTCCCGATTACCGATTTTCGATCGCCGTCACCACCCCCCCTGCCCCCGGCGCCCCCGGCGCCCACGGAGCTGCTGGCCGCCATCGTCGAGTCGTCCGACGACGCGATCATCAGCAAGACGTTGCAGGGAATCATCACGTCATGGAACGCCGGCGCCGAGCGCCTGTTCGGGTATACCGCGCAGGAGGCGATCGGCCGGTCGATCTTGATGATCATCCCGGACGACCGCAAGCACGAAGAGGACATGATCCTCGGCCGGCTGCGCCGTGGCGAGCGCATCGACCACTTCGAGACGGTCCGGATGGCGAAGAACGGGCGACTGATCGACATCTCGCTGACGATTTCCCCCATTCGCAATGACAGGGGCGAGCTGGTCGGGGCGTCGAAGGTCGCGCGCGACATCACCGAGCAGAAACGTGTGCAGCGCGAGCTCCGCGAGGGCGACACACGCAAGAACGAGTTTCTCGCCCTGCTCGCGCACGAACTGCGCAATCCGCTTGGCCCGATTCGCCATGCCGTGAAGATTCTCCGGGCGCGGGCGCCGAGCCCTGACGAGCTGCAGTGGGCGACGAACATCATCGATCGACAAACGGAGCACATGGTGCGGCTCGTCGACGATCTGCTCGACGTTTCGCGGATCACGCGGGGGGCGATCGAGCTGCGACGTGAGCGGATAGACGTGGCATCGGTCCTGCGGTCGGCGGTGGAGGCGAGCAGCGCGCACATGGAGCGCGCGGGCCATCAGCTGCGCATGACCCCGCCGGCGGAGCCGCTGTATGTCGAAGGCGATGCCACGCGTCTCACGCAGGTCCTCACGAACCTGCTGGACAACGCCGCCAAATACACCGACCCCGGCGGCCACATCTGGCTCTCCGCCGAACGGGAAGGCGAGCAGGCGGTAATTGTCGTGAAGGACTCGGGGATCGGAATCGATCCCGACGTGCTGCCGCGCATCTTCGACATGTTCACGCAGGCCGGCGGGTCGGTGGAACGGGCGCAGGGAGGACTCGGCGTCGGGTTGGCGCTCGTGGAGCGCCTCGTGAAGCTTCACGGCGGCAGCGTATCGGCGTACAGCGCCGGTCCCGGTCGGGGCAGCGAGTTTACGGTGCGACTGCCGCTGGCGGTCGCGCACCGTCCGGCACCCGAGCGGACCGCCCGGCCGGTGGTCGCGACGACGACGCGCTGCAAAGTCCTGGTGGTGGACGACAATCTTGACTCGGCGGACAGCCTCGCGATGCTGCTGCGGATGATGGGACACGACGTGCAGACGTCGAATGACGGCGAAGATGCGCTGCGGGAGGCCGCCGCTTTTCAGCCGCATGTCGCGATTCTCGATATCGGGTTGCCCAAGATGAATGGGTACGATCTGGCGCGAGAGATTCGCGCGCAGCCCTGGGCGCGTGAGATCGTGCTGGTGGCCCTCACCGGTTGGGGGCAGGACCAGCACCGCCGTCGGTCCGCCGAATCGGGGTTCAATCATCATCTGACAAAACCGCTCGACCTCAATGTTCTGCAGCAGATCCTCGCCGAGGCGGACACCTGTACGACGGACGGTCCCGCCGCGCGCTGATTGCTGTTCGTCGTTATTTTGAAACTCCATGATCCATACGACGACGGTCTCACTGCCGCCCGCCGACGTGCTCGCGCGCGCTCAAGAGTTCTTCGCGGAGCGGGTGCCCGCCAGCTCGGCGTTCGTAGAGAAGCAGGGCCCCACCTTCCTGAATCTTCGCGGGCAGGGTGGCGAGGAGCTCGTGATCAGCGCGTGGGATGACAAAGAGAAGGGCGTCACGCGCGTCCGCGCATCGACGCTGTTCTTCGACCAGGCGCTCGACCGATTCTTGTCCACACTGCCACTCGCGTCGCAAGTGGAGGTCGCATGACTGCCCCGATGCCGGTAGGCGAGCGCTACGCAGTTCGCGTGATGGTCACACCGGCGTGGGAAACGGTTACGGTCCAGGTCGAAGACACCACGACCGTGACCCGCTTGAAACACGAGGCATTGCGCGCCGCTCTCAAGACGACGGCGAATGAGGACGCGTTCACCGTCAAGTTCCGTGGCGCCACCGTCTTCGACGAAGCGACGACCCTCGGCGCGCTCGGCGCGGTGCCGAACGCCCCCTTCATCGTGCTGCCCACACGGCGCCAACCGGTCCGGTGAGCACCGACTCCTTCACCCGCGCCGTCACGATCTTCGCCGTCGGGTTCCTGCTGCTCGACGCCGTGCTGTTCGCGCTGGCCGAGCGATGGGTGTGGGCGGGTGTCTGTGGGACCGCGGCGTTACTCGTCGTGATCGGCTGGCGGCGCTATCGCCGCGCGATGGCCGAAATCGCCGCCGCGCGCCGCGACTGGAAACGCGAAGTCGAATCGATTCGCGACCTGCTGCACACCACGCATCATCAGAACTAAGTGACCGTCGCGGTCGTCTGGAATCCGGCTTGCCGCCATCACTACGCCGGCGCCGGTCATCCGGAACGGCCGCAGCGCTTCGAGGCCGTACTGGAGGCGCTCCGCCATCCCTCACTCGGCGAGACGGTGCGCTGGGTCGAAGGCGCAGCGGCGGACCGCTCGGCGCTCGAGACGGTTCACCCCGCTCCCTACGTCGACCTGCTCGAGGCGATGGCGGGTCGAGGCGGCGGCGCGCTCGACGGTGACACGTTCATGGGCCCGCGGAGCTGGGAGAGCGTTTTGGCATCCGCCGGAGCCGCGCTCGCAGCCACCGATCAGGCGCTCGCATCGGACACCGCGTTCGCCGTGACACGGCCGCCGGGTCATCACGCGCTGGCCGAGCGCGCGATGGGTTTTTGTTTCGTGAACAACGTCGTGCTTGCAGCGCGTCGCGCCCAGGCGCGCGGCTGCGCGCGCGCGCTCATCGTCGACTGGGACGTGCATCACGGCAACGGCACGCAGGCGCTGGTGGAACGCGATCCAACGATTCGGTTCGTGTCCATGCACCAGTATCCGTGGTATCCGGGCACCGGGGCCGCCGAGGAGCGTGGCGTCGGCAACGTCTTCAACGTGCCGCGCCCGGGCGGCTTGCCGCGCGCGACGTATGTCCGCGACTTTCTCGCCGGCGTGGACGCGGCGCTGTCGGACTGGCACCCCGACGTGCTGTTCATCTCGGCCGGATTCGATTCACTCGCCGGCGACCCGCTCGGCGAGTTCACGCTCGAACCCGATGACATCACGGCATGGACGCACGCGCTGCGCGAGCGCATGGGGAAACGTCCGATCGTCGCGGTGTTGGAAGGCGGTTATCGCCTCGATTTGCTCGCGGCTGGTGTCGTCGCGCTCGCGCGGGCACTATCTTGAGCAAATGCCACTGAAGCTGTTCGTCGAGCAGACGTCGATCACTACGCGCCATCCTTTCGCCATCTCGCGGGGATCGACCAACGGCTACAAGCGCGCCTGGGTCCGGCTGGTCGACGGCGACGGCCTGGAAGGCTGGGGCGAAGCGGATCCTTCTTCTTTCTATGGCGAGTCGCTCGATACTGTCTTGAAGGGTTTCGAGAAACTCGCCGCGCACTTGCCGAGCGATCCGTTCGACCTCGAGGGCGCCGAGGCGCGGTGGGAGAAAGTCCTGCCGAAGAACTGGTCGGCGCGGGCCGCCCTATCCGCGGCGTTGCACGATCTGGTCGGCAAAATGCTCGAGCAGCCGGTGTGGCGCCTGTGGGGACTCGATCCCAAGAAGGCGCCGCTCTCCTCGTTCACGATCGGCCTCGATTCTCCCGAAAAGATGAAAGCCAAGGTACGCGAGGCCGAGCAATATCCGATTCTCAAGGTGAAGCTCGGCACCGATCATGACGAGGAAATTCTTTCTACCATTCGCGACGCGACCGACAAGCCGATCCGCGTCGATGCCAACGCCGGCTGGAGCGTCGCGCGCGCGAAAGAGATGATCCCCAAGCTCCAAGAATGCGGCGTCGAGTTCCTGGAGCAGCCGCTCGAACCGACGGATCTCGATGGGCTCACGGAGATCCGCCGGGTCGCGACCAAGCATCACATGCCGGTCGTCGTGGATGAGAGCTGCCTGATCGCCGCCGACATCCCGCGCCTCGCGGGCCGCGTGGATGGGATCAACATCAAGCTGGCGAAGTGCGGCTCGCTGCGCGAAGCGCTTCGCATGATCGCGACGGCGCGCGCGCACGGCATGCTCGTCATGGTCGGCTGCATGATCGAGACCTCACTCGGCATCACGGCGGCCGCGCATTTCACCCCGCTCGTCGACGCCGCCGATCTCGATGGCGCCGCGCTCACCGTGGACGATCCGTTCCGCGGTGCCACGATCGATCAGGGGCAGATTCGCCTTCCGATGGAGCCGGGGCTCGGCGTCAAGAAGAAATGAATGCCGCGGTAGCCCTGCCGGTCCCCGTCAACCGCTCCTACATCTACGCAATCCCTGAATCGCTCGCGGCGCGCGTCGTGCCGGGCGCGCGCGTCGTAGTGCCGCTGCGGCGACGGCGGGTGGTCGGAATCGTCACGGAAACGGTCAGCCGGGTGCCGTCAGCGAATGTCGCGGTCAAGTCGATCATCGCTGCGCCTGATGCCGAGCCGGCGATTTCGCCCGCGCTGCTCGATCTGGGCCGGTGGATCTCCGACTACTATGGCGCGCCGCTCGGCCTCGCGTTGCGCGCGATTCTGCCCGGGCCGCTCTGGAGCGTGGCGCGGCCCGCCGGCCCGGCACCCGCGGCCGAGCGCCTCTTCGTGCTGACGAATGGGCTGGATTCCTTGCTCGAGCGAGAACGCCGCTTCAAACGGGCGCCCAAGCGTCGCGCCGTCTATGAAGCGGTGGAGACGCTCGGCGGCTCGGCTCCCGTCTCGCATCTGGTGCGCCAACTGAACATCTCGCCGGCGGTGCTGGACGGCCTGGTCGAACAGGGCCTCGCGCGCATCGAGCGCCTCCCCGAGATGCGCGATCCGTTTGCCAATCTCTCGTCGCCGCCGCCTCCCGAGCTGACCGAAGCGCAACGCGCCGTCGTGGCGGGAATTCAGGCGACGCCGCTCGAACAACCGGTGCTGTTGCAGGGCGTGACCGGATCGGGAAAGACTCTGGTCTATCTCGATGTGCTGCGCGGCGTCGTCGCGTCGGGACAGGGCGCGATCTTGCTCGTCCCGGAGATCGCGCTCACGCCGCAGACGGTTGCCCGCGTGCGCGGTGTGTTTGGCGATCAGGTGGCTGTGTTGCACTCGGGTCTATCAGATGGAGAGCGGGCCGATGCGTGGCGGGCGCTGCGACGCGGTGAACGGCGCGTCGCCGTGGGGCCGCGGTCGGCCGTCTTCGCGCCGGTGCAGCGGCTCGGCGCCATCGTCGTGGACGAAGAGCACGAGCCGAGCTACAAGCAGGGCTCGGCGCCGCGCTATCATGCGCGCGACGTGGCGGCGATGCGGGCCCAGCTCGAAAGTGCGCGCCTGCTACTGGGAAGCGCCACGCCCTCGCTCGAATCGCTGAGCAACGAGCGGCTCGCGGTGTTCGCGCTGCCGAACCGTATCGGCGCGCGGCCGTTGCCGCCGGTCGAGGTCGTCGATTTGCGCAGCGCGCCGCGCGTGTCGGACGCGGGTCCGATTCCCTGGAGCGAAGCACTCGACGGCGCGATCACGAGCGCGCTGGAGCGCAACGAGCAGGTGATTCTGCTCCTGAATCGCCGCGGCTTCGCGACGTTCGTGCAGTGTCCGGCCTGCGGCAACGTGCCAAACTGCCCGAACTGCGCCATCGCTCTCACCATGCATCAGACGCCTCCAGCACTCCGCTGCCATTACTGCGGGCACGAGCAAGCGGTGCCCGAGATCTGCGGGATCTGTGGCCACCAGACCCAGCGGCTCCGCGGCCTGGGCACGCAGCAGCTCGAGCATTTCCTGGGCGCGCGGTATCCGCGCGCGCGGATTGCACGCATGGATCTCGACACCACCTCGAGCAAATGGGCGCACCATCAGATCCTCGAGCGCGTGGCCTCGGGTGAGGTCGATATCCTGCTCGGCACGCAGATGATCGCGAAGGGATTGGATTTTCCCAACGTCACGGTAGTGGGAGTGGTCGACGCGGATACGGGATTGCACTTCCCCGACTTTCGCGCGGGCGAGCGGACGTTTCAGCTCGTCGCTCAGGTCGCGGGTCGGGCGGGACGGGGGCCACGCGGCGGTCGGGTGTTCGTCCAGACGCGCGCCCCCGATCATCACGCCATCCGCGCCGCGGCCGCGCACTCGGTGGCGCAATTTGCGGCGGCCGAGCTGCCGCTGCGGTCGCCGCCCAATCCGCCGTATCCGCCGTGGACCGGCCTGGTGCGCTTCGTGATCGCGACCGACGACCATGCGCGCACTGCCGATCTCGCCGAGAAGGTGGCCGGGTGGCTGCGGCGCGCATCGCGCGAGCGGCTCGACGGGATGCTCACGGTGCTGGGGCCCGCACCGTGCCCGCTCATGCGGCTCAAGGGGAACTGGCGCTGGCACGTGCTTGTGAAGGCGCCCGAGCCGCGCGTGCTCGGCCGCGTGGTGCGGGCCTGGCGCGCGAAGGCGCATCGCGCGGTGAGGGTCGATCGCGATCCCGTCTCACTCTTGTGAAGCGCGTTTCTCATCGGGTATTTTGACGGGCCGTGAGTCGCCCACGCTTTCAGTACCGACCGCCGAACTTCACCGCGCCGCCGCTCTCGAACGCGCCCGAGGCGCGCTTCACACCCGCGCCCGCCGACGGAGTTCTGCCCGACGGTTTTTTTTCGACGACGAACCTGCCGACCTACGTGAAGTTGCCGAGCGGGTGGCGACGCCCGCGCTTGCCGCGGATGGATTGCGTGATCGTGCAGGCGGCATCGGATGATCTCCTCGTTACCGAGCCGCGGCGCGTCCGGCGCGGTGAGAACGTCGCCGTCGGAGCGGCCGAGGATGGCAGCGAGGGAATCTTCGTGCACGCCGAGGGATTTCTCGGCGGCACGCACAGCCCCAACGAATTCCGGTTCATGGCCGCCGAAGTCTCCCGCGAGCGGCCAGTCGATTACGGCGTCCTCGCGCAGCTGCTGGGCGAAGAGCAACAGCGTGGCGGAAAGATTCTGTGGGTCATCGGACCGGCGCTCGTGCACGCGCGCGCGCGCGAAGACATGATCTGGTTCATCGAGCACGGCTACTGCAACACCCTGCTGGGCGGCAACGCCGTCGCCGTGCACGATCTCGAGGCCGCGATCTTCGGCACGACGCTCGGCATGTCCAGCTCCGGCGAGAGCGTGGAAGGCGGGCACGGCTTGCACATGCGCGCGATCAACGCGATCCGGCGCGCCGGCTCGATCGAGAAGGCGGTGAGTCAGGGCATCGTCAAGAGCGGCATCATGCACGCGCTGGTGAAGCAGCGCATTCCCTACGTGCTCGCCGGATCGATTCGCGACGACGGCCCGCTGCCAGGCGTCTTGGCCGACACACTCGCGGCGCAGGACGCGATGCGCGCGCATACCGCGACCGCGACGTTCGCCATCTTCGTGGCGACGGCGCTGCACGCCATTGCGGTGGGGAATATGTTGCCCGCGTTCGTGGACTCGCCCGTTACGGAGGACATTCGCCCGTTGACCACGATCTGCGTCGATCAGACGGAGTTTGTGGTCACCAAGCTGCGGGATCGCGGCACCCACCAGGCGTACGGTGTCGTCACCAACGCGCAGGACTTCATGCACGTATTGCGGTTTTACGTGGAGCGATGGCAGCAAGCCTCGGCGCCGGCGCTTTCTCACCGCTAGCACCGCCACCCGGGCAAGGCGCGGGCTGGGCGAAGCTCGCGGCCGCGGTCGAGGCTCAGGTCCCCCCTGGGGAGATCGAGACGATCTATGTCTTTCGCCCCATCAAGCGAGAGGGAAAGGAATGGGGCACCGCCGTCGTCACACGGAAAGCGCCGGACGGACGGTTGCGCGTCTACACGGCGAAATACATGCTCATCGTGCGCGGCAAAGACCGTGGGCAGTCGAAGATCGAAGTGGTCGAGGTCGCGTTGAGTCCTGCGGAAGTGCTCGCGCAGGTCATGCAGGCGACGGTGGACCGGGGTGGTGGAGATACGGAGCCGCCGGTCGAGCTGGGTCCCGCGGTCTGGTACGAAGGGAGGTAGTTCGAGGTTGATCGATGCCCGAATGTTCATCCCGACCAAAGCCTTTCTGACGAAAGGCGTCGGCCGGCACAAAGAGAAGCTCACCAGTTTCGAGATGGCGCTGCGAGATGCGCACCTTGCCAACTTCAATCTCGTCCGGGTGAGCTCGATTTTCCCCCCGCATTGCGAGCTGGTCGACCGGGAAGAAGGCATGAGCATGCTGAAGCCCGGCCAGGTCGTGTTCGCCGTGATCGCGGAATCTGCGACGAACGAACCCAGCCGTCTCGTCGCCGCTTCGATCGGCGTGGCGATGCCGGCCGATTCCTCGCACCACGGCTACATCTCCGAGCACCACAGCTACGGGCAGAGCGAAACCGTCTCGGGCGAATACGCCGAAGACCTCGCCGCGTCGATGCTGGCGACGGTGCTGGGCGTGCCGTTCGAAGCCGACAAAGCCTGGGACGAGCGTCGAGAGCAATGGCTCCTCTCCGGAGAAATCGTGCGCACGATGAATGTCACGTCGACGGCCGAATGCGGATCGGACGGGCGCTGGACCACCGTGGTGTCGGCCGTCGCGTTCTGCGGCTAGCGTGCTTGTCGCGTTCGCGGCCGGGCTGCTGAGCTTCCTCTCGCCCTGCGTCTTGCCGCTGATCCCGAGTTACGTCGGCTTTTTAACCGGGATGTCGGTCGAGGAGGCGGAGCGGCGGCGCGGTACGGCGCTGCTGCACGGTCTGTGGTTCGTCGCCGGATTCTCCCTCGTTTTCATCCTGCTGGGAGCCGCCGCGTCCGCGATCGGTCATCTGCTCCGGGATTATCAGGTCTGGGTGGGCCGAGTCGGCGGCGTGCTGCTGATCCTGTTCGGGATCTACCTGTTGGGCATCGTGCGACCGGCGCTGCTCATGCGGGAGTGGCGCATCCAGCTCGCGCGCAAGCCGATCGGCTATTTCGGCTCGGGCGTCGTCGGCTTCACGTTCGGTGCCGCCTGGACGCCCTGCATTGGCCCGATCCTCGGCGGCATTCTGACGCTGGCCGCGACGCAAGCAGGTTTGGGGAAGGGCATGGGGCTGCTCGCGGCCTATGCCCTGGGGCTGGCGGTGCCGTTTCTGGTCACCGCGTTCGCCCTCGACCGGTTTCTGGTCTGGTTTCAGCGATTCCGACCTTACATTGTATGGGTCGACCGTGTAGCCGGCGTTCTTTTGATCCTCCTCGGTATTCTTTTGCTGACGGACAGCTTTACGCTGCTTGCGACCTACTTGCAGGGACTTACGCCGGGCTTTTTGCGGGATCGGCTGTAGAATGTCATTTCAGGAATTCTTGAAATGTCGCGTAACCACCTCTGCACTCGAGAGGACCTTATGAAGCGCTTTGCGATTCTGGCGGCTGCCGTCGTCTTCGGCCTGACCGCCTGCCAAAAGAATCAGGATCAGAGCCAGGCCAATAGCGACACAACGGCTCGCAATTTGACGCTCGCGCCGGCGGAATCGACGCAGCAGCTGCGCGACGTGCCGGCCAATCCACCGGCCAACCCACCGGCGTCGACCCGCAATCCGACGAACCGGACGAACCGCACGACGCCACACGCGCCCCCACCGCTGGCTAAGCCCGCGACAATGACGTTGGGTTCCGGTTCGAAGCTGGACATCGCGGCGACCGACACGATTTCATCGCGCACGGCGAAAGTCGGTGATGGATTCACAGCGCACGTCGTCGAGGATGTGAAAAACGCCGCGGGGCAGGTCGTGATCCCCGCCGGCTCGGTCGTCAAAGGCTCGATTACCGCTGTGAAACCGGCACCCAATCCCCATACACCGGGGACCTTGACGCTGAGCGTTGCGAGCATCACTGTACGCGGCACCTCGTACCCGCTCGATGCGGCGGTCGACTCGATCGAGACGATTCACAAGGGGCGCGGGGTCACCACGGGTGACGTGGCAAAAGTCGGGGCGGGGGCGGCCGCGGGCGCGATCCTGGGCCGAGTGATCGGGGGGAATCGGAAGGGCACGATCATCGGCGGCATCGTCGGCGGCATCGCGGGCGCCGGCGTGGCGACACAAACCAAGGACTCGGACATCGTTCTTCCAGCGGGGGCGCACATTATCATCAAGCTGAATAAAGACCTCGCAGTCGCGGCTTCATGACGCGATGATCCGCACCAAGCTGTCCACGATGATGTTCCTCCAGTTCTTTATCTGGGGGGCATGGTACACGTCCATCGCCGTCTACATGTCGAATCACGGCATGGGCACGCTGACGCACTGGCCGTACACGGTGAACCCCGTGGCGGCCATCGCGGCGCCGTTCTTCCTCGGCCTCATCGCGGACCGCTATTTCGCCACCGAAAAGGTGCTTGGCATTCTGCATCTGCTGGGCGGCTTGATCCTCTTCGCCGCCCCGCAGTTCGCCGCCCAACCGACCACGTTCATTCTGCTGCTGCTGCTCTACAACCTGTGCTACATGCCGACGCTGGGGCTCGCCAATAGCCTCGCGTTCCATCACATCCAGTCGCAGGAGCAGCAGTTCCCATACATCCGCGTGTTCGGCACCATCGGGTGGATCGTGGCGGGGTTATTCGTCAGCTTCGCGCTCGGCAAGATCATGGGCGGGGTCGCCGAGCAGACACCGGGTCCCCTGTATACGGCGGCGACGGCCAGCATTCTGTTGGGCGTGTTCTGCTTCACGCTGCCGCACACGCCGCCGCCCGGGCGCGGCCAGCCCGTTTCGCTGCGCAGCATCGCCGGTCTCGACGCCCTGAAGCAGCTGGGCGACCGGCCCTTCTACGTCTTCATCATCGCGTCGTTGCTGCTCTGTATCCCGCTCGCGGTCTACTACAACTTCACGCAGCTGTATCTCGTCGCGACGGGTGTCAAGGCGATCGCGGCCACGCAAACGGTGGGGCAGGCGTCCGAGACGATCTTCATGCTGCTCATGCCCATGCTGTTCCTGCGGCTGGGCGTGAAGAAGATGTTGATGATGGGCATGTTCGCCTGGACGCTGCGCTACGCGCTCTTCGCGCTCGCAGCTCCCGCCGCGGTGTTCTGGATGATCGTGCTGGGTATCGCGCTGCACGGTCCGTGTTACGACTTCTTCTTCGTCACCGGCCAGATCTACGTCGACAAGAAATCGACGCCCGCGGTGCGCGGTCAGGCGCAGGGTTTCCTCGTCCTGGTCACGTATGGGGTCGGCATGCTGATCGGGGCCCAGATCGCCGGCAATGTGTACGATCGCTTCCTGGCGGGCGCGACCAGCCTGTCATTGCCGCTGTGGCGCAGCTTCTGGATCTTGCCGGCTGCATTTGCCGCCGCGGTGCTGATCTTCTTTGCGGCAATGTTCCGGGCCTCGGCTACTTCACAGCCTCAGCCCGCGCCAGCCAGAAGCCCGGGATCAAGGGAAGGATAAAGGTCAGTCCCCGCAGGAGCACCGTGCCCGCGACGGCAGCTTCGAGGGGCACGTGAAACGCGCGTAGCATCGCAATCGCCGTCCCGTCGAACGTGCCCAGTCCTCCCGGCAACAACGACATCATCGCGACCACGGACGCCATCGTAAACGACGTAAACGCCGCCGCCGCGGACACCGTCGTCCCCATCGCCTGCAGCACCGCCCAGAGGGTCGCGGCGTCGAGCGCGATCAGTGCGAGCTGCAGCACCGTCCCTTCCACAAAAAACCCGACGTCCCGCATCACATGGGGCGGGTGCTCGCCGATGCCGGCGAAGAACCGCTCGAGCGGCTTGATCTTGCTCATCCACCGCGGAATGCGCTTGCGATCCTGTGTGATCCAGAGCAGTCCCCAGAGAAACACGCCGATCACTATGGCGAATACGGTCGCAAGAATGGTGACCAAGCGGCTGACGCGGCCGTTGATCCACAGAATCGCCAGCGCAGCCGCGATCGCGATGCCGTTGGCGATGTAGAACGAGATCAATCCCGCGAGCACGGTGGCGACCGCGCTCTGGTGGGACATGCCACGGTGGCCGAGCCCGCGAGCGACGAGCACGTTGCCCGAAAGACCCGCGGACGGCAGCGCCTGGTCCATGAACACTTTCACGACACCCAGGCGGACCATCTGGAGCAGGGAACGATGATGATTCTGGTGCGCGAGCGCGCGCTGCCAGACCGCGCCGGCGCAGACGTAGGTCCCCGCCTGGAAGAGGAGCGCGAGAAGTAGCCACGCGGGTCGCGCGCGCTCGAGAAGCTTGGCGAATTCCTCCGGCTTCCCGAAGCGCACCGCAACCACGACGACCACGCAAAGCAGGAGAACGCCGGTAACGAGACCGGCTCGCACGCCAAGTTTCACTTCGTCTTCTTAAAGCGGCGTGCGGCTAGTGTTCCAACTCCCGTACCCAGATGTTGCGATAGCGAACCGGATTGCCGTGATCCTGCAGCCTGAGCGGCAATTTGTCCGGGTGCGCCTTGTACGGCGGCCGCGCCTTGTTCGCGGTGGGTCCCACCAACTCGAAATTGTCCTGTATCAATACGCCATTTAAGAGTACCGTCATCCGCGCGGGACTCTCCAGCGAGCCGTCCGCTTTGAAATGCGGGCGATGGAAAATGATATCGTACGCTTGCCACTGGCCGGGGCCGCGCGTGGGGTTCACGAGCGGCGGATTCTCGCCATAAACGGCGCCCGCCTGTCCGTCGGGATAGGTGTCGTTGTGATAGGAATCGAGCACTTGCAGCTCGTAGATGCCCATCAAGAACACGCCGCTGTTGCCGCGCTCCTGGCTCTCGCCTGTGACCACCGATGGCGTCGCCCACTCGATATGCAACTGGACATCGCCGAACGGACGCGCCGAGACGAGCATGCCGGTCCCAGGCTTCACCTCGACGTAGCCGTCTTTCACGATCCACTTCGCAGCGGTGCTGTCTTCGGCGCGCCACTGCGACAGGTTCGACCCGTCGAACAGCACGATCGCGTCACTCGGCGGCGGGCCCGGGTCGATTACGGGCGGGCGCGGGCGATCCATCGAATGCTGCGGCCACTGCGTGGAGACTTGGAGCATCATCAGCAAAGCTAGCGGGAGAGTCATGGTTTCCACGTCCCCTTTGCCACCGCGGGCACGAACGTCTCGACACCCGGTCCCGGGAAGTCGAGCGTCTTGCCCTGCTCGGCGCTCATGTAGGCGGTCATCAGAACTTTGACGACCTGGAGGCCGTCGTCGAACGTCAACGCACCCGGCGTCTTATTGAGGAATGCTTGCACGAAATGGCGGTCTTCGGCCTCGTAGCCGTACGCAACCGCCTCGTTGGCCACCACCGGCATCTGGCCGATCTCGGCGTTCTGCTTCTCGACGATATCCTCGCCGGCCTTGCCCTGCACTTCGCGACTGAAGAACAACTTCAAGCCGGTATCGAGCGAATTCCATTGCAGCGAGTACTCTGGCCCGAGCAGCTCGGCCGAGAGCCGCAGTCCCGGCCCGACGAAGCTCCACGACGTCGTCGCCTCGCCGAGCACTTTGAAACCGTCGTCCGTCGCGAACTCGATCACCACGCTCGCGAAATCCTCCGACGGAGTCTTGGCGTAGTTCACGTCTTTCCCCATCGCTGCGCTGAGTTTCTTACTGTACTCGGGGCGCGACCATTTGAGACTCGCGATGTGCGCCGTGATCTTCCCCGGTCTGACGGACGTCTTGGGCTTGCTCGGGTCGGTGAGTAAATGCTGCACGAGCAGCGACGAGTGGCACATCATGTCATTCAGCACGCCGCCGCCCTGTTGCGCGCCTTGCCAGAACCATGGCGCGTGCGGACCCGAATGCTCTTCGGCGGCGCGCGCGAGATACGGCCGGCCCGTGGCCTTTGCGCCACGGCCCCACAGCAGCGCGCGCCCGACTTCCACCTGCGGCGCAAAGACTTGATTTTCGAGATAGCCGGTCGGTAGCCCGACTTTCTTCACCAATTCCACCACCTGCTTGGCCTCGCTCACGTTCCGCGCCAACGGCTTCTCGCACGCGAGGCCGAGCAGCTTGCCTTTGCCGCGCTCGATCGTGCTGACGATCTCCTGGACGTTTTCGATGCGCGCGTGATTGGGACCGGAGAGCCAGAGCGCGTCGATGGCGGGATCCTCGACCATCGCGGCGATCGAGGGATACGGCTTCGCGTCGCCGACGCCGAGCTGCTTGGACATCGCGGCCGTGCCGGCGGCGTTCTTCTGGTTGGGACTCCAAACGCCCAGGATGTCGGCGTCGCGGACGCCCTGGAATCCGATCAAGTGGAACTTGGCGTTGAAGCCGCTGCCGATCATGCCAATGCCGAGTCGCTTGCTCACTCAGTCCTCGTATTTGACGCCGAGTTTCTGGAGCGCTTCCGGCGGGCAGCCATTCCAGTCCATGTTGAACACGTTGCCGCGATAATCGAGATCGGTGACGCCCATCTTGCTGGTAAAAAATCCCGACGCCGTCATGTCGCGGAACAAATTGAAAAACGCGACGCCCTGACTCATCTCGGGCTTCGCTTTCTTGGGCCACGCGATGTCGTCGAGAATCGCGGTCTGCTGCTGCGGGGTCGCCGCAACGAACGTCTTGCCGAAGCGCTCCTGCGATTCGTTGTCGAGCCACATGAGTCCGCCGCGCATCGGCGTCTGGCCGTCCGGCCGATCGTTCAGCATGAAGTCCATGTATTCGGGCACGCCGGCCTCGGTCGCGCTGCCCGAGCGCTCGTCGCGCGGGATCACGAGATCGGCCAGCACGCGCACCGTGTCCCACTCGTGCGGCGTGAAGAACGCGGGCGCAAACGGGTTCTTCGCCGCCGCGCGCGCCAGTTTCGCCGCCCGCGCCGCTTCCGCGGGCGTCCACTTGAACGCGGCCGTCAACGCGGCCAGCGCCATCGCATTTACCGCTTCACGCCGCTTCATAGCGCCCTCTTTTTCAATTGGTCCGCGATGTATTCGGACGTGCGCCACGCGAGCGCCATGATCGTCCAGGTGGGATTCTTGTCCGCCTGCGACACGAACGGCGCGCCATCGGTGACGAACAGGTTCTTCACGTCGTGCGCCTGGCAGTTCGCGTTCACCACACTGCTCTTGGGGTCCGCTCCCATCCGCGTGCCGCCGAGCTCGTGGATGATCACGCCGCCTGCGGCGATGCCGTAGCCATCCTCTTTACTCGGCATCTGACCCCAGGGCGTGCCGCCCATCTCGGTGATGAGCGCGCGGAACGTCTCCTGCATGTGCTTCACCTGCAGATATTCGCGGTCGGTGAATTTCCAGTGGAAGCGCAGCACCGGGATCCCCCACTTGTCGACGACGTCGGGGTCGATCTCGCAGTAGCTGTCGTCGTTGGGAATCATCTCGCCGCGGCCCGAGAAGCCGACGTAGGCGCCGTAATAGCGGCGGTAGTCGTTCTTCAGCTGCCTGCCGTAACCACCGCCCGCCGGATAGTTCTGGATGCCGCCCCCGAAGCCCGCCTCGGGCAGTCCCGCGCCGCCCCAGACCTCGATGTGATAGCCGCGCGGGAAGCCGAGCTTCGAGTTGTCGAGCCACCACGGGATGTAGACGTGCATGCCGCCGACGCCATCGTGATTGTGCGGCACGTGATCCATCATCTTCGGCACGAAGCCGCCGACGTCGGTGCCGGTGGTATCGGTGAGATACTTGCCCACCGTGCCGCTGCCGTTCGCCAGGCCGTTCGGGAACAGCGACGACTTGGAGTTGAGCAACAGGCGCGACGACTCGCACGCGCTCGCCGCGACAACGACGACGCTCGCGTCGACGTGGTGCTCGCTGCCGTCCTTGGTGTCGATATAGGTGACGCCGTTCGCCTTCCCGGACCTGTCGACCGTGACCTCGCGGGCCATCGCGTTCGTGAGGAGCGTCAGCTTGCCCGTCTTGAGCGCCGGCGCGATGAGCACGTTGGTGGACGAGAAGTTCGAGTTCGTCTTGCAGCCGCGGTTGCACTGGCCGCAGTAGTGGCAGGCCGCGCGACCGGGCAACGGGCGGGTCAGGATCGACAGGCGCGACGGAACGCACGTGACGTTCAGCCGCTTGGCGGCCTGCTGCACCAGGAGCTCGTAACAGCGCGGCTTGGGTGGCGGCAGGAAAATCGAGTCGGGAGCGTTGGGCAGTCCTTCCTTGCTCCCGAAGACGCCGATCAGCTGCTCGATCTTGTCGTAATAGGGCGCGACGTCTTCATAGCCGATCGGCCAGTCGTCGCCGTTACCGTCGTGCGTCTTGCCCTTGAAGTCGCGCGGCCCGAAGCGCAGCGAGATACGACCCCAATGGTTGGTGCGGCCGCCGACCATTCGCGCCCGCCACCAGCGGAACTGGCTGCCGGCCGCGACGGTGTAGGGCTCGCCGGGGATTTCCCAACCGCCGACGCAGCCGTCGAATTCACCGAATGGCTTGAGCTTGGTCGAAGCGCCGCGCCGCGGCGAATCGTACGGCCAGACGAGCATCTGAGAATCGGTCGTGTTGTCCCACGGGACGCCGGCTTCGAGGACGGTGACGTTGACACCGGCGCGCGTGAGGACATACGCCGCCATTCCACCACCCGCTCCCGAGCCCACCACCACCACGTCGGCCATGCTTAACTCCTTTGAGTCAGTCCAAGGATTGAACTCTTGCGGGCAATACCGAGTGCTCGGCGTCTCGACTTTTTTTGGGGCTATGCAGTTCACTCATGAAACGAGAGGACCACATGACCCGGAATAACTGGATCGCCCTGGCCGTTTTGACGAGCGTCGCCACGTTCGGCGCCTGCTCGCCAAAGGGTGGGCAAGCTGGCCAGCCCGATCGCACTGTCGACCAGCAGAACACTGCGCGTGATCGGTCGACCCTGCCAGTGTCGCTGACCGTGCCGGCCGGCACCCATGTCGACATGACGGTCAACCAGGAGCTGAGCTCCCGCAAGAACAAGCCGGGCGACACGTTCACGGCAAACGTCGCTCAGGACATCACCGACGCGGCCGGCACCGTCGTGATCCCGAACGGCTCCAAGGTCAACGGCAGCATCGTCGCCGTCAAACCGGCGCCGAACCGCCGGACTCCGGGCACACTGACCGTCGCGCTGTCGACGATCGAAGCGAACGGTAAGACGTTCCCGATCCGCGCCACGATCGATTCGGTCAACCATCAATACGAAAGGCAGTCGATCAACGGCAGTGATGCCGCGAAGGTCGGTATCGGCGTTGCGGCAGGCGCCGTGATCGGCCAGGTGCTGTCCAAGAACACCAAGGGCACCGTTATCGGGGCCGTGGTGGGTGGTATCGCCGGCGCGGGTGTTGCCGCCGAGACCAAAGACATGGACATCGTCATCCCCGATGGCTCGCACATCACCGCCACCGTCACGGAGCCGATGACCGTCGCGGTCGATCGTGGCGATCTGCAAAAGCAGAAGACCAGGTTGACCAAGTCTCGGATGTACTAGTAGCCAATTGCACCGCCGGCGATGCGTGGGTCGGCCACTCCGACCCATCCGCCGGCGGTTCTTTCTATCCCGGCCACGAAACCCGAATGACCGCGCCGCTGCTCCAGCTTGTGTCCCATTGCTGCGAGCGCGCGCACCGTCGCGTCGCTCAAACCGCCACGCTCGTAATACGTCTGATCGGGTAGCGCCTGGTGGTGCACGCGCGGCGCGGCGATCGCGTCCGCGAGACTCATGTGCTGATCGAGCACGTTGAGAATCACCTGCGCCACCGTCGTGATGATCGTCGGCCCGCCGGGTGATCCCACGACAAGCTGCACCTGACCCGCCGAGTCGGTGACGATCGACGGCGTCATGGCCGAGAGCATGCGCTTGCCTGGCGCGATGGCGTTCGCTACGCCCTGAATGAGCCCGTACATGTTGGGCTTCCCGGGCGCGGACGTGAAGTCGTCCATCTCGTTATTCAGCAGGAATCCCGCGCCCGTCACGGTGACGCCGCTGCCGAAGCCGCCGTTCAACGTCGTGGTCACGGAGACGGCGTTGCCCTTGGCGTCCACCACCGAGTAATGCGTCGTCTCCAGCGGCTCGCCGCCTCCTGTGCTCTGCGGCGGCGTCGGCGTCGCGCGCTGCGGGTCGATCTGCGAGCGCAGGCTCGCCGCGTACGACTTCGACAGCAGGCGCTCGAGCGGCATGTCCACAAAATCGGGATCGCCGAGGAAGCGATTGCGATCGATGAATGCGCGCCGCATCACTTCCGTGAGCAGGTGGACGTACGGCGCCGTCCCGAACGCGGGAAGCGTGTCGTAGCCCTCGAGCATGTTCAGCATTTCGCCCATCGTCACGCCGCCCGAGGACGGCGGCGGCATCGAATAGATCGTGTAGCCGCGATAGGTGAGCTCGACCGGCGTCCGCCACTTGGGCTGATAGCGCTTCAAGTCGTCCTTCGTGATCAACCCGCCGCCCCGCTTCATCTCGGCGACAATCAAGTCGGCGATCCGGCCGCGATAGAAGACGTCGGGCCCGGAATCGCTGATCAGCTGGAGCGTGCGGGCAAGATCGGGCTGCTTCCACAACGTCCCGGGCGGCGGCGCGCTGTCGTGCACCAGAAACTGCGCGCGGCTCGCCGGAAAGCGCGCGAGCAGTTCGCGGTCGGCCGCGATGTCGCGGCTGCGCGCCGTGTCGAGCACGTGGCCCTGCGCCAGGCGAATCGCGGGCGCGATCACGGTGGCCCACGGCAGCGAGCCGTAGCGCTTCCAGGCGGCGTACATGCCGGCGACGCTGCCCGGCACGCCGGCGGCGAGATGTCCGACGATGCTTTTGTCGGTGACGTTGCCCGCGGAGTCGAGATACATGTCGCGCGACGCGGCCTGCGGCGCGGTCTCGCGGTAATCGAGCGCGGATACAGTGCCGTTCGCGGTGCGCTGCACGATGAAGCCGCCGCCGCCGATGTTGCCGGCGTCGGGCAGCACGACCTCGAGCGCAAATCCGACCGCGACGGCGGCGTCGATTGCGTTGCCGCCTTGCTTCAAGATTTCCACACCTGCCTGACTGGCGAGCGGATGCGCGGAGACGACCATCGCGTGCGGCGCGTCCACCGCTCTCGCGCGCAGCGTCCACGTCTCGGGAATGTTTGCGGTGCCGACGATGACCGGCCCGCGGCGATGCGCCGCGCGACCCGCGGCCGGCCTGAGTGCCGGCCCCGCAGCCTCCCCGGCGCCGGGACTGGGTTTGCTCGTGCTAGTGCTGGCGCAGGCGGTGGCGACGAAGACGAGTACAGGTGTGAGGATCTTTCGCATTCGTAATCTTATCTTCTAATTCTCCTCCATGACAAACCGCGATTTCACCGATCCGAGAGCCACCGAGCAGCGCAATCCACGCACCGAGCGCATCGATGTGGCGTCGAGTCTCGAAATCGTGGACCTGATGAACGCCGAGGATGCGACCGTCCCGAAGATCGTGCACGGCGAGCGCGAGCGGATCGCGCGGGCGATCGACTTGCTGGTCGAGACATTTCGCTCCGGCGGCCGGCTCATCTACGTCGGCGCCGGCACCTCCGGCCGCCTCGGCGTGCTCGATGCCGCCGAATGCCCGCCGACATTTGGCGTGCCGCCGACCATGGTGACGGGCGTAATTGCCGGTGGCTATACGGCGCTCGTGAAGAGCGCCGAGGGCGCCGAAGACGACGTGAACGCGGGCGGCGCGGCGATCGACGCCGCCGAAGTCACGAAGCGCGACGTCGTCGTCGGCATCGCGGCGAGCGGCACCACGCCCTACGTCCGCATGGCCCTCGGCCGCGCGCAGACGATCGGCGCGAAGACGATTCTGGTCACATGTGCGACGCCGCCGAAAGTGTTGGCCGAGACGTGCGACATCGTGATCAATCCCGTGACCGGCCCCGAGGCGCTCACCGGCTCGACCAGGATGAAGGCGGGAACCGCGACCAAGCTGGTGCTCAACACACTCACCACCGGCGCGATGATCCGGCTCGGCAAAGTCTACGGCAACCTGATGGTCGACCTGATGGCCTGGAGCAGCAAGCTGCACGATCGCGGCGAGCGGATCGTGATGGAATGTTGCGGTGTGACGCGCGAGGAAGCGCGCGCCGCGATCGAGCGCGCCGAGGGCAGCGTCAAGCTCGCGATCGTCATGATTCGCAGGAAAGTGGATGCCGCTGAGGCGCGCGGCCTGCTCGCGGCCGCGGGGGGATTTGTCCGTCCCGTCGTCGGCGATCCGCCACGGGTGATACGATGACCCTCGCCGTGGGCGTCATGTCGGGCACCTCGCTCGACGGCATTTCCACGGCGCTGGTTCGGCTGTCCGACGGTCAAGCGCAGCTCGTCGCGTTTCGGCA
>Ga0070730_10001079_pt1 | contig 27211 bp, 28 predicted proteins | sample Coa_R1_3_FD_66447 | JGI IMG/M metagenome (GOLD analysis project Ga0070730, IMG submission 66447) | Surface soil microbial communities from Centralia Pennsylvania, which are recovering from an underground coalmine fire - Coalmine... | ecosystem: Environmental > Terrestrial > Soil > Unclassified ... | reverse complement strand
CCGGCACCGCGCAACGTGGCGATCAAATGTTCGGTGAGTGCAGCGGTCGTCTCGCGAATGACGGGAACGCCGATTTCCTCGATGTATGCGAGACCGCCGAGCTGGGCGTACACGGCGGCGAGCGACGGCGTGCCCATCTCGAAGCGACGCGCATCATCGTGAAGCGTCAACGCTCTGGGGTCGAACGCGAACTGTTCGCGCTGCCCGAACCACCCGGAGATCCGCGGCTCGAGCCGGCGCGCGACGGCCTGGCGCATATAGAGGAAGACGATGCCCGGGCCGCCCAGCAGCCACTTCAGGCCGCCGGCGACGAGCGCGTCGACCCCACTGTCCTGGACGTCAACCGGGATCTGCCCCACCGATTGATAGGCGTCGATCAAGCACAACGCGCCGCGCGCGTGGGCGACCTCGGCGACGCGCTTGATGTCCTGAATCGCGCCGGTGGTGAAATACACGTGCGACGTCACGACCAGCGCGGTGCGGTCGTCCACCGCTCGCGCGATCGCTTCGACCGGTACGCTGATCTTGTCGGGACTCTCGACGACCACCAGCTCTACGCCGCTCCGCGCCTTGGCGAGCCACTGATACGCGACCGTCGGGAAATCGAGCGACGTGATCACGACCTTGGGGCGACGCCCATAGTCGAGCGACTCCGCCACCGCGCTCAGCGCCACCGAGATACTCGGCGCCAGCGCAACGTCGTGCGGCGCGGCGTTGATGATCCGCCCGTAGCGCGCCCGCAGGTCGCTCAGCGCTTCCCACCAGACGTCGTACCATGCCGCGGCGCCGCGGCTCTGCCAGATGTCGAGGAATTCCGCTACCTTGCGGCGAGACCGCTCGCCCAGAGGCCCGAGCGAGCAGGTGTTCAGGTAGACGCTGTCCCTGAAGATGGGAAACTCGCTCCGGTAGCGAGCGAGTCCGGGCGCGCGCGTCACAACGCTGCTTGCGAGCGTCATAGGCCGGGAATATACAGAAGGAATGCGGCGTATCGCGAGTTGGTCGGCACTCTACTTCCGCCTGGCGCTCAAGGCGCTGGTGAATCCGCGGCTCGCGGTCGATTTACTGCGCCTCACGTGGAGCTTCCGCGCGCGCGACTGGTATCGCCGGGCGCCGTTTCTGCCGCTCCCTCCGCGCGAGTACATGCAGTGGCGGATGTTCACCGCGTACGGCGACGAACAGGCGGTGCCGCCGGTGGCCGACGTCGTCAATTTCGCGCGCTGGCGGCGGGAGACGATGGGACTATGAGCGTCGAGATCAGACGTCGAGCGGCGGCGCTGGGGTTTGCCGCGACGGGAATCGCGCGACTCGATCGCAATCCGCACGCGGCTCAGCTCGACCGCTGGCTCGCCGCAGGTCACGCGGGAACGATGACGTATCTGCATCGGCAGGCGGAAAAACGCAGGGACCCCCGTCGTATCATGGCCGGCGCCAAGTCCGCGGTGGTTACGCTCACCAATTACTTCCATGGAGCTCCGGAACCTGGCGCGGGCACGCGAGTCGCGCAGTACGCCTGGTCTTCGGACTATCATGAGGTTCTTGGTGAGCGTCTCGAGCAGCTCGCGGCGGTGATCAAACTGTTGATCCCCGGCTCTACGACCCGCTGTTACGTCGACGCGGGTCCCGTTCCCGAGCGCGAGCTCGCGCAGCTCGCCGGCCTGGGCTGGATCGGCAAGAACATGATGTTGATTCATCCCGACATCGGCTCGTTCACGTTCATCGGCGTCGTGTTGACCGACGCTGCGCTCGAGGCCGATCTGCCGTTCGCGGCCGATCGCTGCGGGACGTGCCGGCGTTGCCTCGATGCGTGTCCGACGCAAGCCTTCGTCGGCCCGCGCGATCTCGACGCGCGCGCCTGTATCTCGTATCTCACGATCGAGCACCGCGCCGACTTCACGGCCCAGGAACGCGAGCGGGTCGGTGAGTGGCTGTTCGGCTGCGACGTGTGCCAGGATGTGTGTCCCTGGAACGTGAGCTTCGCCCACCCGACCGTGGATGCGGCACTCACGCCTCGCCCCGACATCGCCGCGCCCGACGTACGCGCGCTGGCGCAACTCGACGAGCCCGAGTTTCGTCGCCGTTACGACGGCACGCCCTTCACCCGCCCCGGGCATCGCGGCATGCAGCGCAACGCAGCGGCGGTACTCGCGCATGACGACGACTGAAGCAATTACCGACCTGCTGCGGCGGCTTGCCGATGGACTCGCCAAGATCGATCCGCACCACCGGCTGCTGGGACGTCCCGTCAGCTACCGCGTAATCGACGGACAGACAATCGAGATCACGTATCGCGACGTCGCGGGCATCGCCGAAGCCGAAGTTCTCGGCGTCAAGCGGATCATCGGCCGGGATTGTTTTTGCAGTGTGAGCCCGCAAACCGCCGAGCAGCTCACCGTGAGGTTCGTCGTTCCACTCAAGTAGATCGAAGGAATGAACTGAAGCAACCCGGGCACCCGGGCATGGAGCTTGCGCTCTATGCCACACGAGGTGCTCGATGCAAACCCGAATTCTCGCGCCGCTGGCGTTGGCGGTTATGGCTGCCTGCGCCGGCGCGACACGATACACACAGTGGCCCTATGAAGCGCCGATGATGTTGGTCCGCAATCCGACCGCGAATACGCTCGTCGTTCTCGCGCGCGACGGCGCGGGGCGAGAGCTCGTCGCCGCGCGGATCGAACCGAACAGGACGCAGTGCTTTCGCTGGCCGTTCCTCCATGCCATCGGCTATCTGGCCGCCACCGAGGCGACGACCGACACATTGACCACCCAACCCTTCCGGCCATGGTCGGCGGATGGCTGGGAGTGGTCCGGCGAAGTCGAGCCGAGATCGAATCCGAACGCTTGTCGCTGAACTACTGCGCGGCGACGCGCGTGACGATGTCGTAGACGAAGCGGATCCCGAAGCGGAGCGCTTCGATGCTGACGTGCTCGTTGTTCCCGTGGACTCCGCGCGCGGCATCCGCCGTCAGCGGAAACGGCCCGATACCGTAGCTCGCGATGCCCAGACTGCGGAAGTAGTGGCTGTCGGTGAATCCCGCCAGCATGAGCGGCGTCACGAGCGCCTTGGGGTGGCGCGCGTGCGCGGCCGCGGTGATGGCGCGAAACAACTCCGTTTCCGCCGGACTTTCGGTCGCGGGCCAGTTGGGGCCCTCCGGTTTGATCGTCACCGCCGTATCTCCTACGATACGGGTGATGTCCGCGAGAAACGCGGCCGGATCCTGGCCCGGGAGCAGTCGCACGTCGATCGCCGCGGTCGCGACGGGCGGAATGACGTTGGTCTTATCGCTGCCTTTCAATCCGGTGATCGAGATGGTGTTTCGCAGGAGAGCGTTGTACGTGATGTCGCTGGTGATCGCGCGGGCGGCGACCGAGTCGCGCAGCGCCGCGCGAATGTCGCTCAACCAGCGACGTGCCGTCGAATCGCGCTCGATCGTGGCGAGATCGTGAAATGAGCGCTCGACGGTAGGCGTCACGATCAACGGCGTCTGCCAATCCACGACGCGACTCAACGCACGAATCAGTCGGTGGACGGGATTGTCGTGCGTCGGGCGCGAGCCGTGTGCGGCGGTACCGTGCGCCGTGACATCGAGCCAGAACGGCGACTTCTCGGTCGTTCCGACGGCGTAGAAGTCCACGCCGCCGTGGCCGTCGGCGTGCGTTTCGCCGCCTTCGTTCAGCACGAACTCTGCGTTGCGCACGAGGTCCGGCTCGTGCTCCACCATCCATCCCGCGCCGACGCCGACGCCGATCTCTTCATCCGATGTCGCGAGAAAGATGATGTCGCGTTTGAGCGGCACGTGCGCGCGTTTCAGCACCAGCATCGTCATCAGCTCGGTGATGGCCACGCCCTTCATGTCGAGCGCGCCGCGGCCCCACACGGCGCCGTCCTTGATCACCCCACCGAATGGATCGACACTCCAGTACTCGGGCGACGCGAGCACGACGTCCATGTGGTTCAGCAGAATGATCGGGCGGGCGCTGCCGTCGCCGGCCAGGCGCGCGTAAAGATTCGCCTTGCCGGGCGCGGGCTCGAAGATCCGCGACTCGATGCCGTCGCGCCGCAAGACCTCGGCGAGCCAGCGTGCTGCGGCGATTTCATGGCCCGGTGGATTGGTCGTATTGATGCGCAGGTATTGCGACAGCAGCGCCGTCGCCTCGTCGCCCAGTGCCTTCCAGTCGGCGTCGGTCGGCGCGGTGAGCAGCGCGACGCGCGCCGGCGTTTCGAGCACCGGCGCCGACGAAGGTCCTGTCAACGGCGGCGCCGGAGGCCGATGCGCGCACGCCGCGAAGAGCGCGAGCGCGAATGACGGGAGCAGTCGCGAGATTGTGCTCACGGCCGGAAAATATATCCCGGCCGTGAGCCTTCGCTGCTACGGATGCGGTGGTGCGGGCGCGGAGCTATCCGGGACGACGGCGAGGTGGGCATCTTCGTCGTGCCCTAGCCCGCACCACCGGCGAGCAGCCGAGCCTCCGGACGCCGCCGCAACGCCAACATCGCAACGATGCCCAACGCGGGCCCGAGCGCGAGCACGCTCATGCTCCATCGCCAGCCGATCGCTCCCGCAGCCCGCGGTAACAGATAGATCGTCGCGCACGTCAGCAGGAACCCCATGCTGGTCTGCAGTGTGAGCGCGGTGCCCACGTACTCGGTTGGCGCGAGCTCGCTGACCGCTGCCGAGAACTGCGCGGAATCCGCGACGATGCTGACGCCCCAGGCCAACAGCAACGGGAGGAGCGCGACGAGTGGCGCGCCAAAGACGAACCCAGCCAAGAGACAACAGCCGCCCGAGATTGCCATGGCGACGCTGGTGACGATCGTTCGCCCCCAGCGGTCGGCGTACTTCCCGCCGAGCCAACAGCCGATCGCGCCGCTGCCCACGACACCGAAGGTGACGAGCGCGGCAACGCCACCGACGTCGGCCGCGACGCCGCGCCGGGCGTGCTCGCTAGCCGCGACGAACGCGGCTATCCACGTCCACATGGCGTACAGTTCCCACATGTGCCCCAGGTAACCGAGATTGGCGAGCGCAACGGCGCGATCCCGCAAGATTCGGGGGGCCGCGGCAAGCGAAAATGGCGGCGACGGCGCGGCGAACGGTCCATCGCTCGGCACCAGCAGCACGAGGAGGCCACCGGCGATTGCGCTCGCGGCGGCGACGACCAGGACGACACGCCAAGCGGCTGGCGCCACCACCCACCGAACCAGATGCGGGCTGGCCGAGCCCAGCGTGAGCGCGCCCACCAGGATGCCGATTGCCAGTCCTCTTCCTTCTTTAAACCACCCCGCTGCGATCTTCATTCCGGGTGGATAGACGCCGGCAAGCGCCGCGCCCGTCAGCAGGCGGCAAGCGATGCCGGCGGTGATTCCGCGCGCAGCGGCCACCCCAAGCGTGGCGAGCGCCGCGAGCGCCGCGGACCCCGCGACCAACCGGCGCGCGGACAGACGATCGGCGAGCGTGAGAATCGCGCTCACGAGCGCGCCGGCGACGAATCCCAACTGCACGGAGATCGTGAGCCAGGCGGTCGTCACAGGTGAGAGCTGCCAGACACGCGACAGCGTGGGCGCGACAGCGGACGCGCTGAACCACGGCGCCATGGCGAGCAACTCTGCGATGGCCAGCACCGCCAAGACCCGCCGTGACGTCACAATCCTGTGGGATGATCCAGAAACACCCAGGGCAGGTCGAACTTCTTGGAAACGTGTTCGGCGAGCGCTTTGACGCCGACCGTCTCGGTCGCGTAGTGACCGGCGTAATAAACGTTGAGACCGAGCTCCTCGGCGTCGAAGAACGTCCAATGCTGCCCTTCGCCGGTCACGAATGTATCGAGTCCCGCCGCCGCGGCCTGCGGAATGAGCGAGCCACCCGAACCGGTGACGATGCCGATGCGCTGCACGCGCTCCGGGCCGAACGGAAAGACTCGTGGCGCACTGCCCAACGTTTTGGTGAGCGCCCAGGTCAGCTCGTCGCGAGTGCCGCGGTACTCGCCCCACACGCCCGCTGGCGCACCGTGATACGAGCCAAAGTCGCTCCGCACCTTGATCCCGAGAAGGCGGGCGAGCACGTGGTTATTGCCGACGTCGGGATGACGGTCGAGGGGAAGGTGCGCCGCGTAGAGCGCGATGTTCGATTTGATCAAGCCGGCGATACGTCGATAGGCCGGACCGACCAACGGACGTAAGCCACCCCAGAACATGCCATGATGGACCAGCAGCAGATCCGCACGCCGCTCCGCCGCCTCTCGCACGGTCGCCTCGCAGAGGTCGACCGCCGCGGCGATGCGCGTAACCTCTCCGGCATTGCCGACCTGCAGTCCGTTTAATGCTTCGGGTGCGTCTGCGACTTCATCGACGACGCGGAGATATTCATTGAGGAAATCGACCAGAGTGTCTAGGCGCATTTAAGACACCGTAGACACACTATCGAAGCAGTTAGCCAGCTTTCCACACGCCCAGCACGTGTAAACATCGATTACGCAATTGGTTAGAGTATCCACATGCGCCAAGCAGGGCCGTGTGGAAAATTCTTTTACGCTCTTGCTAGCGCCTGACCGCGTGGAGTCGTCTGCGGCGGTTGGCCCGCATCCTCTCCCATGCGCAGGACGCCGTTGATCTCGCCGCCTTCTTGAATCAGCAGCCGTTTGGTGTGGACGTCGCCATGGACGACGCTGGTCGCTTGAAGCTCCACGCGCTCTTCGGCGTAGATCGCGCCGCGTACGTCGCCGCCGATGATCGCCTCGCGGCTGATGACGTCGCCTTCGACCTCACCACCGCGCGCCACGAGGACTTGCTTTGCCGCGCGCACCGTGCCGTTCACGGTCCCTTCAATCTTTACGACCCCATCCGCGGATATGTCGCCGACGACACGCATACCCGCGCCGATGATCGACAGGCCGGGAACGCCTTCGCGGGCGCCGCGCTCTCGCTCGCCGCCGCTGGGTGCTGGAGTCTTTTCCGAAAACACCGCCATCAGCGAGTCCCCCCTCCCCCTTCTTTCACAAGCTCGAGCGGATCGACGGACTTGCCGTCGTGTCGGATTTCGAAATGCAGATGCGGTGCTGTGGATCGCCCCGAGTTTCCGGACAAACCGATTACCTGCCCCGCCTGAACTTCGTCTCCCTCGGCGGCCAGGAGCCGTGACGTATGACCATACATCGTCTCATAGCCTGAGGGGTGTCGCAAGAGCACGAACAGCCCATAGTCGGCATCGTAGCCCGCGGCCGTCACGGTGCCGCCACCGGAGGCCCGAACCGGCGTCCCGATTGGGACGGCGATATCGATGCCCGGATGCGATTCGTCCACAACGCCCGGACGGACTTGCCCCCGCGTCACGAACCCGGGGACGTCGAGCGGCCAGTGTGAAGGCACGGACGCTCCGTTCTCGAACCGCCGCGTAGCGCCGGGAAGCGTGGCGCGGATGGGAAACGCGCGCATGGTCGTCGCATCGACGTTCCGCGCGACGCTGCCGCCCTTACCGCTCGCCGGTGTTGCCGGCGCTTTCACGCCGAGCATCTGCCGCAGCTCCTGATAATTCGCCTCGGCGCGATTCAGTGCAGACGCAAGCTGCTGCACGCGGCTGTTCTCGATCCGCAGCCGCGAGACTTCGCGCTCGAGGCCCGGCACGCGGGCGGCATTCCGAAAGATCGGCCCCGCGAAAGCGAAGAACCCGACGACCGAGACCGCGATCGCGCCGGCGCCCCACTTCCCCGCCACGAACGCCCAGCGCGGGATGCGGTACTGTTTGGATTCGAGATCACCGTCGGCGTGCACGACGACCGTGACGCCGCGAGTCGCGCGTGTCATCCGTCGAACGGGGCGCCGAGGATCAGGTCCAGGAGGCGAGCGAGATCGTCGTTCGAGTAGAACGACATATGGATCTGACCCTTCCCCTTCGCCCGCAGCGTCACGCGCACGTCGGTACCGAGGCGGCGGCGGAGCGCATCCTCGACACGACGTACCTCCGGCGCGACACCGAGACCGCGCTTCATGCGCGGCCGGCGTTCCGGCGCGCGTCCGCCGCGCACGCGGTCCTCGACTTCGCGCACCGAGAGGCCCTGCGCTACCGCCTCGCGCGCGAGCGTCGTCACCATCCGCGGGTCTTCCATGCCGAGGAGCGCGCGCGCATGACCGACGGACAGATGGCCCTCGTGCAACATCTGCAGCACGACTTCAGGGAGCTTCAGCAGGCGCAGGGCATTAGCGACGGTCGAGCGATCGCGGCCCACGGCATCGGCGACGTCCTGCTGCGCGAGGTTGAATTCCGCGATCAGGCGCTCGTAGCCGCGCGCCTCGTCCACGGGCGACAGATCGTCGCGCTGGAGGTTTTCGATCAGCGCCAACGTGAGCAGCGTGCGGTCGTCCGCGTCGCGCTGCACCGCGGGAATGCGCTCCCACCCGAGCTGCTGGCAGGCCCGCAGCCGCCGCTCGCCCGCGATCAGCTCGTAACCGCCGTTCGCGCGGCGCACGACGACGGGCTGCAGCAATCCTGCCTGTTTGATGGAGGACACCAATTCCTCGAGCGCGGTCGGATCGACGGTTTTCCGCGGCTGGAACGGATTCGGCTTGATGTCCTTGATGGGCAGCTCGACCAGGCTCCCTTCCCGCTCGGCCTCTTCGCGGGTCGGTCCCAGGAGCGCCTCGAGGCCACGGCCAAGCCGGCGTCTTCCTGCGGTGGTTTCCGTCATGCGGGCACCTCCGGCGGCAGCGATTCAATGGCGGGGATATTCGGAGACGGCGGCGCGCCCTGCTCGACGCGTCGTATCAGTTCTTGCGCGACGGCCAGGTAGCTCTTCGCGCCGATCGATTGCACGTCGTACAGCACGATCGGTTTTCCGAAACTGGGCGCTTCCGCCAGGCGCACATTGCGTGGGATCGTCACATTGAACATGCGACCGCCGAAGTATTCCTTCGCTTCTTCGGCGACCTGCTTGCAGAGGTTCAGGCGCGCGTCGTACATCGTGAGCAGCACGCCCTCGATCGCGAGGGCCGGATTGAAATTGCGCTGCACCAGCTTGACGGTATTCAACAGCTGCGACAGTCCCTCGAGCGCGTAATACTCGCATTGAATCGGAATGATCACGCTGTCGGCCGCGGTCAGCATGTTCAGTGTCAGCAGGCCGAGTGACGGCGGACAGTCGATGATGACGTAGCCGTACTCGTCGCGGATGTCGCGCACCGCCTCCCGCATCCGGGTTTCCCGCGCGCGCTGATTCACCAGCTCGAGCTCGGCGCCCACGAGATCCTGAGTTGCGGGGATGACGTCGAGGTACGGGAAATGAACGTGAGGAAACCGCGACTGTGTGAGCGCCGCGCCGTCGATCAGCGTTTCGTACAGCGAACGACGAATCCGGTCGCGCTCGATCCCGACGCCGCTCGTCGAATTGCCTTGAGGATCTGCATCGACCAGAAGAGTTTTCCGCTCCGCGATCGCGAGCGACGCGGCAAGGTTCACAGCGGTCGTCGTCTTACCGACGCCGCCTTTCTGATTTGCGATCGCGATTACGCGTGACATTATAAGTCTTTGTGTATCAATAAGTTGTGTAGTCTTGAGTGCCGACGCGCGTCCAATATATGTTCGTTTCACGTGAAACGAAAGAGCATACGTTTCACGTGAAACTGCAACAAATCGGAACTAGGCGACGCTGCGACGCCAGCGCGTCGCTTCCAGCACGAGGTTGTGAAGGTCGCTGGGCGTAACGCCGGGAATCCGCGCCGCCTGCGCAAGCGAGCCGGGCCGAACACGATCGAGCTTCTGCCGGGCCTCGGTCGCCAGCGTGCGAAGGTTCAGGTAGGGAAGGTCGGCGGGCAGTGTAAATGAAGCGAGCTCCGCGAGGCGCGCGGCCGCTTCGCGCTCACGCGTCAAGTAACCGTCGTACTTGATTTCGATCTCGGCGGCCAGCACTGCGTCGGTCGGTGCCCTGTCCCCAACACCGGCTGCCGCGAACAGCGCCGCGAGCGAGACACCCGGTCGTTTGGCGACAGTCGCGATGCGCTCACCCTCCACCAGTGACGTGCCCGTCGCAGCGAGCGGCGCGGCGGCGTTCTCGGGCGAGATCGTCGTGTCGCGCGCGAGTTGCAGCGCGAGCTGCTCCGCATCCATCCGCCGCTCGGCCGCGCGCAATTCGCCGTCACTCAAGAGACCCAGGCGTTCCGCCAAGGGGAGCAGCCGGCGCAGCGCATTGTCCTGGCGCAGCAGCAGCCGGAATTCTGACCGCGACGTGAACAGCCGGTACGGCTCGTCGACGCCGCGTGTGACGAGGTCATCGACGAGGACACCGATGTACGCATCGTCGCGACCGAGGACTACCGGCTCGACGCCACGGATCCGACGCACAGCGTTGATGCCGGCTACGACGCCCTGACCGGCTGCTTCTTCGTAGCCGGTCGTGCCGTTAATCTGGCCGGCGAAGAAGAGATGCTCGACCGTCTTCACCTCGAGCCACGGTGTGAGCTGCGTCGGCGGATAGTAGTCGTACTCGATCGCGTAGCCTGGTCGAGTCATTCGCGCGCGCTCGAGACCTGGGACCGCGTGCAGGAACTCCAGCTGCACGCTGACCGGCAGGGAAGTGGAGAGACCGTTCACGTACAACTCGGTCGTATCAAGTCCCTCGGGCTCCAGGAAGATCTGGTGCCGCTTGGCCTCGGGAAACTTGACGATCTTGTCTTCGACCGATGGGCAGTAGCGCGGACCTCGCCCGCTGATAGCGCCACCATACAGCGCCGACTCCTTGATGTGGCGCTGAATGATTTGCTTCACCGCTTCGCCGGCCCACGTGATCCAGCACGGCATTTGACGCGGACGCTCGACGCGCTCATGAAACGAGAACCGAAACTCTTCGCTGTCGCCGTCCTGGCGTTCGACCTTAGCCCAATCCACAGAACGACCATCGATGCGTGGCGGCGTACCGGTCTTGAAGCGCGACACCGTAAGTCCAGCGTTCTCAATGACTTGCGCCATATCCACGGACGGCTGATCGCCCGCGCGGCCGGCCGGAATCTGCGTGTTGGTGCCGAGGTGAATGCGACCGCGCAGGAATGTCCCTGCCGTGATGACGACGGCTCGCGCGGTGTAACGCCGCCCGTCGCCCGTCTCGACGCCGGTGATGCGCTGGCCGTCGCGCTCGAACAGCAGATTCGTGACCATTCCCTGCGAGAGCTCCAGGGTGGGGAACCGCTCGAGCAACGTGCGCACCGCGCGCTTGTAAAGCGTACGATCGGCCTGTGCGCGCGGTGCCCACACGGCCGGCCCCTTCGACCGATTCAGCATGCGGAACTGAATGGTCGCGCGATCGGCGGCGCGGCCCATGATGCCACCCAGGGCATCGACTTCGCGGACGACGGTCCCCTTTGCGATACCGCCGATGGCGGGATTGCACGACATCTGGCCGATCGTGTCGAGCACGGACGTAAGCAGCAACGTGCGCGCGCCGAGGCGGGCGGACATGGCGGCAGCTTCGGTACCAGCGTGGCCACCACCGATGACGATGATGTCGTAATCCAACATGACTCGAAGAATAACGAGCGTTGACGCCGGACGTCGAGGTTTCGGGGAGCGGCCGAGCTAGGCCCTAACCCAGCGCACGAGCTCCTTGAGATTCGGCCGCTTGCCTGTCATCAAGATCCCCACTCTGTAGATCCTCGACGCGATCCATGTCACCGCCACGATACCGAGCGCGAGCATGAGCAGGGAGACGACCAGCTCCCACGTCGGGAGACTTCCCGCGGTCCAGCGAACCGGGGTGGCGATCGGTGAGGTAAACGGCACGATCGACAGAATCCGCCCGAACATCGAGCTGGGGTCGTTGGTCAGCGCGATGATCGAGAAATAGGAGATCATGAGCAGGTACGTCACGGGCTGCTGGGCCTGCCGCGCTTCCTGCTCGTTCGACGACATCGCGCCGACCGCGGCGAACATCGCCGAGTACAGCAGGAAGCCGCCGAGGAAGTAGCCGAAGAATACGGCGAGCGTGCCGGTCGAGATGTGCGGCAGCGACATCGTCTGAATGTCGCGCGGATCGGCTCCCATGGCGCGCGCGATCGGATTCCGCAGCGCGAGGAGCACGCGCGCCGACGCCGCCCAAATCAGGAACTGGAAGAACGACACCGCGCCCGCGCCCAGCACTTTGCCCAGCATCAGCTGAAATGGCCGGACCGAAGAGACGAGCACCTCGATGATGCGCGTCGTCTTTTCTTCGAGTACGGAGCTCATGACATTGACGCCGTAGAGCAGGATCGCCATGAACAACAGAATCGCCATGAAGTACGCGGTGAAGAACGATTGCGTCGCATTCTCCGCCACCGTCTTACCCCGGGAAATCTTCATCTGCTCGATCGTGATCGGCAGGCTCTGCGCCCAATCGACGCTCGCGGGATCGACGCCCCGCTGCTCCAGCCGCTCTTTCACGACGAGCTTGCCCAGCGAGCGCTGGAGCGCTTCGACCGTCTGCATGCCGAGATTCGAGGCCTGATATTCGGCTTTACCGCTCGACACCAAGTTGTTCGAAACGATCAAAAACCCATGGAGTTGCTTGGTGTCGACCAGCTCTTTGAGTGAATCGATGACGTGCGGACCGGCCGGGATCAGCGTCGGCCGGAAGGAATTGCTGGCATACAGCGCATCGACGATGCGCTCCCCAAGTCCACCGGTCGTGCTGTCGACCACCGCGATGTTGCGAATCGTGCGACCGACCGTCTGGCGGATTTGAAATACGATGATCCCGGCGAAGAGCAGGGGCCCGAGGATCGCCGAAACCCAAAACCAGCGAGTGCGGACACGCTCGATGAATTCGCGGCGGACGACCGCCCAGACCTTATGCATGGGCGGCGCTTGCCGGGCTCGGGACCGCAGCCGCCGTCGCCGCTTCGGGACCCACCAAATCGACGAAGATCGCGTGCAGCGACGGACTCGCGAGCTCGAAGCGTGACAGCCGCGCCCCCGAGCTCACGAGCGCCCGCAAGATCTCCTGCGCATCGGCGCCGTTCGCGAGCTCCAGCTCGGCCTCCTGGCCGAAGTCCTGGAGCCGTGCGACGAGGCGCGGATCCGCAAAGATCCGGCGCGCGTCGCCCTGACTGCCGTCAAACGCCACGATGAGATGCTTGCCGCCGTGGTTGCGCTTCACTTCGGCGAGCGTGCCGTCGATCAGCTTCTTACCGCGCGCTATGATGCACAGCCGGTCGCACAGCTTTTCCGCGTGCTCCATGATGTGCGTAGAAAACAGCACCGTCTTGCCCTGCCTCCGGTAGTCCAGCACCGTTTCGCGGAGCACTTGGGAGTTCACGGGATCCAGGCCGGAGAACGGCTCGTCGAGGATGACCAGCTCGGGATCGTGCAGGACGGTCGAGATGAACTGCACCTTCTGCTGCATGCCCTTGGAGAGATCCGAGACCTTCCGCAGGCGCCAGTCCGACAGTCCCAGTCTTTCGAGCCATTCGAGCGCTTTGACCCGCGCCGTGCGCCGGGGGACGCCCTTTGCTTCCGCGAGGAAGATCAGGACGTCGAGGACGCGCATTTTCGGGTACAGGCCGCGCTCCTCCGGCAGATACCCGATGCGAGCGGAATGCGCGCGGCCTCCGGCTACCGTGTTGAACAACCGCACCGTGCCGGAGTCGGGCTCGTAAATGTCCATGATCATCCGGAGCGTCGTCGTCTTGCCGGCGCCGTTGGGACCAAGCAGACCGTAGATGATCCCGGAGGCAACATTCAGCGAAAGCTCATCGACCGCGGTGTGACCCGCGAAGCGCTTGGTGACGCGATCGACGACGACAGGATCAGACATGGCCCCGGGAAGCTAGAGGCTAAGGGGCTAAGGGACTAGGAGGCTAAGAGGCGAGGACGCCGAACAACTCACCGGCTTTCCGCACGGCGGCGACGAGAGCGTCGATATCGTCGACGTCATTGTAGATGTAGAAGGACGCGCGTGCCGTTGCGGCAACTCCCAGCCGCCGCATCAAGGGCTGCGTACAGTGATGTCCCGCGCGGATACACACGCCGTCCTTATCCAGAATCGTCGCCAGATCGTGTGGATGCACGTCGCCATACGTAAAGGGGACGACACCGGCCCTGTGGTCGCGCGGGCCGTACACCGTGACGCCTTCGATTTGCCCGAGCCGCTCCACGGCCAAACGGGCCAGCTCCTGCTCGTGAGCCGATACGTTGTCCAGTCCCAGTTGTTCGAGATACCCGATGGCGGCGCCAAGCCCGACGGCGGCTTCCACGTTCGGCGTGCCACCCTCGAACTTGTGGGGGATCTTGTTCCAGGTTGAGCGGTCGTCCCAGACGCGCTCGATCATCTCGCCGCCGCCGTGGTACGGCGGCATTTCCTCGAGCAGGGCGGGCTTGGCGATCAGGGCGCCACTGCCCATGGGGCCCAGCATTTTGTGGCCGGACAGTGCATAGAAGTCGCAGTCGATCCCCTGTACGTCGACCCGCAAGTGGGGAGTGGATTGCGCCCCATCGACGACCGTGACGGCCCCGGCGGCGTGTGCCAGTTTGCTGAGCTGAGCGGCGGGATTGACGGTACCCAGCGAGTTCGAGACATACGGGAAAGCGACGATCCGCGGCCGCGACTCGAGCGCTCGACCGTAATCGATCAGATCGATGCGCCCGTCTTCGGTGATCTCGACCATGCGGAGCGTGGCGCCTTTTTCCTGACAGAGGATCTGCCACGGCACGATGTTCGAGTGGTGATCCATGGCGGTGACGACGACGGTATCGCCACGCCGCACGTTGGCTCGGCCCCACGTCGCGGCGACGAGATTGATCGATTCCGTCGTCCCGCGCGTGAACACGACGGCTTCGCGGGCCCACGCGTGGACAAATCGCGCCACGGCGGTGCGCGCGGCCTCGTAAGCATCGGTGGCTTCGACCGCGAGCGCGTACGCGCCGCGGTGCACGTTGGCATTGTGGAAGCTGTAGTAGTGCTGGATCGCGTCGAGCACCTTTCGAGGCTTCTGGCTGGTCGCGGCATTGTCGAGATAGACCAGCCGCTTGCTGTTTTCCTTCCGCTCGAGAATCGGGAAGTCGGGGCGGATCTTCGCGACGTCGAGCATCAGAAGTCCCGCGCCGATTCGGTCGTCACCGGCTCATCGCTGTTCTGCAGCGCCGCATGCAGCGCGTGCCACGCGAGGTTCGCGCACTTGATGCGGCTCGGGAATGCACGCACGCCCGAGAACGCCGCCAACTTGCCGGGAGCGTTCTTCCCACCCGCGAGCATGTCCCGAAACGCCTGAAACAGTGTTTCCGCCGCGGCGGCAGTCTTTCCTTTTACCGCGTCCGTCATCAGCGACGCCGACGCCTTGGAGATCGCGCAGCCCGACCCTTGGGGCATCTGGAAGCCGATGTCGCTGATCGTGTCGCCGTCGACCCGGACGTACAGCTGGATGCGATCGCCGCATAGCGGATTGTTGCCCTCCGCTTTGCGGTTGGCGGTCTCGAGCCGCTTGAAATTGCGCGGATTGCGGTTGTGATCGAGGATGACCTGCTGGTAGAGATCGCCCAGATCGGGGGGGCTCATTGCTCCGCCAGCCGGCCACGCACAATCGCATCGAGCTGCGCGCGCAGCGGCGCGACCTCCATGCGACCGAGGATCTCCGCGGCGAAGCCGTAGGTCAGCAGGCGCCGCGCCTCCGCCTCGCTCACGCCGCGGCTCCGCAGGTAAAACAATGCGCGCGGATCGAGTGGGCCCACCGTCGAGCCGTGCGTGCACTTCACGTCGTCGGCATAGATCTCGAGCTGCGGCTGGCTGTCGGCGTGCGCGTCGGTCGAAAGCAGCAGGTTGTTGTTCGTCTGTTTAGAGTCGGTCTTCTGTGCACCTGGTCGCACGATGATGCGGCCGGTGAACACGCCGCGGGATTTGTCATCGAGTACGCCGTTGAAGTACTCGTGACTCTCGCAGTGGTCGGCCGCGTGGTCGATTGTGGTGTGGTGATCGGCGTGCTGCTGCGCCGCCAGCAGGTAGAGGCCGTTCAGGATCAGCTTGCCGGCGGGGCCCGCCAGCACCGCGCCAATGTCGTGGCGCGACAGCGCCGCGCCGAACGCCACGATGTGCAGGTTGACCATGCTGTCCCGGTCCTGATGCGTCTGCGTCGCCGCGACGTGATAGCCGCGCGCGCTCTCGCGCTGCACGCGATGATAATCGACCCGCGCCCCCTCGCCCACCACGACTTCGGTGACGCTGTTCGTCCAGTATGCGCCGGCACGAAGCGCGGCGTACGTCTCGACGACGCTTGCGCGTGCCGCGCGATCGATCACCACGAGATTGCGGGGATGAGTTACGACAGGCTGCTCGCCGGTCGCGAGGAACAACAGCTGGATCGGCTCCGGGATAGAAGTCTGGGCCGGCACGTGAACGAATGCGCCGTCGCTCACGAACGCCGTATTCAGGGCGGCGAACGGCCGCTCGTCAGTCGCAGCGTACTTGCCGAGATGCTGTTGGACGAGGTCCGGCCGATGCCTGACCACGTGGGCAAGGCTTTGGACGTCGTCGAAAAACGGCGTCGAGAGCGATGGTTGAAAAAAGCCGTCGACAAAGACGAGCCGATAACCGGCCTCGAGCAGCAGGAAGGGCCGGATGTCGTCGAGCGTCGGTACGCGCATCGGAGGCTTCGCCAGCTCGAACGACCCCTCGGCGATGGGCGCGATGCTCGTGAAGCGCCACGCCTCCTGCTTCATGTTGGGGAAGCCAAGATCGTGAAACCGCGCGATGCCGCCTTCGCGCAGGTCCTTGAGCCAGGCTGGGGCGCCCGACGCGCCGTTCGATGCCCAGGCTCGGTAGGATCCTACCAGCTGCTCAACATGAGCCATCGTCACGACACCATGGCGCCATCACGCAGCCAGTCGTAGCCTCTTGCCTCGAGCTCGAGCGCGAGCTCGGGCCCGCCCGAGCGGACCATCCGGCCGTCAGCGAGAACGTGGACCATGTCCGGCTTGATGTAGTTCAGCAGGCGCTGATAGTGCGTGACAATGAGGAACGAGCGCTCGGCGTTGCGGAGTTGATTGACCGCCTCCGCGACGGTTTTCAGCGCGTCGATGTCGAGGCCGGAATCCGTCTCGTCCAGGATCGCGAGCCGTGGCTCGAGCACCGCCAGCTGCAGAATTTCGTTGCGCTTCTTCTCGCCTCCGGAGAAGCCCTCGTTCACGGGCCGATTCATCATCGAATCGTCCCAGCCAATGGCCTTCAACTTCTCTTCGAGGACCTGCAGGAAGTCGATCGGGTCGAGCTCAGGCTGTCCGCGATTTTTGCGGACCGCATTCAACGCGGCACGCAGAAAATAGGAATTCGTGATGCCGCGAATCTCGACGGGATATTGAAACGCGAGAAACACGCCCGCTCGCGCGCGCTCCTCCGGGTCGAGCTCGAGGAGGTCTTTACCGTCGTACCGAACCGTGCCGGCGAGGACCGCATACGCCGGATGACCGGCGAGCACTTGTGCGAGCGTGCTCTTGCCCGAGCCGTTCGGTCCCATGATCGCGTGGACTTCCCCTTCACCCATGGCAAGATCGACGCCCTTCAGAATCTCGTTGCCCGCCACAGCGACGCGGAGACCTTTGACTTCGAGCAACGCTTTGGTCTTAGCCAACGCTTCCCTCCAGACTGATTCCGAGCAACCGCGTCGCTTCGACCGCGAACTCCATCGGCAGCTCCTTGAAAACTTCCTTACAGAACCCGTTGACGATCATCGAGACCGCGTCCTCGGACGACAACCCGCGCTGGCGCAGATAGAAGATCTGGTCTTCACCGATTTTTGACGTCGACGCTTCGTGCTCCATGATCGCAGTGCTGTTGCGCACGTCGATATACGGGAAGGTATGCGCGCCGCACTTGTCGCCGATCAGCATCGAGTCGCACTGCGAATAGTTCCTCGCGCCCTCGGCGCCTTTCATGATCTTCACGAGGCCGCGATAGGTGTTCTGCCCGCGACCAGCGGAGATCCCCTTCGAGACGATCGTCGAGCGCGTGTTCTTGCCGAGGTGAATCATCTTGGTGCCGGTGTCGGCCTGCTGGCGATGACTCGTGACAGCGACGGAGTAGAACTCGCCGATCGAGTTGTCGCCCTGCAGAATGCAGCCGGGATACTTCCAGGTGATCGCCGACCCGGTCTCGACCTGCGTCCAGGAGATCTTTGAGTTCCGGCCGGCGCACTTGCCGCGCTTGGTCACGAAGTTGTAGATGCCGCCCCGCCCTTCCTCATCGCCCGGATACCAGTTCTGGATCGTCGAGTACTTGATCTGTGCGTTGTCGAGAGCGACCAGCTCGACCACCGCGGCGTGCAGCTGATTCTCATCGCGCATGGGCGCCGAACAGCCTTCGAGGTAGCTGACGTAGCTGCCCTCGTCGGCGATGATGAGCGTTCGCTCGAACTGTCCCGTCGCCGACGCGTTGATGCGGAAGTAGGTCGAGAGCTCGAGCGGGCAGCGCACGCCCTTCGGCACATACACGAACGAACCGTCGGTGAACACCGCGGAGTTGAGAGCCGCAAAGAAGTTGTCGTTATGGGGGACGACGGAGCCGAGATACTTCTGCACGAGGTCGGCATGCTCGCGGACCGCCTGCGAGATCGGCATGAAGATGACGCCGTACTTCGCGAGCTCCGCCTGAAACGTCGTGGCGACCGAGACCGAGTCGAACACCGCGTCGACCGCGACACCCGAGAGACGCTTCTGCTCCTCGATCGGGATGCCGAGCTTCTCGAACGTCTGGACGAGCTTTGGATCGACCTGATCCAATGATTCGAGCTTGGGCCGCTGCTTGGGCGCCGCATAGTAGCTGATCGCCTGATAATCGATCGGCCCGTACTTCACGTTGGGCCAATGCGGCTCCGACATCTTCAGCCAGTTGCGATACGCCTTGAGCCGCCACTCCAGCATCCACGCCGGCTCCTGCTTCTTGGCGGAGATCAGCCGGATGACGTCCTCGTTCAAGCCCGGCGGCACGACCTCGGATTCGATGTCGGTGACGAAGCCGTACTTGTACGGTTGCTGGACGTGGGCTTCAATGCCGGTCATGGCGTTCCTTACAAGTCATTAAAGCACATAAGCTTGGATCGTGCAACACAACCCCAGATTCGCAATCCTAATGACTTTGTCGGGATTGTCAACGCATTGGAGGCGCAGGCGCGCCTTAATTCTTAATTCATGATAAATTTTTGACTATTTCTTAAAATTTCCGGGAGGATGGCGACAATGCCCGTTTCCCGCCCTTCGTCCGCGCACATCCGCGCCAAGCGGCAACGGCGCCGGACCGAAATTCTCCACTCCGCATTGCGGGCGTTCCGGTCGCGCGGCTATCAGGCCACGACGCTCGAGGATATTGCCGCCCAACTCGGGATCCGCAGCGCGGCGCTCTACCACTACTTCCCCGACAAAGACGCGATCCTGTACGCCTGCCACCGCGAAGGGCTGGCCGAGGTCGACCGCATTCTCGCCGAGGCCAAAGCGAAGTACGGGAGCGCGCGCGACCAGCTGCGCTATGCGATCCACGAGCACGTCCGCGTCATGACCGACACGCTGGAGGGCTCGGCGCTCGCGCTCGAGGTCACCGCGCTTTCGCCGCGGCGGCGCGCCGAAGTGATCGCCGAGCGCGATCGCTACGAGCGCGCGCTGCGCGGGATCGTGGAAGAGGGCGTGCGCCGCGGTGAATTCCGGGCCGTCGATCCGAAGCTGGCCATCTTCGCTGCGCTCGGTGCGATCAACTGGATCGTGCGCTGGTACCGGCCGCCGCCCGACGGCGCCACCGGACCGGCCGAGCTCGGCGCCCATTTCGCCGATCACCTCGTCGAAGGACTCACGCCGCCATGACCGCCACTACACTCGCCGGATCCACGGGCCGAGCGTTCGGCTCCCTCCCCGCCGAGACGTTCGACTTCCGCGACATTCTCTACACGAAGGGCGACGGCATCGCCCGCATCACGATCAACCGCCCCGCCAATTACAACGCCTATTCCACGACCGCGCTCGAGGAGCTGGCAAGCGCTTTTCGCGACGCGACGTTCGACGATGCCGTCGGCGTCATTGTCCTCACGGGTTCGGGTGACCGCGCGTTCTGCACCGGCGGCGATGTGAAGGAATACGCCGCCGCGTACGTGCCGACGCCGCGCGACTACTGGAAGTACATGGCGCTGTTCCGCGCGTACATCGAAAGCATTCTCAACACGGGCAAGCCCGTGATCGCGCGAATCAACGGCATGGCGGTCGGCGGCGGCAATGAGAGCCAGCTCGCGTGCGACCTCTCGGTCATGGCGCAACACGCCTACCTCAAGCAGGTGGGTACGCACGTCGGGTCCGTCGCGTGTGGCGGCGCGACGCAATGGCTGCCGCTCGTCGTCGGCGACAAGCGCGCGCGGGAGATGCTGTTCCTCAACGAACCCGTTCCGGCCGCGCAGGCGCACGCGTGGGGTCTCGTCAACTGGGTGACGCCGTCGGTGCGCCGCGGCGATGACTGGATCGAGGACGCGACGGCCGATCAGATCCGCAAGGCGCAGCGCACTGAAGACGGCTATCGCATCGATCTCAGCCGGCTCGATGGCCAGGTCAACGACGTCGCGCGGCGGCTGCTCGACTCGTTTGCCGAATGCGCGCGCTACACGAAACAGCAGACGAATTTCCTGAAAGACTTCGTCTGGCATTCGACCGTGCGGCACGCGCAGGATTGGTTGGCGCTGCACTATGCGAGCTGGGAGCCGGTCGAGGGGATGCAGGCGTTCGTCGAAAAGCGCGCGCCGCGGTACGCGATGCTTCGCGAGCGAGCGGCGCGCGGCGAATCCACTGAGTCGCCGTGGGGCGCGCCCGTGCGATCGTGCGCGCGCTGCGGCGTCCGCAATCTCCCCGCCGAGCACCATTGGTGCGGCGCGTGCGGCGCACCGCTGTCGTAACCGGCGCCGGTCGGGGCATCGGCCGCGCGATCGTCGAGCGCCTGGCGGGCACGGCCTGGGTCGCGGGAATCGATGTCGCCTTTCCCGACGGGCCCGGCGCGGCGCACTGGGCGCGCGAAGCCGATGTCGCCGACAGCTCCGCCACCTCGCAGGCGCTGGCCTCGGTCATCGCCGAGCGCGGCGGCGTGGATTGGGTCATCTGCGCCGCCGGCATCACGCGCGATCGGGTGAGTTGGAAGATGGATGACCAGTCTTGGGCCGACGTCGTCGCTGTGAACCTCACGGGCGCTTTCAATACGGCGCGCGCAGCATTGCCGGCCCTGCGTCGCTCCCCAGTGGGCCGGATCGTGTTCATCAGCTCGATCAACGGGATCCGCGGCAGCTTCGGTCAGACCAACTACGCCGCCGCGAAGGCGGGACTCGTTGGACTCGCCCGATCGCTCGCGCTCGAGCTTGCCCGCGACGGCGTCACGGTCAACGTCGTGGCGCCGGGGTTCATCGACACCGCGATGACGCGAGCGCTGCCGGAAGCCTTGCGCGCGCGCGCGCGCGACCGGACGCCACTCGGCCGGTGCGGCGACGCGGCGGACGTGGCACACGCGGTCCAGTTCCTGTGTGACGACGCGAGCGGCTTCATCACCGGCGCGGTCCTCCCGGTCGACGGCGGACAGTTACTCGGCAGTATGCCGACATGAGCGTGACAGCGACGGTCGCGAACGGCATTGGCCGGCTGGTTCTCGACAACCCGCCGCTCAACATCCTCAGGCGCGCTGAGCTGGCCACAGTGCGCCGCGAACTGGATGGGCTGGCCGAGCTCGCCGACCTGCGCGTACTGGTGCTCTCGGCACGCGGCAAGCACTTCTCGGCCGGCGCGGATGTCGGCGAGCACATTCCGCCACACCATCTCACCTTGATCCCCGACTTCCTCGCCACGGTGGCGCGACTCGAGGCGTTCCCGCTACCGATCATCGCCGCCGTGCGCGGCAAATGCCTGGGCGGCGGGTTCGAGCTGATCCAGCCCTCCGACATCATCGTCGCGGCCGAGGGCGCGGCGTTCGGCCAGCCGGAAATTTTGCTCGGCGTCTTTCCACCGGCGGCCGTGGTGCTCCTGCCGGACCGACTGCCTCGGGGCGTCGTCGCGGAGACGATCTATACGGGCGACCCGCTGTCAGCGGCCGACGCGGAGCGACGCGGGTTCGTGACGCGCCTCGTCCCGGACGAAGCGCTCGAACGGACCGCCGACGAGCTTGCCGGCCGTATCGCGCGACACAGCGCGGTGGCGTTGCGGGCCGCGAAGCACGCGCTGCGGACTTCCACTGCGGGTGTGCGCGATCGTGCGCTGCGCCGCGCCGGCGAAATCTATTTGCACGAATTGATGGAGACGCGCGACGCTGTGGAAGGATTGCGTGCGTTCGTCGAGAAGCGGTCCCCCGCCTGGAGCAACACGTGACCGCGGTGGTGCCACGCGAGAGCGTCGTCGCCGACTGGCTCGGCCAGCCGCTCGAGGATGTGCTTTCGCGCGCCCGCGATCTCGTGGAGGACGCGACTTTTCCGACAGTGCGGCGCTGGCGCGAGGCCGGCGGCAAGGTGCTCGGCCACTTCCAGGTCTACTTCCCGGAGGAAATCGCGCACGCCGCGGGCCTCTTGCCGTTCAAGGTGCGAGGCGCGCCGCTCGAGCCGGCGCACGCCGAGTCCCACTTCGGATCGTATCTGTGTTCCATCATCAAGACGTCGCTCGAGCTCGCGCTTGCGAACGGCGTCGAGCTCGACGCGTTCATCACTCATCCGATCTGCGATGCCGCGCGAAACCTGGCGGGCGTGTGGGGTCGCAACGTCACGTATCCGTGCCGCATCCTGTACCTGCCGCAAAACCCCAACTCCGCGTTCGCGGCGACCTATCTGCGCGACGAATACGCGCGGATCCGCGACCTGTGCCACGAGATCGCCGGCCGTCCCGTCACCGACGACGGGTTGCACGCCTCGATTGCCGTGTTCAACGAGAACCGCGCCCTGCTGCGGCGCCTGTACTCGCTCCGCCGCGAGCAGCCGTGGCTCCTGCCGGTGCATGAGGCCTACGTGCTCGTTGCGCTCGCCGGGCTCATCCCCCGCCAAGAGCACAACGCGCTGTTGCGGGCACTCTTGCCGCAGCTGAAACGCCGGCGCGTCGCCAAACAAGACAAGATCCGCGTCATCGTGGAAGGTGGTTTTTGCGAGCAGCCGCCGCTCGATCTGCTGCGCGCCATTGCGCGCTCCTGCTACGTCGTCGACGACGATCTGCTGATCGGCCTGCGTTGGCTCACGTCCGATGTCCCAGTAACCGGTGAGCCGCTGTTCGCTCTCGCCGCGTCTTACATCGACCGCTCGGCCCACAGTCCGGTCCAGCACGACCTCCGGAAGCCGAAAGAGAAGATGCTCCTCGAGCGGCTCGACACCGCCAACGCGCAAGCCGCGATCCTGCTCGCCGCCAAGATGTGCGAGCCCGGACTCGAGGAGCTGGTCGTGCACACGCGCGCCTTGGATGGCCGCGGCGTGCGCTATTTCGTCAGCGAATTCGAAGAAAACATGTCCAGCTTCGACCAGCTCGAGATTCAGCTAGAGACGTTCGTGGAGAACCTGCTCTTTGACTGAGACCACGCTCACTGGACGCGGCGTCGAGCACGGCGCGCAGCTTTTCCGCGAGTGGTTCCAGCAACTCACGGCGGGCGCGGAGCGAGGCCAGGGCGCCGCCTACGTATTTGTGATGGGCAGCCTGTGCGAGCTCCTGCGTGTGTTCGATTTTCCGGTCGTCTTTCCGGAGATCAACTCGCTCCAGACCGCCGTGCGGCGCGTCGCGCACGAGTACCTCAATGAAGCCGAAAGCTACGGCTACTCGCCGGACATCTGCGGCTACGTCAAAGCCGATGTCGCCGTGCAACTGCGGGGCGGGGCGCACCCGATGGGCAAGATCCCCAAGCCCGCGCTCGCCGTGTGCACAAACGCCTGCAACACCTACGTGAAGTGGGGCGAAATCTGGCAGCGCATGTACGGCATGCCGCTCTTCACGCTCGACATTCCGGGCACGCGTGGCGCCGGCCTCGCCTCGACTCCTGGCTCCGTCGACTTCGAACGCGATCGCCGCTATGTCGAGGCACAGCTGCGCGAGCTGATCACGTTGTGCGCGCAGGTCTCCGGCAAGCGCTTTGACATCGACCGCCTGCGCGAGCACATGGCACACGCAAACACCATGAGTGCGGGCTGGCACGAGGTGCTCGAGCTGAACCGCAGCCGGCCGGCGGTTTTCAACGCGCTCTCGGACGGCACGGTCTTCCTGGGCGTCGCCAACGGATTCCGCGGGACGGCCCAGGGCGCTCAGTACTTCACGGAGCTCGTCGAAGAGATGCGCCAGAAGGCCGAGCAGCACATCGGCACGCCGATCGACGAGAAATGGCGGCTGATCTTTGTCGGCGTCCCGTGCTATCCCATCTTCCGCCGGTTTTCGGAGCTGTTCAGCGACTGGGGCGGCGTGTTCGTGAACTCCACCTACCTGCGGTTCGCCTCCGGCGGCGCGCACCTCGGGTTCCGCTACGACCTTGCTCACCCGATCGAGAGCCTGGCGCACGGCGTGCTCGTCGGCGTGCGCGACGCCATGGACAACATGTTTTTCCAGGCGCCTGCGCTCGCTGAAATGATCGACACGCACAGCGCCGACGGCGTCGTGTTCCATCCCATCAAGAGCTGTCGGACGGTCTCTACCGGTCTGGCCGACACGCGCCGCGCGCTCATGGCGACGCGCGACGTGCCGAGCCTGTTCATCGAATCGGATCTGATGGACCGTCGCGTCGTGTCGGAAGCGCAGATGAAGAATCGCATCGACGCCTTTTTCGAGGGCCTTGCCGCCCGAAAGCATCAGGAGGCTTGATGGCCTACGCAGCGGGAGTGGACGTCGGCTCGACGCAAACGAAAGCGGTGATCGTCAGCGCAGCGCGCGTCGTGACGGGCCGCGCCCTCACCGATACGGGAGCCAACGTCATGCGCGCGGCCGAGACGGCGTTTCGCATGGCGCTCGAGGACAGCGGGCTAGCCGAAGAGGAGATCGAGTACGTCGTGGGTACGGGATACGGCCGCTACAAGGTCACGTTCGGGAACACGCAGGTCACGGAAATCAGCTGTCACGCGCGCGGCGCGGTCCATCTCTTTCCCAGGACACGCACCGTGCTCGACATGGGCGGCCAGGACACCAAGGCGATTCGCGTATCGCCCGGCGGCGAGATCATCGACTTCTGCATGAACGACAAATGCGCGGCCGGCACCGGACGTTTTCTGGGCGCTGCCGCAACAGCGCTCGACCTGCCGCTCGCCGAGCTGGGCCCGACGGCGTTGCGCGGCGAGCGGCCGGTGAAGATCACGACGACCTGTACCGTATTCGCGGAATCCGAAGTGCTGTCGTGGCTCGGCAAGGGCAAGAAGATCGAAGACATCCTGCTCGGCGTGCACGAATCGATCGCGTCGCGCTCGATCGGCCTGCTGCGCCGTGTGGGCATCGAATCGGAAGTCACGTTTACCGGCGGCGTGACGCGCAACGCCGCGATGGTGAGCACACTCAATCGGCGACTCGGGCTGACGGTGAATGTGGGTGAAGAAGCGCATTACATGGGGGCGATTGGCGCCGCGTTGTTCGCCCTCGACCGCGTGATCGCCACGCGCGCCGCCCCGTCTTCCGTCGAGCCCCTGTCCGCATGACCCGCACCGCGGGCATCGACATCGGCTCGACGTACACCAAAGCCGTCCTCGTCGCCGCAGACGGCGCGATACTGGGACGCGGCATCGAGCCGACCGGCTTCCGGCTCACGGAGGCGGCCGATCGCGCGCTCGCCCGGGCGACCGCGGCGGCGACTTGCGAGCGCGCGGATCTCGCCTACGTCGTTGCCACAGGATTCGGCCGGCATCAGGCCGGCGTAGGCGACGTCGCCGTCACCGACCTCACGGCGGCGGCCGCGGGCGCAAATCATCTGTTTCCCGGCACGCGTACGATCCTCGACGTCGGCGGGCAGACGATGAAAGCGAGTCGCCTCGGCGAGGACGGCAAGGTCCAAAGCTTCCGCCTCAACGACAAATGCGCGGCCGGCACCGGCGCGTTTCTCGAGAAGACCGCGCGCTACATGGGCTACGCGACGGACGAGATCGGGCCGCTCGTCGCCACGTCGAAGACGCCCGTTACGATCTCCGGCGTCTGCGCCGTCTTTGCGGAATCGGAAGTCATCAACCAGCTGTCTGAGGGCGCCGCCCCCGCCGACATCATGCACGGCGCGATTGTCTCGCTCGTCGACCGTTCATTACAGCTCATGAAGCGCGTGCGGATGGAGCCGCCGTTCACGTTGATCGGCGGGATCCTCCGGTTCAGCCGCATGGCCGACGTCGTGCGCGCGGCGCTCGGCGCCGGCGCGGTGGTGCACGTTCCCGAAGGCGATCTGGCGCAGTTCACCGCGGCGCTGGGCGCCGCATTACTCGGCCAGCGACGCCTGCGCCGGCTGGCTCAGGAGCGCGCGAGTGTCCCGGCCTGAAGTGGGCTGGCAGCGGCGGATCATCACCGATCGCGCGCGCGCGCGCGAGCTCGGCGACATCTACCGCTCCGTCGGATTCGAGGTACGAGTCGTCGCCGCCATACCCGAAGACTTCGCCGACGCGTGCGCGCCGTGCCCGCTGGTTCGGTCCGGCGCGTTTCAGGTCATCTACACGCGACGCCGCGAAGGAGATCAGCGATGAGAGCCGCCGTGTTTCACGGCGCGCACCGCCCGCTCGACGTGACCGACGTCCCGACGCCGATCGCCGGCGCCGGTGAAGCGCTCATCCAGGTAGCGGGGTGCGGGCTCTGCCATACCGATCTCCACTATGTCGATCACGGCGTCGAAACATTCAAGAAGCCGCCGCTGATTCTCGGACACGAGGTCGCGGGCACCGTGAAAGCGCTCGGGCCGCCCGCCGTCGTGAATGGCGGGAAGAACGGGCACGCGGTCGGCGATCGCGTGCTGGTCCCTTCCGTGCTGTCATGCGGGCGCTGCGCGTACTGCCGCGCGGGGCGCGAGAATCTGTGTACGCAACTGACGATGCTGGGCAATAACATCGACGGCGGTTACGCCGAATACGTGGTCGTGCCGGCCAGCGATCTGATCACAGTGCCGGACGGGTTACCGCTGTCGCACGCGTGCGTGATCGCGGACGCGCTGTCGACGCCGTATCACGCCGTGAAGCGGCGTGGCCGTGTCCGCGTCGGCGATACGGTGGCCGTCGTGGGGTGCGGCGGCGTGGGACTCAATCTCGTGCAGTGCGCCGCCGTCTCTGGCGCGCACGTCATTGCGATCGATCTGAACG
>Ga0070730_10001078_pt1 | contig 27214 bp, 23 predicted proteins | sample Coa_R1_3_FD_66447 | JGI IMG/M metagenome (GOLD analysis project Ga0070730, IMG submission 66447) | Surface soil microbial communities from Centralia Pennsylvania, which are recovering from an underground coalmine fire - Coalmine... | ecosystem: Environmental > Terrestrial > Soil > Unclassified ... | reverse complement strand
GGACGGTGATGCCGACGAAGCCCTCGACGACGCCGGGCTTGACGTAGACGTCGGTGGCCGACAGCAATCGCGGAATATCGTCGCGGACCCCCGTGAAAGCCAGGCGGCCGTGAAGACCGTCCACCCGCCGCGCCAGACCCTGCAGGTCGGCCAGAAGCTCGCCTTCGCCGATGACGAGGAAGCAGGCGCGCGGTTCGGCGGCGCTGATGGTCACCGCTGCCTCGATAAACAATTCATGGCTCTTGCGCGGGTGCAGCGCGCCAATGGTCGAGACGATCAGGGCGTCCGGCGGAAAGTCGAACTCGCGGCGGACCGACGCAGCGTGGTCTGAGGACGGCTTGAACGCCTCGACGTCGAGGCCGACGAAATTGAAGTCGACCAGCACCTCGTCGCGCGCGCCGACGCCCTTCAGGTGCCGTCGGATTTCGGGCGAGATGACCAGGATCTGCTCGGCGCCGAGGGCCAGGAACCAATTGCGCAGCCAGGTGGTCACTTGCAGCTCGCGCGGCGAGTTCTGCAGGCCCATCGGCGAGCTGACCAGCCGCACGTCGCCCAGGCCATTCGTGCCGCGCACGCGGAGGGCGAGATTGATCGCCAGCGACGCGGTCGCCGAAAACGAATGCACCAGGTCAATATGGTGCTGGACGATGACGCGGCGAATCTGGCGCACCGATTGCGCCACGCCGATGGGCGAGGTGACGTCGAGGGGTGCGGAAATGTGGGTCGTGCCCGTCCGCTGCAATTCGGCGACCAGGTTGCCGCCGGACGAAACCACCCAGACGGCGTGGCCGCGGCTCTGGAGCTCACGGGCAAGCGCGACCACGATGCGCTCCAGCCCGCCCACGCCCATGGTCTTCGCGGCGAGCAGAATCCTCATCGCCAGGCGCCGATTATAGGTGGACTTTGCTGAGCCCGACTGCGCCTGCGAACAATGCCAGCGGCAAGAACTGTTCGAACAAGCGCGTGGCGGAGGTGCGCACTTCGATTTCGGGCGAGGTGCTGCTCACCAGGAAGGCCAGCAGCGTCGCCGCCAGCTCGCCCAGCACGACCAGGCTGATCAGTCGCAGGCGACCGGCGAACAGGCAGCGACCCGCGACCGCCCAGGCCAGGCAGGCAGTCAGGACGCCGCCGCCTGTCCGCACCCCGCCCAGCACCGCTCCGAGGGTCAGCAAGACGCCGCCAATGGCCAGCGGTTGAAACGGGCCGAGGTGCTCGCCGTTCGGGGTGATGCCGTGCGTGAGCTCGAACGCGGTCCAGGACAGCGCGGCGAAGCCCGCCGAGACAATCAGCACCGCCGCCGCGGTCAGGTGCGCCGCCCAGCGACGGGTGAGCCAGGCTTCGACAAGCAGCACCGCGGCCACTACGCCGACCCTGGGCAACCCTTCGAATTTGGTCAGCGAGGCCGCTGCGCCGAAGAGCGCTACCTGGACCAGCCACGGCAGACCGGGGGCGCGCTGCCAGTGCAGTGCCGCGAGGGTGGCCAGCGTGAAATACGCGGTCAATTCCAGGTCAGCCTGTCCGGTCCAGAAGTTTTCCAGAAGGGCGGTCGCGCTGACGACGATGGCGGTGCCGAACCAGGGCGCCAGCCAGGCCAGCCGCGCCTGCAGGCCGAGTCTGAGATGCCAGGCCAGGCACACCGCGAAGGCGCTCCCGATGAGCGCCGAGATGGTCTTGCCGAGATCGATCGATACCGCGCCGCGGTGCAGGTAGAGCCAGGCTTCGAGCAGCGGCACCAGGGGCGGGTAGTACTCGTGCTCAGAGTGGGCGTCGACGATCGTGCCCACGAGCGCGAACGCCCGAGCACGGAGGCCCCAGTGCGAGAAGGCGTCCCAGCCGGCTTCGGGCACGAGCAGCGCGCGAGCGGTTGCCGCGAGCAGCACCAGCGCGAGGACCAGCCAGCCCGAGCGCTCGCGCAGAGTCATCGGCGTGAGAGCCTCGCTCGAACCGTCGCGGGGCTGCCCGAAACGCAGGATGAGACGCAGCGCCACCGCGCCCAGTGCCGCCATAACCAGGACCAGCGGGATCGCGGCGAATCCCGGCCCGACCGCCGCCAGCATGAGCTGCGCGCAGGCCGTGAGCACGCTGCCGACGAGCAACCGCAGCGCCCACCGCGCGGCCCAGAAGCTGCCCCCAGGACTCGCCGATGACGACGGCCACCCGACGCCGCTCAGCCACCCGAGCAGGAGCCACTCCGCCGCGACGAGACACAACGCGCCGAGGCCGAGCCAGTCCACGGCGCTCAGGGCACGATCTCGAGCAGATACCGATTCGCGTCGAAGTCGATGCGCCGCAGCCACTCGCGCGGCTGGCGCAGCCACGAGGTCGCGGCGTACACACTGGCGTCGGGGACGACGACAAAGCGCAGACCGGTGGCCTGCATGAGCTGGCGGATGGTCGACTCGGGCTCGGACGCGCGGATGTCGTCGTATCGGCGCGGGGCGAGCTCGTAGCGCAAGCGCGGCGCGGTGCCGGTGTCAGCGCCGAAGTCACCCGGCAGCACGTAGAGATACGCCGCGTCAGCGGGGATGGCAGCCCGGAAAAACTCCAGGAACGGCCCAAGCTCCTGCCCGGGCGGTGCTTCGGGCGGCTCGACCAGGCGCGTCAGCCGCGCCGCACCCACCAGCACCCAGACGCCGAGCACGCCGAGCGCCGCCCGCCGCCGCCACATCACCACGCTGGCGAGTCTAGCGCCACCCCAACTCCGACTTCGGCCGGATCTTCTACCCTGGGCCGGTGGAGACGGCCGAGTCGCTGCGGGTCCTGGCGGTGGTGCCTGCGCGTGGCGGTTCGAAGGGGATACCGCGCAAGAACCTGCAGCTGCTGGGCGGGAAGCCGCTGGTGGCGCACGCGGTCGCGACGGGGCTCGCAGCGAGCCTGGTCGATCGCGTGCTGTGCACCACGGACGACCCCGAGATTGCCGACGCGGCCAGGGCGGCGGGCGCCGAGGTGCCGTTTTTGCGCCCGGCCGAGCTGGCCCAGGACGCGAGCGAAGACTGGCCCGTCTTCATGCACGTCCTGGCGTGGTTGGACCGCGAGGCGGCCTGGACACCCGATCTCGTCGTCAACTTGCGGCCGACGTCGCCGCTGCGCACCCCGCAGCACGTCGATGACGCGATCCGGCTGCTCCTGGAGACCGGCGCCGATTCGGTCAAGGCGGTCTGCCTGGCCCGCCAGCACCCGCACAAGATGTGGCTCCGCCAGGCCGACGGCCGCATCGAGCCCTACCTCAAGACGCCGATGCGACTCAGCCGCGGGCCGGATGTTCCGCGCGCCGAACTGGAGGACATCTACTGGCAGAACGGGGTCGTCGACGTGACGCGCCGCACCGTCATCCTCGAACAGCGGGTGATGATCGGTCCCCACGTCGCGGGGCTGGTGACCGAACCGGCCGACTCGATCGACATCGATACGCCGCTCGACCTGGCGCTCGCCGAGCTGGTCCTGGCTCGGCGCGCCACGGCCGTTTGATCGACGCGCCGGCGCCATGCTGCATGTCCGCGGTGCATCCGCTGCCCGCCCGCCCGTCCACATAAGCTCAGCTTAATTTTGAAACGTCACGGGGAGCGTCACGCGATGACCGAAAAGCGTCACGCAAGCGTCATGGGGACGTCACAAAATGCGGGTGTCGCGTGATGCGGGGGCTGGTCGTCGGCCTGGGCTCGATCGGACGCCGCCACGCGCGGAATTGGGCCGCCCTGGGGCTCGGGCCGCTGCTGGTCTGTCGTCGCATCGGATCGGAACAAGTAGAGCCGCTCGGCGTGGAGGCGCGGGAGATTTTCGATCTCGACGCGGCGCTGAACGAGCAGCCCGATGTCGTGCTGGTGACCAACCCGACCAGCCTGCACGTCGAGACCGCGTGCCAGGCGCTGCACGCGGGGGCGCACGTGTTCGTCGAAAAACCGCTCGGGCACGAGCTCAACGGCGTGGCCGAGCTCCTCTGCCAGGCGAAGCGTGCACGCCAGCAGCTCATGGTGGGCTACAACTTGCGATTCCATCCGGGCCTCGCGCGGATGAAAGACCTCGTCACGCAGCGGGCGATTGGCACGCTGGTCTCAGCGCGGGCTGAGGTGGGCGAGTACCTGCCAGGGTGGCATCCCGGGGAGGACTATCGGCGCGGCTACAGCGCTCGGCGCGACCTGGGCGGCGGCCCCGTGCTGACGTTCAGCCACGAACTGGATGCGCTGTGCTGGCTGCTCGGGGCCCCGTCGCGCGTGATGGGCATGACGACGCATGCCAGCTCCCTCGAGATCGATACCGAGGACGTCGCCGAGCTGATGCTGCGGTTTCCTCACGGCGCGCTGGGGTCAGTACACGTCGATTTCGTGCGCCGGCCACCCAGCCGCAGTCTGGAGATCGTCGGCGAGGAAGGCGTGCTGCGCTGGGAGTACGATACGGGACGCGTTCTGCACTACGCGCCCGCCGTGGGTCACTGGCGTGTCGAAGAGATCGACCCCCGGTTCGAGCGGAATCAGATGTACCTGGCCGAACTGCGGCATTTTGTGGCCTGCGTGCGCGGCGAGATCGAGCGGCCGCTGATCGACGGTGAGCAGGGTGCGGCGGTTCTGGCCATCGCGCTCGCGGGCTTGCGCGCGGCCGCGGCCGGGCAGGCGATCGACCTCAACGACGCAGGGGCGCCGATCACGACGTGGCTCACGAGTCTCGGGCGATGACGGCACGTTCGACGCACGCCAGGGCCGGGACGAGCGCGTCGCGTGTCTGAAGAGGTCGCAGATCTCTTTCGCCTCGACGGGCGGGTTGCCCTGGTGACGGGCGGGGCGGGTCTGCTCGGGCGTCGGTACTGCGAGGCGCTGCTGCAGGCGGGCGCGCGGGTCGTCATTGGGGACCTCGACGGCCCGCGCGCGGCGGCCCTCGCCCAGGAGCTCTCCGAGAGCAATGCGATGGGCACACTGCAGGACGTCGCAGATGAACAGTCGGTCAACAACACGGTCGACAAGGCAGTCGAGCGGTTTGGACGGCTCGACATTCTGGTCAACAACGCCGCCCTCACCGTGCGCGGCGGCTCCGAGCGGCTTTCGCCGGCGGACTACTTCGCGCCGTTCGAAGACTACAAGCGGGAGGTCTGGGATCAGGCACTGGCCGTCAACCTGACGGGCATGCTGCTGTGCGCCCAGGCGGCTGGTCGCCAGATGCTGCGGCAGGACCCGCCCGGCGGGGTGATCGTGAACATCTCCTCGACGTACGGAGTCGTGGCGCCCGATCAGCGGCTCTACGCAGGTGTCAAGAGTCCCTACGCCGACGCGAGCTTCAATACTCCGGTCAGCTACGCGGTCACCAAGACGGCCGTGCTAGGCTTGACCCGCTATCTGGCGACCTACTGGGGCCGTAAGAACATCCGCGTCAATGCGCTCACGCCGCACGGCGTCTTCGACAACCACGACGACTCGTTTGTCGAGAACTTCGTGTATCGATCGCCGCTCGGACGCATGGCACGCAACGACGAGTATCGCGGTGCGTTGTTGTTTCTAGTATCCGATGCGTCGAGCTACATGACCGGCGCGAACCTCATCGTCGACGGGGGCTGGACGACCTGGTGAACTCGCGCACGCTTCAAATTGGTCGCCGCCTGCTTGGCGACGGACAACCCTGTTTCGTCATCGCCGAAGGCGGGGTCAACCACAACGGCGATATCCGTCTGGCCGAAGAGCTGGTCCGCATCGCCTCCGACTGCCAGGCCGACGCGGTCAAATTCCAGAAGCGCACCATCCACGAGCTGCTGACGCGCGCGGCCCTGGAAAAGCCGTATCTCGGACCGAATTCGCTCGGTGCAACGTACGGCGAGCACCGCTTCAAGCTGGAGCTGGCCGACGCGGACTGGTATCGCCTGCGCGATCTCGCGACCGGGCTCGGGCTGGAGTTCATGGGCAGTGCCTGGGACCGCGGCAGCGCCGATCTGCTGGACGCGCTGGATTCGCCCGCCATCAAGACGCCGTCCGCGGTGCTGACCGATCTCGACCTGCTGGAGTACATCGCCCGCATGGGCCGCCCGATGATCGTCTCGACCGGCATGGCCGCGCTCAGCGAAGTTGACGAGGCCGTCGAGCGGATCGTGCGGCACACCGACAAACTGATCCTGTTGCAGTGCACGTCGGCGTATCCCAGCGAGTTCGCCGACGTGAACCTGCGGGTCATGGCGGCGTTCTCGGAGCGCTACCGGGTCCTGGTCGGGTTCTCGGGTCATGAACGCGGCATCTGCGTCAGCGAGGCGGCCGTCGCGCTCGGCGCGTGCGTCCTCGAGCGCCACTTCACCAAGGATCGGACATTGCCCGGGCCAGATCACGCCGCGTCACTGGAGCCGATCGGGTTGAAGACACTCATGCGCGACATTCGGCAGATCGAACTGGCGATGGGCTCCGCGGAGAAGCAGGTCGCGCCATCGGAAGTGCCGGTCCGCGCGCGCCTGGCCAAGAGCGTTGTCGCCGCGCAACACATCCCCGCGGGCACGACGGTGCGACAGGAGATGTTGATGGCCAAAGGGCCAGGCGACGGCATTCCGGCGAACCAGGTGACGCGATTGATCGGCCGGATCGCCGCCGTCGACGTAGTCGCCGATACGTTGTTGCCGACGGATGCGCTGAACTGGGAATTGAAAGACGAAGCAGTCCGTGACGGCGTCGGATCGAGCGCGTAGAGTGCGCTTGCTGTGCGTCGACGTGGACGGCGTGCTGACCGACGCGGGCATGTACTACGGCGCGGACGGAGAAGTGCTGAAGAAATTCAACACCCGCGACGGGATGGGCCTCGCCAGGGTGCGCGAAGCAGGTATCGCGGTGGCGCTGATCTCCGGTGAAGACTCCGCGATCGCGCACGCTCGCGCCGCGAAGCTGAAGATTGACGACGTTTTCAGTGGCGTCGCCGACAAACGCGTGGTGATCGACAGGCTGTGTGCCAGGAAACACCTGGAGCTGGGCGAGGTGGCGTTCATTGGTGATGACCTGAACGACCTGGGAGCACTCGAGTGCGTCGGGCTGGCGTGCGCGGTCGCCGATGCGGCCGAGCCGGTCAAGGCGGTCGCGCATTATGTCACCCAGCGCCGCGGCGGCGACGGCGCGGTCCGCGAAGTCTGCGAGTTTCTCATCGCCGCCCAACAGTGATGTGAGAGGCCGCGACCGGATCGGACGCTGGCGGGAGATCCTGTACATGCTGGTGTTGCGGGACCTCAAGGCGCGTACCAAGCAGGCGTACCTGGGCTACTTCTGGATTCTGATTCAGCCGTTGCTCTTGACGGGCGCGTTTTCATTCCTGGTCCAGCAGGTGCTGCAGCGCAGCGACCTGTCGGATGTTCCCTATCCGGTGTTCGTGATGGCGGGCGTGATCCCGTGGCAGTTCTTCGCCAACAGCCTGAATGAGAGCACGGAAAGCCTGGTCAAAAACATCGACCTGGTACGCCAGGTCTACTTTCCCCGAGAAATCCTGGCCATCTATCCGGTCTTCGCCCGCCTGGTCGACGTGGCGGTCGGCTGCGCGGCACTCGGGGTGTTCATGCTGGTCCTGCACGTGCCGCTCTCGGGCTGGGTCGTGCTGCTGCCGGTGATCCTCGTGGCGGAGATGCTGTTCGCCGCGGCGGCCGGCATGTTGCTTTCCGCGGCCAACGTCGGCTGGCGCGACGTGTCGCGCGGTTTGCCGCTGGTGCTCTTTCTGATGCTCTACGCGGTCCCGGTGCTGTACGCGCCAGAGCGGGTGCCCGCCGCGCTGCGACCGGTGTTCGACCTGAATCCGATGTCGCACCTGGTCGACGCGTTTCGCGCGGCGATACTCGGCACGCATCCACCGGACGTCGTCGGGATCACCGTCGTCATGCTGCTGGGAATAGTGGCGCTGGTGATCGCGCAGCGGATCTTTGCCGTCTTTGACGGGGTGCTGGCCGATGTCATCTGACGCGCTCGCCGAGCTCGATGGCGTGGGGAAACGTTATCTCCTTGGCCAGGGGCGCGGCGTGCGGGCGGTGCTGCTCGACCTGCTCGGTCGGCGAGATCCACGCACAGACTTGTGGGCGGTGCGCGATCTCAGCCTCTGCTTGCGGCGCGGTGAGTCGCTGGGTCTGGTGGGCCGCAACGGCGCGGGCAAAACGACCACCCTGCGCTTGCTCGCCGGGATCACCCGTCCCACGCGCGGGCGAATGAACACCCGTGGGCGCGTGGCGGCATTGTTGAACGTCGGCGCCGGGTTCCATCCCGAGCTCAGCGGACGCGAAAACGTTCTGCTCAACGGCGTGATCCTCGGCCTGAGTCGAGCCGAGATCCGTGCCCGCTACGACGCGATCGTAGACTTCTCGGGCCTTGAACCCGCGTTCATGGACACGCCCGTCAAGCGCTACTCCAGCGGCATGTACGCGCGACTGGCGTTTTCGGTCGCGGTCCACGTCGACCCCGACGTCCTGCTCGTCGACGAAGTGCTCTCCGTGGGTGACGCGGCGTTCCAGGATCGCTCGCTGCGGCGCATGCTCGAATTTCGCGACCAGGGCCGCGCGGCGATCGTGTTCGTCTCGCACAACCTGGCCGCCATCGAGCTGATGTGCCACCGAGCCATCTGGCTCGACCGTGGCGCCGTCGCCGCGGATGGTCCGACCGCCGACGTGCTGACGGCCTACCTGGACGCGGTCGACGACGTCGGCGAAGCGCGCGGCGACGCCTACCTGACCGCCGACCGCGTCGACGTGCTCGATTGCCGCGGCAATCCATCGGACTGCCTGGCGGGGGACGAGCCGTTCAAGGTGATCGTCACTGGCCAGGCCCTGCGCGAGCTGATCGAACCGGTGTTTGTCGTGACTATCCGCGGCGACCATGGCCCGCTGTTCGCCGGCAACATGCACATCGACGGCAACTGGCCGGCTGGTTTAGCCAGGGGCGCGTTCCGCGTGGAGTGCGCATTCGACCGCCCCGGGCTGCGGGCGGGTCGCTACCGGGTCGAGCTGAAGGTGAAGCAAAACGTCCGCACGAACTACTACGAGCCGCGGGTGAAGGCGCATTTCCGAGTTCCAGGTGACGCGCGCTCCCCTGGCGGCGGAGACGTGCCATACGCCATCATTGGCGGCTGCTGACGTGCAAGACGACAACGACCAGGACATCCTGTGCTATTGCGAATGGCTTACCCGGACGGAGATCGTGGCCGCCCTGCCGCACGTCCGCGATTTGAAAGAACTGCGCGAGGTGACCCGCGCGTGCACCACCTGCTTTGGGTGCGAAGGCGACCTCGACGCCCTGGTCGCGGCGCATCACGATCTGTTGGGCACGGCGCTCTGAGATGGCCATCGTTCTTGGTCGAGCGGTCCTCAAGCGCTACCCGGGGTTGCGGTCGACCTGGCCGGTGCAGCGGGCGAGCGCGTGGCGCCAGCGCCAGGAGTGGCGGGCGCACCCGCGGCGGATGGCGTCGTGGTACCGCGACGCCGCGGATATGCACACCCGCCTGTTCGTCTCGAACCTCGAAGTGCCCGAGGCGCCCGCGCTCTGCCAGCGCGTCGGGGTCATGGTTCGGCTCTTCGACCAGGCGGGCAATCCCGAAGCGTCGCGCCGCTTTGCGATCCCGCGCAACGCCTCGCTCGTCCTCGAACTGAGGGACCTGTTGCCCGCCGGACGGCGCGGCGCGGTCCAGAGCGGCCAGGTCGGCATTGACTTCGAGGGCCCGCAGCTGGGTTCGGCGCGCGCCTATTTGCACTGGTACAACGAGCATAGCCTGACGTCTTCGCACGAGAAATTCGGGTTGACCATTCCCGCCGTCGGCGGCTACTGGACCGTTCCCAACGTGCAGGACAGCGACGAGTACCGGGTGTTCCTGGCGGTGACGAACCTCGACGGGTCGGCGTATACCTCGGACATCACGCTGAAGGACAGCGAAGGCCACGCGCGGCACGCGTCTGTCGAGTTGCCGCCGAACGGGTCGCGGTTTCTGAGTGTTGCGGAGCTGTTCCACGACATGCGTGGCTTCCTGGATCGCCAGCCCGGGGTGCTGTACTTCGGCAACAACCACCAGCCCGCGATGTACTACTACTTCGTCCAGAACCAGCGCCTTGGCACCTGGCGCGTGCAGCACCTGTAAGGAGCAATTTGACCAATGAGCGTCGTCGCCCCAGCGCGCACCACCCAGATCGTCCCGGAGACAGCGACCCGGCCACAGCGCGCGGTGCGACACGCGAGCCCCGACTGGCTGCCGGTCATCGGCTGGTTCGTGGACGACGGCTTGCGGCACAGCCGGATCAACGTCGTGCCGCTGGCCAACACGGTCGATCCCAACGAGCGCTTCGCGGCGACGCTCAAGTTCTTCCGCGGCGGCGAGCAGCCGGTTCACACGTACATCTCGCCGCCGTTCGCTGGCGATCAGGTCCTGCGCTACGAGAGTGCCGACCTGTTGCAGACGCTGGGCGAAACGACGTTCGAGGGACTCGTCGAGATCACGGCCCGCAGTCTGGACAATCCGCCGAGCCATTTTCCGTGGGTCGATTCGTGGCTCGAATTCTCAGCTGACGACGGTTCGCTCAGCGGCTCGGTGCCGGGGTTTGTGTTCAAGGGTGGGACGACCAAGCGCGTCATGAGTGGCAAGTGGCAGCACTGGCCGGGCGTGGCGGCGAACGCGGCGCACGCGACGTCCGTCCTGTTGCTCAATTACCATCCGCGGCCGACGGCAGCTCGGCTCGATCTTTTTGCGCCATCGGGGCGTGTGCTGAGCTCGGAGACGCTGAGCATCGACGCGCGCCTGCCGCGCACGTTCGACCTCGAAGCTTCCGTGCCTGGGGCGCGCGAGCTGCTCTCGGGCGAAGGCGGCTTCGGCTCGCTGCGGATCTGGTCGGCGTACAAGCTGCCTGGCTTCGTGCTGATCGCCAGCCGGTCGACGGGTGTCATCAACTCGTTCGACCACACCGTGCCGTTCGCCGGGCCGCCGATCGACTGAGCCGTCCCGGTCGCCCGCATCGCTTCGCTCGCTCCTTTGCGCACTTAGCATCAGAGAAGAAGAAGAAGGGTGAACTCGCCGGCGCCAGCGCTCGAGCTCGACCACGTTTCCAAACGGTTTTCGGTTGGGCAGGGCGGGGGGCTGTTCGACGGACTCCTCAGGCGAACGAAGACGCGGCGCGAGTTGTGGGCGCTGCGGGATGTTGACCTGAGGTTGGAGGCGGGTGAATCGATCGGGCTGATCGGCCACAACGGGGCCGGCAAGACCACGGTGCTCAAGCTGCTGGCGGGGATTACCCGCCCGACGCGGGGGCACGTTCGCACACACGGCCGGGTCGCCTCGTTGATCAATCTGGGCGCGGGTTTTCACCCGGAGTTGACCGGCCGCGAGAATATCTTCCTCAACGGGGTGATCCTGGGTCTGTCGCGACGCGAGGTCCGCGAGCGCTTCGACGCCATCGTCGAGTTCGCCGACCTCGGGGCCTTTATCGACACACCGCTGAAGCGCTACTCGTCGGGCATGTACGCCCGACTCGGCTTCGCGGTCGCCGCGCACGTCGAGCCAGACGTGCTGCTGGTCGACGAGGTGCTGTCCGTCGGCGACGTGGCGTTCCAGGACCGCTCGATTCGGAAGATGCTGTCGTTCCGCGACGATGGCCGAGCCATCCTGTTCGTGTCGCACAACCTGTCGGCGGTGGAGATGATGTGCCAGCGCGTCATCTGGCTGGACCACGGCCGGGTGCGCCTGGCCGGCGCGACCCCAGACGTGGTGCGGGCCTACCTGGATGCCGTGGACGAGGGTCTGGTGGACGACGCGGCACACGGCGCCGGGCTCGTCGACGACGCTGCCGAGGCGGTGACGCTCACCGAGGTGAGCATTCTTGACGCCGAACAACACCTGCAAACCCAGTTCGAGTACGGCGAGCCGCTCCGGGTGCGGCTGCGCTGTTTGGCCCGACAGGACGTGCAACACGTGCAGTGCAGCGTGACGGTCCGCGGCGACTACGGGCCGCTGTTCACGGCGACGACGCCGACCGCCGCGTGCTGGCAGACCGGGCCACACGAGTTGGAGTGCGCGTTCGAATATTTGCCGCTGCTGCCCGGGCTGTATCGCGTCGAAGTGCAGGTGCGGCACGCTGGCACCGCCGACTGGGCACTGCCCCAGACCGTGGCCGCGTTCCGCGTGCATACCGACCTGGCCGCTTTCGGCAGCGACAGCCTGGTGGGGGCGACCAAGTCGCGCGGCGGCTTCCTGGCCGTCGCTTACGATTGGCGCGTGCAATCCAGCGCCGGCGAGCAGACTCTGGCCGGGCTGCGGCTGCCGGAGCGAGGCCGACGATGAAGGATCACGCCCGGGTCGTGGTCGTCATGCCCGCGTACAACGCCGCGCGCACGCTCGAAGCAACGTATCGCGGCCTGGCGATGGACGTGGTCGACGAGGTCATCCTGGTCGACGACGTGAGCCACGACGAGACGGTCGACATCGCCGAGCGACTCGGGCTCAAGGTAGTCGTCCACGTGCAGAACCGCGGGTACGGCGGCAACCAGAAGACCTGCTACCTCGAAGCGCTGCGCAGTGGCGCCGACGTGGTCGTGATGGTGCACCCGGACAACCAGTACGACTCGACGCTGGTGCCAGAGATGATCCAGCCTATCCTGGACAACCGCGCCGACATCGTGTTGGGCTCGCGTCTTCTCAGCGGCACGGCCCTCTCGGGGGGCATGCCGGTGTGGAAATACATCGCCAATCGGTTTTTGACGACGATCGAAAATCTCGTCTTCGGGCTGCGTTTGTCCGAGTATCACACCGGTTTTCGGGCGTACAGTCGGCACCTTCTGGAGACGCTTCCATTCCTGCTGAATTCGGACAACTTCGTGTTCGACCAGGAGATCATGGCCCAGGCCGTGTACTTCGGGTTCAGAGTCGGCGAGGTGCCGGTTCCGACGCGCTACTTTACCGAGGCGTCGTCCGTTAATTTCGAGCGGAGTGTCGAGTACGGCCTCGACGTCCTGATGCTCATGCTGCGGTACCTGCTGCACCGGGCGCACGTGGTGCGGCACCGTCAGTTCACCGCGCGGCTCGTGGACATCCTGGCCCCGCGGCACCACGCGGGTGTATTTCGCGACACGCCGGCATCGTGAGCGTGCACTCGCTGAGCCTGCGCTTCTCGGCCACCCGCTTCGCTGCGCTCGCTCCCTTTTCGCTGCCACAGCGGGCACCCGCAGCAACTTCCGATGGCAGGGCCTTAGGGCACGGCATTCCTGCGACTGCCGTAGAACTCGACGCGACAGCTTTGCGCCGGGACATTCCTGCGACCTCTATAGAACCTGCTACGGAGCGAGCGAAGCGAGGCGGGCGAGCGGATGCTTCGGGCCTCGAAGCGCGTGCCGAGCGAGCTCAGGATGAGACTGGCGGTCACCCTCAATCGGGCGCGCGCAGGCTGGAGCGCGGGGCATTGATGGGCATCCTGGCGATGGCGGCGATGGTGCGGCTGTGGGGGTTGGGCGGGCAGCCGGTGTTGTTTTTCGACTCGGGCGTGTACCTGGGCGAGGGGGCGTTTCTGGCGAGCGCGGCGCAACGGGCCGCGACGGCGCTGGCGAGCCCGGGCCCCGGCGGTCCGCTCGAGCGCGTCGCGCTGGCCACCCAGGACGGCACCGACGCCCACCCGCCCGACATTGCCAAGCCCGGTCACGCCGTGTTCGTGGCCATCTCGATGCTGCTGCTGGGCAAGACAGCTCTGGCCGGCACGCTCATTTCCGCGCTGGCGGGCATTGGCACCGTCGCGGCGACATACGCCCTCGGCATGCGCGGCTGGGGCCCGCGTGTCGCGATGCCCGCGGCACTGCTGGTGGCGATCTCGGGCCAGAGCCTGGTGTATTCGCGCGAGCCGCTGGTCGAGGCCGACGGCATGTTCTTCGCGGCTGTGGCGTCGCTCGTCTACCTACGGTCCAGCCGCATGCGCGGCCTGCTCGCCGCCGGCCTGCTGTGGGGCGTCGCGTTTAGCTGCAACAACCGGCTGTCCTATCTGCCGGCCGTGTTTCTGGTCGCCGAGCTCGCGCGTTGGCCTGGTTTCTCAGGGTTCATCCGACGCGGCACTGTCGTTGCCGCGGGCTTCCTGGCACCGCTGGCGGCAATCGAGGGCGCGTACCTCGTGGCGCGGGGCATCGGGCGTGCCGCCGGCGCGCGGACCGACTGGCTGGACTATGCGCAGCAACTGGTCGCGTTCACGCGCATGAACCCGCCCGATCGGCTGCGTTTCGACGAGTGGCCGACCTACTTTGTCGACCTCGCGCTGATGGATGGGCTGGGGATCCTGGCGCTGTTGCTGGTCGGTGTCGGGGTGGTGGTGTGGCGTCTGCGGCGCGGCCCGTGGTCACGCGCCGACCTGCTGCTGGCCGGCTCGGTGCTGGTCCCGCTGGCGCTGTACAGCGTGTACTCGACCGGCGAGGTCCGCCTGCGGCACTTCTCGCTGGCTTTGCCGTGGGTGATGCTCGCGGCCGCCATCGGGCTGGAGCGGCTGGCCGCGGTCGCGCGCCCGCGCCAGACCTGGGCGCTCGTTGGCGGTTGTTGTCTGCTGACGCTGCTGGCGCTGCCCCGAATGGTGGCGCTGGATTCCGCGCCATCCGGCATGCCGGCAGTGCTCAGCGCGATCGGGAATGGTTCGGCCGCGAGCACCAACGGCCCGGTGCTCGCGTTTTACCTGGGCGAGGACCGGACGAATGCCCGGCTGCGGGAGGCGTTCGTCAACGTGCCGGCCGACCTGCCGCCGCTCGCGGCGACGTACCCACTGCTGGTCGTCGACATGCAAGCCTCGGTCTTCGCGGGGGACCTCACCGACATCTACGCCCGGGCGACGCCGCGGCTGTCGGTCCCGAACGGCAACGACGCGTGGTACCTCGCGGATTTGCTGGAGCACTACGGGGTCACCTGGGGCGGGTGGAACGACCTGCTCGCGAAGTGGCAGGCGAATCGCGAGGCGGCCAGCCTGCTACGCGTCTACGCGCTGCCCGACCTGGTGCGACCAGGCGGATGACAACCATCTTCATCAGCGTGCAGACCGGCATGGTCGCGCGCGACCTGCTGCGGTGTGGTCCGCTCGAACGAGTGCTCAGCCACCCGTCGGCGCGAGTGGTGCTGCTCACGCCAGGGGTGCGCGACCCGTCCTTTATCGACGAGTTTGCGAGCGAACGGGTCGCCGTCGTGCCGCTCGAGCCCTACGCGCCGAGTCCGCTGGTCTGGCGGCTCATGCTGCGGCGCTGGCGACACGCCCGATCCCCCGCCATGGCAGACCTGATGCATCGCCTCGAACGACGCATGACGCCGACACCAGTTGCGTACGCGGCGCTGTTTGAGAACTATGCGCCAGGCCTGGTGGTGTCGGGCGATCCGCTGCGTCCCGGCGACGCGAATCTGATCGCGACGGCGCGGCGCCACGGCGTTCCGACGTTGGGCAGTGTCCGTAGCTGGGACAACATTCTCAAACACCTGCGAACCCGACCTGAGCGGTTGACCGTCTGGAACGCCCTGAATGCCCGGGAAGCCGTCGCGATCGACCGCTATCGACCGGAGCAGGTGACACAGGTCGGCGCACCGCAACTCGATGCCTACTTTGCCGCTGGCGGGGCGAGTGTGTCGAAAGCGGACCTGGGCCTGGATCCGCGGAAAAAGACCTTGCTGCTGGCGACGAGCTCGTTCACCTATGACAGCGACCAGACGTACCTCGTCGACATGCTGCTCGAGGCGATCCGGGGCGGGGAGATCCGGCATCCGCTCCAGATCGTCCTGCGGCTGCATCCCGACGATCGGGTCGGGCGGTATCTCAAATACCGCCGCGCGCCAGAAATCGTGCTGGACGTGCCGGAGCGCTACTTTTCCACGCTCGGCTGGACGATGACCCGGGCAGACCTGAAGCGCATGGTCGCGCTGCTGCGTCACACCGACCTGATGGTCAACTTCGCCACCACCGTCACGCTCGAGTCGGCCATCGTCGACACGCCGACGGTGCTGGTCGCCTTCAGCCCGATCGATCCCGAGGAGATGCAGCGCTACGTCGTCGGCCTGCATTTCCGCTTGCACTACAAGGCGCTGGTCGAGCGCGACCTGGTGCCGGTGGCGTGGGACCGCGCGCAACTCGTCAACTGGGTCAATCGCTATCTGGACGATCCGAGCCTGTATCGCGCCCAGCGAGCCACGATCGTGCGCGAATGGGTGCAGTTCACCGATGGCGCCTCGGGGACGCGCCTGGGCGACGCGATTTTGCAACAGGCAGGGTTGGAACCACTGGCTGCAGGTCGGCTGTCAGCGGTCCGCGAGTCTCAGTGCGCGTCGCGCTGATCGGGCCGGTGCCGCCGCGGCTGGGGGGTGCGACATCGGGCGGCGTGGCGACGCACCAGGTGCACCTGGCGGCCGGCCTGGCCGCGGCGGGTCTGTTCGCGCCGCTGCTGGCGACCAACACCCGGACGCCGCCGGCGCACTCCCGAGCCGGCGACGCGGAGGCGCCGTTTCCGCTGTACCGCATGGGCCGGCCGCGGCGCGCGCGCGGACAGTACCTGGCCGCGGTCGGCCCCCACCGCATGGCCTGGTACGCGTTGCGTCTGGCGTTCGGCCGCCAGGCCGGCTCGCGACGCGAGATCCTGGCGAACCTGCTCTGGTACCGGCGCTTCCTGGCCCACGTCCGACCCGACCTGATCCACGTCCAGCACCCGCTCGACCGATGTTCGTTCGCGCGCGACGTGATGCGCCTCGAGGGCTGGAAGATGCCGCTGGTGGTAACCGCCCACAGCTTGTATGGCGAGCACACTGAGGCGACCATCGAAAGCATCATGGCGCCCAATCTCCGGGCCGCCGACCGGGTGATCGCGGTCAGCCCGCACATCGCCGATCAGGCGATGCAGCTCGGGGTCCAGTCCCGACGGGTACGGGTGATCCGCTCGGGGGTCGACGCCGAGCATTTTTCGCCGCGTCCCCAGGCCCGCGCCGCCGCCCGGGCGTCGCTGGGGATCTCGCCGGAGACGCGGCTGGTCCTGTTCGTGGGCAACCTCGAGCCCCGCAAACAGGTCGACGTCCTGCTGCGCGCGCTGGCGAGCGTCCGCGGCAACGTACCGGAAGCTGCGCTGATCGTCGTCGGCTCGGGCGAGAGCGGCGGCGTCCAGGACCAGACGGCGCGCCTGAGCCGCCTCACCCACGACCTGGGCCTGGAAGCCGAGGACGCGGTGCGCTTCATTGGCTGGGCCGACGACGCCCAGTTGCTCGATTACTACGCGGCCGCCGACGTGTTCGCGCTGCCGTCAAGCTCCGAGGCGCAAGGGATCGTCGCCCTCGAGGCCATGGCCTGCGCGCTGCCGGTGGTCGCCACGGCGGTCGGTGGGTTGCTCGGGACGATCCAGGATGGCCGCACCGGCTTTCTCGTGCCGCCCGGCGACGTCGAGGCGCTGGCCGAACGGCTACAAGTACTGCTGGTCGACGAGGGGCGCCGCCAGGTCATCGGGGCAGCCGCGCGCCAGGCTGTCGAGCGCGAGTTTTCCTGGGCCCGCGCGATCGAGGCCACCATCGAGGTGTATCGGGAAGTCCTCGAGTGCCCGCCAGCGTGATTGCCATCCCCCTTGGCGAAACGTCGCGGGCCGACGTCGCAGCGGCGATCGAGCGACAGTTCGGCCGCGACTCGACGCTCGCCTGGCTGGATCGCGACCGACTCCGACGCCGACCTCTGGCGAGCCTGCTGTACTTGCTCCGGCACCGTTATGCGGCAGCGATCCTCGTGGCGCCGGACCTGCGCCAGCCGCGGCTGCGACTGACGAGCCTGGTCCTCGGCCTTGCCCGGGCAGACACGTACTGGCGGATCGATCTGCACGGCAACCGCGAGGTGTGGCGGTTGGGCGCGCATCTGGGACGCAATCTGCTGCCCGCGGCGCGCCACCTGATTGCCTGTGGGCTGGCGATGGTGCTCGCCCAGGCCGTTTTGCGAGCGATCGCGGCGATCATCAGGCCACGTGACCTGCATCTGCAGCAGCCAGCGCGCATCGTGTACTTGAGAAGCCAGCTCTGGCTTGGGCTGGAGGGCGGCGGCTCGGTCGCCCACACCGCGGGGGTGATTCGCGGTCTCGAGCAGGCTGGGGTGCAGGTCCAGGTGGTGTCCTCAGATCGGTTGCCCGGCGTCAGCGCGCGAACTGACGTCATCACGCCCGAGACGTGGTTCGACGGTAAGCTGCGCGACGTCGAGGACCTCGCCTACAACGTGGTCTTTGGCGCAGCTGCATTCAAAGCCGTACGGCCACGGGACACGATCTATCAGCGCCACACCACGTTCAACTGTTCGGGGGCGATTGTGTCCCGGCTGTTGCGGGTGCCGCTGGTCCTGGAGTTCAACAGCTCGGAGGTGTGGAAGGGGCGGTACTGGGGCGGGCTGTTTTTGCCGCGCGCCGCGGAGTTTGTGGAGCGCATCAATCTCCGGGCGGCCGATCGGGTGGTGGTCGTGTCTCGGGTCCTGCGCGACTACGTCCTCGCGACCGGGGTGCCGGCCGAGAAAATTCTGGTCAATCCGAACGCGGTCGACCCCACCCAGTTTCGGCCGGACGTCGACGGGACGACCGTGCGGCAGCAACTCGGGCTCGGGTCGGATGCGGTCGTCGTCGGGTTTTCGGGCACGTTCGGCGAGTGGCACGGCATCCCCACCCTGGCCGAAGCGCTGCCACGCGTATGTCTGGCGCGACCGAACGTCCGCTGGCTCCTGATCGGCGACGGGCCACTGCGGCACCGCATCGACGAAGTCGTGATAGACCATAACCTGGCCGACCGCGTCAGCCTGGTCGGCATGGTCCCTCACGCGGACATGCCGGCGTCCCTGGCGGCGTGCGATGTGCTCGTCTCGCCACACGGCCGCCAGGCTGACGGCGGCGAGTTCTTCGGCTCGCCCACCAAGCTGTTCGAGTACATGGCCGCCGGGCGACCGATCGTCGCCAGCGCGGTCGGCCAGATCGCCGAGGTGTTGCAGCACGAACACTCGGCGTTGCTGGTGCCACCCGAAGATCCAGCTGCGCTAACCGCGGCCATCGTGCGGCTCGTGGACGACGCGTGCTTGCGGACCCGTCTCGGCCAGGCGGCGCGGCAGGCAGCGGTCGCTCGGCACACGTGGCGGCAAAACGCCGAGCGGCTCCTGGCATCTTTTCGCTGACCAGGGCATGGATACGGTGAGCGAGATCGTGTATCGGCTGCGGCGGGTTCCTCCCCGACGGTTGCCCGGGGTGGTCGGGCGGTATGCGTTGCGGACGGCGCGCGCGCGGGCCCGCCGCTGGCGCATCGAGCGCAATCGGGGCGAACTCTCGGATACGCGTCTGCTGCGCGCCCTCGGCACGACGTCGCCCGAGGCGGCTTTCGCTGGGTTCGTGCGGCGCTTCTTCGTCGACCCGGTCGCGGCGCGTCATACGGCAGCGGCCCTGGCCGCGGCGCACCCGGCACACGCCGAGCGCACCCGACGGGCAGCCGACCAGGCCGTCGCCCACGTGGTCGACCTGCTCGGCTCAGGTCCCGTTCAGCTTGGCGACCGAATCGACTGGCAGCGTGACTTCAAGGTCGACATTGCCTGGTCACGCGACACCCTTGCCGACGACCTGGAGGGCTTGCGCCTGAGCGAACCGTGCGACATCAAGGTTCCCTGGGAGCTGAGCCGCTGCCATCACTGGGTCACCCTCGGGCGCGCCTACGCGCTCACCCTCGACCCGCGCTATGCGGGTGAGTTCGTGGCGCAGCTCACCGCGTGGCTCGACGACAACCCGTGGCCGTACGGCGTCAACTGGAGTCGGGCCATGGAGGTGGCCGTCCGCGCCGTCAACTGGCTCTGGGCGGCGGCACTGTTCGCCGAGGCACCCGAGTTTTCGGCGCCGCTGCGGCTGCGTTTTCTCAAGGCGATGCTGCAGCATGGCAATCACATTCTCGACAACCTCGAGTACGCCGACCCGAACGGCAACCACTACCTGTCCAACGGCGTCGGTCTGTTGTTTCTGGGGGTGTTGCTGCCCGACTTGTCGGCGGCCGCGGCCTGGCGCAAGAAGGCCTTCGAAATCGTCTGGGGTGAGATCGACCTGCAGGTTCACCCGGACGGTGTCGATTTCGAGCAGGGCATTGGGTATCAAGGGCTGGTGACCGAGTTCTGGTACACGTGCGTCCTGCTGTGCGACCGCAACGCGATCCCGGTGCCGAAGACAGTGCGCGAGCGACTTGGCCGCATGTTCGAGTTCATGCTGGCGGTGACACGCCCGGATGGCACATTTCCGCAAATTGGCGATAACGACGATGGCCGGCTGGCGAATCTGGATGACGAACCGGTGGGCTCATTTCGGCGGCATCTGGCGGTCGGCGCGGTCATCACCGGACGCGCCGACATGCTCGGCGCGGCCGCCGACGCGGTCGAGACCGCCGCCTGGTTGTGCGGCCCCCACGTCCTCGATTTGCCACGCGCCGCGCCCGTGGCCGCATCGACGCCGTTTGCGCTGGGCGGCTTCTACGTCATGCGAGCGCCGGACGCGGTCATGGTCATCGACGCCGGTGAGATCGGCACGCGCGGCATCGGCGGCCACGGCCACAACGACGTGCTGTCGTTTGACCTTTGGGCCGCGGGCGCGCCGCTGCTGGTCGATTCGGGCACGTATACGTATTCGGCGGATCCGGCCGCGCGCAACGCGCTCAGAGCGACGGGGGCGCACAACTCACTGCGGGTCGACGGCCAGGAGACCAGCCGGCTGGGGGCAGGCCGATGGCTCTGGCTGATCGAAAACGACGCGCATCCGCATGTGATCGACTGGCAGTCCGATGATTTGCGCGATCTCTTCGCGGCCTCTCACGATGGTTATCGACGCCTCGTCCAACCAGTTGAGCACACACGTCGGATCGTGTTTACCAAAGGCATGGCACTGACGGCTGCGAGCTACCAGTCGTCAGAAGTCAGCCCTGACGCCCTGAGGTCAGTCGCCAGCCCTGATGGGGCACGGTCAGCTGTCAGACCTGAACCGGCCCGGTGGTGGCAGATTGACGACGCCGTCTCCGGTAGTGGCGCACACCTGTGCGAGCTCTTCTTTCACCCAGGGGTGCCGTTTGATCTCGAAGACGATGCCGTTTGCCTCCACGCGGCCCACGCGGACGCGTGGCTTTTTCCGCCCGCTGAAACCAGACTCCGCCAGGAAGGCGGCTGGATCTCGCGCGGCTACGGGCTGCGCGAGCCAGCGACCGTACTCGTCTACGCCGTGCGATCCACTGTCCCATTGACGCTTCGTACCGACCTGGTCCTGACGCCGCGCGGAACGCCGGCAACTGCCGCTCGTTCTCTGGTCGGTCGCTAGACACTGTCCCATGTGCGGCATTGCAGGCATCTACCGCTTCGATCGTCAGCCTGTCCCACTCCAGGACGTGACGGCACTCGAGGCAATGGCGGCCAGCCAGCACCACCGCGGCCCTGACGCCGGCGGCCAGGCCGTGATGGGCTGCTGTGCGCTGGCCAGTCAGCGCCTGAGCATTCTCGACCTCAGTCCGCTCGGCCACATGCCAATGCGCAGCGAAGACGGCGGTCTGGCGTTGATCACCAACGGCGAGATCTACAATTACGTCGAGGTCCGCGCCGAGCTCCGCGAACTGGGCCACGTGTTCCGCTCCGACGGCGACACCGAGGTCATTCTGCGCGCCTATCAACAGTGGGGCGCGGCGTGCGTCGAGCGCTTTGTCGGTATGTGGGCATTTGCCCTGTTCGACACGGTCGGGCAGACCCTCCTGCTCTCGCGCGATCGGCTCGGCGTCAAGCCGATCTACGTGCATCGGACCCCCGAACGGCTGGTGTTCGCGTCCGAGATCAAAGGCATTGTCACCTACTTGCGGCAGGTTGGCGAGTCAGTGCGCGCCAACCCGACGTCGATCGCGACGTATGTGGCGACCGGGCTGGTCGACGGTCAGGAGCAGACCTTCTTCGACGGTGTCACCCGGTTTCCCGCGGCGGCGACGATGCAGGTGCGGCCCCAGGGAGTGCGCACGAAGACGTACTGGGACCTGCCCAGCCGCGTCGCCGCGCGGGGCGCCAGCATCAACCAGAACGGCGCGAGCCAGGCACCGTGGGTCGCCGTGCGGCAAGCGCTCGATGAGGCTGTGCGGGTGCATCTGCGCAGCGACGTGCCGCTCGGGGTCTGCCTCAGCGGCGGGCTGGATTCGAGCGCCATCGTCGGCCTGGCGTCGCGGTATGTCGAGCGCGTCAAAACCTTCACCGTGTATTTCGGGGACGGACCGGCGTACGACGAACGTCAACACGCCCATCCCATCGTGGAGCAGTTCGGCGCCGAAGCGTCCGAACGCGGCATCGAGCCGACCGACGTGCTTGGCACGTTGAAGGACATCGTCTGGCACCTGGACGAACCGTCGCTGGCGTTGGGCGTTTATCCGCAGTGGCATGTGATGCAACTCGCCCGCGACGCGGGTGTCAAAGTCGTGCTCGATGGCCAGGGTGGCGACGAAGTGTTCGCCGGCTACGCGAACTACGCGCCACAGCAGTTGTACGGGCTGCTGGGGGCAAATCCGATGCGCTTTCCGGTCGAGACCGCGGCCCTCGCGCGCCTCCAGGGCTTTTCGGCGGCGCGCTCGGCGGCACGCTCTGCCCTGGCGATGCGACTCCGTGGTCCAGTAACGCCGACGATCGCACACACACCCGATGCCGCGCTGCTCGCCCCGGAGCTGCGCGACCTGGCCGACGTCTCGCACAACGAGTGGCGGCTGTGGCCGCGGGTCTTCGACGGCTGGCTCAACAACGTCCTGTACTGGGAGCTCACGCGCACGCGTCTCCCGGCGCTGTTGCGCTACGAGGATCGGCTGAGCATGGCTTTTTCCATTGAATCGCGGGTGCCTTTTCTCGACCACCGGCTGGTCGAGCTCGCCTTCGCGCTGCCCGACGAGTTCAAGCGGCACGCCGGGTGGTCGAAGTATGGTCTGCGCCGCGCGCTCGAGGGATTGTTGCCGCCAGGCGTCGTGTGGCGGCGCGACAAGAAGGGATTCCCGACACCGGTTGGCGCCTGGCTGCGCGATGGGCGCGCCTCAGCGGCGACAGATCTGCTCAGCGACCCGCGGCGCAAGAGCCGCTACCTGTTTCCGCAGGCGGCCGTGGATCGGTTTGTCGGCGAACACCATCAGGGTGTCGCGGATCGCTCGTGGCAGCTCTGGCGAGCACTCAGCACCGAGCTCTGGCTCGAGGCGTTCGAGCTTGCGTAACCCGCGGTGAGGGTGCTGACGATCGCGCACAACGCGGTCGCCGGATCCAACCGGCGCCGTACTGCCGCCCTGTCGGCGCTCCCGGGTGTGGAAGTGAGCTTGCTGACGCCGCGATGGTGGTTCGAGGAGGGTCGTCGCATCGACGTGTCGCACGCTGCACCCTGGCGTGTCGGGCGGACGGTGTTCACGGGCAATGGGACCCGGCACGTGTACGTGACTGGTCTGATCGAGTCGATCCGCGGGACACACCCCGACGTGATCGATCTCTTCGAAGAGCCATTCAGCCTCGTGGCCTTGCAAACGTTGCTGTTGCGCGACCGGTTGGCGCCCAGAGCAGCACTGGTCTTCTATTCGGCCGTGAACGTGCAGCGCGAATGGCGCTGGCCGTATCGCGCCATCGAGCGCCTGATCTTGCGACGCGCCGACGGTGCGCACGCGCCGAACCAGGACGTGCCGCGGATTCTGCGCGCCCGAGGTCTGGTGGGCAAGCCCGTGTCGGTGATTCCGCTCGGAGTCGACGAGGAACGCTTCGCCGCCGCTGAGCCCTCGTCGCTGCCAGGTATCCCGAGGCCGCGGGTCGGCTTCATTGGACGCCTCGAGCCGGTCAAGGGGCTCGACGTCTTGCTCGACGCGCTGCAAGTGCTCACGACGTCAGCGTCGCTGGTGATCGCTGGTGAAGGATCTGAGAAAGGTCGACTGATGCCCCGACTGAAAGCGTTGGGTGTGCACGTGCTGCCGCCCGTAAGCTACGACAACATGCCCGCTGTCCTGAAGGGTCTTGACGTGCTCGTGCTGCCCTCGGTGACCATCCTGCCATTGCATCGCGAGCAGTTCGGCCGGGTGCTGGTGGAGGCGATGGCGTCGGGCGTACCGGTGGTGGGCTCGTCTTCGGGCGCGATTCCCGAAGTCATCGGCGACGCTGGCCTGATCGTCCCAGAGCGAGATTCAGGCGCGCTCGCACAGGCCATCGATCGCGTGCTCACCGAGCCCGGCCTGCGCCGCGCGCTCGTCGAGCGCGGCCACCAGCGAGTCCACGACCACTACGCCTGGCCGGTGATCGCCGACCAGACGCTCGACCTGTTCCGCTCGGCGGCGGCCCATCGACGGCGGGCCACCGCCCACTTGCAGGCGGTCGGCGCGTGAAGGCGGCGGTCGTCGGCGGCGCCGGTTTTATCGGCTCGAACCTGGTCGATGCCCTGATCGAGCGGGGAGACGACGTGGTCGTGATCGACAACCTGTCGATGGGGCATCGGGTGAACGTCAATTCGGCGGCGGCGTTCGCGGATATCGACATCGCCGTCGATTCGACAGGGCTGACCGCGGCCCTGCAGGGTCGCGAGGTCGTGTTTCTCACGGCGGCCCTGGCGCGCGTGCCGCGGTCGATCGAAGACCCGGTCGGGACGCACGCGGTCAACGTGACCGGTGCGCTGCGGGTCCTCAAGGCGTCGGTCGATGCCGGCGTGCGGCGGGTCGTGTACTCGTCGTCGTCGTCGGTCTACGGCGACCAGCCCGTCCTGCCGCTAACTGAAGACATGCCGACCGTGCCGCTCAATCCGTACGCCTGCCAGAAGTTGATGGGCGAGATCTACGCTCGCAACTTCGCGCACATCTTCGGACTCGAAACGGTCTGTCTCCGGTACTTCAACGTTTACGGCCCGCGCCAGGCGACCGAAGGCGCCTACCGGCTGGTAATCGGCATCTTCATGGATCAGCGCCGACAGGGCGAACCGATGACGATCCAGGGCGATGGCGAACAGACCCGCGACTTCACCTGGGTAGGTGATGTAGTGCGCGCCAACGTCGCGGCTGCCGAGTCCGACCGCGTCGGCAGGGGCGAGCCGATCAACATCGGCGCGGGCACCGAAGTGTCGATCAACCGCGTTGCCGAGTTGATCGGCGGACCGATCGTCCACCACGCCCCGCGCAGCTTCGACGAGCGCTTCAAACGCGCCGGAATTGCACGGGCGTACGAGCTGCTCGGCTGGGAGCCGACGGTGCAAATCGAGGAGGGCATTCGCCGACTCATGGAACGGGTGGGGACACCGGCTGGCTGATGCCCGCGCAGCGGGTGCTGATGATCGCGCACGACTTCCCACCGGCTGGCGGCTCAGGGTCGAACCGCGCGCTCGCGTTCGCGCGGTATCTGCCGGAGTGCGGCTGGGAGCCGACGGTCGTCACCCCGGGCGAGGCCTGGGCCGCGAACCGAGACGATCGGTTGCTCGATGAGCTTCCGACGGGCGTCCGGGTGATTCGGACGCGCTCCTTCGAGCCGCGACCTTCACGGGCACCCGTTCCGTCAGGGGTGTCCCCTGCAAGACCGCCAGGACCGCTGCGCGCCAATCTCGGTCATCTCAAACGCTTCCCTGATGCGCACCTCGGCTGGCTGCCGTTTGCCCTGGCGGCGGCGAGACGCGTCGACTACGACGTGGCCTACACGTCGAGCGGGCCCTTCACCAGCCACGTCGTCGGCCTGCTGCTCAAACGATTGAGCCGGCGGCCGTGGGTCGTGGAGTTGCGCGACGGCTGGTATCGCTGGAACCGCGCCATCTTCCCCGATTACCCGCGCTGGCGCGACACACTCGAGCGCCGTCTCGAGGCGGCCGCTTTGAAAAACGCCGACCGCGTCGTCCTGGTTACCGACCGCATGGCCAACGCGTTCCGCGGCCAGTACGACCGGTCGCTGCCGGCCGAACACTTCGCCGTAGTACCCAATGGGTTCGACCGCGCCCAGTTCCCTGAACTGGCTCCCGGACCGCCAGGCGACGGCTTTGGCGTGCTGCACGCCGGCGCGCTGTACTACGGCCGCAGCCTGTCGGCGGTCCTCGAAGCTGCCAGGCGGCTTGTATCTACCGTCCCCGCGTTCGCGCGGAAGTTCAGCTTGACCCTGCTCGGGACGCTCGATCCAGGCGCGCGGGCGGAGCTCGAGCGCAGCGGGCTTGCGGACCGCATCCGCTACCGTGGCCAGCTCGAGCATGCCTCGACGATCCAGGCGATGCGCGCGGCCGACGTGCTGCTGCTGGTCGCCAATACCACGCCTGGCGCCGAAGCGACCGTGCCCGGCAAATTGTTCGAGTACATGGCGGTCGGCCGGCCAGTACTTGCCATCGCGCCGCCAGATTCGTCGACGGCCGACGTGCTCAACCAGACGGGCATCGGTTGGCTGGCCCCGTCAGGTGACCCCGCCGCGATCGCGTCGGCGCTCCTCAGAGTGTTCGAAGCCCACGAAGCCGCGATCGCTCCGGACCGGGGCGCCCGAACCCACAAGGCCCCGGCGGTTGTGCGCCCGGTGATCCAGGCCTCTGAGGCCAATGCATTCTTGCAGCCTTCGCAGGTCCAGGAGGCCGCTGACGTGCGGGAGGCACTCGGAGGCGCTCACGGCAGTCTCGTTGAGCCGTCCCGACCCGATGGGGACGAAGCCTTCGGAGCCCGCGCGCCACATCAGGTGGCGCGCTTCGATCGCCGCCTGCTCACGCGTGATCTCGCGAGCATCTTCGACCAGGCCAGTCAGGGTGCTGCGCGCAGCGATTGACGGGCGCGACCTCCTGCGCAAGCGCACCGGCGTCGTCAATCACACCCTCCATCTGGCCCGCGAGTTGACGACGGCGCACCCGTCGGCGGTCATCGTCTACGCCGACCAACCGGCCTCAGCCGATGAGCTCCCGCCGCCCGAGGTGCCGCTGCGACGGTTGCGCGCGCCCCCGATCCTCTGGAAGCACCTGGCGCTGCCACTTGCGCTGGCGCGCGATCGGGTGAGCGTGTTTCATTCACCCACTGGCACGCTTCCGCTTCTGGCCGTCTGTCCCCAGGTGGTGACCATCCACGATCTGTTCGCGGCCGTCGAGCCACGCTGGTTCGCGACGCGCATGGGCTGGCAGCTGCGCACTACGCAGCGACGCGCGGCGCGGTCGGCAACGGCCGTGATCGCCGTGTCGGAGTGCACGCGCCGTGACCTGGTCGAGCGGTACAGCGTGCCGCCTGACCGCATTCGAGTCGTCTACAACGGCCTCGACCACACGCGCTTCCGGCCGCTAACCGTGGACCCCGAAGCTGTCGCCAGGCGCTTCGGCCTGCGCCATCC
>Ga0070730_10001077_pt1 | contig 27236 bp, 30 predicted proteins | sample Coa_R1_3_FD_66447 | JGI IMG/M metagenome (GOLD analysis project Ga0070730, IMG submission 66447) | Surface soil microbial communities from Centralia Pennsylvania, which are recovering from an underground coalmine fire - Coalmine... | ecosystem: Environmental > Terrestrial > Soil > Unclassified ... | reverse complement strand
CGTCACCACCCCGCCGCACATCTCGCGGCCTGGCGTCGTCCTGGATCTGGTGCGGCACGGAAACCCCGCCATCGAAACACCTGGTCAGCAGCTCATCGTGCTCGACTCGGACCACGCGGTGCGGTCACTCGGCTACGAGATCGACCGGGAGGACCGCCGCCATCCGCTCGTGCTGGTCAGCCCCACGCCCGATGGCTCTTACCTGGTGCCGCTGGACAAGCTGGTGCGGCTGCTGTGTGGGTTTGCGGATGTGATTCGGATCCCAAGGGGGCTCAACACTTATTTCTTGGGGGACATCACCGGCAACGACTACGCTGCCTGGGGCGGTGCCGTCACCCTGATCTATCCCCGGCTGGTCGTCCGTGAAAACGACTATGTGCCAGCGCACCACCTCCTACCCACCACATTTGCCAAGATCACGGCGGAGGGCCGCACGCCCGAGAGTGAAATCCTCAGCTTCCTCACCCATCGCTTGAATCTGCCCAACTCCTGGCGCCACATTTCGATCGACAACGTCGCCGATATGGTTCGACGCCGTGACCTGGCCCGCCTGCGCAACGCCGGCGGCGAAGTGCAGGAGTACGTCAACCTGCTGGAAGAGGAGCAGGCCGAGCAGGCCCGGCAATTGCAGGAAGCCCAGCAGACAAGAGACCGGCTGCAGGCCGATCTGGACGCCACGCAGGACGATTACATCAAAACGGACGACCTGCTGCGGGAGGCCCGGCACGAAAACGAGGGACTGAAGCTCGCTCTGGCCCACCGTGTGACGGAGACGGATGATGACCTGCTTCCACGCGTCAGCGACCTGGTACTGAGAGAGCTGGCACACAGCCTGACGCCGCGCCAGGCGCTGTCCGTCATCGAAGCCATCTTCCCAGAGCGCCTGGTCATCCTGCCGACCGCCTGGAAATCCGCGGATGAATCCTGGAAATTCCGCTATACCGATCAACTGCTCCCGCTCTTATGGCGGCTGGTGAACGTATACCGCGACAAATTGCTCGACGGCCGCGGTGACACCGAAGCGCGCGGGGTGTTCGGCGACAACTATGCGGCGGGCGAAAGCGAGACGGTCGCCAAGAACAAAGGCGCGCGCGAGCGGCGCCGGTTCAACTACAAGGGGCGGCTTGTCGAGATGATGCCGCACCTGCGGATCGGCTCCAAGGACAGTGCCGCCGAAACGATCCGGGTGCACTTTCTCTGGGACCCGGAGGTCTCCAAATTTGTCATCGGCTGGTGCGGGCCGCATATCGAGTTTCATTGAGCCAGGCGAGCCGGAGCGCTGCCCACTATGCCTGGAGCAGCATGACATTCGACGGGGGAGCAACCGCGCCACATCCCCAGCGCCACCAGCCCGTTGGGCCGGAGTGGGTGCTGGTGGACTCGGTCCTGCGACACGTGTCCGACTTCGCGGATCTCGCCCCGCGCGCCCGCCGGCTATTTGCTCCCAGTGTGGGGAGCCGGTCACCCTCCGCCTGGGCGCGGTACGGCGTCACCACTACGCTCACCGGCCCGACTCCGACTGTCTGGCCGGCAGCCCCGAAACCGCGCTCCACCTCAACACCAAATTCTACCTGGCCCGGCAGCTGGAACAGTTCGCGGGCGGGCAACTCGCTGTCCGCGAGCGCTGCGCCGGCGCGGAAGGCCGGCCCGAGTGCCTGCGCTCGCGCCACGGCGCCTGGGAAGTAGCCTGGGACGCGGTCCGGGTCGAGTACCGATTGGATCCTTTGCGGCCGGACATCGCCGCACTGGCGGGAGGACGGATCGCTGGCGCGCTCGAGGTGCGCGTCACGCATGCAGTGGACACCGCCAAGGCGAAGATCCTGGCGCAGCTCGGCGTCCCATGGCTGGAGGTCGAGGCCGATGAAGCGCTGTACGCGGGCCCGACCCCCTGGACCCCGACCCAGACGCTGCCGGTGGTTAGCCGCGGCCCTGCCGTCTGGCGCTGCTCCTCCCGCCAGTACACCCACAACCAAGCGGTCGAGCTGGCCCGCACGCGCTATATGCCCATCGCGCTGCGGCTGGTCGACTACTATTTTCCGTCGGGGAACATCTACCGCGCGATTTACTGGGTAGAGGATCGCTGGCATGACGGCGAGTTGGCCGGCCGGCGACTGCGCGAGGAAGACCGCACGTTGCTGGAGCTACGCGCACCGCTGCCGCCCGACGCGCGCGACCGCCTGCGGCGGGCCTGCCAGCACGACCTCGACCGCCGGCGCAAGTCTGGCGCCGTGGTGACAGCCCAATGGCGCCGGAATAGTTTCGCTATCACGTTGGCTACACCCGGGACGTCCTGCGGGGTGATTGGGAGGTGGAACTGCGACGCGTGTTCGGCCGCAACCTGCCCGGTACCACCACTTACCTGCCGCGTTACGCCTGCTGGCCAACCCACCGGAACTGGTTTTTGCCGTACGACCATCGAGAAATCGTCTGGAGCCCCCTGCCCGCTCCAGAGACGACCAGCTGAGTCCACGCCTTCGGCCGCCCCGTTGCGAAGTTTGGAAATCGCAACCCGCTCCGGCATCGGCGGTGGCGTGCCCGGCAATGCGGCGGCCCCCCGCCCCCCAATCGCTGAACGCTCCGGCCCCTTGAGCTCGTGGGCGGCAGGCCTGGAGTTCTATCGCGTCGGCGATTACAGCTTTGCCGCCCTGGCCACTCTGGAAGAAGAGAAAGCGCTGGCCCCCTATCCAGCGCGCATTCCGGCTCCCAGAAAGAGGCGGGCGAGCGCTCGCCGGTGAATGCCATGCCTGTTGCGTCTATAACCCCCAGACAGGCCGTTCGTCACTGGGGTCCCAGGCATAACTGGAATACGATGAATTCTCAACCGTGCTCGTCTCTGTTGGTCTCGCATCAGCAGTCCGCGCGCTGCTGGCGAAAGGAATAAGCCATGCAACCCGCCCCGGTTCATCCTACAGCGTCACTTCCACCGGCGCCGGCCCCTGCCCAGCGCTCGAGCTGCGGCTGCTGCCTGGGCCTGCCCAGCGGCCTGGTCGCCCTGATGCTCGTTGGGCTCGTGCTGTTCTACTTCTGTTTCGGGCTGTACACCGTACAGCCCATCGGGGCACTGCCGGCCGGGATCACCGTAGTCGTGTGGCGGGCCGGATATAACGAGCCCTTCTTCGATTCGCCGGACGCGACCTGCCTGCGAGTCCAGAACGGGGTATCCCTGCTGTGCCGGCTGGCGGCGTTCAACGCTGCGCCTATAAACCGCATTGTCCTCAGGCTCCCGTTTCAAGACTGGGCCTATCTGGCCTCAACCGGCGGAGTGACGTTTTCAAAATGACGAATCGCCGCGCTCCGCGCAAAGCTTCTCATCTGGGAATATACACATGCCCGGCACGGACCTGTATGAGATTGTCGCGCATGCCCTGCCAGCGCATGGGACTCAGCCGACCCTAGCCAGCGACGGCCGCGCCATGCTGGTCGTGACGCATGATGCCGGCGAAGCCGCTGAGCTCGCTGCGCATGTCGCCCGCCAAGGGCTGGCCACGGGACCGGTACGGACACTGGGGGGCCCGCCGCGCTTTTGGGCAGCCCCTGACGAAAGCTTTCTGCCGTCCGAACCGCTGCCGGCCAGCCCGCCCGAGGTCGGCGCGAGCTTGGAGCGTCTGCGCGTGGAAGGTTTGGAGCTGCAAGACGATTGTTTCCATTTTTCGACGGTGGGAGCCCGGCCTGACCCGGTCGTGCTGCGCACCGTGCGCGAGCTCGGCTGGCATGTCGGCTACCTGGAGACGGGGGACACCGAGCCCGACCAGGGCGAGCCGCCCGAGATTGACTATGCCGTTTTCCCCGCGCCGCGGCTCAACGCGCGCATGCTGTGCGGTATGACCGGCCTGCCGCGCTGCTATCTGGCGCCCACGAACGCGCGACCCTGCCGCTCACGGATGGGACCTTGCTATGCTGTGAGCCGCGAGTGTTCGCCGGCGAGGTGCGCGCGGTCCTGTTCCAGGGCCGGGGCAACCTCTTTTCGTTTGAAGACCGGCGCGATTATCAGGGGTTCACGCCGATCGACGACCGGTGCGCGTCCCTGCCACATTTGATCCTGCGGCCGGATAAGCTATTGGCTGACAACGAGATGCAGGCCTTTGTCGCCGGGCTGCCGGGGCAACCGGCGCCCGACCCGGCGTATTGCCAGCACCGCCCGGGGCCGCGGCTGGCACGACTCGCCGGCGGGCGCGAGGCGGCCGTGCGCGCCCTCCTGGGAGAAGTCCGCGAGGCGGTGACGCGGGCCTTTGCGGCCACCGCGGTTGAGAGCCGCGGCCGCTTCGTATCCGTCCGTCTCCCGGCCAAGACGGCACGTATCAATGCCTACCCGCGATGAGCTGAAAGAGCTGACGGGATCGTCCAGTATCGGGCCGTGGAGCGCGCCCAGCCCAGAGCTGGAGCCGTGGGCGGGGCTGCTGACCTACCCGCTGATAATCACCGCCCAGGGCGAGGGTACCATCGTCGCACAGATGTCGGTGGGGGAATGGGAAGAGTGGGGGCAACTCGCCCAACACGAAGTCGACGCCGGGCAAGCGCGGTAATAGCCCGCCTGACAAATGGAGACGCCGGCGCCTGGATCCAGGCGCCGGCGTTTGCATTTGTCGCACTTGCTCCGTCGTCCGGAAAGCTCGAAACGCATACACTGCAATTGATCAATAGATAGGAGACGTTGCCATCACCATGAACACCACGGCCCGACCTCTGCTGCCCCCCCGGATCATTGGCGGCGATCCGGAGCCGGCCCAGCAATCCGCCGCCTCCGAGATGCCGGCCTTGACGGCCCTGCTTAATCAGCTCGGTCCGCTACCGCCGCTGACCGCCTGCGCCGGGCTCAATCGAGATGGCCAGCCGCTGTTGCTGCGCTTGAACATCGGCCGCCTGGGCCACGCCCTGATCATGGGGGGCCCGAACAGCGGCAAAACGGCGCTGCTGGAGAACCTGGTTGCCTCGCTGGCCATCAGCACTCGCCAGTCGCACCTGCAACTGGTGTTGATCGCCCCGCGCGGACACGCGTTTGAGGACGCTTTCGGCTCTCTGCCCCACCTGCTGCGCCCCGGCATCATCGCGCGCAAACGGCAAGAGATCGAGACCGCTCTAGACTGGGTCAACCTGGCGCGCGTGTCGCGCCGGGTGGCCCAGGAGACTGGCCCCGACACGGAGGTGACGGATCCGGCCATTGTCGTGGCCATCGATGACCTGGATCAGGTGAGCGTCCACGACAAAATCCTGGGGAAAACGTTGAAGACGATTCCCCTTGGGGCGCCCGTCGGCATTCACCTGCTGATCACCGCCAGCATCCGCCTGCGTTTCCAGGTTCCGTTGACCCTGACCAGCACAGCCAGGGGTATCCCGGGGGAATTTGCAGCGGCGATCAAAGGCAAGTCCATCCCCTCGCAGCCGTTCCACATCTGCGCACTGCCGGCAGATTGGTGGCAACCGGCGGCGCTGCGCCCGGCTCGGGGCTCGGCAAGCCCGAGATGACAGCCCCGTGTTCAACCGGAGGCCGAGGCGGACGACCCGGCTGAGCGCCGCGCGTCATCGCCCGTGCGCCTGCTGCGCGGGCCGAGGGGAGAGCATCGCTAACGGGAACGGCGCATACTCAGCTCAGTGCTGGGTGCCTGGCACTGAGCCTGGCACCGGATGTTGTCACCAGGCGAAGGCGCCTGGTACTGGACGATAATTGGGCACGGGGCCGCAACTGCGGCAAGCCGGCATAACCGACCATCTAGAGAGGAGGCAGGCATGAGACCGGGAGTACCATTAACACAGAGGGAGATCGAGGCAAGTGTTCAGCGCGGCGCGGAGGCGGTGGCCGAGTGGCAGGATGCCAGCGAGGGGATTGACGCTCATCAGGCCCGGGCCCTGGTCGACATGGCCCGGTTCATGGCCAGCCAGGCTCAGCCAGGCGACCCACTGACGGACGAAAGCGTGGAAGAAATCCGTCCCCAGATTGCGGCGCTAACCGCCGCGTTTCAACTCGGCCGCGCCCGGCGCCGGCCGATGGACAATGCCTTCGCCCGCTCGCTGGAGGTGTCTCGGGTAACGAGCCGGCGCTGCGTCATTGCTCGCCGGCGCCGAGGGGGCTGACGTATGACAATCACGCCAAGCGAGCCAACCTGGCAAGGTGCCGAGGGGGACCACGCCACAGAAAACGAGGGCTTGCAGTCGCTGATGGAATTGGCCGAGTTGCTCCAGGCGGCGGGCGAGACGGCGATCGACGTACAGCCCGGGGCGGGCGGCGTGTCCAGCTTGCTTATCGATCTGGATGGCCGCTATAGCCTATGCCTGAATAATGCGGGCCCCACCTGGGCAGCAGCAGACGTCGCCGACCTGGCGGAACATGATCTCGTCGGACACTTCGACACCGGGATAGCGGTCGAGACGGCCGAAGCTGTTAGCATGCCAATGGGTCCACTACAGATGACCCGCTAGTGCGGCACGAGCACCAAGCGGCCGTAGGCGATAACCGCTGACAGAACTAGAAGGATCAGGTTGAAGACGACATTAGGGTATTCCCGACGACGGCTATGGAAGACGACCGCAGAGGCCATGAGGATCACCAGGCACATGGCTGCCAGCGGCGTGAGCCAGGGCAGGATATGGGTTAACGGCGGCAGAATCAAGCCGATGCCGCCCAGAGCGTCAGCCGCGGCAAGAATTTGGCGGAACGGCGTCGGAATGGCCAAGATGTAGGGCATTTGTTTCGTCTGATACGGCGTGGGAAACGCCATCACATACCCAATGAACAGGAATATGAGCGCGAGTATGACCTGCAAAATCCACAGGACGATGTTCATTCAAAGCTTCTTTGCACTAAACCAACTTGAACGACAAACGCCGCCATCTGCACAGGCTGCGGACAGAGCATGACATACAGCTTGATAAGTGGTAGCACCAATTGCAGCACTGTAGCCACGCCTGTTACCAATGCCGCCGACAATGCAGCAAGAAAGAGGATTGTAGGCCCAAACCAAAAAGCCGCTGGCGGTGATCCAGCGGCCCTTGGGTAGGCTCTTCGTTACGCCGGCACAGTCTCCCGCAGCGGCAGCCAGGCTGAAAACGCCACTGTTTTGCTATAAGGGGATTGTAACGTCGTCATTGTGGATCAGGACACGATAGGGAGACTCAAGCCCCGTTTCGGCGACCGGCAGGTCGTCGAGGCGGATGCCGGGCTTGACTTCGGGTGTGGCAGGGGCCGCGGGTGAATCAGCCATACCGCCATGTATAATCGTGAAGCGTTCGTGGCGTCAAGCGTCCGCGTAGGGGCGGTATGTGATCACAATCCGGAACTCACTAAGCAGCGCTCAGGGGATCAGCAGCAAAACATGAATATACCCGGTTTGAGGCCAATCGTTACTTAGTCGCACTATCACGACTCAAGGTTGCGTGATGCTATGACCTTGCTAATTGAGCTATCGGTTTCCTAGGACGCTCTCCAACCTAAAACATTGGCCACATATCCATCTATCTCTGTTACCGTGTCAGTGTGACCGAAAGCCCAGAATAAGCTGTATGTAATCTTTTTCAATACATCATGGCGCGACCCTTCTAGCCCTTGGGCGGAAAATTCTTCATCAAGCAGCGTGATAGTGTTGTCAAGCGACGACCTACCTGATGTACCAAGATTGAGGGGATCGTGCCTCTGACGAGGGTGGCGATAATCGAGGCTAATATTGGGTGAGACATCCAGTCTTGCCACCAGGCTATTGGGGCCGTGCTGGTTTGCACGTTGGTAATAAGTAGCAGTAAAAGTTAAGAAAGCATCGCAGCAGGCCAGGACGGAATATGCTTGCAGAAGATTGGTTGGCTGGTCTATGAGCGGATGTGTGCCTGGCTGAATTGGAAATATCTGTTCGAGATACACTAATCCGTGTCCACCCAACTCGACAGACTGTATCGCGTTCCCAGCGGTGAGGGGCACCGCAATAGCACCATCTGCGATTGTGCGCCAATCACATCGGAGAGGAATTGTTAGGGTTGATTCGGCAGCGTGTGACTTGATAGTACCTATGCCCTGCGCAATTTGCAGCACCTCCGGCGGTGCTTTTGAGGTTTTTTGCAGTGGGAAGATAGGTACTGAATGCAGGCGCAGAATTGCTTTAGGGGCATCCGCTGGCTGTTTCAGAAACTCTGCAGAAATGCCCTTCGCATGGTCGCCGGCACGGTCAAGTAGGAATTGTCGAAACTCCTCGCTGCGGTTACGCTGCTGAAAGAGCCACTCAAGATGTGCAAGGCTTGCGAGATCATTGTCTACGCCGCGTACGTGGTCGAAGATGCGGATAAAGACCTTACGACGATTATCAATTGCGTGTAGCAGTCGGCTTGCCTCGACGCGAATGACAACGATAGCCGCCTTTGACGGATCGTCTTGAAGGCGCACAACGTCAATGGTCGGCAAAACGGGCGGATAAATGTTGTCGTAAGCGATTTGGATGGCTCTTTGTCGCAAGCTGTCGTCCGTGCCAATTACGCCAGGTGGCGGCCACGCAGGTTTCCGCGTGCCGGGCTGCGTACCAACGCCAACTAACACCATCCCGCCCTGCACATTGGCCATACCGCAGAGTATTCGCGCCAAGTCATTCGGCCAATCAAACTTATAGTCGAGGATCAAGTCCTCCTCCGGCTCATCCTCGCAGAAATCTTCAATATCCTGAAACTTGATCTGCCCAGCGGGAATGCTGTACATCGTGGCCTCTTGTTCAGTTACTACGTGTTGTGATAAAGCTTGGCCCAATTGCAGCGCGGCAAATGGCACAAAGGCTAACTCTAACCGTCCCATCCAGGCCGAGTGGCTTCCTGCCTCGGTTGCGCGTCCGTTGTATCATGGTTGCCCATGTTGATGAGCTAGCAGAACATGGCTGAGACGCGCCAAGTGTAAATCACTGTGTAGTCCGTGCAACCGCATAGCTCCTGGCCCGGCGGTGCGGACCCGGCTAGAAAACAGGCTGACTGAGGGCGGCGAGAGTGAGGTTTCCTTCGGCTACAAGCCGACAGTTTGAAATTCTCGTGGCTCTGCGCTAGGCGAGGTAGAGGACTGTAACGCAACGCCCTGGCCAATCCTGACCGAGGCGAGGGAGAGGGTATTGGTGTGACAATCCTCGCCTCACTTGGTTCGGTTAGCCGGGGGGTGGCCGGAGAACCTAGCCGAGGCCAACCGAATCACCATAACCCGAGGGGTGACAGGGGGACGCTGCCCTCTCGCTGTAGAGTATAGCCCATCGCGGACATGGTGCAAGCTGTCAGCAACGGGTGTAAAAGTACCTAAAGCATCGGGTTAAAAAGTCCCCTAATCGCCACCTAGAATGTACCTCCCATCCGTGGTTCATGAGGGAGGCACCTATGTTGCGGAAGGAGGACATGGCTGTGATCAAGGCATTGCACGAGCGTGGTGTGTATCAGGCGGACATTGCGGCCCAATTGGGGGTCCACCCCAAAACGGTCAGCCGGGCGCTGCAGCGCGGCAGCGCGCCCAAAGGCACCCGTCCCCCGCGGGGCAGCTTGCTGGACCCGTTCAAATCAGAAGTGGATCGACTACTGTCCGAAAACGTTTGGAATGCCGTCGTGGTCCTGCGCGAGATCCAGGCCAAAGGCTACGCCGGTGGCCTGACGGTCTTGCGGCAATACATCGGTCCCAAGCGGGCCCTGCGGGCCGGCAAAGCCACAGTGCGCTTCGAGACCGAGCCCGGCCAGCAGCTGCAGAGTGACTGGTCGGTCGTCACTACCGAGCTGGGCGGGGAAATCCTCAAGGTGCATTTTGTGGTCAACACGCTGGGCTACTCGCGGCGCTTTCACTTTTGGTGCACCGATCAGGAAGATGCCGAGCACACCTACGAAGGGCTGATCCGCAGCCTGGAGTACTTCGGCGGCGTGCCGCACGAGGTGCTGGTGGACAATCAGAAGGCAGCGGTCCTGCAGCCCCGAGCGAATGGGCAGCCCGCACAGTTCAATGAGCGCTTTGTAGACCTGGCCGGGCACTACGGCTTCACCCCGCGGGCCTGCCGGCCCTACCGGGCGCGCACCAAGGGCAAAGACGAGCGCATGGTCGGCTACATCCAGCAGAACTTCTTCGTGCGCTACCGGTCCTTTGAAAGCTGGGCCCATCTGAACCAATTGGCCGAGCAGTGGTTGGCTCAAGAAGCGGACCAGCGGGTGCACGGCACCGTGAAAGAAGTGGTGGCGGAGCGCTTTGCGCGCGAGCGGCCAGCGTTGGCGCCCGTGCCGGCGCAGCGCTATGACACCGCCTACTACGAGACCCGCCACGTCAGTTGGGATGCCTATGTCGAGGTGCGTGGCAACCGCTATAGCGTACCCGCGCGGCTGGCGGGACAAGCCGTGGCCGTGCGCATTGGGCTGGACGATACGCTGCGGGTCTATGCCAATGAGTGCCTGGTGGCCACGCATACCCTGCAAAACGCCCAAAAAGGCTGGGTGACCCAGCCCGAGCATCATGCCACCCTGTGGGACAAGACCCTGGGCGTTGAGCGGCGGCCGCTGGACATCTACGAGGAGGCCGCCACATGGAACTAACGGCGCTCCTCGAACGATTGAAGCTGGACTATCTGGAAGCGCAACTGGACGCTGTTTGCGAACAGGGTGCCAGCCAGCAGTTGGATTACAAACACTTCCTGATCCAGGCGCTGGACGTCGAATGGCAGGGCCGCTCGCGGCGTGGGACCGAGGCCCGCTTGCGCCTGGCGCGCTTCCCCTGGCTCAAGACCCTGGAGCAGTTCGACTTCGACTTCCAGCCCAGCCTGGACCGCCGCCAGGTGCGCGAGCTGACCGGGCTGAGCTTCATCGAACGGACTCACAATGTGATCGTGCTGGGTCCGCCCGGGGTTGGGAAAACCCATCTCGCGATTGCCCTGGGGGTCAAGGCGGTGGAAGGTGGCTACTCGGTGCTGTTCTTGACCTTGGAGACGCTCATGACCCGGCTGGTGCGTGCCCAGCAGGAGAACCGGCTGGAGCGCAGTCTCAAGCAGCTGGGTTACCCTAAAGTGCTCATCATCGACGAGGTCGGTTATCTGCCGCTCTCACGCGACGACGCCAGCTTATTCTTTCGGCTGGTCGCGCGGCGCTATGAACATGGCAGCTTGATCGTCACCAGCAACAAGAGCTTTCTGGACTGGGGCGAGGTCTTCCACGACCCGGTGTTGGCCACCGCCATCCTGGATCGCCTGCTGCACCACTCGACGACGCTCAATATCAAAGGGGAGAGTTACCGGCTGAAGGAGAAACGCCGGGCCGGATTACTCGGTCGGCCCGGTACGACCGCGCCGAGCCCAGAACCGGAGGTGCCCGCCCCGGTCTAAATCACCAGGCGCTCGGGTCAGCCAAGAATGAGTTTATCGCTTTGGGGTCCATTGCCAGGGCAGACAAAAAAGAGCAGAGGATGCACAATCTTCGCATCGCTCTGCCCTGGCAACGGAGCTTGGGTCGGCGCTCAGGTCGCTCTCCAGCGTTGCCCTATCCTCCGCCCAAGCGGCATGATTCTAGCACGAGGTCAGGCTGACGGCGCGGGACCGGACGTTAAAGAATTCCAAGGGACATTTCGCGCGATGATCAGGGGACAATTTAACCCGATGATCTGCGGACTTTCTATTCCGTTGTTGACACAAGCTGGCCAGTAACAAGAAGAAGTGGCCCACCGGCCTGCTTTTCATTCCCCCATCGCCAAAGGGAACAATCATCGGCTACACTGGACTCATGATCCTGACGCTGGCTTGCCCCGGTTGCTTGACCGCCCGCGAGCGCGAGACGATCCACCTCCAGCAGCCGTCCGCCTGTCGCGACTGCGGCACGCTCTTCCTGTTCTCGGCCACGTTGCGATTGCTGGTGATCCGCTGCCAGGTGTGCGGGATGGTCTACGACCGACGCAGCAACCAGCCGGCTCCGGGGATGCAGCCGATGTGCCCACGATGCGGGGCGGCGCCAGGACGGGTTACGGTGACGGCAGACAGCTAAGCTCGCGCCACTACTGTTAGGGCTTGGTGAACTTCCCATTGCACGGCGGGCATAATGCTCTGCGCTACTGCTGCCTGTACGCGGGCATTGGAAACATGACCTTCACCGGCTGTCGGTATACAGCATGGCTGAGAAGCAGCTCACCCTTTGCAAGGCGGGTGAGATTAGCCTTTACATCCGGGTCGAGGAAGCGGTAGTTTGGTTCCGATAATTCTGACGAACCGGTGCGTCCAATGATCTGTGTGGCAGCATTGCCGGTAACTCGGTTGTGCACAGCACTGAGGAATTGCTGCGCCGAGATCAGAATGACGCCCAGGGAGCGTCCACGCTCAGCGATGTCAAGCACCTGCGTCAGAATTGATGATCCCTTACCTCCCTGTGGGGCGTATTTGTTAAGTTCGTCCACGAAGATTATCACTTTCTTTGGCAAATCCTCTCGTTCACTTCCCTCTTCCGCATAGAGCGAATAGCCAGTCCGCAGGATGTCGCCGAAGGCCAAGGTTTGTTCCTCGTCGGTCAGCTTGGCTATGTCCACCACAAAAGTGCTCTCGCCCTTGATTTTTGCGATTTCATCAGAGAGATTAATGGTATGGCGCGTGCGTTGGCGAATGAACACGCCAGAATCACGAGTTTTGACAATACGCCGCAGTTGCCGTCGAAATTTGCCAACAGACGAGGCGCGCACATCGCCCACATTTTGCGATGAACCGTCCTTGGCGAGTGGTTCGTCGCTGAGGAGGCCATCCCAATCCTTGACCTTGGTCCACTTGCCACTAGCTGTCGCTAGCAGTCTGTCGGAGAGAACGGTGTATTTTGGTTTGAAGTGCTTTTGCTTGATTTTGCAGCCTCAGTACTTCACCGATTTGGGGTTTCTTGGGCCAGCCCGATGAGAAGTCCTTCGGGGCCGCGGATATAGCAGAGTCGATACGAGTCCTCGTACTGAACCACTTCACCGACGAGCTGCGCGCCGTGTTTGCGGAGCCTGGCGAGCGTCTCGTCGAGGTCGTCCACAGTGAACATGACGCGTAGGTATCCGAGAGCGTTCACCGGGGCGTTTCGATGATCGGCGACTACAGGTGGGGTAAGAAATCGCGAAATCTCGAGTCGGCTGTGGCCGTCGGGGGTGACCATCATGGCGATCTCGACGCGCTGTGGGCCCAGCCCGGTGACGCGCCCGGCCCATTCTCCTTCGACCATGGCTCGCCCTTCGAGCTTCAGGCCAAGCTCGGCGAAAAAAGCGATGGTCTCATCGAGAGATTCTACCGCGATGCCGACGTTATCCATCCGCTTAAGGTTAGATTTTTCTGATTTCATCTCGTGGCTCCTATTTTAACCAATCTTCTGCCGTCAATTCCGATTGGGCTATCATTTTGTCTGTCTGTAAACAGTCTAGGGTTCTGTTTCCAACTACCTCTTATACCATTCAGGCACTCGCTTTCAACCCCAATCGGTGAAGTACTGAGCCTACCATTGACCTGAAAAGAGTTTAAATCCATCGACAAGCAGATCTGAGAACGCAACTTTCCAGGCAATAGGCGCAGTGAGGCTAGGCAAAAGGGGCTTGCGGGAAATGGACATGCAAGCGCTTCAAGTTAAAGGCCAGACAGACCAGGCACCACTCGCCAGCGGCGGCAAAGAGGCCGCGCAGGGAGAACTGGCGAAAGCCTAAAACCTCTTTGATGATGCCGATGACGGGCTCGACGGTGCATTTGCGGAGGCGGTAGATTTGGCGGCCCAGTTCAGTTTGGAGTTTGTAAGCCATCTTGACTTTGGCGGGCGCGTTGTCTGGCGGTGGCTCAGGCTCCTGGGCGAAAAAGGTCTGCCAACTTTGATGATGCGCTTCCCGACCCGTCGCAATGTACGGCTCAATGTCGCGCCGTTCACAGGCTTTTAGTGTGGCGGGGCTGAAGTAACCATTATCCAGTGCCGCCGCGTCAACTTGACCTAACTCTGGCGAGAGGGCGGCCAGAGTCGGTTCCGCTTCGTGTGCATCATTGGGATGGTTCGACACGCTGCAGGCCACAATGAATAAGCTGGCCTGATCGACAGCGGCCTGGACATTATAATGCTGGTCAAATCCATCATCGTTACTGTTCTTCATGATACGCGAGTCGGGGTCGGTGAAATTGTACTGGTCCTTATCACGGGGGCCGGGCACTGGCGGTTGCGGTGGTTTTCCCCTCGGCCCACGCCCCTTGCTTTTGGCTTTCGCTTCCCGTTCCCGGATTTTGGCTTCATAGGCAGCTTGTTCGGTTTCATAGCGTTCCTGGGCACGCGCCTCCAAGACGGCTTTGGCCTTCGCCAGATTTTCCAGACGAAGCTGTCGCCGCGCAATTTCATCTTCAACGACCAAGCCGCCTGGTAAGACGATTTCGCCCTGGTCAGCGCTTTCCCCCAACTTCAATCACTCCTGCACTTCTGTCCGCAACCGCGTTTCCAGTTCGAGTAGGCGTTTGTGGCTGACCGCTTTGCTCTTGGACGCATCCGCGTGGATTTTGCTTCCGTCTAGACTGATGTGGCCCACCTTCAACACCCCAACTTCGTTCGCCAATAACAACACTTGCACAAACAACTCCTGAAGCTGGGGCAAATACGTCTTTCGAAAATTCGCTATCGTATCATGATCTGGATGTAATCCCCCTGCCACAAACCGAAACGGCAAACTCTCATGTGTCGCCCGTTCAAGCTTGCGCGAACTGAAGACCCCACTCGCATACCCGTACATCAGCAACCCCACCAGCACCTCCGGCGCTATCGCTTCTCCGCCCACCTCGCTATATTGCTGGTAGATACTCTGCATATCCAACAGGCTGACTACGCCCACCACGAAGCGCGCTAGATGTTCCTCGGGCAGCGCCTCGCCCAAACGGATGGGTTCATTCAACACGGCTTCGTATTCTGGTTGTTTAAATTTTCTCATCCCCATAGATTACCCTGCCTCCCTTCGCCTGGGGTTCTCCGACAGACTGCTAGACCGTTTGTAATCTCTCCAATAAGCGACTCGATAGTGTCGGACGGGTCGCGCACATTGGAGAATAGCAGATCAAGCTTATCTTTCGTATCTTCCAAAGAGTAGCCGAAAGTTGCAAAGGCATCACCGGCCCCACGGTTTGTTGGCCCGGCCACACGCCGGGCAAGCCTGAGACGTGTTGTCCTCATTCACCAGCACCACCTGCAGCCCGGCCGCGCGGGCCTTGTACTCCGGACAGTCGAACACACGGCCCTGCGTCCAGCGGGCGGGCGCCATCTCGGCGGAAGTGTTCACCGGCCGCCGCGAGCGCGTTTGGCCGACATCCCCCACCGCCAGCGTGCCGGCCCTGCGGTCCACGGCCCAATCCACCACCGCCCGGCTCACTTTGTGCGCGATGTCATTGGCCAATCGCTTCTGGTGGGCCAGAAACTTTTGCTTGCGGCGCTCGAGTCGACGCCACCGGCCCGAACCCGTCTGCTTGAGCGCCTGCTTGATCTTCAGCTGGCGGAGCCTCTGGTTCCGATACCGCACCGTGGAACGCAGATCCTGCGCACAGAAGATCGCCGCCGCTTCGCCATCAGTGGCCGCCACCGGGTGAATATCGCCCAGATCGGCGCCGATCACCCCCTGGCCGGGCGGCGGCGCCAGGCGGCCGTCATCGATGACAGCGTGCCACCAATACTTGCGCGCGGGCGCGTCCCACACCAGCCGCATCTCCAAAAAGAAAGCGCCCTCGGAGAGGATGGCGCTCAAATCGGGCGGCAACAGGACACGCACGGGGGCGTGTCCACGGCCCAGGGCCAGGTGGAGCTCGGTGCCACGACGCCGCAGACAAGCACGCGGCCAAAGGCTGGCGCCCCAGCGCCGCAAGCGCGGCTGGCGCGACTTACGGGTCAGGCGTTCGGCCACCCGGCGGATGGCCTCCAGGCTGGCCAGATGCAGAAAGCTGGGCGAGGTGCCGATCGGGCGGCCATTGAGCAGGAGACCGTCAGGCCCGTCACGACGCACGTCGCGCCGCTCCAGGAGGGCCAGGGTGTGGATGCGCCCGCTCTCGCGATCGAGGGCGTCGGCACGCGTCCGAGGCAAAGCACAGGCAAACCGGCGGGTCCGAATTATACGGGGGGACGGACCTCGACACCGTCCAACACATGCGCGAGCCCCAGCCGGTCGGTAATCTCCGGCAGGAGCGAATAGCCGCCGTCGTCGGCCTGCAGGCCGCGCAGCAGGAGCGCCATGGCCTGATCGCGGGCCTCGCGCTCGCGGTCCTCCAGCCCCATCCAGAGCAGCATGGCCACGATCGGGTCCAGGCCGGGCCGCGACTTCTTGCGCCGCAAGGCGATGCGCTCGGCCTGAAACGATTCGTCCGGCGCCACCGGGTGGCCAGTCTGCCCCAGGCAATAGAAGCGGCCGTGCAGGCGGTGGCGGAACTCCACCTCCGACGGCCCGTTGCGGTTCTTTTCGACCGCCAGCCGGATCCAGCGCTCGCCGGTATCGGTGTCCAGCGAGTCACGGTTGAGGATGATGGCGGCGTCCGGCTCGTATTGCGCCGTGGCCGGCCCCCACAGATTCTCAAAGTGAATCCGCTGGCTGCGCAGCGCCTCGGCGTCGGCCGCGGCCACCGCCAGGATCGGGATCTTGCGGCTGGTGGCCAGCCCCTTGAGCCCGCGCATCACCAGGTCGATACGCTCCATCTCGGTCAGGGGCACGCTGCTCATCGAATGCACCGGCACGCGCTGGGCATAGTCGACGATAAGCAAGATGCGGTGAAAGCCGTGCTGGTGCGCCAGGTCCAGGTACTGGCCAAGTGCCTGGATGGTGGTGATGTCGCCAGCCCCGCGCGCCAGCCAGAGGTTGCGCTGGTAGCGCCCCATGCGGTCCCAGGCGCGCATCGCGTTGGGCAAATGCAGCAGCACGTCGGCAAAGCTCAGGAACTTGCGCTCCGCGGGCTTCGCGGCCCCGTAGCACGTCAGCACGGCCTGCTCGATCTCGGCGCGCGTCACCCCAGTAGGGTTGGGCCCCTCGGGGTCGTCGGCCGATTCCAGGCACATCAGCCGGTGGAACAGCGTGGTAGGCCCGTGCTCGTAGCAGACCATAATCGGCAAGACCTCGCCGCGGACCGCCACGTTGCGGGCGGCCTGCAGAGCCAGGATAGTCTTGCCCACGTTCTGCACCCCGCCCAGCAGCGTGAGATCTTCAGCCCGCTGCCCGCCGCCCATGATCTCGTCCAGCGCAGGGAAGCCGATGGGGGTCGGCACGTAGTTAAGCAGGTCGCCTTCCGCCATCTCGCGCGAGAAATCCGCGGACAGCCCATGCGGGTCGAACGGGGCTTCGTTGACGCCAATGGCGATGCGGGGGTGGGACAGAGCGCTCATGAACGTACGGATATCCTTACACGGCTGCCAGCCCGTGCGGGAGCGAGAACGCCATACCTTGGCGCAGGCTCATCGGGCTGACCGGCTCGTGCACAATCTCGTGGTCGCTACCCAAGAGGGCCGCGCGCCCGTGCTGATCCGAGCCGCGCACGAGCACCACCAGGCGGAAGAAACCGTAGCCGGGGTGGCGTTGAATCGCCGCCAGGATGTCCGGGTGGCGCTCCAGGAAGGCGAGCGACACCATGACCAGGTCCGGCCAGGGCGGCGCGATCTGGCTGAAATAATCCAGCACCTGGCGGTGCTCCGCTGGGAGCTGGATGGCATCCGTCAGGCTGCGGTGCCAGATCTGGTGGATCACCTGTTGAGTCTGGTCGGCTAGCTTGGAATCGGGGTGAACAATGACGACGCGCATGATGGAACCTCCGCGAACCTGCTTCGTTACCATCAGCTTAGCAGGCACAGGAGTCTCCTTTGACCCTCGGCTTGGCCTCGCGGCGGCCGGCGGCGTCCCGCCGGCAGGGTGCGTGTTCATCGCTTTTCTCCTCACCCGGCCGCTTGCCAGGCGTTCGTTTCCAGGGCCTCGGACGGACGGGCATACAGCTCCAGGCTATGCCCCTCGGCCTCGGCGCGGGCGCGCATCGCCGCCACCAGTTCGTCCACGTGGTCAAGCATCGCCATGGGCACGTCGGTATTCGTGCGCTGCGCCCGGCGCACATAGTAATCATCGCTGTAGCGGGTGAAACCCGGCCACGTCCCGGTGGCGGGACAGGGCAGCGCCGGGTAGTCGGCGACCAGGCGGTTAACCCAGTCCTTGAACGCGTGAAAAGTGGGGTGTCCGGCGTCAAATAGCAGGGTCAGGCGGAGCCGGCTATCATCGCAGTGCAGCTGGAAACTGTGCAGCGAGTTGTAGCGGAAGCTGCCATGCCCCTGGCACAGGTGCCGCAGACGATCCAGCTCAAAGGGGAGGGGTGGCACTTGAAACGCCGCTTGAAAGAACGGTGGCATGGTGGCTCAGCTCCAGGTCAGCGGCCGCGGTGCCGCGGCGCTGTTCCGGCCGCCCCGATTCACTACGCGCTGGTAGTCGACCTCGTTGATCTGAACGAAGTGGGCCGCCAGCGGGGCCGCAGGGTGGCTGTTCAGACAATTTGGGTCGGCGCACACCAGGCGCAGCTTGGTGCCCTCCCGCCAGCGCTCGTCCAGGCGAAAATAGCCCCGGTCGTACTTGTTTTCCCGGATATACACACGCCCGTCAGGCTGCAGCAGCATCCGCAGGCGACGAAAAGCGGGCGGCTGGTCGGGCGCAACCGGGACCTCTTTACCCGGCCCGGTGAGCCGCCCCATCACTACCACAAAGCGAGGTTCATCTGTTGTCACTGGACCTCCTAAAGCAACCGGCCGTTCCACACGAACAGCCAGAAAATCATACAGGCCAGCGCCGGCGCGAACAGCAGCGGCTGGCCGCGCTCGGTCTTGGCGACCCGGATCTCGGCGACCGTGGGGTAAGTCCCCATCGCGGCCAGGGTCAGGACGGCAAACATGCGGCGAAACGAGGCGAACCGGTCGTAACGCACCATCATCAGCAGGCTGCCGACCAGGATAGCCACCAGCAGCCAGATCATCAGAGTCTGATCGGGGAAATAGGCCACAACGGCCATCAATACTTTGGCATCCCCGCCGCCGAACACCTGAAGCCGCTGAAAGACAAAACACAGCGCCCAGCCGGCCAGGATGAGCTGCGCGGCGGCCGGGGGCAGGCTGCCGGCCAGGAGCCGCGCTGTCAAGAGCGGCACCAGCGGGGCCAGCAAGGTCAGGCTGATGAGATTGGCAATCCGCATGTGGCGCCAGTCCTGGAGCGCGATCAAAGCCGCCAAAAGCATCACATCCAGCCGGAAGAGCCAACCCAGCACCCACATCGCTTCCTCAACGCCCTTCATCACGCACAGCATAAACCCGAGGCGGGGGGTCTGAAGGTGAGGAATAGTTGGCAGTTGCCAACTATTGGCCGCGGGGCCGCTTCGGTCCCGGCGGCGGGTCGGGCAGGATCAGGCGCGCCAGCTCGCGCGGCCGCGGCACACCGGCCAACACCTGCGGCGCCGCGCCGGGTACCCGCAGCTCGACATCCCCGAAACCGAGCAGGCGGCCGAGCGCAGTTTCGATCACGCGTACGGAAGCCACCCGAGACAGCGGCACCTCCAGGCTTTCGCGTCCCACGGCCTGGCGCAGAACGAGCAGCCGTCGCTCGGTCACGACAAAGGTGACCGTCTTGCGCCGGATGACGGCCCGCACGCCGGCCTCCAGGCTCGCCACCAGACAGGCGAGGCAGGCCCACAGCCCCGTCCAGATGGGCACCGCCTGCAGCCGGGGGATCAGGCCGCTCAGGCTCAAATCGAGAGTCAGGTGCGGCAGGAGCAGCGCCGGCCCGGCCAACAGCAGCATAAAGACGGCCGGCAGGAACACCGCCCCATGGACCCGCGACTGGCTAATGATGCGCTCGCTGGCAGGAAGGTTTGCGGTCACGCGATTGCCATGCCATCGGCGAAACACAGCCCGCGCGGCTCGCACCGGGTCTGCTGGCGCTCGGCCGGCATGAGGTCGCGGAGTTCCCGAGCGCCCCCACAATGCTCGGCCTGCGCCTGCCACTCCTGCAAGGTCAACTGGAAGCCCGGCTCCTCCGGGCACGGCTCGATCTCGAAGATCAGCGCCGCCAGCGGCAAGGCGTGGTACGCCTCCAACGGGTAGCCATCCAGGCCGAAGAACAGGAGCTGCGGCAAGCTCGCCATGTCCGGATACAACCACCCTTCCGTCAGATCGGCATGCAGACAATGGGCGATGTCGCCGACCGTGCCGGCGACCGGCATCAGCTCGACGTGCCCGTTGCGGGGCCCCGCGCGCAGGTCGTACGCTGCTCCCTGGTGCTTGGCCCAGTCCAGGTAACGACCGAGGTTTTCCAGCCCCGGCAGCCGCCAGCGGATGCGCAGAGACACCGGATAGGGCTGCACGACAATGCGGGGAAGGATGTTCACCGAGGTCAGCACAATTGCCTCCTTGGTCGCGCGGGCGCTCACGCACCCGCAACAAACAACTGCCGGCGATCAAACGGGAAGCCGGGGACATCATCAAAAGGGTCGTAACACAGCCAGGCCGGATGCAGCCAGCGCTGCGAATAGTCGCGGAGCAGCGTCGCCCCCCACGGGAGCGTATCGCGCAGCGGCACCAGGACCTGCTGGGCGATGCCGCTCGCGGCCAGCCCGCGGGCCATCTCCAGCACATCGGCCTCCAGCGTCCCCCCCACGACGGCGACCCGCGTGCCCGCCAGGCGGCCGGCCGCGTGACGCCCCGCCAGCAGCTGGATCACGGCCGCGACCGCGCCCGGCCGGAGCGGAACTGGTGCCCCGCCCGCCGCCACCTCGGCCACGGCCCCGGCGCGATAGAGCTCAAAGTCGCTGGCCAGGTCCGTCCAGGCCGGCGGCGCGTCGGGCGGCCGCACATGCACCATGAAAGGTGATTGGCCATCAGTGGACCGCAGCCAGGATAAACGGGCGAGGCGCCGCGCCCAACAGGCTTTGTCGGCCGGAGGCAGCCGGCGGAGCGTGGCTCCGTCCAGCGCTACGATCAGATCGATCTGGCCCCAATCGGGCTCGGCCGAGGTCAGGCTCACCTGCGGCCCAAACAGATCGTCCAGCAGGCGCGGACCATGGTGCGTGCGTGGGTGGTGTGCGGGCACCGCGCAGCGGTAGGCCTGCCAGGCGCAGACAAGCAGGTCGAGGGCCGCCAGCGCGGCCTCCGGAGGTTCGCCGCGACTCTCGCGCAAGATACCCAGGTACAGCGCCCCCAGACTGTCAGGGATGACCGCCGGTGCCGGCCGGCCCCACCACCAGCGGGTGAACGCCACGGCCGGGGAGTCGGGCGCATGCGCCGGGTCCGCCAGCCAGCCGCCAAACCCAGGCGTGGCCGCGACCGCAAACCGCAGCCAGGACAACTGATCGGTGTCGAGCATCACCAGCCTCCTCGGGCGGCGGCCGGCGCCATCCACCGGTGGGCGCCGCGCAGCCCCGTGCCGTCCCGCTGATCAACCACAATCGCGACCAGCTCCCGCCACTCACGCTCAACCCGCGTCAGCCCCCCACCCCGCCGGTGCAACTGCTTGCGGCAACGCCGCAAGCTCGGCGCCAGACGCCCAGCCTTGCGATGCACGTTCATGACTCAACCTCCCGCCAGCGGCAAAGGTCGCGGCGCCAGGTCGATCTCGCACAGGCCGGCCGAGCAGGCCAACTCCTGGGCGGCCGTGGTGAGATCGGTCTCCTCATAGCGAAACACCTTGGCAAAGTCGATCACCGGGAACCGCGCCGCCAGCTGCTCGTACTCCTGGCGCGTGATCTCGACGTAGGGCTGCTGAGCATACGAGGACTCGTCAGCGGGGAAAAAGGTCATGCCTCCGATGAGCTCACGGTGCGCCCAGATCCAGCGCAGCAGCTCAATCTCCTCGTTCGGCTCATAGGTGATCGTGACCGACGGGTTATGCTCCGTGTAATGCGTCTTGACCTGGAGCCAGTAGTCGCACTGCTCCAGCGCGGTGCGGTCGCGGCGCGTCACTGCGCCCGCGGGCGCGGCCACCGGGAAGTGCACCACCCAGGTGTCGGCGCTGCCGGCCAGCTGGCCGTTCTCCGGGTCCATCGGCGCGCCGGCGTCCCGCAGCACCTTGAACAAGGGACTCGAGGCGGCCACGCGCACGTTGCGGATGTAATAGGGCGACCAGCGTGCGTGCAAACCCGATGAGCAATCGAACAACACCGCCGAGTTGCCCGAGGGCTTCACGCACGTCACCGCCGCCGAGGGGTTGATGCCCAGCGCCTCGGCCGTGCGCCGGTTGACCTCGACCGCCACCTCGCGCAGCCGGCGCTGCACCTGCGCGTCCTGGGCCACAGCCGAGTCCATCTGGCCGTTGATGTCCACTCCCAGCAACCGTTCCTCTTCGCAGTTGCGCTGCCACTCCGGCCGCAGGTGCCGGAAGTGGGTGGCCAGCGACTGGATGGTGCCGATCACCGCGGCGATTTCCACCTTGGCGCGCAGAGAGTCGTACGTGTCATCCGCACGTGCGACCGCGATAGAGAGATTGCAAAACTGATGAGGGGACAGGCTCACTTCGCCGCACGGATTACAACCAAACTCAGCCAGGGCGCGACGCGCCGGGCGCGTACGCTGCATGGCCGCGCGCGAGAAGATGCCCGGCTCCCCACGGCCGGAGCGAGCCATCTCGCGCACCGCGTCGATGACCTGCCCCTGGCCCAGGTCGTCCGGCCAGACCGCCGAGTTGTTCGCGTTCCAGCGCTGGCTGTTCTCGCGCTCGAAGTCGCCGTCCTTGGCGTGCCGCATGTCATCGTCGTCAAAGTCGAAGAGCGAGATGAGTGCGGTGCGCCGGACCCCGCCCGACACCGCCGCGCCCCCGACCGCGCACATGAGGTCATGCGCGTCCAGCGGCCGCAGTACCGTCCCCTGCCGTGCCAGGATCCGGGCCCGCGCAAAGTTCAGCACGCGCCGCAAGGCTTCCGGCCCCGACGAGCGACCGCCCTTGATGCGCAGCGGCGCGCCAGCCGGGCGCAGCTGGGAGTAGTCGAACGTGATATCGCGGCCGTCGAACCAGGTGGCCAGGCCGGCGCTGAGCGCCTGCGACCAGCCTTCGGCCGTGTCCGGCACGACGAAGCAATCCACCGGCGCGTTTTCCTTCTGGCGGCGAATACGCGGCAAGTTTTCCACATACCGGCGCTCGACCGAATAGCCCACGCCGCAGCCCGCCATCGAAATCAGCAAGGCCTCGCTGAAGGCCTGGAGGTCGGAGACGGGCATGTATGAACAGTTGTAAATGGCGACGTGGTCGCGGCGCGCCGCCTCGCCCGCCATGGCCAGCAGCCGCATGGAGGTCATCGCCTTCATCTCCAGCATCGCACGCCGGATGGGCTCGTAGACTTCGGGGCCCAGGCGGTTATCAGACAGCTCGGCCAGGAAATCCACCGCCCGGTCCACTGTCTCGACCCACGTCTCGCGGCGCCCCAGGTCGTAGTTGAAGCGCGCGTATTTGTCATAGAACTGGAATTGCTGCAGCGCGGCGGGGAAATAGCGAGCCGATTCGTCAAACGCCGAGCGGACATCCGGCGGCACCGGCCGGCCGGCGCGCTGCGCGGCATGCTCAGCGCGGTACAGGATGTAGTGCTTGGCCGCCTCATACTCGCCCGCGGCCTGCAAAACCATCTCAACGGTGTCCTGCACCTGCTCGACGGTCGGCTGCGGCCAGCGGGCCGCCACGATATTGCCCACCTGGTGGGCGAGATCCGGGACCGGGACGGCGGGCGCGGCACCGATGCTGGCAAAGCACTTCTGAACGGCTGCTTCGATGCGGCCGAGGTCAAACGGGACAATGCGCCCATCGCGCTTGACAATGCTGGCGGGCAGTTCCAGGCTGAGCCCTCCGGCGAGGCTGGGAGTGGTCAACACGTCAGTCACGGGACATCCTGTCCGACCGTGAAATACGGCCGCGGCGCGCCCAGCTCGGCTCATAACCGGGCCCGAAGGACCGGGGTCGGCTACAGAGAAGGTAGTTGGTCGGCGCTTGGAGCACGCACTGAGCGCGCCGCGTCGATTGGAAAACGCCCTACGCGTTTCCCCGGACCGGCTATTCTGCCGGCCTATTCATAGTCTAGGACAGGCAGGTGTTCCCTATGACCCTCGGCTTGGCCTCGCGGCTTCAGGCGGGAGCAGATAGAAGAAAACGGCAGATGGGACTGAGGGGTAGGCGGGGGAGGCAACAGCGGCAGCGCGGCATGGCGCGCACGGATCGCCAGGCAACAAAAAGCGGGCCTTCGCCCGCAGGTCAACAAAGCATCAGTGCGTCCGGCAGCGCTCAGGGGCCGCTGACCATCTGGGTGGTAATTTCAGCCACATAGGCCGCCGCATGGGTAACGGCGGGGATATCCAGAGAGAAGACAGGCGCGATCTGAAAGTTTCCCATGCCCCCCCGGGCACAGAGCTGACGATCGTCACCGGCGTGCCGCCCAACGCCATGGGGCCGGCCAGTTGGCTTTGAGGCCCCGAACTGCCGGACAGGAGCGTTATTTGCTCCGGCGCCAGGGCCACCCGCAGTCCACTGACCCTAATCGTGTGTCCGTGGCCGTCACTGAAAGCCGTCGCCGACAACACCATATGCCAGCCCGCCCCCGTCCCGGTTGAGTCGGTCACACCCCAGGGTTGCGTCACGCCTGTGGCCATCTGTTCTTGCCCATCGAGTTCAATGACACGGAAATCGATGGCCGGTGGCCGGATGTCTAGCGAGCCGCCGTGCACGACCACCAGGGGGCGGCCGGGCTTGCCCGCACAAAACCAGGAGGCGCCATGTCCGCCGGCGTGGCACTGCCCGGGGGCGTGAGGCGGGGCGCGGCCAAGGTGTTATCCGGCACCGTAGATGGTTGCGGAGCGCTGGAGGGCATCTCCTGCTTGATCAACTGCAGCCCCAAGTACACAGCCAGGAGCAAACCGATCGCCACGAGGGCCAGGCACAGGCATCGGTTGTTGCGATCGGACGTCGAGTCCAGGCTGCCCCGCTATGGCCCGCTGACGATCTGGGCGGTGACGACCGCGATGTAGGCGGCGGCAAACGTCCGGGCCGGCACGTCCAGGGTGAAGGCCGGGGGCCAGCTGGTAGCTGCCCATGCCCGCGCCCGCCCCCGCACTCACAATCGCCAGGCGTTGTTCCGACAGGCTGCTAGGCGCCTCCGCTGGGTTTGCGGTTGCTGCGGCTCAGGTAGTAGATCGCCGCCGCCAGGATGATGACCGCCAGGATCACCAGCAGGCCGAGCACCACTATCAGCACCACGTTAGGCCCGGTCGGTGACGCGACCGGGTTGTTGGACCGCACCGGCGTCGGGATGGGCGCCGTGATCTGGGCCGTGCTGACCTGCTCGACGTAGTGATACGTGTCGCCCTTTTTCCCGTTCAGGTCGATGGTCAGGGTATAGTCGGCCGGCGGGAAGCTCTCGAAGGTCATCGGGTAGGCGATGGCGTCGCCCGCCACGATGTAGCCCACGTTGAAATTGCTATCGACCACCGCCGGGCCGCCCTGGGTGGGCGCCAGGGGCAGGTGACCGGTGCCTTCCCAACCCGCATTGCCCAGGTTGTGCAGCTTGACCTTGACCGTCCAGCGCGAGCCGTCAGAGCCATCGGTGGTGCCGTCGATGGCCAGCTTGTAGCTCAGGTCGCCGGGCACGGTGACAACGACTGCCACCGCCGCCTCGGGCACGATCTTGATGGCCAGGCCGCCCTGCGAGTTGGAATTGGTCGGGGGCGTGGTGAGCCCCGCGATGAAACCGGCGACGTACTCCCCGGGCGGCGTGCCCGCCGGCACCTTCAGGCTGAACGGCAGTAGCTCCGCCTGGTGAGCCGGGACGGTGATTTCGCCCGCCCCGGGAAAGTCCACCCAGTTGGAAACGCTGACGGTGGCCCCAGTCGGGAACGCCACGCCGCCGGGGGCTGAAGTATGCCCGGTGGCCTTGCGCAGCGTGAGCGGCAACGGCGTATCGTTGTCATTGATCGCCAGGACCGAGTCCTGGATCGAACCACCTGGCTCGAGCGTGTAGGTGAAATAGCCCAGCTTGAGATCCGCCGGCCGCAGCCCGAAGTTCGGGCCGCCCGCCGGCAGGGGCGCGGCATAGGCCAGCGGTGCGGCCAGGAGCGCGCCAAGGAGACCGAGCGAAACCATAAGTCGTCGAACGAAATGCACGTTGCCCTCCAAAGAGTTTTTCCGGGTGTTCGCGGCGCCGGCGTCGCTGGCCGCGCGTCAGGTGCTCGCTGAAAAGCGGCCGGCCGCAGTCGCCGCACGGCCCTCTGGCCTGGGTTGAGTGACTTGAACCGTTGGCCCGCGGTCTCGTTGACACTGCCGGTCCAATGGCAGGAGGGACAAGTCGCCCGGGTCACCGCTGGCGGCCCCGCGACCGCGCTGACCGGCGCGATCGCGGCCTGCTGGCCGCTGTGATGCACCACTGCATCAAAGCCATCGTCCCATCCACTCCACTGAGCCGGCGGGGTCAAGGTCGCTCGCCGCTCAGCTCCGCAAACGTTAGCTACTATAGAATTTCGGCTTGCCCGTTGTCAGTGTGAGATGTCATGCATACTCATGATAACTGTGCACAACAACCGAGACGCGTTCATTGATCTCACGGCCCAGGCGCGGCCGCCTCAGGTGGCCACCGTAACTTCCCCGGCGCACACCGGTCGGCGAATGCCATACCCGCCGGCGACCTGCTTGAACAGCAGCCGCTCCCCGCCCCGCCCCGATTTGTCGCCCAGCTTGACCCGCAGCCGATAGACGGCGCTGTCCAGCATGGTCACCGACATTGGATCGAGCGGCTGATACGGGTCCAAGCCCCAGCCGGCAAATAACAACTCGCGGTGCGGCACGGGGTCGCCCGGCGTCTTCAGCAGCCGCCACAGCAACTTGCGCTCGACTCCATTCAGCTGAGACGACTTGCCATCCGCGTGGCACCGAACTTCGCTATGGGCGAAGTCGATGCTGGCCTCGGGAAAATCCACCACGCCGGTCGGCGTGTCGACAAAATCTCCGATCAGGCTGCGCCGTAGCTCGGCGACCACATAGCGCAACAGCACGTCCGGCGCAACGGGCTTGGTCAAATAGTTGTCCGAGCCAATCTCCAGTCCTCGGATGCGGTCCTCGTTGGCGCTGCGCCCGGACACCACGATGATGCGGGTGTCGCCGCGCTTGCGCAGCTCCTGGATGACGGCAAAGCCATCCATGCGGCCGGGCAGTTCGATGTCCACCAGCACCAGGTGCGGGCGAAAACGCTGGTAGTGCGCCAGGGCTTCGGCGCCCGTGCAGCTGGCCTGCACGGCATAGCCGGCATGGCGCAGCACGGTCACATACATGAGCGACAAACCAGCGTCGTCTT
>Ga0070730_10001075_pt1 | contig 27244 bp, 40 predicted proteins | sample Coa_R1_3_FD_66447 | JGI IMG/M metagenome (GOLD analysis project Ga0070730, IMG submission 66447) | Surface soil microbial communities from Centralia Pennsylvania, which are recovering from an underground coalmine fire - Coalmine... | ecosystem: Environmental > Terrestrial > Soil > Unclassified ... | reverse complement strand
TGGAGGCGGCGACCCGGTCCGCAATCTCCCGCACACGATCAACGTCAAGCGCCATGAATCCAATGACTTACTGGCGGATGGCAGCAACACCGGACGGGTTCCCAACTAAAAAGTGGGCTTGCGCCCACTGGTGTGCTTCGCCAAAAGCCGGTACACAGCAGTTCTCAGTCTCTTAATATACGCCCGTAGAGGGGAAAAAGACAAACGGGCGTCAGAAGCGTTGTCGACCGGGTAAAGGATGCGAAAGGACGCAGTTTCGAGGCGTGAAATCAGCTCGGCCGGAACATTGCGGCGGGGAGCTACGTAATGTCTATAACGGAGGCCCGATGAGAAAAGTGAGCGGCTTGGTATTTTCGGCGGTTACATTGGCGGCGATGGGAACTATGTGCTTAGCTCAGATCAGTTCCAAGAACGCGAGCGAAGCTGGGATACTTTCGGTTCAGGCGACGAAAGATCCGAAAGATATGTCGGGCACCGAGTTGACGGAGACCGTCAGGCGGCTGGACGCGAGCTTGTTCAATGCGTACAACGGCTGCGACTTGGAGAAGTTCGGCTCGTTCTTTCCGGAACATCTAGAGTTCTACCATGACCAGAGCGGCGGGGGCCCGATGACGCGGGAGCAACTGGTGGCGGCCATCAAGCAGAACATTTGCGGCAAAGTGCACCGCGAGCTAGTGAGCATCGAAGTGTTTCCCATGAAGAACTACGGCGCGCTGGAGACGGGCGTGCACAGGTTCAGCCATCCAGGAATCGATAACGACCAAGGAGATGCCAAGTTCGTGCAACTGTGGAAGTACGAGGACGGACGTTGGTGGTTGACGGTGGTGATCAGCTACGACCATAACGAACCGGTGAAGGAAAAACACTGAGATGTGAAAGTTACGTCTGGGTTCTGTTGTCAGTTGCACTCACCATTCCATAGCTGCATTTGCCCTAATCCCCTCCCTCTCTCTAGAATGAATGTTTACCCACAGCGCTGGGGAATCCCGAGAAATTTATGATTCATTTTCCCGTTCCTGAGGCTCTCACTTTTGATGACGTGCTCCTGCTGCCGGCGCGCTCTGACGTGGTTCCGGCAACAGTCAATACGCAGACGCAGCTCACGCGCGAGATTCGCCTGAACATTCCAATTGTGAGCGCCGCCATGGATACGGTTACTCAATCGCATATGGCGATTGCGCTGGCGCAGCAGGGCGGGATTGGCATTATTCACCGCAACCTGACGATCGAGCAGCAGGCTAATGAAGTGGACAAGGTGAAGCGCTCGGAGAGCGGCATGATCGTCGACCCGGTGACCATGCATGCCTCGGACAGGGTTTCCGACGCGCTCGAAGTGATGCGCAAGTACAAAATTTCCGGCGTGCCCATTACCGATAACGGCAAGCTCGTCGGTATCCTCACCAATCGCGACCTGCGCTTCGAGAGCCGCTTTGACATTCCCATCGACAAGGTGATGACCAAAAAGAACCTGATCACGGTTCCGGTGGGCACTACGCTCGAAGAAGCAGAGAAAATTCTCCACCAGCATCGAGTCGAAAAGCTCCTGGTTGTCGATAACAAGTACAACCTGAAGGGCCTGATCACGGTCAAGGACATCCAGAAAAAATTGAAGTATCCCAATGCGGCGAAAGACTCCCAAGGCCGCCTGCGGGTAGGCGCCGCAATCGGCGCTACGGGAGACTTTCTGGAGCGGGCGCAGGAGCTGGCGGAAGCCAAAGTAGACGTGCTCGCCATCGACAGCGCGCACGGGCATTCAACGAAGGTGCTGGAAGCGGTGAAGCTGGTGAAAGCGAAGCTGCCGCAGGTGCAGCTGCTGGCGGGCAACGTCGCGACTTTCGATGGCGCTTGTGAACTGGCGCGGGCGGGCGCCGACGGTATCAAGGTCGGAATCGGGCCGGGGTCCATCTGCACCACTCGAGTCGTCACCGGCGCAGGAGTTCCGCAGATTACCGCGATCGCCGAGGTTTACCGGGCTACAAAGGATTCCGGAGTTCCCATCATTGCCGATGGGGGCATCAAGTATTCCGGAGACGTGACGAAGGCGCTGGCCGCCGGGGCGAGTTCGGTCATGATCGGTTCCCTGTTTGCGGGAACCGATGAAAGTCCAGGCGAGTTGATTCTGTATCAAGGCCGATCGTTCAAGTCGTATCGCGGCATGGGATCGTTAGGCGCGATGGCGCAGGGATCGAGCGAGCGCTACTTCCAGAGCAGCGAGGGCGATTCGTCGGCGTCTATGTCTGCCCCGGATGGCGAGTCAAACCGGCTGGCGAAGCTGGTGCCGGAAGGGATTGAAGGGCGCGTTCCGTATCGCGGCTCGGTATCGATGATCATTTACCAGATGGTCGGCGGATTGAAGTCGGGCATGGGCTACTGCGGGTGCGCAACGATTTCGGACTTGCTGCAGAAGACCCGGTTCGTGCGCATCAGCGGCGCTGGATTGCGCGAATCGCACGTGCACGATGTCATGATTACGCGCGAAGCGCCGAATTATGCCATTGAGTAAGGGCTGCCTTCCCGCTCGAGGGTGCGAGGGCAAGATGCCCTCGCGACAGCCGGCGAGACGCCGGCGCTACTCATAGGCCGTTCAACCAACGTTCTTCATGCCACTCCAGCAAATGGATTCTTCCAGCACTCGTTTGAACGCTGATCGCCATCAGGCTTTGAAGGCGTGGATTGCCGCGATCTTGTGGCTGATCGTCATTGCGATTGAGTCCACAACTTACCTCTCAGCGCAGAACACCAGCCGGATTTTGTATCCGGTGCTCCATTTTCTTTTTGGGGTCACTCGGGCCAACTTCGACCCCTGGAACACGGCTCTCCGGAAGACAGGGCATGTTTTTGGATATGGGCTGCTGTGCATTCTGCTGTTTCGGGCATGGCGGCAGACATTACGCACGCCGGGAAATCCGAAATGGACACTGCGTTGGGCCACCATTGCCGTGCTAGGAACCGCGGTGGTCGCGAGCCTGGATGAGTGGCATCAGAGCTTTATTCCCACGCGCACCGGGCGCTGGGAAGACGTGGCGCTCGACACCAGCGCCGCTATTGCAGCCCAACTGATTCTGGTGCTCTATTGGCGCTGGTTTTAGACTTGGCTAGCCATTTTTCGCGGTCGCGGCTCTTTCCGTCCAGACATATAGGAAGTCGCCGTCGCTGGCAGTCGCGACGTTAAGACCCGCCTTGCGCGTGGCGCGGTTCAACGCCGAGCGCACCTTCTCCTTGCTCTCCGCAAGACCATCCAGCGGCACTTTCAGCGCGAGGCCATCATCGACCTGCTCGAGATCGGCCAGAATCCTGCTGACGATCTGCTTGTGTTTTCCGTTTCTGCCACGGGGCACCTCGGGAACCGCCATAGTCTTGAAGTTCAATGGCGAACTGACGCGGCGTGCATTCATCACGAACCCCCTTAAACGATCTGGCCAGGTTAAATAAACGAAACGTAATCGTATCACTAAAGACCGTATCTCGCAAGTAGGGTTAGCATCGCATAAATTAGCCATGCAAGAAGTTGACCGCGTCCGGGTCATGAATGGGCCGCCGGGACCCTCTGTCCTGACCTCCTCGTGAAAGCGGTCAGCACTGCATCGGCTGGCTAAGGAGGTCACCCGTAGCTACGGAATGCTGCTACCTTCGTTTCACTGCCGCGAGGAGCAAGCCCATGGGGAAAGTGAACACATATTTCGAGCAAGTGCCGCTGGTGATCGCGAAGCGAGTCGCTTACGAAGAAGCACAGTTGTGGAAGGGCCGGCTGGTCACGTGCGCGATCTGCGGCACGCCAGTCGAACTGGAAAATTGCAAGATTGATGAGGTTGGCGATGCGGTTCACGACAAATGCTACTTGGCGAAAGTGACCGCGGGGGCGAAACCGCGGCGTTTCAAATCGGCTTGAAACTTTTTCCCTCCGACTGCGGTTCATCCTTCGTCAGCTAAAGTTGCGAAATCCCATCTTAATGTTCTGAGTTTCTTTGTAGCCCGTGAGCGGCTCCCGGGCAAAAGCGCTTGACAAGCGCCCGGCTATATGTTACACATTGTAACGCTACAATGACTAACACACGGCAAGCACGTCTAAAGAATCTAGGGGAAGTGGAGCAGAGCGTAATGGATTACATCTGGGCGCATGGTCCGTCCACTTCGGAAGCATGCCGCGAAGGTTTGGCGGCATCACGGCCGATGAAGGATTCGACTATCCGCACCGTGCTGCGCCGCCTGGAAGAGAAGGGATACCTCACGCACGAGACCGAGGGACGCACATTCGTTTACAAAGCCTCGGATGCGAGGAAGAACGTTGCGGTGCGCGCTGTCAGAGGCATCATCGACCGATTCTGCGGCGGGTCAGCGGAGGAACTGGTGCTGGGCATGGTGGATAACGCGGTGCTCGACCGCAAACAACTGGAGCGGTTGGCGCGAAGGATCGCGGAAAACGAGAACAAGTCCGGGGAAAAGACGTCCAAGAAAAAGCCGACGGAATAAGGAGTGGAGACATGATTGGGTACGAAGGAGCGGCGTGGCCGTCCCTGCTGCTCATGAAGATTGTGACGATTGCCGGTCGCGCGGTGCTGTTAGCCGCCGGGGCAGGATTGGGACTCGCCGCGTTTCGCGTGAAATCCACTTCTCTGCGCTTGTTCACCTGGACGTCAGTACTCTACGCGGTGGCAGCCATTTCAATCATCGGATGGATGCTGCCGCCGATAGCGGTGCCGCTGCCTACATTTCTTCAGAGCGTGAGTGAAGAACACTTGCAGGCGGTGAGCACACCTGTGAGACCCCATGCGGAAGACACTTCTGTCGCAAACACCACTGCGCCGCAAACTCACGCCCTTCTTAGTCAACCGAGCAAACAGGCAATGCCTACGTTGGTGCGTGGGCGGAGCGACTCACCTATTCGGATGCATTCGATTCCATGGAGCGCGATCGCGTTCATCCTTTACTTTGCCGTGGCTGCGCTTCTGCTGGGACGGCTAGTGGTTGGACTGTGTTTTACCAGGCGCCTGATGCGAAGGTCCGAGATGATTCAGGACTCTCGTGTGGCACGGCTGCTTTCTTCGAGCGCGTCGAATGTCGGAGTCCGAGCCACTCCGCAAATGGCGGAGTCTGAATTCATCTCGGTACCGGTGACAGTAGGGATCGTGCAACCAATGATCCTATTACCGGTTGAATGGCGGCAATGGGAAGACGCCAAACTGGAGGCCGTGATTGCACATGAGTTGTCGCACGTCGTGCGGCACGATGCATTGACCCAACTCGTCTCGCTTCTGCATCGGGCGGTGTTCTGGTTCAGTCCGTTGGCCTGGTGGCTCGATCTACACCTGAAAAATCTCGAGGAGCAAGCCAGCGACGAGGCGGCGCTATTCGCCGGGGCCAATTGCAACGACTACGCCAGAACACTGTTGGGATTCTTCGAACGGCTGCAAGTTGCGCCACAGCGCATCTGGTGGCTGGGCGTCTCGATGGCGCATGCAGGGCGGGCGGAGGAGAGAGTGGAAAGAATTTTGGCTTGGAGAGGAGCCGTTACCATGGGATTCAAGAAATCCATCGCAATCATCATCGTCGCGTGCGCAATTCCGGTGGTGTATCTGGCCGCATCTGTACGTCCAGTTCAGGCACGTGAGGGCACGGTCATTGCGGCCACCGGGCAAGAGCAGGCACCGGCAGTGGCACCCAGGACGGAGACGGCGGCCCCGCCGAGTTCCGCACCGGCAGTGGCAGCTCCCCGCGCCGAGCCGGTCGCGCCGATTGCGTCTGATGAAGCTTCGGAGCCAGTAATCGCGGAAGCGCCACAGAGGCATCGTCACGGATACTCATACTCCTACGGCTATGACGACGAGCAGCGCTTCGTGATCGTCTCGGGTAAGACCGATGCGTTCACGATGTCAGGGTCTTCTGAAGATGCGCGTCACGTGGAGAAGCTTCGCAAACAGATCCCCGGAGACTTCATCTGGTTTCAGCGGGATGAAAAGTCCTACATCATTCGCGATCAGGCCACAGTGGAGCGCGCGCGGAAATTGTGGGCTCCGCAAGAGGAATTGGGAGCCAAACAGGAAGAACTCGGCAAGCAACAGGAAGCCTTGGGAAAGCAGCAGGAGGAACTGGGCGCAAGATTGCAGCGAATCCAGGTGAAGGTTCCCGACATGACTGCTGAACTCGACAAGTTGCGTGCGGAGCTGAAGGCCCTTAGTTCCGGCGCGACGGCAGAGCAGGTTGGCAAGATTCAATCCGAGATTGGCGAGTTGCAGAGCAAAATCGGCGAAGTTCAATCGAGCGCCGGCGAGCAGCAATCGAAGATTGGCGAAGAGATGGGAGCTTTGGGAGAGAAGCAGGGGAAACTAGGGGAACAACAAGGCGAACTCGGCCGCCAACAGGGCGAACTTGCGGAAAGAGCATCTCGGGAGATGAAGGGACTTCTGGATGAGGCGATCAAGAACGGCACGGCGAAGCCCGAACCGCAAACGGGGGATTCAGGAACGCTGTAGGTTCTGGTTCGTAACCGCTCATCCCAGCGATTGTGCCGGGCAAGCCTGGCCCGTCACGAACCTAAGCTATTTAGCTTTGTTTGGACTAACCAGCAGCATCACCGCAGAGACCACTGCCAGCAGCGCGGACAAATAAAAAGGCACGCTCGCGCCGTAGTGCTTCCACAACTCGCCTGTAATTAAACTCGCGGCGAGCGTGGCCACGCTGGTGGCGAAAAAATACATACCCAGAGCGCGGCCACGGACTTCGGGCGCGACAGTATCCACAACCAGCGCCTTCAAAACCGGCTGGGTCAAAGCATAGTAAAGTCCATAAACCGCCATCGTGATCCAGATCGCCAGCGTGGACGGAGCTCGCCCGAAAACGAAGTAAGTTCCGGCGAAGATCCAATATCCGGCAGCGGCGATCCAGCGCCTCGAAAAACGATCGCTGAACCATCCGGCGGGCCAGGAACCCAGTGTATAGGTCACATTGAAGACAAGTCCGAGAAGCGGAGCCAGCGATACCGGGATGCCGACATTTTGCGCGCGCATCACAAGAAACATGTCACTGGAATTTCCCAGCGAGAACAGCGTAACGGCGGCGAGCACCAGAAAGAACGCAGGAGAGAGTTCTTGGGTCGAAGCAGGGGACGAGGTCTTCGACTTCGCTGCCGGTTGAGAAACGACAGTTGCGGTCGAACCGCGCTTTGTTTCGCGGATGCCGAATCCCGCGACTAGTACCGCCACCGCGCCGGGAACGGACGCAGCCCAAAAGACTCCGCGGATACCGTAGTGCCCCAGCAGGAGGAGGGCAATGAGCGGCCCGGCAATCGCGCCGGCAGAATCCATGGATTGAATCAACCCGTAAGCGGAGCCGAGGCGTCCTTTGGCGACGGATTCGGCAACCATTACATCGCGCGGCGCGCCGCGGATGCCTTTGGCCAGACGATCGGCAAATCGGATCAGCAAAATGTGCCACCATGCCGTCACAATTGCGAGCAATGGCTTCACGGCATTGGCGACAAAGTATCCCGCGACCACAACGGGCTTGCGGCGGTCGATACGGTCGGTGAGATAGCCCGAAAAGAGCTTGGCGAAAGACGCCACGCTCTCAGCAATGCCCTCAATCAGACCTAGCTGCGCCGGACCTGCACCCAGCGAAACCAGAAACGCAGGGAGCACCCAGTAGGCCATCTCGGAGGCGGTGTCGTTGAAAAATGAAGTCAGGCCGAACGAGTAAAGGTTGCGCCAAGTGGATGAATCGGGCTGACGAGACGCGGGCTCGGGCATAGAAAGGTTTTATCACGGAGGACACAGAGGCACGGAGAAAGTGCGAAATCTGGAAGGAGGTAGCGGTTACAGGCTGATGCTTGAACTGAGGACCGAAACGAGAACTGACCGCTGAGAGCTTTGTTTCAGTTGAAAGGCACGTATTTCGTCACTACCCAATCGCCGCCCTTATGCTCGGTGGTTACGGAGAAGAGATCCTGATAGGTTCCGGGCTGCCCGGCATCGTTGCTGCGTTGGCCGCGATATTTAAGAACCACCAGAGGCGGATCATCCTCCCAGTCCACCAGTTCCCAGGAAAGCAGCGGGTGCTGAGCCTCCGACTTGCAGATAAAGCGTGCGTACTTCTTGTGATAATCGTGCTCCCATTGGGAGAGCACGTCGTCGCAGTGGCCTTCGCGAATTTCGCGTAGAAACTTATTGGCAGCCTTCTCAATCGAGCGGTCGCGCAGCGGGTTCATCTTGATGCTGACAGGCAGTCCGCTGAGGGGGTCGCGATCTTCCGAGCGAGCCAGCACCGGCCCTTGATTGCTGAGCCACCACAAATAGCCGATGAAGCCGAACACGAGAAGCGCTCCGGCGCCAACAGCGATGCCGATCTGGGTTCGGGTCACGGCCATTGTCACAGTTTGAGAGATGGACGGGACCCGGGCAAGATTACCAGCGGCAGAGGCCGAAGGACATGTACGGCCGGGGAGCGGCTGCGCTGTTTGGGCCGCGACCGCCGGTGCACCGGGGATATCGTATAATTTTCGGAATTCCCGGGGGAAATTTGCTACATCAGCGTTACAAAGATTTGTGCTTTCTGGGCCTTGCGAAAGCAACGTTGCCGAATTATTGGATCCGGAAATCCATTCGCCCGTACCGTCCGCGAAATGGCAACGGTCTGCATCTCCACCTGGGCTGCGGCACGATTTACCTGCCTGGGTTCGTAAATATCGATGCCAATCCACGGCAGAAGATTGATCTCTGGCTGGATGTACGTTGCGGGCTGCCCTTCGCAGCCGGCTCTGTCGATTCCATCTATTCGACGCACATGATTGAGCATTTCTACCCAGATGAACTGCAGAAACTGCTGCGGGAATGCAGTCGCGTGCTCAAGCCCGGAGGCGGCCTGCGGCTGGTTGTTCCCAGCCTGAAAAACGCCATCACGGCGTACGAGCAAGGACGCCACGAGTGGTTTTACGACTCATTCCCGCGGCATTTTGATTCGATGGGCGGGCGCTTTTCGAATTTTGTGTTCTGTGATGGGCAGCACCGGACCGCGTTCGATTTTGAGTACCTCGCTGAAGTATTGCGGGATGCGGGATTCCAGCAGGTAGAGGAATCCGCCGAAGGGTCGAGCCGGCTTTATCGGGACGCTGCACCGGCGTTTGAGCCGGGAGATGCGAAGGGACTTCCGCATTCGCTGTTTGTGGAGGCATTCAAGAACGCGAGAAGCTGAGCTGATTTTGGAGTAGAGAAAGGGCATGGCTGCAAGCCATGCCCATAATTTTTGGTGCGGAAGCGAAGTTATTCCTTCTTATCTTCTTCCTTCGCGGGTTCGACGCCGCCGTCGTGCGCGGCTTGGGCCTCGGCTTCTTCCATGGCTTTCTTAGCTTCGGCGGCCTTCTTAGCCCGGACTTCAGCGCGCTTCTCGCGCTTTTCATCCAGAACCTTCTCGCTGCCCAGCAGTTCGAGAAAAGCCTTGTCTGCGCCGTCCCCTTTATTCCAGGCGGTGCGGATGATGCGGGTGTATCCGCCGTTGCGGTCGCCGAAACGGGGGCCGACGGTGTCGAACAGCTTCACCACGGCTTCGTCGGTCATCAGGTAAGAGGCGGCGAGGCGGCGCGCAGAGAGATCGCCCCGCTTGCCGAGCGTGATCATTTTCTCGACGAGCGGGCGCGCCGCTTTGGCTTTAGGAACGGTCGTTTCGACGCGCTCCTCGACAATGACGGAGGTGACCAGGTTACGGAGCAGCGAACGCCGATGCGCCGTGTTCCGTCCGAGTTTGTATCCTGCAACTTTGTGACGCATGAGAACCTCAGCGATCAGTGGCCAGTGGTCAGTGGCCAGTATTCGGTCAATACTTCCAGGTCAGGCGGCTAGCGGTCTTCTTTGCTGACCACTGACCACTAGCCACCGACCACTGATTTCTACAGCTGGTCGTCCGGTCCGTAAGCGGAGGCGGGCAACGGGACATTGGAGGTCGGTCCGGGTACGGCATTGCCGTGCTCGTCGATCTTCATGCCGAGACTCAGCCCCATCGAAGAGAGAATCTCCTTGATCTCGTTCAGCGACTTGCGGCCGAAATTCTTGGTCTTCAGCATTTCAGCTTCGGTCTTCTGCACGAGCTCGCCGATGGTCTGGATATTTGCATTCTTCAGGCAGTTGTAGCTGCGCACGGACAGCTCAAGTTCTTCGACGGAACGGTTCAGGTTCTCGTTGTGGATCTCGGGCTTGCGGTCGTCGCTGGCGGACGTGCCGGTTTCGATCTCTTCCTCGAAGTTGATGAAGATGTTCATGTGGTCCTTCAGCAGCTTCGCCGCCAGGCCGATCGAATCAGCCGGGGTGATGGAGCCGTTGGTCCAGACTTCGAGCGTGAGCTTGTCGTAATCGGTGATCTGCCCGAGACGCGCGGCTTCAACTGTGTAATTGCATTTGCGCACCGGCGAGTGAACGGAGTCGATTGGAATGAACCCGATGCCGAGGTCCTCATCGAAGTTCTTGTCGGCGGAAACATAGCCCCGGCCGCGCTTGAGACGCATTTCCATGTCGAGCTTGCCGCCTTCGCTGACGGTCGCGATGTAGACGTCCTTGTCGAGCACTTCCACGTCGCCATCGGCTTCGACCATCCCGCTGGTGACCACGCCAGGCTGATCCGCGCGCAGATAGATGGCTTTGGGCGCATCGCCAGCGAGCTTGAACGGAATCTGCTTCAGGTTGAGGATGATGTCAGTCGCATCCTCGACCACCCCGGGAATCGACTGGAATTCGTGCAGCACGCCTTCCATCTTGACGGCGGTAATGGCCGCGCCTTCGATCGAGCTCAGCAGCACGCGCCGCAGGGCATTGCCGACCGTGGTACCGAATCCGCGTTCAAACGGCTGGGCCCAGAAGATGCCGTACTTGTCGGTAAGAGTGGACTGATCTACTGCAAGACGTTTCGGTTTTTGAAAACCCTTCCAAAGCATGTATTTCTCCTTCGGCCGTTTGGCTCAATCCTGACTCGCTGAGCGGTCCAACTCAGGTCGGCATCAGGAAAGGCTGATCTGGCTCGAACGTGAAGACCATTGAGTAATTGGGAAATTTGGTAATTGGGTAATTCAAACCCAACCCGCTTTTCCGCGTCGCTTTTCAATTACTCAATTACCAAATTCCCCAATTACTCAATTTCTCGCTACTTGCTGTACAACTCAACGATCAACTGCTCGTTTACCGGCAGCTGAATATCCGCGCGAGCGGGCAGGTTCAGTATGCGCGCCTTGTAATTGTCGCGATCCACTTCCAACCAACCCGGCATGGTGCCGTGGCTGGAGAATTCCTTGGCCGCTTCAAGAAGTGCGAGCTTCTTACTGTTCTCGCGAATCGAAATCTCCTCGCCCACGCTCACTTCATAGGACGGGATGTTGACCTTGCGATTGTCGACGGCAACATGCCCGTGGCGCACTAACTGGCGCGCCTGGCGCCGCGATTGCGCGAAGCCGAGCCGGAAAACGACGTTATCGAGACGCCGCTCCAGTTGTTGCAGCAATCTCTCGCCGGTCACGCCCTTGGCGCGCGCCGCCTTCTCGAAGTAGTTGCGGAACTGGCCTTCCTGGGTGAAGTAGATGCGCTTGGCTTTCTGCTTCTCGCGCAACTGGAGACCGTAACCTACGATCTTGGCTTTGCGGTCTTTCCCATGTTGTCCCGGGGCAAAATTGCGCTTCTCGATGGGACATTTGTCGCTGAAGCACTTCGCGCCTTTGAGGAACAACTTCATGCCCTCGCGGCGGCATAAACGGCAGACTGCATCGGTATAACGTGCCAAGTTTCTTCTCCTTTAGATGACCGGTTTACGGGTTTGGCTTCACCCTTCGTCCCGGACGAAAATCAGTGGCTAGTGGCCAGTGATCAGCGGCCAGTAACCTGTTTTTTCTGGCCACTGGCCACTGGTCACTGACCACTTTTCTCTTACACTCTACGTCTCTTGGGCGGCCGGCAGCCGTTGTGCGGGATTGGCGTCACGTCGCGAATCGAGCGCACTTCGATGCCCGCGGCAGCCAGAGCGCGAACCGCTGATTCACGGCCCGACCCCGGACCGCTGACGCGCACGTCCACGCTGCGTACCCCATGATCGCGGGCCATGTTCGCGGCGTTCGACGCAGCCTGCTGGGCGGCAAAGGGCGTGCCCTTTCGCGATCCACGGAACCCAAGCGATCCCGAACTCTTCCACGACAGGACGTTGCCGTTCATGTCGGAGATAGTCACGATCGTGTTGTTGAAGGACGCCTGCACGTAAGCCAGTCCATGAGGGACGTGCTTGCGTTCCTTCTTTTTGAAGGTTTTCTTTTTGCCTTTTTTCTCCGGCGCGGCTGCTGCGCCGCCCGCTGCTGCTGGTTTTGCCATAAAGTCAGTGTCCAGTGGTCAGTGGCCAGTGATCAGTGACTAGTCTGTGGTTTTACCGGCCACTGACCACCAGCCACTGACAACTACTTTTAAGTTTTTGCCGTCGCTTTCTTCTTCTGGGCGACCGTTCCTTTGCGCGGACCCTTACGGGTGCGGGCATTAGTATGCGTGCGCTGTCCGCGAACCGGCAGGTTGCGCCGATGACGGAATCCGCGATAGGAGCCGATTTCGATGAGGCGCTTGATGTTCATCGAAACTTCCTTGCGCAGATCGCCTTCCACCAGGCCCTCGGCCTCAATGACCGTACGGATCCGGTTCACCTCTTCTTCGCTGAGGTCCTGAACCTTCTTCATCGGATCAACTTTAGCCTCGTCGATAATGCGCGCGGCGCGAGGATGGCCGATCCCGTAGATGTAGGTCAATGCGATATTGATGTGTTTCTGGCGGGGAAGATCCACGCCTGCAATACGTGCCATGTTTCTGAACCTCTCAGCTTTTGGCTCTTAGCTTTTGGCTCTCAGCTAAAAAGCCAAGAGCTAAAGGCCAAGGGCGAATTTCTAGCCCTGGCGTTGTTTGTGTTTCGAATTGACGCAGATCACCCGCACCACTCCTTTGCGGTGGATGATCTTGCACTTGTCACAGATTTTCTTTACCGATGCTCGTACCTTCATAACCCAGCCTTCAGCTTTCGGCCATCAGCCTTCAGCAAAAATCTATTTGTAGCGATACACAATTCTTCCGCGATTCAAATCGTAGGGCGAAAGTTCCACGGCTACTTTGTCTCCCGGGAGGATGCGAATGAAATTCTTTCGCATCTTGCCGGAAACATGAGCCAGCACCTGGTGCTTGTTCTCCAGTTCGACCCGGAACATCGCATTGGGCAGCGGTTCCAGAACCACCGCCATCACTTCAATCGCGTCTTCTTTGCTCATCGACCCCTTAAGCTATCAGCTTTCAGCTATCAGCCTTTTTCTGAAAGCTGATAGCTGACGGCTGAAAGCTTTATTGCGTCAATATCACTGGCCCGTCCTTGGTCACAGCCACACAGTGTTCGAAGTGAGCGCTGAAACTGCCGTCGGCGGTCACTGCTGTCCACTTGTCGCCGAGCACCCGCGTCTCAGGCTTACCGGAATTCACCATGGGTTCGATCGCCAAGACCATGCCTTCCCGCAACTTCGCCCCATGACCACGAGCGCCGAAATTGGGCACTTGCGGTTCTTCATGCAATCGTGTGCCAATGCCGTGCCCTACGAATTCGCGCACGACGCTGAATCCTGCGGCCTCCACATGCTCCTGAACTGCCGCGCCTACATCGCCGATCGAGTTCCCTATGCGGGCCTGCTCAATTCCGCGGTACAGAGAAGCCTCGGTAACCTCAAGCAACTTCTTCAACTCCGGCTTCAGGCCGTTGCCAACGGGAACCGTAATGGCCGCGTCGCCATAATAACCGTCGAGCACCGCACCGCAGTCAATCGAAACGATGTCGCCTTCTTTCAGCGCCCGCTTCTCCGACGGAATGCCGTGGACAATCTCTTCATTCACCGAGGTGCATAGCACGCAGGGATAATCGTAGTACCCTTTGAACGCGGGCTTCGCCCCGAGTTCCCTGATCTTTTTCTCCGCTGCGCGCTCCAGGTCCATGGTCGTAGCACCGGGCACAGCCAGCGTTTTCACATGATCGAGAACCTGACGAACGATGTGGCCGCTCCGCCGCATCTTTTCAATTTCGCTCGCCGACTTGCAAACAATCGCCATTCTTCTCTCTACGCGTGATGATCTTCCAGAATGCGGAAAATCTGTCCCGTGACATCGTCCACGGGCAGGTCACCGTTTACTGAAATCAGCCTGCCGGTGCGCTGATAGTAATCCGCCACAGGCCGAGTCTGCTCCTGAAACGCCGAAAGTCGCGGCTGAATCACTTCCAAACGATCGTCATTGCGGGCCACTAGCTTGGTCCCGTGAGTCTCGTCGCAGACTTCGTTGAAACGGGCCGGCTGGAAGTGGACGTTATAGATCCGCCCACAGGTGGGACAAGAACGGCGCCCAGTGATCCGGAGCAATAGTTGATTATAGTCGACGTCAAGCCGGATCACAATTGGCCACGCCCTCGTCGGAATCGAGTTGTCAAAGAGCTCGTGCTCGAGTAAGGCATCGAGCCACCCGGCTTGAGCCGCAGTCCGCGGAAAGCCGTCCAAAATGTACCCACGCTTCGAGTCCGGCTGCTTCAGCCGTTCCCGCACCATGTTGCAGACCAGGTCGTCGGAAACCAGCTCTCCGCGCGCCATTACTGCTTTAGCAGCGAGCCCGAGTTCCGAGCCACGAACCACATTCTCCCGCAGCAGATCCCCCGTCGAAATCTGGGGAATTCCGTAACGCTCCATGATGCGCTTAGCCTGGGTGCCTTTGCCGGCACCGGGTGGCCCGAGCAGCACCACGGGACCTACTGCACGCGAGGTTTCCTGCGCCATCGGCCTGGCCAAAGCCTCCCGATCTCGAACTCCCCGGCGCCCCAAGTAAAATCAGCCGAGGTGCAGCAACCCCCACAAATTACCAGCGGCGGCCGCGAATGCGCCCGCTGCGCGGCGTAAATCCGTCATAGTGGCGCATGATCAACTGCGCCTCGATCTGGGTCACCGTGTCCATGGCAACACCGACGACGATCAGCAATGAAGTTCCGCCGAAGTAAAAGTTCACGCCCAAACCGTTGGTGACCCAGGTCGGCATGTTCTCGAAAAACCTTCCGATCGGGCCGTAGAGGTGATTGAGGTGAATACCGGCGATCATCCACTCCGGAATAAACGAAATGACAATCAGGTAAAGCGCGCCGACCAGCGTGATGCGCGTCAGAACTTCATTAATGAAATCCGCAGTGCGCTTTCCCGGACGAATGCCGGGGATAAACCCGCCGTACTTGCGCATATTGTCGGCGACTTCGTTCGGGTTGAACACGATTGAAACATAGAAATACGCGAAGAAAATAATGCCGACCGCGTATAACAAGGTGTAAAGCGGTTCACCCCATCCCAGCCAACGAATCAGGTCGCCGAAGTAGCGGCTGTTGCGCAGGCCGTATCCGATGGTCTGCGGCATGGTCAAAATCGACGAGGCGAAAATGACCGGCATGACACCGCCCGCATTCACGCGCAAGGGCAGGTGAGTGGATTGTCCGCCCATGACCTTGCGTCCCACCACGCGCTTCGCATACTGCACCGGGATACGCCGTTCGCTGCGCTCCACGAACACGATGAACGCAACGACCGCAATCATGAAGATGAGCAGGCCGACCATCAAGGGGAAGGTCATCGCTCCCCAAGCCGCGTTCTTCGCTTTTTCGACGAGGTCCACGACGCCGCGCGGCAGGCCGACCACAATGCCGGCAAAAATCAGCAGCGACATGCCATTGCCCACGCCGCGATCGGTAATCTGTTCACCGAGCCACATGATGAAGGCGCTACCGGTAGTGAGCGTCAGCATCGTCATCATGCGGAAGCCCCAGCCTGGGGTCAGCGCGAAACCGCCTTTTTCCAATCCGATGGCGATGCCGAACGACTGAACGGTGCTGAGAATCACCGTGATGTATCGGGTCCACTGTGTAATCTTTTTGCGGCCCAGTTCGCCTTCTTTCTGCAGTTTTGCGAGCGGCTCATAGACCACCGTCAGCAACTGCAGAATGATGGACGCCGTGATGTACGGCATGATGCCAAGGGCAAAAATCGTCATGCGGCGCAACTGGCCGCCCGAGAACAGATCGACAAAACCAAGCAGCGAACCGCTGGTGCTGCCCTGGGCAAAAAACTGTTCCAACTTGCTGGTGTCTATTCCGGGTGTCGGTAAGTGCCCGCCCAGCCGGTAGACAAACAGCATCGCCAGGGTAAAGAGGATTCGCTTGCGCAGATCCGGAATGCGAAAGATATTGGCAAACTTCTCAACCATTACTGCAAGACCTCGACCTTGCCGCCTGCCTTGGTGATCTTCTCCTGCGCCGATTTGGAAAACCTGTGGGCGCTCACGTTAATTGCGATGTTGAGCTCGCCATCACCCAGAATCTTGACGGGATGCTTGGTCTTAATGACCCCCGCCTTGCGCAGCACATCGGGATTGATCGTAGTCTCGCCCAACTCCGCCAAGCGCTCCAGGCTCACAATGCTGTATTCCTTGCGGAAGATATTGGTAAAGCCGCGCTTCGGCATTCGGCGGTGTAGGGGCATCTGGCCGCCTTCAAATCCGCGAATCATGCGCGAGCCGCTGCGCGAGCGCTGGCCTTTGTGCCCGCGGGTAGAAGTTTTGCCCATGCCGGAGCCCATGCCACGGCCCACCCGCTTGCGCTTTGTGGTCGCCTTTTTTGGTGCGTGAATATTGGATAAATTCATAAGTAATCTCTCAGTTGTGAGCTATGAGTTCTGAGCCGCGAGTCAAGTCAAAACACTCGAAATTCGAGGCTCGTGGCTCAAAGCTTTCAGTCCACAAACTCCACCAGATGTGGAACCTTGGCTACCATTCCGCGGATAGCCTGCGTATCTGGACGCTCAATCACCTGGTTCAGCCGGGTGAATCCCAGGCCTTTAATCACCAACTTGTGTTTTTCCGGGGCACAAATCGCGGAGCGCACCCATTTCAGCTGAATCTTTCCGCCGCCCGAATTCGTCTTCTTCGCCGTCATTTCAAACCTCAGGGGCCAGTGATCAGTGGCCAGTTTCAATATTCTCGGCACGCTACAACTCTTGTGCGACCTTGCCGCGAAGAGTCGCGACGCTTTCTCTGTTCTTTAGCTGCTTCAACGCATCGAAAGTGGCTTTGATCACGTTGTGGGGATTGGTCGTGCCGATCGACTTCGTAAGCACGTTCTGCACCCCGACGGAGGTCATCACCGCACGTACTGCGCCACCCGCGATGACGCCGGTGCCCTCGGGAGCCGGCTTGAGCAGCACCTTGCCCGATCCGTAACGCCCGAGAACGAGGTGAGCAATGCTGGTCTGAGTCAGATTGACCTTGACCAGATTCTTCTTGGCCGATTCAATCCCCTTGCGGATCGCCTGCGGCACTTCCTTGGCCTTGCCGGACCCGTAGCCGACCACTCCCGCCGACGGATCGCCCACGACGACTAACGCCGCGAACGAAAGATTCTTGCCGCCCTTGACCACCTTGGTCACACGGTTGATGGCCACTACCTGGTCCTTCAACTGGTACGCACCTGCGTCGAGTTTCTTGATGACTGTTGGCATAATCACTCAGATTCTAGCGATGAGCGGTGAGCCATGAGCGATGAGCAAAGCATGCCTGCTCATTACCCACTGCTCATTGCTCACAGCTCTTCAAAACTGCAATCCCGCTTCTCGAGCCGCGTCGGCCAGGGCCTTCACGCGCCCGTGATAGATGTAGCCGCCCCGATCGAATACGACTTTGGTCACGCCTTTGGCCTTAGCGCGCTCGGCGATCATTTTGCCGACGGTTTTCGCAGACGCCACATTACCGCCAGTTCGCCGGTCTTCCTTCTTGCCTTCGGCCGTGCTGGCGGAAACCAGCGTCTTGCCGTGAAGGTCGTCAATGACCTGCACGTAAATGTGATTAAGCGAGCGGTACACGTTAAGCCGCGGGCGCTCCGCCGTTCCCTGCATCTTCTTGCGGATGCGATCGTGCACGTGGCCGCGCTTCTGGTTCTTTGAAATCTTCGTAAGCATGATGTGCGCTCTCAGCGATCGGCCGTCAGCAGAACTCTCGGTTCCGAGAGCTGAACGCTGACAGCTGAAACTTATTTCGCTCCCGTCTTTCCAACTTTCTTCTTCAGGCGCTCGCCAACGTAGCGCACGCCCTTGTTCTTGTACGGATCCGGCGGGCGCAGGGCACGCATTTCCGCGGCGACCTGCCCGACCTTTTGCCGGTCGATTCCAGTCAGCGTAATACGAGTCTGCTTGGGATCAACCGCGGCGTCAACGCCTGTGGGCAACGGATACTCGATGGGATGCGAGTAGCCGAGGTTGAACACCACCGTCAGCTTGCCCTTCATTTCGGCGCGATAGCCAATGCCGACGATTTCCAGTTCCCGCGTCCAGCCTTTGGTTACGCCCTCGACCGCGTTGTTAACCAGAGCGCGCGCCAGACCGTGCACCGCGCTTTGCGAATCGTTCTCGCGGATGGCGACGATGTGCCCGTCTCTCTGTTCGACTTTGATTCCGATCGGCAGAGGCGTGTCCAACTTGCCTTTTGGCCCCTGTACCAAGACCGTATTACCTTCCACTTTGACCGTGACGCCCTTGGGAATCGCGATCGGCTTTTTTCCAATTCGTGACATAAGTTCCTAGCTTTGAGCTGTGAGCGATGAGCTGTGAGCAAAATCAGTTCTGTTTTTGCTCACCACTCATTGCTCATGGCTCGCTGCTCCTCTAGTAAATCTCACACAACAACTCGCCCCCGACGCCTTCCTTGCGCGCCTGCCGGCCGGTCATCACGCCGCGCGGGGTTGTAAGGATGTTGATGCCCATGCCGCCCAGCACACGCGGAATCTCAGCGCGCCGCACGTAAACGCGGCATCCCGGGCGCGACACGCGCTCCACCTTTGAGATGGCAGCCTCGTTGTTGGCACCATACTTCAGGTAAATCCGGATAATCTTGTGGCCCTCTTCTTCGGTCGCCTTAAAATTGGAGATGTAGCCTTCCTCTTTCAGGATGCGGGCGATCTCCACCTTCAGGCGCGAAGCCGGAACGTCCACCTTCTGGTGCCGGGCCTGGAGTGCGTTACGCACTCGCGTCAGCATGTCTGCGACCGGATCGGTCAACCTCATCGTTTGCTTCTCCTCCAGCCACCCGTTCGCTCCGTCCAGCGGAGAACCTGCAGCGGCTTGTTTTTCGGTTGCTGGCTTTATCGATGACCTTGGCCAACGACTAACGTCCAGCGACCGACGACTTACTTACCACGACGACTTCGAAACCCCAGGAATTTCCCCGCGCAGCGCCAGTTGCCGGAAACACAGCCGGCAAATCCCGAACTTCCGCAGGAATCCCCGCGGCCGACCGCAGAACTTGCAGCGGTTATGCTTGCGCGTGGAAAACTTGGGCTTTCTCGCCTTGTCCTGGTGCAGCCCAACTCCGTCTTTAACTCGTTTTGCTGTAGTTGCCACTTAGCTTTTAGCTCCTAGCCACCAGCTACTAGCTGTCAGCTCTCAGCTGCCAGCTCTCAGCCAATCTCTTTTACCGGTCGAACTTAAAACTTATGCCCGAAACGGCATTCCCATGTGCTTGAGCAACGAACGCGCCTGATTATCGTTGGCCGCGGTGGTCACGATGGTGACGTTCATGCCCTTCAGTTTGTCCACCTTCTCGTACGAAATCTCTGGAAAGATCAACTGGTCATGCAGGCCGATGGTGTAATTCCCGCGGCCATCGAACGATTTCGTTGACACGCCTCGGAAGTCGCGAACGCGCGGCAGAACAATATTCACCAGCCGGTCGAAGAACTCGTACATGCGATCGCCGCGCAGCGTCACCATCGCGCCGATCGACTGCCCCTGGCGCACTTTGAAAGCCGCAATCGACTTCTTCGCACGCGTGACCACCGGTTTCTGCCCCGTAATCTGGCCAAGTTCGTTCACCGCCGGATCGAGCACTTTCGCATTCTGCGTTGCCTCGCCCACACCCATGTTGACAACGATCTTGTGCAAGCGTGGAACCGCCATGACGTTCTTCAGTTCCAGCTCTTTCAGCAGGGCGGGAGCTACCTCTTTTTCAAATTTGGAGCGCAGCCGCGGACGCTCTTTGGCGCTATGACGCTGCTGGTCCGGACCCTTCTGCTCCTGCGCCGGTGCTTCTTTTTGTCCCTTTTTGTCTTTTGCCATTGCCTTATCAACTTCCTCTCAGTTTCGGAGTGGTTACCGGTTCGTGAGAATTGAGTAATTGTGAAATTCAGTAATTGGGCAATTGAAAACTGCTTTCGATTTTCAATTACCAAATTACCCAATTACCAAATCTACTTGTCCAGCGTCGTTCCGCACTTCTTGCACGTCCGCACCTTGCGATCGCCGCGAACTTCATGTCCGATGCGCACCGGCCCGCAGGTTGGGCAGAGCAGTTGCACGTTGGAGATCGCAATACGACTCTCCTGCTCGGCGATGCCGCCCTTAATATTGCGTTGCGGATTCGGCCGCACATGCTTTTTCACCATCATCACGTGCTCGACCAGAATCTTGGCATCGTTGGGAAACACGCGCAGCACGCGTCCTTCCTTGCCCTTGTCGCGCCCCGTGATCACCTTCACGGTGTCGTTGCGCCGGATGTCCACTCGCTTATGTTCAGTGCTTACAGTTCTCATAATCGAAACCTAATTTGGTAATTGAGAAATTTGGGAATTGGGAAATTTAAAATCAACTCTCCACGATCTTTTCAATTACTCAATTACTAAATTTCCCGATTACTCAATTCCCACTCGCTTAAATCACTTCCGGCGCCAGCGACACGATCTTCAAAAACTTCTTCTCGCGCAGTTCACGCGCCACCGGGCCAAATACGCGCGTTCCCACGGGTTCGCCCGCGTCATTAATCAGCACCGCCGCATTCTGATCGAAGCGGATATAAGTCCCATCGCGCCGGCGATGCTCCTTGCGGGTGCGCACGATGACCGCCTTCACCACTTTGCCCTTCTGCACCTGGCCTTCGGGAGCGGATTCCTTCACAGCCGCGGTGATCACGTCGCCCAGCCCGGCATTCAGGCCGGTCGAGCCGCCGAGAGGCAGAATCATCTGCAGCTTGCGCGCGCCGGAATTGTCGGCGACCTCCAGCATCGATCTCATCATCACAGCCATGGCTTCAATCTCCCTCTCGCATCGTCTCGCGCGTTACGTGCCCGGAACTTCAATGGCGGCTTCCGGCACCAGCGCCGCTTTGCGGATAATGTCTTTGAGCTTCCAGCGCTTCAGCTTCGATAAGGGGCGGGTTTCTTCAAGCCGCACCACGTCACCCACATGCGCTTCGTTTTTCTCGTCGTGCGCGTAGAATTTCTTGTTACGCGCGACCACACGCCCGTAAAATGGATGCGCTTTCTTGCGCGTCACCTGCACCACAATCGTCTTCTGCATGCGGTTCGCGAGCACTTCGCCCACCACTTCCTTGCGCCGGCCTTGCGGCTTTTGTGTTGTTTCCGCCATTATCGTTTCTCCGTTGCAGCCGAGCGCTTGCGCTCTCCGAGGACCGTCTTCACCCGCGCGATGTCTTTGCGCAGGCCGCGCATCTTCTTCAGGCTCTCGGTTTGTCCCATGTTCAGCTGAAATTTCAGTTTAAACAACTGATCGGCGAGCTCGCGCTCCTGCTGGCTCAGCTCAGTGTCGGTCAAATTTCTGATTTTTTCTGCTTCCATAATTCGCTCTCAATTAGTGTGCGGCTTCGCGCTTCACCAGAGTGGTGCGCAACGCCAGTTTATGGGACGCCAGCCGCATCGCCTCGCTCGCATCCTGAAGGCTTACGCCTTCCATCTCAAACAAAATCTTCCCGGGATGCACGACTGCCACCCAATGATCGGGCGCGCCTTTGCCTTTGCCCATACGCGTTTCGGCCGGCTTTTTGGTAACGGGCTTGTCGGGAAACACGCGAATCCAGATCTTGCCGCCGCGCTTGACGAAACGCGTCATGGCCACGCGGCTGGCTTCAATCTGGCGGTCGGTGATCCAGCCAGGCTCCAGCACTTTCAGGCCGTAGTCGCCGAACGCCAGCGTCGATCCGCGCCATGCCTTGCCGGTCATGCGGCCGCGCTGTTGCTTGCGATACTTCACTTTCTTTGGCATCAACATAAAATCAGCTCTTAACCTTTAGCTCGTCGCCAAACTTTTAGAATCCACCCGCCGCCACGGGCTGTTGCCCCTCGCGCTTTTTCTGCGGCAGGATCTCGCCTTTGTAAACCCAGCACTTCACGCCGATGACGCCGTAGGTCGTGCGCGCCTCGGTAAAGCCGAAGTCGATGTCGGCACGCAACGTGTGCAGCGGCAGACGACCCTGCAGATACCACTCCGAGCGCGCGATTTCATTGCCGTTCAAACGGCCGCTCACCCGCACCTTGATTCCCTTGCATCCGAAACGCAACGCCGAATCGACGGCCTTGCGCATGGCGCGACGGAAGCCCACGCGTTTTTCCAGTTGCAGCGCGATCGACTCCGACACCAGTTGGGCGTCGAGTTCCGGCTTGTGCACTTCCTGGATGTCGACAAAAATATCTTTTCCGGCCGTGCGCTTCTGCAGTTCGGCTTTGAGCTTGTCGATCTCCGCGCCCTTGCGCCCGATGATGATCCCCGGTCGCGCCGTCTTGATAATGATGCGCAGCTTGTTGCCGGGACGCTCGATCTCAATCGCACTGACCCCCGCCGACTTGAGCTTTTCCTTCAGCTCATTCTTCAGCTTCACGTCTTCATGCAACTGTTTGTCGTAGTCGCGCTCAGCAAACCAGCGCGACTTCCAGGGCTTCGTGAAACCGAGCCGAAAACCATAAGGATGGACTTTTTGTCCCATTGCTTCTCCTAAACCACTTCAGTTTCTAGTTTCGAGTGTCAGGTTTCGAGTATTTCCTGCTGCGGACCGCCTTTGCATCCACACGAAACTAGAACTCGAAACTTGAAACTACTTCGTTACTGCCTTCTTCTTTTTCCCAGCAGCTTTCGCCACTGGCGCCCGACGTCGAGTCTTCACCGGAGCCGCCGCTGTCTCGCTGCCGACCACAGTCGCTACTTCGCCATTTTTCCCACGCTCTGCCAGCACTAACTCAATATGCGAAATGCGCCGCTGATAGCGGTACGCGCGTCCCTGCGGCGCGGGACGAATCCGCTTCATGCGCGGGCCGTCATTCGCAACGGCTCGCTTCACGTAAAGGTTGTCGATCTCGACATCCAGCCCCTTCTCAGTCGCGAGAAAGTTGGCGTTGTCGAGCGCCGACTGCAGCAACTTGCCCACGTGCGACGCCACGCGCTTCTTGGTGAACAGCAAGGTATTGCGCGCTTCGTCCACGCGCCGTCCCTTGATGAGATCCAGCACGAGCCGCGCCTTCTGTGGCGAGACTCGCAGGTAACGCATTTCCGCTCGAAATTCCATAGTCGTTATCTCAGTTACTGGCGGTTAGCTAAAAGCCGCTTTTATGCCTTTGGTGCTGGCGGCGTCGCTCCACCTGCCGGTGCCGAAGGCGTGATCGCTCCCGGGCCGCCTGGAATACCGGCCGGTTTCGCTGCCACTTCTGTCGCGGCCCTCATGGAGTGGCCCTTGAACTGGCGCGTGAAGCTGAATTCGCCCAGTTTGTGGCCCACCATGTTTTCAGTAACGTACACCGGAATAAATTTTTTGCCGTTGTGCACCGCGATCGTGTGTCCCACCATTTCCGGGACAACGGTCGAACGTCGCGACCAGGTGCGCAGCACTTTCTTCTCGTTGCGCGAATTCATGCCCTCTACCCTCGCCAGAAGGTAGCCATCGACGAACGCGCCTTTTTTAGTTGAACGTGCCATAAATTCAGCTCTCAGCTTTCAGCCGTCAGCTTTCAGCTAACAGCTTCTCAAAAATACCGTTCCGAACTTACTTACTGCGCCGGCTCACGATGAACTTGTCCGTGCGCTTGTTGTTCCGCGTCTTGTATCCGCGCGTCGGCTGGCCCCACGGCGTCACCGGATGCCGTCCGCCAGACGTCTTGCCTTCACCGCCGCCGTGCGGATGATCTACGGGGTTCATCGACACGCCGCGATTGTGCGGACGCTTGCCCAGCCAACGAGAGCGTCCCGCCTTGCCGATGGTGACGTTCTCGTGATCGATGTTGCCGACCTGCCCGATCGTCGCCATACAATCCTGCGAAATTTTGCGCGTCTCGCCGGAGGGCAACTTCACGAGCGCGTACTCTGCTTCCTTTGCGACCAACTGGGCCGAACCGCCGGCCGAACGAACCATCTGCCCGCCCTTGCCCGGCTTGAGTTCGAGATTATGAATCTGCGTGCCAGGCGGAATATTGCGCAGCGGCAGCGCATTGCCCACGAGAATGTCGGCCTCGGGCCCACTTACAACTTTCTGGCCAACTTTCAATCCTTCGGGCTGAAGGATGTAGCGCTTCTCGCCATCGGCATAGGCCAGCAGCGCGATGCGCGACGAGCGATTGGGATCGTATTCGATGGTGGCCACGGTCGCAGGAATGCCGGTCTTATCGCGCTTAAAATCAATGATGCGCAGCTTGCGCTTGTGGCCGCCGCCGATAAATCGCATGGTGGTATCGCCCGAGTTGCGGCGTCCGCCGGTGCGCGGTTTAGGCTCGACGAGCGGCTTGTGCGGCTTCTTGCTGGTGATGTCGTCGTTGACCAGCGTCGTGCGATAGCGCAACGTCTGCGTCGTCGGTCTGTAAGTTTTAATCGGCATATGAAGCTCTCAGCTGTTCCTACAAATTCTGCGCGTATTCCGGCATCTTCTCGCCGGAGCGCAACCGCACGTAAGCTTTCTTCCAATCCGGACGGTAGCCAGCAAACTTTCCACGTCGACGCTCTTTTCCCGGATAGGTGGCCGTGCGCACCGAATGCACTTTCACCTTGAAAATCGACTGGACCGCTTCCTTGATTTCCGTCTTGGTCGCCTTGGGCGCCACCTGGAATACCAGCGTGTTCTGGTTTTCCTTGATAGCCAGGCCCTTTTCGGTAATCACCGGACGGCGAATGATCTGGTATGCGCTTTTCATGTCTTACGCCACCTCCGCCGCTTTTTCAGTTCGTGCGCGCCGGCGGCGCTCGTGAGTGGGCTTCTTCGCGCCTTCGTCTTCCCCCGCACCCGACTTGCGCTGCTTCTTCGAAATCGAGCTCTTCAGCGATACCTGCAGCTTTTCAATCGCCGGCTTCGAGAAGATCACATGATCGTGCCGCAGAAGGTGATAGGGATGGACTTCGTTCCCCCTGATCAACTCGAGCCCGTCAATATTGCGCGCGCTTAATTCCAGATTCCGGTTCTCGTGCTTCGGTTCCTCGACCACTAAGACCGTCGAGTTCACCTTCAAGGAATCCAGCGCCTTGCGGAATTCCTTGGTCTTCGCTTCCTTCATATCGAACGCATTCACGATGATCAGTTTCCCGTCGGCAAATTTGGCCGCCAGCGCCGAACGCAGCGCGCCCAGCAGCTTCTTGCGCGGGAAGGTGTAATCGTAGGAGCGCGGCACCGGTCCATGTACGGTTGCGCCATGGCGCCATAGTGGTGAACGGATCGATCCTATGCGGGCCCGGCCTGTACCCTTCTGCTTCCAGAGTTTCTTGCCGGAGCCGGACACCTGCCAGCGCGCCTTGGTGGCGTGCGTTCCGGCGCGCTGCCCGGCGCGGTAATGCTTCACCGCTTCCCAGAGCAGATCTTCATTGACCGCGCCGAAGATCTCATCGGCGAGATCGTATGTTCCAACCTTCTCGCCACTCAAATTGTGTATGTCAATCGTCGCCATCGCCTTTGCATTTCCGACCACTGGCCACTTGCCACTGATCACTGAATTACGCTTTCTTCGCCGCTCTCTTTGCCGCCTTCAACGGATCAACAGTCGCAGCGCCGGCGAATCCACGACGCTCTCTGGGTGGCTTCTTCGCCTTGACGATGACGACGTATCCACCCTGCGGGCCGGGCACGCTGCCTTCAACCACCAACAGATTCTCGTCCTTGTCGACGCCGAGCACGCGCAAGTTGCGCGTCGTTACCTGCTGATTTCCCATGTGTCCCGACATGCGCATGCCTTTAAATACGCGCGAGGGGAATGCCGACGATCCGATCGAACCGGTGATCTGGAACATGGAGCCGTGCGACTTGGGGCCACCGCCGAAATGATGGCGCTTCACCACACCCTGGAAACCTTTGCCCTTGCTCACTCCGACGATGTCGACGAACTTCTCGCCATCGAAAATTTCCACAAGCACCCGGTCGCCAACCTTCACCGCGCCATTGCCATCGGCCGATGGTTCAATTTCTAGGGGCACTTCGCGCATGAACTTCACCGGCGGCAGATTGTTCTTCGCCAGATGTCCTTTCGCGGGCTTGGTCAGCCGCGACTCTTTCACAAATTCGACCAGGCCAATCTGGGCTGCCTCATAACCATCTTTCGCAGCCGTCTTGTGCTGCGTCACCACGCATGGGCCAGCCTGGAGCACCGTGACGGGGCGAACGTCGCCCTTCGAGTCAAACAGTTGCGTCATGCCGACCTTCTTGCCCAGAATTCCTGCTACCTTCGTTGCCATTTCCTTCTCTCCGCCCAGCTTGGCTTTTCGCTATTGGCTGGGAAGCTCGTCGTGCTGAAAACTGATAATTGCCTGCCGAGAGCTTATTTGTGTTCCTTGCCGAACGCCTTGATCTCCACATCCACGCCCGCGGGCAGATCGAGCTTCATCAGCGCGTCCACTGTCTGCTGCGTCGGCTCGAGAATGTCGAGGAGGCGCTTGTGGGTGCGGATTTCGAACTGCTCCCGAGACTTCTTGTCTACGTGGGGCGAACGCAGCACGCAGTACTTGTTCTTCATCGTGGGCAGGGGAATCGGTCCCGCAATCTGAGCGCCGGTGCGCCGTGCTGTCTCCACGATCTCGCCTGTCGACTGATCCAGAATGCGATAGTCGTAAGCTTTCAACCGGATGCGAATTCTCTCTTTTCCAATCACTGTTTCATCTCACTAACCCCTCCCGGCGTCTCCGGGAGGAAAGAACTGGCGGCAGGATGCAAGCCGCGTTGTGCAATTTCAGAAGTAAGAATTCAGAATGCAGAATGACTTCGGTTTTACTTCTGCAGTCTTACTTCTCACTTCTGCCTTCTTGCTTCTAACTTCTGCACTACAACTGGCCTCACTAAAGGCTGATAGCTGACAGCCTTTTTACTTCACAATCTCCGCGATCGTGCCGGCTCCGACGGTGTGGCCGCCTTCGCGAATGGCGAAGCGCAGCCCTTTCTCCATCGCCACCGGCGTGATC
>Ga0070730_10001073_pt1 | contig 27291 bp, 17 predicted proteins | sample Coa_R1_3_FD_66447 | JGI IMG/M metagenome (GOLD analysis project Ga0070730, IMG submission 66447) | Surface soil microbial communities from Centralia Pennsylvania, which are recovering from an underground coalmine fire - Coalmine... | ecosystem: Environmental > Terrestrial > Soil > Unclassified ... | reverse complement strand
ACATGTGCGACCCAACTGGCTGGGATGCTGCGGTTGGATGCTCTTCCACCTCTGATGTTCCCTGCTCGGATGAGAGATGGCTGCAAGCGATTGTGAGCATTCCTCCATCGGGCATGGCCTGAATAGCGTTCATATACAAATTGAGCATGATCTGCTCCATTTGCGCCATATCGATCCAGAGCGCGGGAATGCTACCATAGACGCGATGGATAGCGACATTGGCTTCACTACATTGTGCCTGAATCAAGCTCAGAATACGCTCGTTGAGCGCTATCAGGTCGCACTTCACACGGTGCAATTGGCGCGGTTTGGCAAAGAGCAGCAGATCACGTACAATGGAGTCTAATCGCTCGACCTCTTTGAGCACTACCGATACCGACTCCAGCGCCCAATCAGTTTGCGTTTTCCCCTCCCCTTTGCTAGCTGGCGTCACTTCCTCGGCCAAATCATCCATGAGCATCTGAATAGATGTTTTGATGGAGGCCAGGGGATTGCGTACTTCGTGAGCTACATTGGCCGCCATTTCACCTAAGGAGGCCAGGCGATCTAGTCTGCGCTTCTCTTCTTCCAAATGATGTACTGAGGTGACATCGGTAAAGGTTGCCAGTGTCCCAATTTGCTTCCCCAGATCATCGTGTAGAGGCAATATATCTACATCCAGCACGAGTTCGTGCCCATGACGATCTTCGGTGAGGACGGTGCCGCTCTGAACTTCTCCCGTTTGCAGAACGTTGTATACGGCGTCAGAGGGCGCTACCAGGTCAGTGCTCGACAATCCCACATACGCTATCTGGCTGGCCCCCAGGGACGGCTGGAGATTGAGAAATCGGTGGAGTGGCTGACCCTGCACCTCATAAGGATGATACCCTAGTATGGCCTCTGCAGCCCGATTAAAGGTGGTCACACAGCCCCTGCTATCCGTGGTGATCAGCCCGCTGGGAATGCTCTCCAGGATCAGTTCTTTCAATCGCTGATCATCCAATACCTGGCGCAGTAATTTGCGGGCCTCATTGCGCGCCTCAACAACCTGGGCCATCAGATGCATATTCTCTACGACTGCGCTGGCCTGACTGGAGAGTACTTGCAACAGGACAATCTCTTCTCGCCTTAGCTTCCAGGGGCGATAATAGGCGCCAACTACAACCCCCAGCACCTTTTGCTCATGGTCGTAGGTCATGGCGCCGCGCAATAAGGAGCCGCCCCGCCTTCCAGACGCCCGACCACTCAGAAGAGGAAAGGCGAAAAAGGTTTTTACATGCCCTGGCAACTGGTTGAGATAGTACTGGATCTCTGGGTTGGTCCCATCACCAGGCCGTTCGATCACTAGTGGCACGGGTGAACGCTGCTCGCGAAAGGACTGGACCAACAGGTCACGCAGCTCAGATGTAATCCAGGTGCTCCTCTCAGCTGGCATAGAGAGATCAAGGAGTTCACAGAGATCAGCTGCGGAAATTTCGCGGGCTCGTTGAATCACGACCGCGTGCATACGATCCAGCTCGTACATGGAACAATTCATTTGACTGCTAATACTATTGAGGAGCGATAGTTCGTGAATACGCTCTCGATCACGCTCCAGTAGTCGCGTATTTTCTAGCAAGAGCGCCACCACACCACCGATAGCCTCCAGGACGGGGAAGTCCTCGATCCGCCAGCAAGCCGGGTTGTGCTGTTTCCCCTCATCCTCGCCTCGCAATGCCACCAGCACGCCTATACCACGCTGACGATAGATGAGAGGTAGTGCCACCAGTGTTGGCCGTAGAGCAGGGGCGGCAATAGCGCGTCTCTCTCGCCATGCGCAGGCCTCTGGAAACTCGCTATTGAGGCTCAGCGGGTTGATATGGGCAACCGCCAGCAGCGCGCTGGACCACCCTGGCTTATCGTCAAAGGAGCCTGAGGCAAATTGGAGCGTCTCACCACTGCGCTGATACAGTAAGACGCAGCGGCATTTAAACAACATTGCCAGGCGCCTGGGCAAACTATCGCGCAGGGTACGATAATCGGTGACGGCGCTGAACTCGCCGAACAGGGCCGTCAATACCGCCGGCGCGCTGAGGGGCTCACTCTGGTGTTCTATTTCGATCATCCTACACCACCTGGGAACACGATTCGTCTTTCTACGTTATCTTCGCCCCTACTATAGCAGATGAACTCGTACTTTGCATCATCTTGCCCGCATTATGAAAATATTGTCATGAAGAAGGAAGAATATTGTGTAACATTTCCTGATCGTTTTGTGGCTGGAAGGGTCTGGTCATTTAGGTGGGAGAACTGCTTTCATTCAGGATATCTTGTACAATGAGAACAGACATCCAGATCAACGAGCAGGTCCTATCCGTTGAAGAGTTTTTTCTGAAAGAAGGTAGATATGAGCAGGACAACACTTCCACCCCTCAGCCAGGCCGAGCGCGAGCACCTCTGGCCCGCTTTGCCGCTCTCCGAGTGGCAGGAGACCTATCGCACGGTCCATATGTGGATGCAGATCGTCGGCAAGGTCAAACTCGAACTGCATCCCTACATCAATCATTGGTGGCACACAGCGTTCTACGTTACAGCGCGTGGCATGACCACCGGACCTATCCCCTTCGGGCATAATACCTTTGAGATCACGTTTGACTTTATCGACCACCAGCTCTTTCTTTACACCAGCGAGGGCATCATACGCGCCATGCCTCTCATTCCGCGCTCGGTGGCCGATTTCTACCACGAGTTGATGGCGCTCTTGCATTCACAGGGCATTGACGTGAAGATTAATACGCTCCCCAGCGAGGTTGTGGACCCCATTCCATGCGATATCAATCATCAAGACGCCTCCTATGACGCGGCGGCTGTCCATCGCTTCTGGCGCATTCTGGTCCAGGTCGATCAGGTCTTCAAAGCATTCCGCTCAGATTTTATCGGGAAGTGCAGCCCGGTCCATTTTTTCTGGGGGGCCTTTGATCTGGCGGTCACGCGTTTCTCAGGGCGGCGTGCCCCTGAGCGCAAGGGCGCGGACCTCATCACCCGCGAAGGCTATTCACACGAGGTGATCAGTTGTGGCTTCTGGCCTGGTGGCGGCCCGATCAACGGCCCTGCCTTTTATGCCTATGCCGCTCCCGAACCCGAGGGCTTCAAGACGGCAACTATCCGCCCACCCGAAGCCTTTTACGGTTCTGATATGTCCGAATACTTCCTGATGTATGAGGAGGTGCGCCATGCCCCTTCCCCCGATCAGATGATCCTGGACTTCTGTCAAAGCACCTATGAGGCGGGCGCCACCCTTGCACATTGGGATCGTCAGACATTGGAGCGAACAAACGTCGCCAGACGTTCTTTATAAACAAATCATCTTTCTCATACTCTGTGTGCAAAGGATCAGACAAAAGCAGTGTGCCGAGATGTTCAATATCTCGGCATTTTCGGCAAAAGTTTCAGTGTAATCGCGAAGAAAGTCCATCGTAGCAACAAAAATCTTTCAGTCTCCATAGCCATCCCTTCCTGTTGGAACTCCTCTCTCGCTTCACTCTCTCAAGTCTATTCCTCTGATGTCGATACTCAAAGTGTCTGGAAAACTACTCGCACAAACTGCGGCATTTTCTTCAGCCCGGTTCAAGATCTTTGCGAAGAGGAAAGGATCAATCTGTCTATGCAACGTAGGCAAGCTCTGCTCTCGCTCTCTGTAGCCGTATCACGATTGTTTGGAATACCCCAGTACCCTGGCGCTCTTTCCAATCGACCGGCAAATCCGCCGCCTAATGGGCTCATCGATGACAGTCAGATTAGCATTCATACAGCGCAAGATATCGAGAGCAAGCGCCAGGCATTGGGCCAATTTATTTGGGGAAGCTCGGGCTTCCCCCAGCCGACTCTGCTGCCTTCAAAAGTGCTTCAGGATATTTGTCATTCCTCGTCTGCTAATATCTTTCCCGCTAAAGATCCCTGTTCCTTCAGTGGCACTATGACGAATCTCGCCAGGGTTGATGAAATCCATGTCGTAACCCATCCTTTGCATCCCGGTCTGGCCTATCATTTTGTGCCAGCCCAGTCCAATAATCAGCTGGTCGTCGTCCATCAAGGGCACGTTCGTTTTCTCAGCGATACGCTTCATGGCTCCTATCCCGCTGGTGTCAGTGCGACCATTCGCGCCCTTGTTAAGGCTGGATATGGAGTGTTAGGGGTCTATATGCCCCATACCCATCCCGACGATCCCGCCACCGGATGCATCGGCACAGATGCCCATGATGCTATGTTCGGTGTTCACAATGCTTGCGCTCAACTTTATTCTGCTCAAACAGGCAGTCCGTTGCAATACTTCCTTGATCCGGTTGCTTTCAGTCTCAACTACCTCAAGACACACTCTGCGTCAGACAACTTCCCTGAGTACCGCATATTTCATATGATAGGTCTTTCTGGAGGCGGCTGGACCACAACCGTGTATTCTGCTATAGATCCTACTATCCAGGTTAGTATTCCTGTCGCAGGCTCTTTGCCGCTCTATCTGCGACCTTCACCTGACGATGGAGAGCAGGCGGTCGAGGGCTTTTACAAGATTGCTGGCTATCCTGATTTGTATGTTCTGGGGGCATATGGCGCCTCAAGAAAGCAGATCCAGGTGCTCAATCGCTATGATGCCTGCTGTTTTGGCGATACAGAATATCGCAGCGGATTCGGAACCTTTGACAGGGCCGTGCAAGAGTATGAAAAGAAGGTGCGTGAAACACTTACCCATCTCGGTCAAGGCTCGTTTACGCTGATTATTGATGAAAAGAAGCCTTCTTCCTATAAAATAACTCTAGATGAGGACCGTGCTCATTGGATTTCCCAATGGGCCATCGACAACGTCATTCTCCCACAACTTGCTACTGGATTTGTAGCCTCTACGGCAGCCAACATTTTACAATCCGCATTTGGATCTGATTAGACTGCTGAGTAAGCCGGGCAGACCCCGAAAAGGATCTCTTGACATTCTCCCTTCTCTGCCCTATACTTACGTTGTAAGCTTACAACGTAAGTATAGAAAGGCCGAAGATCATGGCGAAATCTGGTGAGCCACTCACACGGCAACGAGTATTGGAAGCAGCCCTGCACTTGATTGATCAAGAGGGCCTGGAAGGCTTTAGTATGCGCAAGCTCGGAGCGTCGCTCGGGGTTGAGGCGATGTCACTCTACAACCATGTTGAGAGTAAGCGAGCCGTCTTTGATGGAGTGATCGAACTGCTCATTGTTCAGACTCCATTACCTGTGCATCCCAATGCCACGCCACGTGAGGAATTATGGACAATTGCTCACGCCTTTCGGGACGTGCTTCGCGCTCATCCACGCGTGCTTCCGCTCGTCGCAACCAGTCCGCTGCGCACATCATCCTCTCTTGTGATGTTAGACCGTCTTCTTGAAACATTTCATCAGGCACAGATCACCGGCGTTCAGTCCATCTATGCGCTCCAGTGCCTGGTTGGTTTTATTGTTGGACACACATTGATCGGCACAGGAACGCAAGTGGTCGCAGGTCTGGAGCCAGGGCCAAATGGCCCTATGGTTTGGCAACACTTTCCGGCAGAACAATATCCCAGGCTCCACACGCTGTTGCCCGAGATTGTCCAGTGGAATGCTGATCAGGAGTTTGATTTTGGATTACAGGCGCTCTTGCAAGGTCTCTTTGGGTAAAAGAAAGGTCCACACGATATTATGAGTATAAAGGAAAAACACTACAGGATATCAAACGGAGAGGTCCAACTCGCGGTCAGCGAGACAGGACAGGGACAAACGCTTCTGTTCTTCAACGGAGGGGGAGCAACACAAGTGAGTTGGAAGCGACTTATCCACGAACTTCGTGAACCGTATCGGTTTGTCACCTTCGATTTTCGCAATCATGGCAAAGCAACGCGCTCGTCTGATGTCTCTTTCAAGGGCTTCTTGAGCGATGCCGAGGTCATCATGGACCAGGTTGCTGGTCCTCGACCGCTGGTGGTTGGCTGGTCCCTGGGGGCCGACCTGGCTGTCTGGTATGCAGCAGCTCATCCAGGAAGAGTGGCAGGGCTGTTTCTCATTGACGGCGCTGTCCCGGTCAATCTTGTGGCTGATCCTGAGGATGTCAAGCGCCGCCTCGATACGCCCGCCATGAAGTTTGGGCCGCTCCTGCTGTCTCTGGTTGGCATGGGGTATCGACTCACTCCTTCCGAGTATGCAGCCTTGACCATTGAGCTGAATACGCACCGCGAACAGCTCCTTTCGGCTTACGACCAGCTTGATTGTCCTGTCGAACTGGTCCTGGCAACGAAAACTGCTGGGGAAAAGGGAGCGCGTGCTGAGCGCAACAATGCGCTGTGGCGCGCTGGCAGTGAACAACTCGCGCGCCTGTACCCGGCATATTCTCTCCAGTGGGTGGACAACACCCACCTCCTTCCGTTCAAAGAACCGACAACGCTCGCACGATCTCTCGACTCGTTTGCCCAACGCATTCAGGCTGGCTCTCCCTCCCAACAGGAAACCAGCGACCATCACAGGCTGCCCCAGGTCTGAAAACACAGTAAATGGAGGAAAATATGTGCGACGACGTTTTGGGCACGACGAGGCCATTGACTTTCTCGCTGTGCCCAAACTGTGTTTAACTCTGCAACAGCCTCGTTGCGCAATCCGTGGGATTTACAACTCTATCTGACCTCAGCTTGCCACTGCCAACGCGAACAGGCGCGGAGCATCACCTTGCCCTCGCGCGTGATCTGCTGGAACCTGCGAAACTCCTGTCCTGGGCTCGGAAAAGCTTCAAACCACGTCTGTATTTCCAACTCTTCACCGAAGAGCGGACTATCGTTATATTCAATGTCGTAATCTACGACGCTGAACCGGGCCCCGACGGGAGTAATCTGCTTACTCGCTAACACTTCCCAGCCCGCATTGTCCAATATTTCTACGGCGGAAGCATTATTCAGGTGCCTCATCAGGTCGATCTCAGAGAAATGGACGACCGCTGCAGTGGTGACAGGGGGGTAATCAGGAAAGGCTGGCAAGGGTGGTTCTGGCTGCGGCGCTAACAGCCCATCGGGCAGCCAGATCTGCGCCGTTTCCGCCGGCAGACGCGTCGGGCGACCGTTGCGATCAACGTAGACCCACAGGGTGCGCGCGGAAACAAGTGCCTCATCTTGAGGCGCGCTGGCGAGATGTGCCTCATATCCTCGCTGTGCGGTGATACGTGAGAAGCCAAGGCCATATGTTTTTAATGTAAGTGCGCTGTGGATAGGAATGGGTCTGGCGAAGGAGATCACGGTCCTTTTGATGATCCAGTATCCATCCCCTTCCAGCCTGGCATCCTCCGCATCCTGTGCCGCGATATCTTGCATATAGCGTAGAAATGCCGTGGGAGTGAGAACCCCATCGCAGTTACATTCATCATAGCGAACCGTATGTCTCAGGCAAAACTGCCGTTTCATATAAACTCCTTACGAAAATCGGCTTGAGTGGCCAGATATATCCCTCTTAAGAGACAATTGTATCGTTCTCGTCGCATCTCAACAAGCGTCTAGTATAGCAGACCGTATCTTGTCTCCTATCTCGTCGCTTCATTGGTGTGGCTATCCCACGCTACAATCCCAGCAGTTCCCATATCTCCTTAACAGCGCGCTCCCAGGCCGCCGATGCCGCATCAATCAATACAAAATGATCGGCCCCATCTAGCACAACAAGCTTGACACTATCACCAGCCGCCGAGGCCTTCTCTCTATAGGCCTCGCTTACAATCAACGGCACACGATCATCCTCAGTTCCATGGATCAGCACCTGTGGCAGACCCAGCGGCAGATGTCTCGCAGGCGAGGCCGCCTCGTAGCGCTCCGGAACACTTTTGGGACTTCCCCCGAGCAACTCCGCCGCCGCCCCATTCCCCAACTTCAGGCTCCACACATGCTCCAGATCCATTGCCCCCGCCAGGCTAACAACTCCCACAAGCTTCAATGGCGTTGTATCCCTCGCCTCTAACTGTGCGCGAGCCGCCAACCAGAGCGCAAGATGTCCTCCCGCTGAGTGTCCAACACTCACCACCCGTTGCAGATCTAATGGATACATCTCGCCCAGCCTTCTCACATGATCAGCCGCCTGTGCCACATCCAACAGTGTGCCCGGCCATCCTCCACCAGCATCACCCACTCTCCGATACTCGATATTCCACACCGCCAATCCTCGCTTCACAAGATCCTCCGCCAGCCCGGTCATCAGTGCCAGCCCATAGGGTGCTCGCCAGAAGCCCCCATGGATTAATATCATTACCGCCCATGGTCCCGCACCTTCTGGCACATACAACTCACCAAACTGCAGCTCTTCCTCTCCATAGGCCAACCTTTTCATGCCTTCCCGCTCCATCTGTTCTGTACTCATCACCAGGCTCCCTTTTCAGTTCTTAATCGCAAACTTATAAGAATTATAACATCTCAACCAGCCTGGGTAGCACCTCTCCAGCTTTTTCGTGCAACACCACGTCAGCATAATCATCCAGCGGCGTGGGCTGCAAATTAATGATGATCAATGGCACATTTCGCGTCAAGGCAAGCCGTGGCAGATTCGCAGCTGGTACCACCTTTAGCGATGAGCCAATCACCAGAAAGAGATCACATGCCTCAGTTAATGATTTGGCTCGTGCCAGCTCCGTCTCTGGTACGCGCTGCCCGAACAGAATAGTAGCAGCCTTCAGGAAACCTCCACAGAGCTGGCAGAGCGGGTCAGCCTCGCCCGCGTCCACCCGCTGCTGCAGTTCGCTTATCGAGGAGCGCGTCCCACACAGAGTGCAGGCCGCTTTACGTGAGGTCCCGTGTAACTCAATAACTCGCTCCTCTCTCTGCCCCGCCTGCTGGTGTAAGCCATCGAAGTTCTGCGTAATCACTCCCAGCAAAATTTCCCTGCGTTCCATCTCTGCCAGAGCCTGATGTGCGGCGTTAGGTTGTGCCATCGCCACCTGTGCAGAAAGCTTGCGCCGTGTCTGCCAGTACTGAGCCCGTGCCTCCGCCCTTTGCAGAAATTCATGATAACTCACTGGAGGATTTTCTTGCCAGATAGAACCAGGGCTGCGGAAATCGGGGATCCCTGATTCGGTACTGATACCTGCGCCCGTCAGCGCGACCATTCGCCTGGCCTGCTGCATCAGCTCAGCCGCATCCTGTATTGCCTCTTCTCTCTCAAGCATGTCGTGAATGATATTTCCTTTGGGGCATAGTGTGATGGAGGTGCATATGAGTGCTCTATGGCCACTCACGGAATAGCGAGTTGTACCTGATTGACTGTGAAGCTCGTACCTGGCCCTTCGATCAGCAACCCTGGTTGGCCTGCCGTATACGTATCATCGCTAATAATCTTATCATTCCCCATCAGTGGTTGATCATTGACCTTGAATTGGTAGCTCTTTCCTCGTGCAATTACCTGGAGCGCATTTGGATGACCACGATCATTGATGTAAGCAGAGCGCCCCTGCCACAAAATACTGGGTGCTGCTTTCCCTGTATCGTAACGTAATATCGCAAATCTCCCATTTCCCATGATCACAAAAGCATAACATCCCTTTGCCTGATTCCCTTCATACGTGAGGCGCCACACCATACCATAAAAAATATCCTGGTTACCTGTCACCTGGGTGATCTGTGCCACCAGCGTAAATTGCGCGGGCAATACCCCTACCGCCGCTGGATATGGGAAGTGGGTTGTGCTGTTACTATCAGTTGTAAGGGTATATTTGCTGTCCTTCACACTGGCTGTGAGACCATTTAAATCTCCTTCGGCCCAGTGTAGATTATTATTCTGAAATGTTTCCGTAAATGGTACTGCCGGCCCATGATTTGTGACCGTTTGCCCTCCGCCAATAGGCAGCATCTTTACCGCGATCAGTCCTACAGTTGCTACCAGCAGGATCGCCGCTACAATTGGCAGAAGACGCACCATCCAACTGGCACGTGGACTGGCCTGTGCCTGTCTCATTTGCGGCTGACTGGCTGGATATGGTCCTGAGGTATTTCGCGACGCAATTCCCCCCGTTATTGGCTGTGCCGGATATTGTTGGTAGACTGGCGCACGCGTAGCTACCTGCTCATATGTCCCAGAAGGTGGCATGGCGTTCATCGGCTGCGAATAGTTTCCCGGTCCAGCAACTGGCATCCTACCCATGCTTTGGTCATAGCCAGTTGGTCCAGCGGCTGGCATCCTACCCATACTTTGGTCATATGCTGGCCCTGTTGTGGGCATTCTACCCAGGCTTTGCGATGGGAGTGCCTGGCTTTTAGCCGAAAACTGGCTCGTGGCTGGATAACTATCAAATGTGTTTGTGGGCAGAACGGTAGTCTTAGGTGCGAGTGCAGCCTCTAAAGCCTGGGCCATTTCCTGCGCGGATTGGAAGCGTTTCTCTGGCAACTTCTCTAATGCCTTTGCCGCAATCTGTGCGAGCACGTCCGGTACATTGGGGTTGATCTCGCGGGCGGGTCTGGGTGCGGTCGTGACATGGCGATAGAGCAATTCAATGACCGTGTTGGTTTTGAACAGGGTTTGCCCGGTCAGCATCTGGTACAGCACGACTCCTAGCGAATAGACGTCTGTGCGGGCATCGATATGCTTCTTTTGAATCTGTTCAGGGGCCATATATTCGGCAGTACCTACAATCTGATCTACAGCAGTAAGTGCTGGGTCCCGCGGCAAACTCTGGGAGGAGACGCTGCTGGACTTCCCTGTATCGTGGTCGGAACCAAAGAGTTTAGCGATGCCAAAGTCTGAGAGCAGCAAGTGTTCAGGGTCGTTACTGGAAACGAGCATGTTTTGTGGCTTCACGTCACGGTGCACGATGCCGTGCTGGTGCGCGTGGTGCAGCGCTCGTGCCATCTGCATAGCATAGCTGGCGGCCAGCCGTGGGTCCAGGGGAAGCCCAGTGCGTAATTGATCGCGCAGTGTGCCACCGCCGACATATTGCATGATCAGATACATATGTGTATCGATCTCACCGAAGTCGTAGACGGACACAATATTGGGGTGTTCCAGGCTAGCAATAAGTTGGGCCTCTCGTTCAAAGCGGGCCCGGAAATCTTCGTGATCTTCAGTATAGGATGAAAGGACGACTTTGATAGCCACATCACGACGTAAGCGGGCATGGTACCCTTTGTAGACGCGTGCCATACCTCCTTCGCCCACTTTGGATTGGATAAGATATGCTCCTAATTGTTTCCCAATCAACGGATCAATACCCATACTGCTCTCCTGATATTGCCTCTAACACTGAAAATATGATGGCAAATACTATCTCTGAACATAGAAACGAATAAGTTTAAAAATTTGCTTATTCAATAATAGGCTCCATCAAGCACTTTAAGGCAAAATAGAATACCATCTATAATAGAGCGGGAACCTTAAATGGGCCTGAATTTGCCACTAGTCTAACATAGTTGGCTGCCCTTTTCTAGTGAGAAGCTTCACATCAAAAATGTGAACTAACTCACATTCTGTCCTGCTCCTTCCTCTCTGAGGATGCTATACGCCTGACTTCCTACTGGGTACCCAGCGATGGTTTGCCAAAGTAGACCTTTGACTTGTTCTGACTGGCAATCTGAAGGAGAAGCCGGCCTCCTGGTCCAATATAGGCATTTGTCTGTTTGGTGGTAAAGCTATCCTGCTGAAACGTGATTGTATCCCAGGAACCACTCTGCCAGTTATACAACGTTGCTTGCAGAAAAGTCGTAGCTGTGTCGCCGGGTTTGGGGCCAGATGGGTGAGCAATCAGATCTGGCTCTATGATCGTGAGTCCGTTCCCCGCTTGCTGAACTGCCTCAGGAACAGAGATTTCAAAGGTAACACTCCCATTTGATAGAGAGTAGATGTCAGGCAGAACCATCTGGGCATTATAACTATTGATGGCCACGATGTGGCCGCTGATAAAATCGGGTGGCGCGTCTGACGATCTAGATAGATCAATATTTACCGGCATTTGTATAAAACTATCATGGTAGCCAGAGGGCAGGGAGCCATTCACAGTGATCGTATTGGTCTCAGCAAGCGGTTGATCTGCCCAGCCAATCAAAGTAGCTGATGTTCCTGCTAGCAACAGCGGATTATAGTTGTTATGTATACCAACGCCCGGTGCATGGCCATCTGTGAAGAAGATGGCATCTCTATTGAGAACCGTATGATTAGTACATGAGCCATTACACGGGATATAACTGAACCCCGTTCCTTCCAGTGCTGAGAGGAGTGCCATATGACGCTGAAAATCAGTTTGTGGTTGCTGATTCTGTGTATATGGGAAATAGTTTGCGGGTAGTCCCCCCTGCTGGGCTATCTGATCTGTCAGATTTTTTTTAGCCTCAAGCGGAGCGCTGATCAATGGAAGTTTAACTTGCTGAGTTTGACCCGCGGCCAGGTGCCCAACGCGTGCGAAACTGTGGGGAAAGAGCACATATACATCGTTCAGATCGGTGAAAAGTGTGTTAGTGATGGTTCCCACCAGTCTGTTATTGCTGAGGAGTAGATGGGTAAGCAGACTTCCATGCAGTTGAAGATCTTGCTCCGAAACGAGCGGATGGAAGGTCCATGGACCGAGGTCGTGTAGATTCAGGCTGCTCTCATTCGTCCCTGATGTAAGCGTAGTTGCGGGATTGCTCTGAGAATCAATGGGAAAGAGAAATTGGTTGCCTACTGGTTGAGTCAGGGTCTGCCCTGAGATGTGCACAGAAAAATTTCCCTCTGTAGGGACAAATAAGCCCATATAGGTTATGGTATGAGCGGACGAGCCTCCTTGATTCATCTGGATCAGTGAGATACTATCGTTGCTCAGCAATGAACCTCTCTGGTATTGAGCCAGTCCATAAGCAAGCAGCGAAAAGACCACCACGCTGGCAGCGCAAATACGCCACCCCCACCATTTGGGGAGCTTGAACCAGTGCAGGATCAGGAGGCGCACAGGGCCAAGCATCATGAGGTAGCCAAGGAGCAACACGCCAATAATCCATGGCCCTGGGAAGGTCGGAGGTTCTATCATATTCAGTACTCCGCCATGGGTAAGTAGCCTTCCTGGACCACTCAGCAAATCGGTTGTGGTATTGGTGAGGAGCAGCTTGTCTCCAAAGGCATGTGTAAAGATTCTCGTCCATAACTCTGTGACGCCGGGCCAGGTGGACAGCTGCTTTCCTCCTATATCAAAAGCAAGAAAGTAAATTGCTCCCTGCCCTTGATGTGCCTGTGTTATAAGTGGCGTCGCTCCATGTGCTAACAATGTCTCCTGTCCTGAAAGACCATTGTTAGGGTGTGAAGTTGCAACGCTGAAGATTGCTGGTGTTGGTAAACCATCTTTCTCGCTATCATCGGAGGTCGTAGGAGAAGAAGCGCCCGTGAATGGCCATACATGTGTGCCTGCTGGTAACGTGTCTGTGTTCTCTACTGTAACCGGGAGCAGGGCTGTTGGAAGCGGGCTCAGTGTCCTCTGCCATTGTAGTCCACCTACCTCGATCAATACTCCTCCCTGGTTGACCCACGTTTGTAAGGCCGCGAGTTGGCCAGCTTTCAGCGTATTGCTACTAAAGTCGTCGAGGATAATGACATCAAAACTTTCCAGGGCCGCCGCCATGTCTGGCATAGTGTCTGTGGTCAGGTGAGATGTAGTGAGGGAAGCAGTCTGATTGAGCAACTGAACCCTTGTCAGTGCATCAAAGTTGGTATCCGTATCAGAGAGCAAACCAATGAAAAGATTGCGAGCTTCAACAGTATACCCTTTTATCTGGGTTTGCTCTGCCACCTTTTTCCCCTGCACATCGCGCAAAGTGGCGATGATCCCGGCTGGGATGAGATTGCCCATAGTGAATGGGACATAGAGTGTTACCTGTTTTTGGACTCCCTTAAGAAGGGTAACAGGCTCCTCAAAGCTCCATGGGGAGACCTCGCCAATGACCTGTGTGCGCACCGTGCCGCTAACCACGCTAACGGCAAGGGTGCCACTAAAATCAGCGCCATTATTCTGTATGCTTATCTGTACCGGTGTCCAATCGCCTTCTCTGAAGGTAGCCTCAAAACCAACATTTACCTGTAATGTCAGGTTAACGGGGGTATTTGTATGTGCTGATAACTGGCCTGGCCATAAAAAAAATGCCAGGCAACATCCTATTGCCAGCTTCAATGGAGCTTTTAAACGCACCCAGGCATCATACATATAGGGTTCGCCCCTCTGCCTCTTGTATCGGTAGTAATGGATATATTTTATACTACGCCCTCTAAGGTCATCATATCACACGCGATATGTTGTATCACCCTTCTGGTACTCCTATCCTGCAATGGAATATGAGCTAACGATCTCAGTTCCCATTCAGATGTAACGAAGGTTTGCCAAAGTAGAGCTTGCCACTAGAGAGATCCTTGTTAGTGATTTGCAGAAGCACCTGTTCTCCGGGGCCCATATATATATCGGTGGCTGTTGTGGTAAAGTTCCCTTCCTGTGTAAGAGGAATAGCATCCCAGGTATTTTTTTGCCAATTATAGAGGAGCGCCTGAAGATGACTCGTGTTTATTGCCTGTGCTGCCGGTCCAAAGGGATTGGCCCACAGATCGGGAACATTCACCGTAAAGCTTTTTAGGGGCAAGTAGTTGGGGGTAGGGACCGTCATTTCAAACGTCACATCTCCCTCTGTCATGGTATAGATCCCAGAAAGAGTAAGTTCTGCATCGAAGCTCTCAATATCTATCACACGTCCCTGTATGAAGCCTGGGGGAAGATTTGAAGGACTATCTATATTGATATTGAGTGGCATCTGAAGAAAGTTGTCATGATGTCCAATAGGATGCCAACCGTTGATCGTGACAGGGTCGGTGACTGCTTGGTCAGCCCATCCAATTATTGTGGCAGGTGCACCTGTAAGTTGCAGGGGTTCATAGTCACTCAGATTAGGATTGGGAACATGACCTCCTGTGACGTAAATGGTATCTCCACTTACAATGGCGCGTGTTCTGCATGGGCCTGAGCACGCGGAAAAGTTGAAGCCCGCCCCATTTAATGCTGATAGCATGGCCATATGGCGCTGAAATTCGCTTTGAGGTCGTCCGTCGGCTGTATATGGGAAATAGGCAGCAGGGAGACCGCCACTTTGCGCGATTTGATCGGCCAGAGTTTTTCCAGGTTGGGAAGAGAGGAGGGACACCGGGTAATCGATTTGTTTTGTCTCCCCTGGCGCCAGATGGCCAATCGGTACAAAACTATGAGAGAGCAGCAGGTAGAGATCGCTGAGAGGCGTATTGAGGGTATTTTGAATGCTACCTACAATGCTATTATTGTGCAGGGAGAGTTGTGCGTAGACTCCTCCATGGAGTTGGGTATCCTGTTCTGTGACAGTGTAATGGAGTGTCCAGGGATCCAGTCCTTCTAGCTTGAGATTAGTATCATGTGGTCCTACTGTAATGCTGGCAGGCGTATCCTTTTTAGCCGTTGTGGTAGGATCGTTCAACAGGTGCATATTCGAAACTGGCTGGGCCAGGCTCTCACCAGGAATATGGAGCGTAAAATCTCCTGAACTGGGGACAAAGATGCCCGAGTAGGTAGTAACGTGAGCAGATGCCCCTCCCTGGTTCACCTGGATAATAGAGACGCTATTGTCTGTAATCGAAGCGCTTCTCTGATAGATAGCCAGTTCATAGGAGACAAACGAGAAAACGGCAACAGTAGCCAGGATAATGCGCCAACTCCACCACTGCGGCTTCTTCAGGCGTTTTACAAGCAGGAGGCGTAGAGGGCCTAGAATTAAGGCATAGCCGATCAATAAGGCAATAATGATGGATGGTCCCTGCAAGAGATCTGGTTCCACCATATCGAGAATGCCAGCTCGTGTAAGGAGCTGTCCGGGACCACTGTTGTAGCCCTGGGCGGCACTGGAAATGAGGAAGTTATCACCATTTGCGTGGGTAAGCATCATACTCCACAGTTCATAGGCCCCTGGCCACACAGAGAGATCCTGACTGCCCAGATCGATAGCCAGGTAGCAGATGACCCCTTGCCCCTGGTGGGACTCGACGATAAGCGGATTGGTCCCTCCAGCCAGCACTGTTTCGCTCTGGACAGAGGAACTATGCGTACGTATGGTAGCCGTGCTGGCAATTGTGTCATTTGAAAGAGGCGTAATCAGAAACTGTTCATCAGTGGAGTCAGAGTGGATGAAGGGGCCATAGAGGGGAAATAGACGTGTCCCCGCTGGAATGGTCGTTGTGCCGTTGATCGTGACAGGCACCATATCGCTGGGGAGTGGGCCTAATGTACGCTGCCATTGGGGGCCTCCTACTTCGATCAGTATCCCTCCCTGGTTGACCCATGTCTGTAAAGCCAGGATCTGGTCGGGGCGCAGTGTGTTGCTAGAGAAGTCATCCAGCACAATCACATCAAAGTTGCTGAGTTCTGTCGCCGTTGTTGGCATCGTATTAGCGTCGAGTGCGGTTCGGTAAGGTGAGCTTGTCTGGTTGGGGAGAGTAATGTTATCTATTGGACCAAGAGAGTTACCCTGGTCGGAGAGTGTTCCCACTAAAAGATTGCCTGGCTTTATTTCATACCCACTGGTAGCAGCTTGCGAGGCTACCACTTTTCCATGTACATCGATTAATTTCGCGAGAGCGCCTTGTGGTATAGCGTTGCCGAGAAAGTAGGGCAGGTAGATCGTGAGCTGTTTATTGCCGCCCTTTTGAATTGTTACTGGTTGATCAAAACTCCAGGGGGAGGCTTGATTAGCACTTGTCAGATGCATTGGCTCTGTGATCGTGCTGACCGATAATGTACCACTAAAGTCTGACTTTGTGTTATTGTTCACTCCCACATAGACTGGCGTCCAGTAGTCTGATTTAAACTTTGAATCAAAGCCTATATCTACTTGCAATGTGAGACTCTCTGCAGGAGAAACAATGGTCTGAGCTGCTGCTTGAACCGGGGTGAACCACAAACACAGGACCGTTGCCACGCAACACCCTATGAGGAATTTCACTGTGAATTGAAGCCGGGCATGGTGGTTATTGAGCATGTTTTTGTGTCTCTCCTCCTGGTCGAAAAACAGCTGCCGATAGATAGGAGATATAGTGTGCCTTGATTCTCATAAACGTATGTCATGATTTTAACGTAATAAAAGCACTACGAGAAAATGAACTGATCAATTGTATTGAGCCGTAAAGCACTACAGACTAGCTTACAGAACGTCAAGGAGGATATTCTTGTCTCTCTAAATGTTATCCTATCAATCAGAGAAAAACAAGTTCAGTCGTGTGAAAATTGCCGCGCTCTTCAATATTCCCACCTTTGCATATCTATATAACGGGTTAGAGAAGCATTTACGATGCACATTGGAAGAACATCCTCATGATTACATTCTCGACAGAATTATTGTGGCTCTACAGTTATCTCTGAGTTGTGCTGCCCCTTCTTTTGGCTAGCAGGAAGCGCATCGCTGGTGACGCGGTATTTGATATCGTACTGGATGATAAAGTCCAGTTCTTCAGGAGTGAAGCCATAATGGCGAGCGAGTACGCGATCAATGTCGTCAATAATGGCTTTGGACTTTCTGGCGTAGACAGTATAGCTGTCAGTCTTACCGCGTTTGAGATGCTGAGCGTTCCGACGAAAATCGCTCATAAGTTGTTGGCAGAGTGCCTGTAGTGCGCTGATAGTAGCCTGGTCTTCTGGGTACGTAAAGCGGAACCCGAAGATCATATAATCTTTGAGGTTGAAAGTGTCAAAGGTGACAGTATAGTACCACCAGAAAAAGGAGCTATTGAACAAAGCAACAAACACATCACGCTCGTAGTGTTTTTGAAAGTGGCATTGTTTATTAGATGTGGTTTGATAAGGCCAGGGAAAATTGAGAAAAACCTTCCAGTATAATCCACCTGCTGTGCGATAAAACATGCTGTTCTGATTGGGTAGAGGGGTCAGATAGTTGCAGACCTGTTGATGCTGCAGGATTTTTGCCAGGATACTATTTTCGAGGGCATGGCCAATTTTCGGGTAGTAGTGGCGGTTTTCCGGATCTCTGGGAACGGTTACCTGACAATAGGTAAGACACGAGAAGAGGAAATCACGGTGTTCAGTGGACCACTTGGTGAGATGGGTGCTGAAGCGTTTTTCAGATCCACTTTGTCTGGCAAGAAAGATAGTGGTAGGAATGCTGGCGACTTTACTTCCACAGAAGAGCATAGAAGGACGGAAGTGATAGAAGGAGAGCCAGCTACAGGGAAACCAGGTGAGAAATGCTTCGATCAATGGGGTCATATTTTTCGTCGCAAAGGCAGCCAGTGGGAGGATCATGCCCTGACGTCCACCTGGGGAGAGTAAGTGGTAACTTCTCTCAATTACGTAGGCGTACAGGTTGGCACATGAGAGCGTTGTGAAATGGAGGATGGTGTAGGAGAAGTGTCGAGGACTATATTCTACATAGGGGGGATTGCCGAGAATAACACTGAAGCCTCCGCGCTCGTAGATCTCACTAAATCTGGCGCACCAATGGAATGGTTGGTGGCTGCTCTGCCAGTTCTGCAGCGTAAGCGTATCCGCAGGAGAGATGCCATATGTTCTGGCCAGGGCGCGGTCGAGAGCCGTGCAAATCTGGTTCTGGTGACTGTTGATGAAAGGAGCGCCCGTTGTATTGTTAGAGGGAACTGTATTCCCGGAGGGAGAGGAAGCACTGCTAGCTGGCGGGCTCGAAGTTGGGTGTTTGTGAAAGAGTGGGCGTATCTTGTCCCAGGGGTGTGGCCAGGTGGTAAAGCCAATCAGGGCATTACCTGTGTCGATATGGTAACTTATGTGAGATAGTGGTTCAACATCCTCAATATGTTCCACCTGTGCTACAAGCTTGAGGAAGAGGCGGAGTTTGCAGATCTCGGCGGCCTCCTCCATGATGTCTACACCATAGAGATTGTTGGTAATAATTGTCTTGAGGATGAAGTAGTGGTGGTTTGGGTACTGCTGCAATTCCGTGAGAGGAGCGAGAAAACTATTTGATGACTTACCTGTGTTTGCTATCATGCGCATCTGGCCGAGGCAGGCTTCATAGAGAGGGACCAGGACATTGAGCGCGGCAAAGAGGAAGGCGCCAGAGCCACAAGTAGGATCAAGGACGGTGAGCTGCTGGAGTTGTTGATAGAAGGCCTGGAGCAGGTCTGGCTGTTGGATAGCCCTGATCGTATCTTGAGCGAATTGCTGGATATCGAGGTTGTAGGTAATGAGGTCGTCGATGCAATGGATCTCACCAGCAAGGAGCCTGGCGCGCAACGCTGTATAGTAGGTGTAGCGACTATCAAACTCTTGTGGCGTTTCGCCGGGGAGTGGGAATGGGCAGCGAACAGGCTGATACATGTAGCGATCTGGTGTGGTGCTCAAAAGGAGCCAGATCACTCCTCCTGCTTGAAAGGCTGCGGGGCAGGTTTGAGCAACAGCGTCGAAGAGGTAGGGAATGATCGTATTTTTAGCAATATAGGCGGTCACATCTTCTTTTGTGTAATAGGCTCCTGTTTGCTGTTGATTGCTATATTGCTCAAAAATATAGCCTAATATATCCGGGGTAATGGAGTACTCATCGTAGGAGGGCTGGCTGTCGAGGAGCCAAACAAATGTCTCGAAGAAGGCAAAGAGCTGTTGAAAGGCCACATCTGGTATGTGAGCAGTCGGATAACGGCGTTCGATGTCGCGCTCTGCGAAGAGATGGCTATCCAGGTAGGGGACGATGCCGAGCAGGGCAGTGAGTTCGGGTGAGCGCTCTGGGGCAGCAAGACCTTTATGGAAGAGGGGTTGCAGGAAATGGCGATAGAAAGTGTTATATCCTAGATGTTGTTGCATATGGCAGAGGCGATTGCTTAGATAGTGTCTATCGTCGTTGAGAAAGCCTTTTTTCTGTAAAAAGTAGGTGAAGATCAGACGATCAAGGAGGAGCGAGGCATAGTGTTCGTGCTCTACAGATGTGGTTATGTGATGGATATGCGCGAGAAAGCGTGCCCGTTCCTGGCGAAAGCGATCGTAGAAGTATTTTGTGACCTGTTCGCTAGTAAGGGATGTTTTCATAGGATAGAGACTCCTCGCTTTTCTCAAAAGGTGTATTACCTTTTGTATCCATTGTGATTGCGTCCCATACGATATTTGATATCATAGTGAATAATGAAGTCCAGCTCTTCGGGGGTAAAGCCATAATGGCTGGCGAGTACCTGGTCGATTTCGTCGAGGAGCGGTTTGGCGTAGTTCATACGGTACTCCTCCAATTCAATCTGATGTCCCAGTTTGTGCTGTCCAGCCTGTAATCTGGTATTGCGTGTACTCATACGCGCATGGGTTTGAATATCATCTTCCAGGCGTGTGGAGAGGAGGTGCAATGCGTTGATGAGATAGAGTTCGTCCTCGATTGGGAATTCCTTGACGAGGGTGTGAGAGAGATGGAAGCCGTCGGAATAGGTGGCGAACCAGAGATAGAAGAGAGAACTATTCATCAAGGCCATGATAGTTTTGGCAGGGCGCTCATCGCCAAAGTAGAGGAAGCGACCGTGGGCAGGTTCCATGACCACACCATTTTTCTTATAGAAAGGCACGCGACAGGTTGCTTTCATCCAATAGTTTGTGGCCTCCTGATAATAGACAAAGTGAGCTGTTCTGGATGGGGAGAGGGCGCTGGCTATGCTCTTTCCGCTGGCTCTGAGCAGCATTTTATGCAGGATAACTTCCTGGAGCGATGATGAGAGTTTAGGGAAGACATGTGGTTTCACCGCCAGGGGTGTGGCAGTATAGGCAATCTGGTCGAGCAAATGAGGGCGCTCATGAGCGTACCAACGTTGGATCCTGGTGACATAGGTAGCGCAATGGTGGGCAGTGTGTTGTTCGGCGAGGAGAATGGAAACGCGCTGGAATGCTCCATGGAAGAGGCGGCAAGGGAAGATCTCGAAGTTAGCCAGCCAGAGATGTGAAGTGCGTGTTATGATGGTGTGACGGAGTTGCTCGAAGCGATCGCCGCTACAGATACTCAAAGGGACGATCAAGCCAAGGTAGCTTTGTTCCGATTTACATACTGCCAATGAACGTTCAATGACTGCGGCGTAGAGATTGCCGCAGCTGGTTGTTTTGTAGCCGGGGAGTTGATAGGCTTGTCGGGTCTTGCTGTACTCCACGTAGGGAGGGTTCCCAATAATCACGTCGAAGCCTCCCAACTCCATAATCTGAGGGAATGCTAGCGACCAGTGGAAGGGTTGGTGGCTGGCGCGCCATTGCTGGAAAACGTTGCTGTCAGAGCCATCAATGCCGTATGTTCTAGCAAGAGAGAGATCAAGGATTGCGTGGGGAGGTGATTTTTTCTTGTAGAGCATAGGGATAGTAGTGAAGCCAATCAGGGCATTGCCAGAGTGAAGATTGAAAGTGAGAGTAGGGAGGATGTGGGCTTCGGTAGGGGTAGATAGAGAAGCCACAAATTTGAGGAAGAGGCGTAGCGTGCAGATTTCGATAGCTTCTGGCATGATGTCGACGCCATAGAGATTGTGAGTGATGATGGTTTCCAGGATGAAACAGGATGGATTTGGATAACGAGCGACGTTGGTCAGGATAGTGTGGAAGAGAGCAATATCTGTCTGGGAGACCCTATCAGAGCTTGTGGTAGCGTCGGTTACCATCGAGCCCATACGTGTGAGGCAGGCTGCGTAGAGCGGCGTGATGAGGTTGAGAGCGGCGAAGAGAAAGGCTCCTGTGCCACAGGTGGGATCCAGGATCGTTATGTGGGCAAGGCTCTCGTAGAAGGAGCGCAGGAGAGCTGGATCTTCACAAGATTGAAGCACATCCTGTGCAAAACATGTGATGTCTAGATTGTGGGTGATGAAAGCCTGAATAGAGGTTATGGCGCCAGAGAGGAGCATAGTTTTCAGGTGAGTGTAACGTGTTTGCCTGATTTGATATTCGCGCTCTGTTTCGCCTGGCAAGTGATGTTCACTGCGTAAGGTAGTCGGGATATAGCGGTCGGGATGAGAACGAAGCAGGCTCCAGATAGGCCCATCATTTTGGAAGGTAATACCGTATTTTTGTTGAGTGCTTTTGAAGAGGTGGGGGATGATAGTATACCTGCTAATGTAGGAGGTGACGTCCTCGCTGGTATAATAGGCGCCCATTTGTCTCTGATTGATGTACTTTTCAAAGAGGGAGCCAATGACATCAGGGGTGATGGTATTGTCGTGATGTGGGAAGGATGGCTCGTCAAGCTGCCAGTGGTAGGCGTCAAAAAAGGTAAAGAGATGGGCGAAAGCATCATCTGGGATATGGAGAGATGCAGGATCTTGTGATAGTTCACAAGTTGCTACCAGACTGCTGTTGAGGAAAGGGATATTGCCCATAAGAGCATCAAGGGCAGGATTGCGGCGCTGGTGGGAAGGATGAAAGAGGCGCAGGAGGAGATAGCGATAAAAGCAGAAAAACTGGTTTGGACCAAGGAGTTCCTGCACCATTTTTAGCCTGGAGGAGAGATAGTCTCTATTATCGTCGAGGAAACTTTTTCGTTGAATAAAGTAGATGAACATCAGGCGGAGAAGGAAGCGTGATGTGTAGCGCTCACGGTCAAGCGGAGAAGGGAGACCCTGGATAGAGTCCAGGAAGGCGGCATGTTGGGTTTGAAAGCGTTCGAAGAAGCGTTGCCTGTCTAATGCCATCAATTACATCCTCCACCATTGTTAGCTAGATTGCGTTGTAGCCTGATTGTTTGTTTAGCGTTCGCGTGAGGAGCCAATACCTATCTCCTCACGATATTTGGTGACGGTACGACGGGCCATGGGAATACCACGAGCGGTAAGAAGGCGAGCGAGTTCCTCATCGCTCAAACGATGTTTAGGATCTTCGGCCTGTATCAGCTCGCGCAAGATATCCTTGACGCCAAGAGAGCCGTCAAAGAAATCGGAGAGCGGGATCAGGCGTCCATTTGGGAGCAGGGCATATTTATTGGCGGTAGTTCTGCTGACCGTGCCCTCATCCAGACTCAGACGAGTAGCGACTTCCGCGCGTGTCAGGGGGCGGAGATAGCGCACACCCTTCTCCAGAAATTCCCGCTGATAGTCGGTGACCAGATCGGCCACGCGGTGAAGGGTGCTCCAACGTCGCTGCACACACTCGACAAAGAATTTGGCGCGCTCACCATGTTGATGCATGTAGCGCTGAACTTCTTTAGTGGTAGCTTCGGAAGGGTGGCTTACTGCCTGTTGAGGATACTGGGCGCCAATGTGAAAACGATAGCGTTTCTCCTCGATCAGTTCCACCTCGAAGCCCGTATCCCCTTTGCGGATAATGACATCGGGACGGATATAGGTTGTGCCAGTAGCCTGACGTGTGTAAGCGGTATCAGCGCGATAGATATGAGCGGGGAAGGGATGGAGCGTGCTACGAATATACTGGCTGGCCTGACGGACCTCCTGCTCCGAAACCTTTAATTGTCTGGCGATGTCGTGAAACTGGTTTTTGCCCAGTTGCTCCAGATAGCGGTCGATGAGAGTATAGGTCAAAGGATGAGGCTTGCTCTGTTCACTGAGGGCCGCTAATTGGAGGAGGAGGCACTCGCGCAGATTGCGAGCACCGACCCCGAGAGGCTCCAGAGTGTGGAGCTGACTCAGGACATAAGCGACGCGCTCCAAAGGGACCTGGAGATGGTCGGCAATTTCTTCGATACTGATTTCCAGGTAGCCACGTTCATTGAGATTGCCGACCAACTGCTCGGCGATCAAGGCATCATCGGGGGTAACCAGGGCTTCGAGTTGCTGGAGGAGGGACTCGGCAAGAGTCTCCCCTGTGGGAATACGTGCCATAGGATCATAAGCATCATCTCCATCGACCTCAACAAAGCCATAGTTGTCGATGTCATAGAAGGCTGGTTGAGAGGCCCATTGAGACTCTACATACTCGTAGGATGAGGAGCCTTCATTGACCTGAGGGGTCGGTTGCTGGAAGGTATGCTCGAAATGTCCACAGGTTGAGCAGGTTGCCCCATAGAGACGCGTGCCGCAAAAGAGGCAGACGCGTTGTTCTGAGACTGCAAGGGCAGGATTCTCCATTTGTTCTTGATTGACGGCGCGTTCCAGTTCATCTGATGAGAGATGTAAAATGGTGCTGGACGTGATGAGCCGTGCGCTGACTCGTAACGTCTGATCTGGTCGTGGTGTTGGTTCTAATCGCATACTGTTACTCTACGCTCCCCTCTCGTATTCCACCTTGTGCTATCTTTAGAGCCATCCTCTGCTGAGTAGTGCATCATGTGCCGCCTCTTGTTCTGCAGCCTGTTTATTGCGACCCTGGCCGCGGCCAGCGACTTGATCGCCTACCAGAACTTCAATAGTAAATTCCCGATTGTGAGATGGGCCCTCCTGGCTGACCAGGCGATAGGAGGGGGTGATGCCTTCATGGGACTGAGCTAATTCCTGGAAGCGAGACTTATTATCTTTGAAGAGACGTTTGTTGACAATAGTGTGAGCGAGAGGCTCCAGTCGTGGCAACATAAAGTGGCGCGCGACCTCTACGCCCTGATCGAGGTAGATAGCGCCGAGAACGGCTTCGAAGGCGGAGGCAGTGACACGGGGGCCTCCTCCAGTATGCTGCTCGCCCTTGCCCATCAGCAAGAACTGGCCCAGATTGATCTCCTGAGCGAACTTTGCCAGAGTTTCGGTACGGACCAGGACTGCGCGCACATCCGTTAACTCGCCCTCCGTCAAATGAGGGAATGTATGGTAGAGAAAGTCCGCACTAATCATAGCCAGGATGGAGTCGCCCAGGAATTCCAGGCGCTCGTTAGAGCTCTGCCCCTCACCCGCAGTTTCATAGATGTATGAGCGATGGGTAAGGGCCATCTGCAAGAGCTTCGTGTTCTGAAAGTGTATGCCGAGAATATCTTCTAACTGTTCATGCATAAATTAGTATACCTCTAACAACGTATGAGCTTCATCCTGTATGTACTCAGTGACCTCGCCAATGTGCCAGAAGAGAAGATCAGGGGCCAGAGCTTGCAGGTCCGGCCAGATGGCGGGATCGATGGCGGCAAAGAGCCCGCCCGACGTCTGCGGGTCCCAGAGGAGCGCGCGCTCATGGATTGGCAGGGCCTCGCTTATGCGCACATGAGGGGTGAGAAAGTCCTCATTGCGATGGGCGCCGCCGGGACTACAGCCAAGTTGTGCATAGTGATGGACATTTGGCAGCAAGGGTAAGGCAGCAGACTGGAAGCGCATACCTGTACGACTCTGGAGAGCCATTTCCCAGGCGTGGCCCAGCAGCCCGAAGCCAGTAATGTCGGTGACGGCATGGACGCATGGCCCGGCCTTAACCAGGGCCTCACTGGCCGCGCGATTGAGCTGCATCATCGATTGGATTGCAGCTTGCAGATCATCTTCCGCAACGAGATCGCGTTTATGAGCGGTCGTAATCAGGCCAGTGCCCAGTGGTTTACTGAGGATGAGCAGGTCGCCGGGGTGAGCGCCTCCTTTCGTCAGGATATGGGCTGGATGGACCATACCAGTGACGGACAAACCATATTTGGGCTCCTTATCGGTGACTGTATGACCGCCAGCGATAACGCCACCAGTTTGTGCCACGATATCGCCGCCACCTCTGAGGACCTCGCTCAACATAGCGGGCTCCAGGTTGTCGGGCCAGGCAACCAGATTAATGGCCATGAGCACCTGCCCGCCCATCGCGTAGACATCGCTGACGGCGTTAGCGGCCGCGATAGCGCCGAAGGCATAGGGGTCATCGACCACGGGCGGAAAGAAGTCCGCGGTGCTGATAATCGCCTGCTGCTCATTGACGCGGTAGACGGCAGCGTCATCGATGGCGTCTAAGCCGACCAGAAGAGCGGGAGGTGCGGCGTAGTGTTTGAGTGGACGCAAGACCTGCGCCAGGGTATCAGGACCCATTTTTGAAGCTCAGCCAGCGCAACTGGCGAGCGACGTTAGGCGAATCTGCCGACCGGTGCTCATAGGACCTCACCTTTCTATTTGCAGACATTGTAGCGTGTTTTTCGCAAGTCGTCAAAGCAGGATGGGGGGCAACATTTTGTTTCAGAATGTTACAGCCTGTAGCAGGCTGTAACATAGTTTGGAGCAGCCTGGGAAGGGGGTGGAATCCGCTTTTTGTTACATGTAACACCAATATGATGCAGAGGCGTTGGGCTTGATGTGCTTTTGGGAGTACTGCTGTTTTCGGATCCAAAGAGAATACATCTCTCCTGATAGCGATCTTTGGCAATGTAGCAGCAGATTGGCGGTTGATCTGTAATTGCATATATGTAGTGTAATTGATGGATGGGAGAGAAGATAGGGATAGATAGGTGGAAGAGGTGCTGGAAAAGTGAACGTGGAAGCAAGGAAGATGGTCCCTACCATAGTTTGTACTGAAGATGTTCATGGGAGCCTCTTTTTTGCCAGGGAAGACGCCGATGTGGAGACGCGGAAGCGATCCCTCATAGACGGCTCGTATAAGGATGACGCACTCCAGGAACGATAGGGGAGGGAGAGAAACGGGTGTTCACATCTCCTACTTATAGTATACCCATAGGACCAAATGGGCCCTTTAAGCCATTATCAACAGGTGTCTATAATACCCACCAGAGAGAACATATGCGTCTCTGCTTTTATCGAATGCTGGATGTTTTTTCAAGGGAAGAGCTAGTATAAGGAGAAAGAACATGTCGGAATCTCAAGAACCGACACGTGCACAGAAGCTCATTGGCGACTTCTCGCCGAAGATGGTGTGCGTGTTCGGGTCAATGACTCCATTGCCCAGTTTTCGGGAAGTGGCGTGGGCTCAGACCAGGTGATGCTCAATCGCGTAACGGGTGGCGGCGCTGCGCGATGTGACGCCGATCTTGCTATAAATAGAGGTCAGGTGAGTGTTGACCGTGCGTGGACTGATGATCAGGCGCTCAGCCATCTGTGCGTTGGTCAGTCCCTGCGCGACCAGGCGCAAGACCTCTTCTTCACGGGCCGTCAAGCCGGAAAGTGAGAGGGGAACTGCCGCAGATGGAGAAGGCGAGGATACTGTCTGGGGAAGGAGGACCTCGGAGATTGCGGCACTGCCTATGGCAAGGATCTCCTCCAGCGTCATATCCCTTCCCTGTGCCAGAGCTTCCGCAAAGGGTTTCTCACCAAGCTGCGCGTGGCTCTCTCGCTCGGCGCGTTCATAGACCTCTTGCTCGATGGGCGGCCTGGGAATGCCAAGTAGCTCTCGTCGGGCCAGAGCCGCGCCCCAGAGCTGGACCGCTTGTACCGGCTTCCCTATGCTGAGCAGCGCAAGCCCCCATCCTTCCAGGGCTCTGGGCAAGATTTGCCGCGAGTCGATGGCTCGTAAGAGGGTAACGCTCTGCT
>Ga0070730_10001072_pt1 | contig 27302 bp, 33 predicted proteins | sample Coa_R1_3_FD_66447 | JGI IMG/M metagenome (GOLD analysis project Ga0070730, IMG submission 66447) | Surface soil microbial communities from Centralia Pennsylvania, which are recovering from an underground coalmine fire - Coalmine... | ecosystem: Environmental > Terrestrial > Soil > Unclassified ... | reverse complement strand
CTCGAGGAGCAGGTGCTTCCGGCGCACTACGAGCGGGACGGAGCGGGGCTGCCGCAGCACTGGATCGAGCTGATGCGCGAGTCGATCGCGGAGCTCGGGCCGCGCTTCGGCACGGCGCGCATGGTGGCCGAATACGTGGAGCGGCTCTACCTTCCGGCGCACGAGGGCACGACCCGAGTCGCGAGCCGCGTCGGCTGACGCGCGGTCACGCTCGCACAGCGTTCGAGTCCACCACGTGCACATCGGTCACAAGCCGAAGAGCAGCGTGGCGACGAGCGCGCTGCGATTCATGATGCAGCCATGACCGAGCCACTCCAGCAGGCGCTGCGCGAGGGCGGCGTGCCGGCGGAGGCGCGTTCGTGATCGAGGACGGGGCCGCCTTCGACCGGCTCGTGAGCGACGCGCTCGACGAGTTGCCCGCCGACATCCACGACCTCATGTCCAACATCGCCGTGACGGTCGAGGACGAGCCACCTTCCGGGCAGCCGCTGCTCGGCCTCTACCAGGGTGTCCCCCTCGGGGAGCGTGGCCCGTACTACACGGGGGCGCTACCGGACAAGATCACGATCTACCGCGGCCCGATCGAGCGGATGACCCACGGCAATTCCGAGCTCTTGCGCCGCCAGGTCCGCCGCACGGTCCTGCACGAGATCGCGCACCACTTCGGGATCAGCGACGAGCGCCTGGTCGAGCTCGACCGCTACTGAGTACCGCACGGACGCAGAGCGTCCATGCGGTGGATGACCGAACTGCGCCGTGCAGAGAGCACAAAGGGGGCTGACGCACGGTTCCGGCCGCTCTTCCGTCGCGGCGGCGTAACGCACCGTTACGCCGCCGCCTGAGCCGCAGTCACGCTTCGGGGCCGCGAAAGCAAAGAGCGGCGAAAGGCCCTCATCCAGAGCATCGCAAGCCAACACAGCACGAAGCAGTTCCCTTGCCCCAGTTCGGAAACGCGCAGCGTGTCCAGGCTATCCAGCGCCGGAGACCGTCAGCTGGTTCTCGGCGTGCCGGATCCGCTGCTCGAGTTGCCAGCGGTCGGCGGTGGACTCGCCGGACTCGACCTTCTCCAATTCCGCCTGCGCCTCGTCGAGCTGGCGCTGCGCCCGCGCCGCGTCGATCTCGCCCGCCGCGACTGCGTCGTCGACGAGGGCGATCGCGCGGTTCTCGAGCACCTGGAAGAAGCCCGGCCCCGTCGCGAACTCGCGGACCTCGCCGTCGCCGAGATGGACCCGCGTCGACCCGGCCCTCAGCATCGCGACGAGCGGCGCGTGCCGCGCGAGCACGCCGATCTCCCCCGCGTCACCGGGCACGATCAGCATCTCGGCCTCGCCTTCGAACGCCGGTCCCTCCGGCGTGACGACCGAGACCGGGAAGAGCGGATGGTCGGGCATGCCTAGGCGGGCTCAGGCTCAGTCTCGGGCTCGGTCCCGCTGAGCTGCTTGCCGCGCTCGATCGCCTGCTCGATCCCGCCGACCATGTAGAAGGCCTGCTCGGGCAGGTCGTCGTGCTTGCCGTCGAGGATCTCGGTGAAGCCGCGGATCGTGTCCTCGAGCTTCACGTACTCGCCGGGCGTGCCGGTGAACTGCTCCGCCACGAAGTTCGGCTGCGAGAAGAACCGCTCGATCTTGCGGGCGCGCTGCACGACGAGCTTGTCCTCGTCGGAGAGCTCGTCGATGCCGAGGATGGCGATGATGTCCTGCAGGTCGCGGTAGCGCTGCAGCACCTCCTGCACGCGGGTCGCCGTCGTGTAGTGCTCGCCGGACACGATGCCCGGCTGCAGCGCGCGCGACGTCGAGCGCAGCGGATCGACCGCGGGATAGATGCCCTTCTCCACGATGCTCCGGTCGAGCACGGTTGTCGAGTCGAGGTGGGCGAACGTGTTCGCGGGGGCCGGGTCGGTGAGGTCGTCGGCGGGAACGTAGATGGCCTGCACCGAGGTGACCGAGCCGGTGCGCGTCGACGTGATCCGCTCCTGGAGCTGCCCCATCTCGGTCGCGAGCGTCGGCTGGTAGCCGACGGCGCTCGGCATGCGGCCGAGCAGCGCCGACACCTCGGAACCCGCCTGGACGAAGCGGAAGATGTTGTCGATGAAGAGCAGCACGTCCTGGCCCTGGTCGCGGAAGTACTCCGCCATCGTCAGGCCGGACAGCCCGACGCGCAGGCGCGCTCCGGGCGGCTCGTTCATCTGGCCGTAGACCATCGCGACCTTGTCCATGACGCCCGACTCCTCCATCTCGAGCATCAGATCGTTGCCCTCGCGCGTTCGCTCGCCGACCCCGCAGAACACGGAGACGCCGCCGTGCTGCAGCGCGACGTTGTGGATCAGCTCCTGGATGAGGACCGTCTTGCCAACGCCGGCGCCGCCGAAGAGGCCGACCTTGCCGCCGCGGACGTACGGCGCGATCAGGTCGACGACCTTGAGGCCGGTCTCGAAGATCTCGACCGTCGGCGAAAGGTCGCCGAAGGCCGGCGGGTCGCGGTGGATCGGCCACCGCTCGCCCTTCGCCGGCTCCTTGCCGTCGACCGGGTCGCCGATCACGTTCCAGATGCGGCCGAGCGTCGCGTCGCCGACCGGCACGGAGATCGGCTGCTTCGTGTCGACGACCTCGACGCCGCGCGCGAGACCGTCGGTCGTGTCCATGGCGACTGCGCGAACGCGGTCGTCGCCGAGATGCTGCTGCACCTCTGCGATCAGCTCGCGCGTGCCGCCGTCCTCGGCGACCTCGATGCTGAGCGCGTGGTAGATCTCGGGGAGGCGGTCGGGGAAGACGGCGTCGAGCACGACACCCTTGATCTCGACGATCTTTCCCGTGTTCTTGCCGTTGCTCTTCTCGGCCACTCGATCTCCCCTAGATAAAGGTCGCGCGGCGCCGCTTGGCGGCGGCCGCAAAGCACCGGCAGCTTATCCGACCCGGCTCGAGGCTCCTCGGTGGAACCGACCGCGTTTGCGAAGCTTGCGCGGTGGCCGAAACAGACGTCTCGGGGGCGGCGTTCACCGGACGGACGGCGTGGACGCGCAACCTGCAGACGCCGCTTCGCTCCTTCCTCCGCACGGAGACGGGAAGTGCCGCAGTTCTTCTCGCGGGCGTCGTCGCCGCCCTCGTCTGGGCGAACGCCGACCCGTCGTCCTACGACCGCGTCTGGACGACGACGCTCTCGATCACGGTCGGCGGCGCGGGTGTCGCGCAGGATCTGCGCGGCTGGATCGACACCGGCCTCATGGCCCTCTTCTTCTTCGTGATCGGGCTCGAGGCGAGGCGCGAGTTCGACCTCGGCGAGCTGCGCGAGCGGCGGCGCGTGACGCTCCCGCTGCTCGCCGGCATCGGCGGGATGGTCGTGCCGATCGCGATCTACCTCGCGATCAACGCCGGCCATGGCTCGACGCACGGCTGGGGAGCCGCGATGTCGACCGACACGGCGTTCGCGCTCGGTCTCCTCGCGCTCGTCGGCCCCGGCTTCCCCGACCGCCTGCGTGCATACCTCCTCACGGTTGCGGTCGTCGACGACATCGTCGCGCTGCTCGTGATCGCGATCGCCTACAGCGGCACGATCAAGTGGACCGCGCTTCTGGTCGGGATCGGCCTTTTCGGCTGCATCCTGCTGGTGCGCGCAGCGGACATCCACGTCGGCCTCGTCTATTTCGTCTTCGGCACGGCGGTCTGGGTCGCGTTCTTCAAGGCCGGAGTCGATCCGGTCGTCGCGGGCTTGATGGGCGGCGTGATCGCGCTCGCGTACCCCGCGCAGCGAACCGACCTCGAGCGGGCCTCCGACCTCTTCCGCCTCTTCCGGGAGCAGCCGACCGGCGACCTCGCGCAGTCGGCGCGCTCGGCCCTGCGCACGGCGGTCTCGCCGAACGAGCGGCTGCAGACGCTCTGGCATCCGTGGACGAGCTACCTGATCGTGCCGCTCTTCGCGCTCGCGAACGCCGGCGTCCACCTCAGCCTGGGCTTCCTCGGGACGGCTTTTGCGTCCCCGGTGACACTCGGGATCCTGATCGGCTACGTCGTCGGGAAGCCGGTCGGGATCGTCGGCCTCTCGTGGCTCGCGACGAAGCTCGGCCACGGCCGGCTGCGCCCGCCCGTCGGCTGGGCCTCGGTCGCCGGCGCAGGGACGATCGCGGGAATCGGCTTCACCGTCTCGCTGCTCATCGCGTCGCTCGCGTTCCACGGCGTCCGTCTCGACGAGGCGAAGGTCGGCGTGCTCAGCTCGGCGCTGCTGGCTGCGGGGCTCACCTGGCTCCTCTTCCTCGGCACGAAGCGGCTGCCGCGGAAGCTGCGGATCCGGGCGCTGCTCGGCACGCCCGAGCTGATCGTCGACCTCGCGGATCCGGTCGACCCCGAGCGCGACCACATCCGCGGCCCGGTCGACGCGCCCGTGACCGTGCTCGAGTACGGCGACTTCGAGTGCCCGTTCTGCGGCCAGGCGGAGCCGGTGCTGCGAGAGCTGCTGCGCGACTTCGGCGACGTTGCCTACGTCTGGCGGCACCTGCCGCTCAACGACGTCCATCCGAATGCGCAGCGAGCGGCGGAGGCGGCGGAGGCCGCGGCCGAGCAGGACGCGTTCTGGGAGATGCACGACCTCCTGCTCGCCCGGCAGGACGCGCTCTCGTATCGCGACCTTCTCCGCTACGCCGAGGAGCTGGGCCTCGACGTCGAGCAGTTCGAGGAGGATCTGCGAACCCGCTCCGGCGCCGGCCGCGTCGCGCAGGACGTCGACTCCGCGGATCTCTCCGGCGTCTCGGGAACGCCGACGTTCTTCGTGAACGAGCTACGCCACTACGGCGCCTACGACATCGCGACGCTGTCGGCCGCGGTGAAGGCGGCTCGGGCTCGCGAAGCCGTTCGCGTCATTGCCGGCACTTAGGGTCGCCCCAGCTGCGCTCGAGCGTCTGCATCTGAGTTTGCACGGCCTGGTTGAACGGGCCGGATGCGTTCGCCTGCCACATGATGTCCGGCGTCACGCCGGGACCTTCGACGGTGGCGCGGTACTTCGTTCCCTTGCCGCTCGGATGGCCCTGGTCGTAGAAGCCGTAACAGAAGTCGCCGAGCGTGTTCCCCTGGTGGTGCGTGAGGAAGCTGTTCTCGCGGTGCCAGCCCTTCCCGTATCCCGAGTCGAAGGTGTCGACGTACACGTTGCGCCCGTAGCCGTCGAGCGGGTTGCCGGCCGGCGTGGAGCTGAAGCCGTAGACCCCGACGCCGTTGTAGGTGAGCCGGCCGAAAATGTGCGGGACACCGCCGACACCCCAGTTCTGGTAGATCGTGAGCTGAGCGAGCGCGCCGCGCCAGTGGGACAGATGAAGCTCCCAGGCGCCTTGGGCGCCGCCGTGGTTCGGCATCAGGCGCTTCCAGGACTGGAGTGCCCAGTAGCTGCCGTCGGGCGCCTTGCAGGCCTTGACGAGCCAGGCGAGCGGCGGCCCGTCGTAGGGCAGGCAGGCGCCGTTGCCACCCAGGCCGTACCGAAGCTGGAACTTGACCTGAGGGACGGTTCTGCTCGGGGCACGAGCGTTGATCGCGCCCCAGGCGGTGAGCTTCACCGTCCGCCCCCCGGTGCGGTAGGTGACGTGCGCTCTGCCCTGCCGGTCGATCGACAGCGTCGGTCGGCTGACGTTGCGGCCGATGATCGCGCTGCCGAACGCCGGCGCCGACGCAGCGGCCGCGACGAGCAGCACAGCCGAGACGACGAGGACGCGCTTCATCCCCTTTGCTCCTACACGTCGCGAGGCGCCTGCGCCAGCCTCGAACGGGGTATCTTCCGGCGCATGCGAGGGTGGTCGGGTGTTCCTAGCCAGCGAGGGCGTCCGCGCCGGCGACGATCTCCAGGATCTCCTGGGTGATCTGGGCCTGCCGGGCGCGGTTCAGCTGCAACGTGAGCGTGTCGATGAGCTCGCCCGCGTTCTTCGAAGCGTTTCGCATCGCCGTCATCTGCGAGGCGAGGAAGGCGGCGGCCGATTCGAGCAACGCGCGGTAGATCTCGGTCTCGAGGTAGACGGGCAATAGCCGTTCGAGGATCTGCTCCGGCTCGGGCTCGTAGATGAAGTCCGCGCTCGGGCCCTCCTCGTCGCGCATAGACTCCTCCGCCGACAGCACGTCCTCGCGGATCGGCAGCAGCTCGGTCTCCGTCACTCGCTGCACGAGGGCCGACTCGTAACGGTTGTAGAGCAGGACGACACGGTCGACCTCCTCCGCCTCGTACAGCTCGGCCAGCTTGTGGCCGATCGCCTGCGCGTCGTTGTAGCCAGGCTTGTCGGCGAAGCCTGCCCACTGCGCCGTCAGCTCGTAGCGGCGAAAGCGGAGCGTCGAGGCGCCCTTGCGCCCGACCGCGAGCCACACGACCTCCTGCCCCCGTGCGCGCGCCTGGCGTTCGAGCTCGAACGCGCGACGCAGCACCTGCCCGTTGAAGGGGCCGGCGAGACCGCGATCTCCCGTCACGACGACGAACGCCACGCGCCGCACCTCGTCGCGCTGCTGCAGGAGCGCGAGATTGCGAAACGAGGAGGCCGCCCGGGCCGTGCCGATCATCAGCTCCTGCATCCGGTCGGCGTACGGCCGCATCTCCTCGATGCGGCTCTGCGCGCGCCGCAGCCGGGCGCCCGCGACGAGCTCGAGCGCCTTCGTGATCTTGCGCGTGTTGCGGACGGAGGAGATCCGCCGCCGGAGGTCCTGGAGAGACGCCACGCGCTAGACGAGCGACTCGTCCTCGACGTTGAACCCGTTCTTGAACTTCTCGATCTCGCCGCTCAGCTTCACGGCGGTCTCGTCCGACAGCTCGCCCGACTCGCGGATCTGCTTGTAGACCTCGCCGTCGGCGCGAAGGTGCTCGCGCAGCTCGTCCTGGAACCGCGAGACCTGCGCAGTCGGGACGTCGTCGAGGAAGCCCTCGTTGCCGGCGTAGATCGCCGCGACCTGCTCCTCCATCGGCCACGGGGCGTACTGCGGCTGGTTGAGCGTCGCGACCATCTTCTCGCCGCGCGTCAGGGCCTGCTGGGTCGCGCGGTCGAGCTCGGAGCCGAACTGCGCGAACGCCTCGAGCTCGCGGTACTGCGCCAGGTCGAGCCGCAGGCGGCCGGCGACCTTCTTCATCGCCTTCGTCTGCGCCGACGCGCCCACGCGCGACACCGAGATGCCGACGTTCACGGCCGGGCGGACGCCCGAGTAGAAGAGCTCCGACTGGAGGTAGATCTGCCCGTCGGTGATCGAGATCACGTTGGTGGGGATGTACGCCGACACGTCGCCCGCCTGCGTCTCGATGATCGGCAGCGCCGTCAGCGAGCCGGCTCCGTTCTCGTCGTTCAGCTTGCACGCGCGCTCGAGCAGCCGCGAGTGGAGGTAGAACACGTCGCCCGGGAACGCCTCGCGGCCCGGTGGCCGGCGCAGCAGCAGCGACAGCTGGCGGTACGCGTCCGCGTGCTTCGAGAGGTCGTCGTACATCACGAGCGCGTGCTTGCCGCTGTAGAGGAAGTACTCGCCCATCGCGCAGCCGGCGAACGGCGCCATCCACTTGATCGGCGCGGCCTCGCTCGCGGAGGCGGTGACGATGGTCGTGTACTCCATCGCACCCTCCTCGCGCAGCCGCTCGTAGATGCCCGCGACGGTCGATGCCTTCTGGCCGATCGCGACGTAGATGCACTGCACGTCGGTGTCGCGCTGGTTGAGGATCGTGTCGATCAGGATCGCCGTCTTGCCCGTCGAGCGGTCACCGATGATCAGCTCGCGCTGGCCGCGGCCGACGTTCGTCATCGAGTCGATCGCCTTGATGCCGGTCTGGAGCGGCTCCTTCACCGGCTGGCGCTCGACGACGCCCGGCGCCTTGAACTCGAGCGGCCGCGTCTCGGAGGCATCGATCGCGCCGCGCCCGTCGAGCGGATTGCCGAGCGGATCGACGACGCGACCGAGCAGCGCCTCACCCACCGGGACGCTCGCAACGCGACCGGTGCGCCGCGCGGGCTCGCCCTCGCTGACCTGCTCCCAGTCGCCGAAGAGCGCGACTCCGACGTCGTCCTCCTCGAGGTTGAAGGCGAGGCCGGTGACGCCGTGCTCGAACTCGAGCATCTCGAGCGAGCCGGCGTTCTCGAGCCCGTAGACGCGGGCGATGCCGTCGCCGATCTGGAGGACGGTGCCGACCTCGGCGAGGTTGGTCTCGACGTCGTATTGCTCGATCCGCTCGCGCAGGATCGCGGTGATCTCTTCGGGACGCAGCTTCAAGTCGTCTCAGCTCCTCAGGTCTTCACGAGTTCTTGTCTCAGTCGTTCCAGCCTTCCGCGCACGCTCGCGTCGACGCGAAGCGAGCCCGCCTGCAGGACGATGCCGCCGACGAGGGCGGCGTCGACCTTCTGCGTCGCCTCGACCTTGCGGCCGGCCGCGTCCTCGATCTGCTTCAGGATCGCCTTCGTCTCGGCCTCGCTCAACTCGCGCGCCGTCGTCAGCTCGACGGTCAGGCGCCGCTCCTCGCGCGCCATGAGCCGCTCGAACTCCTTCGCGATGTCCTCGATCTCGGCCGCACGGCCCTTTTCCGCCACCACCTGGAGGAAGTTGGTGAACAGTGGCTCCTCGTCGCCCGCGAGGTCGGCGAGGATCTTGGCCTTGGCGCTCGACTCGAGCTGCGGGTTGCGCAGGACCGCGCGGAGTTCCGGCGAGGAGGCCGCAGCAGCCGCGAAGTCGGACAGCGCCTCGTGCACCTGCGCGAGCTTGCCCGCGTCCTTCGCGGCGCCGAAGATCGCTTCGGCGTAGATGCGGTGCGCGACGGCCATCGGCTAGGCCGACTCCTCCAGGCGGGAGAAGTCGAGGCCGGCGATCGCCTCCGAGATGAGCTCGCTGTCGCGCTCGGAGTCGAGCGTGCGCCCGACGACGCGTGAGGCCGCCTCGAGCGTGAGGTCGGCGACCTCGGTGCGGATCTGCTGGAGCGCGCGCGCCGTCTCGGCCGCGATCTCCTTGCGCGTCTCCTCGAGCCGACGCTGCCGCTCGGTCTCCGTCTCCGCGCGCATCCGCTGTTCCATCGACTCGCGCGTCTTGCGCGCCTCCGAGAGAATCGACTCGGCCTGGCTGCGAGCCTCCGCGATGAGCTTCCTGTGCTCCTCGAGCAGCCGCTGCGCCTCGTCGCGGGCGTTGTCGGCGGCCTCGATCGAGCGCTGGATGGCCTCACGCCGGGCGTCGATGATCCCCTGGATCCGGCCGAACGCATACTTACGCAGGACGAAGAAGACGATCAGGAAAAAGAGGATCGTCCAGATCATCAGCCCCGGGATGATCTTGGTGAGCGGGCTGGAGACGGCGACGAGCATCTACTTGACGAGCACGAAGCCGAGGAAGCCGCCGACGAGGCCGTAGAACACGACCGCCTCCGTGAGGGCGAAGCCGAGCCACATGATTCCCTGCAGCTCGCCGCGCAGCTCCGGCTGGCGGGCGACCGACTGGATCATCGACGCGAACACGGTGCCGATGCCGATGCCGGCGCCGAGTGAGCCGAGGCCCATGCCGAGCCCGAAGCCGAGCGCCTGAGCGGCCTTGATTGTGCTTGAGGTTGCAGCGAGCAGGTGGAGCACCGGTTCCTCCTTAGTGGGCCGGCTCGATGGCCGTGCCGATGTAGATGGCGGTCAGAGCGGAGAAGATGAACGCCTGGATCGCGACGACGATGACGACTTCGAAGAAATAGAAGATCAGGCCGAGCAGCAGAAACGGCGGCGTCGCGATCCAGAAGGTGACGCCGGAGAGGATGAACAGCAGGCCGATGCAGACGAGGATCAGCATGTGGCCCGCGACCATGTTCGCGTAGAGCCGGACGCTGAGGCTGATCACGCGGAAGACGTGCGAGATCGTCTCGAGGACGGCCATGATCGGGATCATCGCCTTCGGCACGCCGGACGGCACGAAGCTCTTGAAGTAGCCCGGCCCGTTGTAGCGGACTCCCTCGACGTGGGTGAAGACCACGCTGAGGACGGCGAGCACGAGCGTCACCGACAGCTGAGAGGTGACGGCGTAGATCCCCCACGTCGGCACGCCGTGCCACGTCTGTCCGGTCAGCGGCAACGGGATGAAGCCCACGAGGTTCATCGTGAGGATGAAGAGGAAGAGCGCTGCGACGTAGGGGAACCAACGGCCGATGGCCTTCGACGGCAATCCCTGCTCCGCGATCTGCGTCTGCGCGAGCTCGTACAGCGCCTCGCCGACCGTCTGCCGTCGGCCCGGCAGCAATGCGAGGCGGCTGCGCATCGTGAAGATCCCGAACAGGATCGTCAGGAGAGCGGAGATCGCGAGGTAGACGACGGCCCTGTTGATCGACATGTCGATCGGGCCGAGATGGATCCCGACCCACTGCTTGAGCTCGAACTCGTCCGCCGGATTGAACGTGCCGGCGAGTGTGAGCAGTCCGCTCATCCGAGCTTCTCCCCACCGAAGTATTCGAGGAGCGAGACACCGAGCGACAGGGAGTACGCGAGTGCATATACCGCGAGCGCCGCAAGCCCGACGTGTCGGTCGCCGAGAGTTACAGCAGCGAGCACCACTATCACGCCGATGCCGCGGAAGGAGTGGCCGAGCGCGACGAGTCCCGAGAAGCCGAGGTGGTCGGCGCCGGTCGGCACGCGCGCCAGCCAGAGCCCGAGCGCCTCGCCGGCGGCCCAGAGAACCGCGGCGATCGCCCAGCCGCCCAGCGGGAAGCCGGCGACGAGGAAGACCGGCAGCGCGAGCGCGACGACGCCCGCTCCGGCGAGCATGGGCGCTCTGCGGCCCGGAACGGGTCGCGGCGTGGACAGGATCCCGTTCATCACGAGAAGTAGCCCTTGAACCTGCGATAGACGGCGAAAACGCCGGCGGGGAGCCCGACGACCACCCCTGCAAGCGCGCCGTAACCCGTGTTCCCGGCAGCCCAGCCGGCGAGCGCGCCCGCGCCGCCGCAGACACCCATGGCGCCAGCCAGGACTGCGCCCGCTTCCACGGGCTGGAACGACGAGCGAGATGTCCCCTCCATCCGAGGCGAGAATACCAGCGCCAGGCCGTCCGCGAAGGGGTACTTTGTGACACTCGAAACCCGCATGGATACTCAACCTCGCGTGTTGTTCGTGCACGGTTCCGTCGTCAACGCGGAGCTGACCTGGAGCGCCCAGAAACCGCTTGCCGACCGCGTCGACATCGTGGCGCCCAACCGGCGCGGCTTCCCTCCCGGGCCCGACGTCGAGCGGGTCGATTTCGAGGACGAGGCGGTTTGGCTCGAATCGTTTCTCGTGCCCGGGACGCACCTCGTGGGGCACTCGTACGGCGGGTTGATCGCGCTGCTCGCTGCCGCGCGGCGACCCGAGCTCGTGCGCTCGCTCACGGTGATCGAGCCGCCGGCGTTCGGGATCGCGCGCGGCCGGCCCGGCGTGAACGAGTTCATCGACGCGATCGACCGGCACTGGAGCGACGGGCCCGGCGATTCCGGGGAGTTTCTGCGCGGCTTCCTCGCGCTCGTCGGCACGTCGTCGCCGCCGGGGGACTTCACGGCCGAGTTGCTGCAAGGGGCGCGAACGCTGAGGGTCGAGCGCTCGCCGGCCGAGGCAGTCATCCCCTTCGACGATCTCGCGCGCGCTCCGTTCCCGAAGCTCGTCGTCTCCGGCGCGCATCACGTCGCGTTCGATGCCGTGTGCGACGTGCTCGAGGAGCGGCTGAGCGCCGAGCGCGCCGTTCTCCCAGGCGCCGGTCATTCGGTTCAGCGCCTCGGCGAGCCGTTCAACGACCTCCTAGCGCGCTTCGTCGCCGGCGCCGAAGCCTGAAGCGATCTCGAGCGCGTACGAGAGCATCCGCTCGCCCGTCGCAGCGTCGTGACGGCGGAGCGACCACTCCGCCTGGCGGACGCAGAGATGCGCCTGGTACACCGCGCGACGACCCGCATCCAGCGAGCCGACCGCCTCCTCGAGGCGCGGCGTCCCGGGCGCGTAGAACGCGAGCGTGACAAGGTCGAACTGCGGATCCCCGGGACGCGAGCCCTCCCAGTCGATGACGCCGCTGACCCGGCCGCCGTGGACGAGGACGTTGTCGGGCGTGAAGTCCCAGTGGACGATTGCGTCCGCTTCCGGCACGCGCTCGCCGAAGCGCCGGACGGCGTCTTGACAGCGCGCTAGCAGCTCGCGCGAGCGGTCTGAATGCTCGCGAAGCGCCGCGAGGCGCAGGTACGAGCGAGCGCCGGACCGGACCGACGCCGCGACGACGCGCCGCCACGAGCCCGCCGGCGGCACCGGCGCCGGGAACGGCTCGGCGTGGAGCTCGAGCAACGAGAGCAGCCCGGCCGCGATCTCGTCGGGCAACGGACACCACGGCTCGAGTGGCTCGCCCGGCAGCTCCTCCTGCAGCGCCCAGTCGGATTCGACGTCGACGTACCGAGGCGCCGGGTACCCGAGGTCGCGCAGCCGCGCGGTCACTGCGGCGGCCCGTGCCGCACTTCTCCCCCGCTTCAGCACGAACGCCCGCCCGGCTTCGTCGAGCCACCGCTCCGCGCCGATCTCGCCGCCCGCGTAGCGGCGGTCGAAGGAGAGGTTCAGGCGCTCTTCCGCAGCGGATCCCCGGGCTTGCGTCGTCGCTGGATCCGGTTGCCGAGTTTCACGATCTCGAGCACGTAGACGACGTAGACGGAGAACAGCACCGCCAGGAACGCGATCCCGGCGGCGAGCAGCGTCCACCAGAGATGCCAGACGCCGTGGGCGCGGAACGGGACGAAGCGGGTCGCGAACGCCGCGGCCGCGAGCGTGATGCACCAGCCCCAGATCGTCAGCGCAGCCCGCCGCTGCGAGAAGCCGCGCCGCAGGAAGCGATGGTGCAGATGCGCTTGATCCGCCTCGAAGACCCGCTCCCCGTGCTTCAGCCGTCGAACGACGACGAAGGTCGTGTCCACGATCGGCACGGCGAGGACGAGCAGCGGGAAGAACAGGGCCACGGTCGCGGCCGTCTTCAGGAGGCCCTGCACCGAGACCGCGGCGAGCACGTAGCCGAGCAGGAGCGCGCCGGAGTCGCCCATGAAGATCCGCGCGGGATAGAAGTTGTGTCGCAGGAACCCGAGGCAGGCGCCGAAGACGATCGCGGACAGGATTGCCGCGTCGGTCTTGCCGAGCGAGAGCGCGATCACGCTGAAGGTGAGCCCCGCGATCGCCGCAACTCCCGCCGCGAGCCCGTCGAGCCCGTCGAGGAAGTTGACCATGTTCATGATCGAGACGACCCAGACGATGGTGAGCGGGATCCCGACGCCCGACGACAGCGTGTGGATGCCGAGAAACGGGAACGTGAACCGGTCGACCCAGACGCCGAATCCGGTCAGGACGCCGGCCGCAGCGATCTGCCCGCCGAGCTTTCCGAACCACGGAAGCCCTCGGTAGTCGTCGACGATCCCGACCGTGACCGCGACCGCGGCGCCAAGGAGGAGACCGCGGTTCTGATGACCGCCGGGAAGGAACGCGAGCGCCGGGACGAGCAGGCCGAGGAAGAGCGCGAGCCCGCCGAGGCGCGGCACCGGCAGCTGGTTGATTCGCCTGCCGCCCGGAGCGTCGACGACACCGAGCCGCCTCGCCATCCCACCCACGGCCGGTGTCAGGAGCACGACCACGGCGCACGCGACGACGGCTCCCCAGATGACGCTGAGGTGATCGCCGAGCTGGTCGAGAACGCTGAGGTGCGGGCTGGTCGCCGCGAGCACGCCGTCAGCGTACTTCGCGGCCGGGCCGCGTTTTCCCTAATCCCAGGTGACGGCGAGCCGGCCCGCGACGTCCGGGAGCGGGAGCGACTGCGCTTCCACCTCGACCGCGTCGCGCTCGGCGCGCGTCAGCTTGCGCCAGGGCTCGATCGAGAGCTTCGCCTGCACTCGCCGCCACGTTCCGGCGATCTCGCCCGAGACGAGGACGGCGCCGGGCCAGACGCGTGGCGTCCACAGCGATGCGCGCTGCGCGGCATGGGGGACGAGCAGCTCTCGGTCGGCTCCCTGCATGAGCCAGTAGGAGTCACCGCTCGGCAGAAGGCGTGCGGTGGCCGGCGCTCCCGGAGGCTCGCGGAGCACAGCCTCGTCGCGGGAGAGGATCCACGCCCCGCCGATCGGCGTGCTCACCGGCGTGAGTGAGCCCTTGAGCGAATCGAACGTGGCGCCCGCCTCTGCAGCCCCGACGCCGGCCCACGTCGCGAACGCGTCCGGCGTGGTCGGGCCGTAGACGTGCAGGTAGCGGCGCGCGAGCTCGCGGCGAGCCTCGAACGGGTCGATATCGGGCCGCGGCACCGTCCAGACGACGGGCGCCCGCGCTCCTTCCCAGCGGATCAGCACAGTGCCGGTCGCGGTTGCGTACCGCATCCGATTGCCGACGCCGATGCCTCGACCGAGCTCGCGATCGGTCAGCCGCCGCCCGGCAAGGTAGGCGTGCATTCGCGCCGCGAGCTCATCCGCCCTCTGCCGCCCGCGTTCGTCGTCCGGCAGACGCGCGAGCGTGAAGATCGCGTGGTCGCGCGCAGGCACGACAAAGACGCTGAAACGCGGACCCCAGACCTGGACGAGCGCCGGATCCTCCCAGCTCGCCGGGTGCGCGCCGTCGACGCGCGCGTGGATCGAAAGCAGCGCCGCCCGCGGCATGCTGTCCTGCAGCCCCGCCCACGCCGCCTTCCGGAGCGAACGCGCACCCGGCGGGAGCCGCTCGTCGAGGGCTCCGACCCGCCGGCGGAAGGCGAGAATCTGCGCGCGCGTGAGCTCCAGCGGGGACAGAGGCATTGCGGCAAGACCATACGGGCGTAGGATCGGCGGATGGGCGAGTTCGCGACGCCGGCCGATCTGATGCACAACCGCGGGTTGATCGCCGATCCCGAGGGCTTCGCACGCGAGAAGGGAGCGGCCTCGTGGCTCTACCTCTGCGGCGAGGAGTTCGCCTCGATGGAGGGCGGCATGTCGTACGCGGACGTCGAGCGCTCCGTCCCCGTTTCCGCGAGTGTCGTGTCCGACCCGCCGACGCCACTCGACCTCGACCTCGCTCGGCGGCAGATCGAGGCGCTCGACGGCCTCCCGAGGCCGACGCTCGTGACCTGTCGGACCGGGCCTCGCTCGTCCGCGTTGATCTACCTCTACGCGGGGTTGCGGGACGATGCGTCGGCCGAGGACGTTCTCGCGCGAGCCGAGGCCGACGACGCTCCGTTCGTGCAGTCGGACGAGCTACGAGCCTGGGTCGCCAACGGTCTCGAGAAGCTCTCCTAGCGGTCGCTCGGCAAGCCACTTCTCGACCTGCCTCGGCGACGTGAACCGGAGGACGGCCGGCGCGTCCGGGTCGATCTCCCATGCCCGCATCCGCTCGCGCTTGCGGTTGAAGGACCTGAAGTGCCAGCCGACGATCGAGTCCCGCGAGAGCAGATGGCCGAACGACTCGCGGTTGCCGTTGCAGATCGGGCGACCGTCGATCGAGCGGGCGACGCTTCGGCGCAGGAGTCTGACGAGCGAGAGCCAGCGCGGGAAGTCGAGCGCGACGACGACCTCGGCGCGCGCGAGAGGGACGTCGAGCCACTTTCCGTACGCCGTGTCGAGAATCCAGCGCTCGCCGTTGCAGATCGCCTCGATCCGGCGTCGTTGCTCCTCGTCCGGAACCATGACCCAGCCGGGCTCCCAGGTCAGCTCGTCGACGGCGTGCCACGGAATGCCCGTTGCCGCCGAGATACGCTCGGCGAGCGACGTCTTGCCGGAGCCCGTCACGCCATAGACGATCACACGCTCGGGCATGACCGGAGAAGCTAGCGTCTCGGGGCGATGACGAAGCAGGACGAGTTCCGGCAACTCCACGAAGCGGGCTGCTTCGTGATGCCGAATCCGTGGGACGTCGGTAGCGCGGTCGTACTCGAGCAGATGGGATTCAAGGCGCTCGCCACGACGAGCGCCGGCTTCGCATGGACGTTGGCCCGCCCGGACAACGGAGTCCGGCGCGACGAGGCTCTCGCGCACCTGCGCCAGATCGCCACTGCGGCTCGGATTCCCGTGAACGCGGACTTCGAGAACGCATACGCCGACGATCCGCACGGGGTTTCGGTGAACGTGAAGCTCGCCACTGCGACCGGGATCGCGGGGTTGTCGGTCGAGGACTCCACCGGCGACCCGGGCGCGCCGCTCTACCCCTTCGACCTCGCCGTCGAACGGATCCGCGCGGCCAGGCGCGCGATCGACGAGAGCGGCACCGGCGTCGTCCTCACCGGCCGCTCCGAGGGATTCGTCGCGGGCCGACCCGATCTCGAGGAGACCATCCGCCGGCTGACGGCCTACGCCGACGCCGGCGCCGACTGCCTCTACGCGCCGGGGATCTGCACCACCGAGCAGATCTCGGCCGTCGTCGAGGCAGTGGCCCCGAAGCCGGTGAACCTGCTCGTCCACGCGCCGTTCACGACCGCCTCGGAGGCAGCCGGCCTCGGCGTGCGCCGCATCAGCGTCGGAGCCGCGCTCGCCCGAGCCGCGTGGGCTGGAACTCTCGCCGCCGCGGAAGAGATCGCCTCGGAGGGCACGTTCTCGCGGTTCCAGGGATCGCCGGACGTCAACGCCATCTTCCGCCAGTCGGTCGCACCCGGGTTCTTCGCCGGAACGCGCTCCGACCCGGCTACGTAGGCGGCGCCTACTTCGTGCCGTAGAGCCGATCGCCGGCGTCGCCGAGGCCCGGAACGATGAAGCCGCGCTCGTCGAGCGCCCGGTCGACGGCCGCGCACACGATGTGCACGTCCGGATGCTGCCGGTGCACTTCCTCGATCCCCGGCGGCGCGGCGACGATGCAGACGAGCGTCACCGACTGCGCGCCCGCGTCCTTCACCGCGCCGATCGCCGCGCAGCTCGAGTGGCCCGTCGCGAGCATCGGGTCGAGCACGATCGCGTCCCGCTCCGCCAGGTCGTCGGGCAGCTTGAGGTAGTACTGGACGGGCTCGAGCGTCTGCTCGTCGCGGTACATCCCGACGAAGCCGACACGCGCGCTCGACACGAGCGAGAGCACACCGTCGAGCATCCCGACCCCGGCCCGCAGCACAGGGCAGACGGCGACCTTCTTGCCCGAGATCCGCTGCGCGGTCATGGTCTCGAGCGGCGTCTCGATCTCCGTGTCCTCGGTCGCCATGTCCTTCGTGGCCTCGTACGTGAGGAGGAGCGTGATCTCGTTCGCGAGCTTGCGGAAGTGGACGGTCGGGGTCTCCCTGTCGCGCAGGTAGCTGAGCTTGTGCTGGACGAGCGGATGCTCGACCACCGTCAGGCGAGGCTCGATCACGCGACGTAGGTCGTATAGCCGCGGAATCCCTCGTAGAGCGGGCGCTTCGCGCAGAGCGCGGCGACCCGACCGCGAAGCGCGCCCGTGTCCGGCGATTCGATCAGCGCCTCGCAGATGATCCGGCCCACCTCGCGGCAGTCGTCGTCGTCGAAGCCGCGCATCGTTATCGCCGGCGAGCCGAGTCGGATTCCCGAGGTCACGAACGGCGAACGCTCGTCGAACGGGATCGTGTTCCGGTTGACGGTGACGGAGATCTCGTGCAGCCGCTCCTCCGCGGCCTTCCCCGTCCACTCGGAGTCGCGCAGGTCGACGAGCAGGAGGTGTGTGTCGGTGCCGCCCGTCACGAGCGACAGCCCGCCCTCCAGCAGAGCCTCGCCGAGCGCGTCGGCGTTGCGGCGGACCTGTGTCTGGTACTCCCGGAACGCGTCGGTCATCGCGATCCGGAAGCACGTCGCCTTCGCGGCGATCGTGTGCTCGAGCGGGCCGCCCTGCATCCCCGGCATCACGGCCGAGTCGATCGCCTTCGCATGCTCCTCGCGGCAGAGGACGAAGCCGGCGCGCGGGCCCGCGAGCGTCTTGTGCGTCGTCGAGGTCACGAAGTCGCAGTGCTCGACCGGGTTCGGGAGGAGCCCCGCCGCGACGAGGCCCGAGAAGTGCGCCATGTCGCAGAGGAGGAGCGCGCCGACCTCGTCCGCGATCGCGCGGAATCTGTGGGTTTCGACCGTCCGGGGATACGCAGACCCGCCGCACACGATCACCCTGGGCCGCGCTTCCTTCGCCTTCGCGAGCACGTCGTCGTAGTCGACGAGCATCGTCTCGGGCGAGACGCCGTAGTGAACTGCGTTGTACAGGCGGCCCGAGAAGTTCACCTTGTGGCCGTGCGTGAGGTGGCCGCCCTGGTCGAGCCGCAGCGCCATCAGCGTGTCGCCCGGCTCCATCACCGCGGCGTAGACGGCCATGTTCGTCTGAGCGCCCGCGTGTGGCTGCACGTTCGCGTGCTCGGCTCCGAACAACTCCTTCGCGCGGTCGATCGCGAGCTGCTCGATCTGGTCGACGACCTCGCAGCCGCCGTAGTAGCGGCGTCCCGGATAGCCCTCGGCGTACTTGTTCGTCGGGACCGACCCGACGGCCTCGAGGACGGAGGGCCAGGTGAAGTTCTCGGACGCGATCAGCTCGATCTGGCCGCGCTGGCGCTCGAGCTCCTCGCCGATGAGCCGCGCGATCTCGGGGTCCAGCTCGTCGAGGCCGGCGTGCCTCAACTCGCTGAACGTCGCCTGGGTGGTCGCCACGGTTTCGATGCTACTCGGGAACGACGCCCGCGCCCTGGCGAAGGATGCGCGGCGCACCGCTCGTGAGGTCGACCACCGTCGACGGGACGCCCGGGAGCTCGCCTGCGTCGACGATCGCGCCACAGGCGGCGCGGATCTCGTCGGGCACGTCCTCGACGCGACGCGGGTCCGCCCCGCCGGCGAGGTTCGCGCTCGTCGCGGCGACGACGCCGACCTCCTTGACGACCGCAGCAGCGGCCGCCGGAAGATCCGGCACCCGGATACCGACGTCCCCGAACACGAGCGTGAACGGCCCCGGCAGGTACCGCGCGAGGACGGATGGATCGAGCCCCGGGACGACTGCGACGAGCGCATCGACGTCGGCTGCCAGCAGCGCGACCGGCTTCGAACGGTCGCGGCCCTTGAGCTCGTAGAGCACGTCCTCGCGCTCCGGCAGCGTGCAGAGCCCGTAGACGGTGTCGGTCGGAAGGATCACCGCACGGCCGGCACGCAGTGCGGCGACCGCCTGCTCGCTCACAGCAGGAACCCGGTCAGGGCCGCCCGGAACGCCGCGGGCTGCTCGACGTAGAGGAAGTGGCCCGTGCCGGGGATCGTGACGAGCCGCCCGTCTCGCAGCTCGCGAACGATCGCCTCGCCGCAGACCGGCCCGGCGATCATGTCGTCGTCGCCCGCGACGACCAGCGTCGGGACGGCGATCGCGCGGAGCTCCGAGCGAAGATCGAGCGTCGGGAACTCGACCGTGTTGAACTGCCGAAGCGGCTCCGAGCTCGCGAAGTCGGAGGAGAGCTCGCGCCCGACCCGCTCATTGCCCTCCCAGCGGTGGAAGTAGAGCGGTGCCTGCCGCTGCGTGTTGGCGACGAGCTCCTTCGCGGACGAAAGCTCGCCTGCTTGCTCCTCCTCGATCGCCTGCTGCGCCTCGGCGAACCACGGCTGGCCGCGACGCGCCTCGATCCCCCGCTCCATCGCAGCCTGCGCCTCGGCGTCCCAGAGAGCCAGGGTGGCGGCGAGCACGAGCCGGCCGACGCGCGAGCCATGCGTCGCTGCATACGCCATCGCGACCATCCCACCGTGCGAGAAGCCGAGCAGGTCGATCTGCTCGACGCCCAGGTGCGCGCGCAGCGCCTCGACGTCGGCGGCATACGCGGGAAGCGAGTAGTCCTCCGCCGGGTCCGAGCCCGCCGACCCGCGCGGGCTCAGGAGCACGAGCTCGAACGAGTCGTCGAGGCCGGCGAAGTCGCGGAACTCGGCCGAGGAGCAGCCGGGGCCGCCGGGATGGCAGACGAGGAGCGACCCGGTGCCGCGGCGCTCGTACGAGAGCGTGAGCCCTTCGGGTGTCGTGAAGATCTCGATCACGGACGCCTCCCTTCGACGACCCTATCGCGGCCCGTGAGGTCGGCGGTCACGGCCACGTCGGCGTAGCCGAGCCGCTCGAGCATCGCCGCGACCTCGAGCGGCTGGTCGTCGCCGGTCTCGAAGACGAGGAAGCGTGTCTGCGCGGCGCGTGCGAGTCGCTCGTGCTCGCCGCTGCCGATGAGTGCGACGCCGGGCTCGAAGCCCAGCTCCGGCTGCAGCCCCTCCACGTCCCCCACGTACGGTGGATTCGCGACGACGAGGTCCCAGCCCTCGGCCGAGACCTCGGCGCCGTCGCCTTCGCGCAGCTCGACGTCGAGCCCGAGCCGCTCCGCGTTCTCGCGCGCCAGCGAGAGAGCCTCGCGCGAGACGTCGACCCCGGTCACCTGCGCGCCGGGCCGCTCGTCCCTGAGTGCGAGCGCAATCGCCCCCGAGCCGACGCCGACGTCGAGAATCCGTGGCCGGTCGATTCCTGCCGCGAGCGCGAGCGCGCGCTCGACGAGCGTCTCTGTCTCGGGCCGCGGCACGAGCGCCCGCGAGTCCGTCCTCAGGGTCAGCCGACGGAAGCCCCACTCCCCGAGGACGTAGGCGAGCGGCTCACGCGCCTCACGGCGGACGAGCAGAGGCTCCAGGCCCGCCACCTCGTCGTCGAGACGCGCCGCGAGCCCGGTGCGCGTCGTCCCCAGGCGGTGCGCGACAAGCCACTCCGCGTCGACGCGCGGCGTCTCGACTCCTGCCGCTGCGAGCCTCCGCTCGGCCTCCGCGAGCGCTTCCCGCGCGGTCACTCGCACGCCGTTCAGCTGCTCAGTACGCGGCGCCGGTCGTCTGCGGCCAGCGCCTCCGTGAAGTCGTCGAGCTCGCCCTGGAGGATCCGGTCGAGCTGGTGGACGGTCAGCTTGACGCGGTGGTCGGTGAGCCGGTTCTCGGGGAAGTTGTAGGTGCGGATCTTCTCCGCTCGCGCACCCGAGCCGATCTGCGAGTTGCGCGTCGCGTCGAGCTCTGCGCGCCGCCGCGCGAGCTCGCGCTCGTAGAGCCGCGCCCGCAGGACGCGCATCGCCTTCTCGCGGTTCTGCAACTGCGACTTCTCGTCCTGCATCGAGACGACCACGCCTGTCGGAAGGTGAGTGATGCGGACGGCCGAGTCGGTCGTGTTGACGGACTGGCCGCCGGGCCCGGTCGAGCGATAGACGTCGATCTTGAGGTCGTTCGGATCGATCTCGACCTCGACCTCCTCGGCCTCGGGCATCACGGCGACGGTCGCCGTGGACGTGTGGATGCGACCCGCGCTCTCCGTCTCGGGGACGCGCTGCACACGGTGCGTGCCGCCCTCCCACTTGAAGACGGAGTACGCGCCGTCGCCCTTGACGGCGAAGGTCGCCTCCTTGTAGCCGCCACCGTCCGATGGGCTCGTCTCGAGCTCTTCGACCTTGAAGCCGCGCCGCTCGGCGTACCGCGCCAGCATCCGGTAGATGTCGCCGGCCCAGAGCGCGGCCTCGTCTCCGCCGACGCCCTGGCGAACCTCGACGATCACGTCCTTGCGATCGGCCGGATCCGTCGGGACGAGGGCGAGCCGAAGCTCCTCCTGCAGGCCGCCCGCGCGCTCCTCGAGCTCGGGAACGAGCTCGCGCAGATCGGCGTCCTCGCGCGCGGCAGAAAGATCGTCGCGCGCCGACTTCCACTCCTGGGCGAGCTTGTACGGCTGCTCGAGCTCCTTCAGGCGCCGCCCGACGTCCGCCGCCTCGCGGTGGTCGTTGTAGACGGCCGGGTCGGCCATCCGCGTCTGCAGCTCCTCGTAGTTACGCTCGAGCTCAGCGACGAGGTGGTCGAAATCGGTCGCCATGGGAAGCCAAGGGTAAAGCCGCCGGGGAGGTTGGAGGAATGTCTGTCGTCGACGAGGTCACCGAAGCCAACGAGCGCTACGCGGCGACGTTCGCCAACCGGGGCCTGCAAGCGGCCCCGCGCAAGAAGCTCGCGGTCGTCACCTGCATGGACGCGCGCCTCGACCCTGCCCGCTTCCTCGGCCTCGCAGAGGGCGACGCCCACGTGATCAGGAACGCAGGCGGACTCGTGAACGAAGAGACGATCCGCTCCCTCGTCATCTCCCGCCACCGGCTCGGGACCGAGGAGGCGCTCGTGATCGGACACACCGACTGCGGGATGCTCACGATCACGAACACCGACCTCTACGAGAGGCTCGGGCCCGAGTCGGAAGGCATCGACTTCCTGCCGTTTTCCGACGTGGCCGAGAGCGTGCGCGAGAGCGTCGAGAAGATCCGCGCCCACCCGCTGCTCCCCGACTCGTTCGGAGCGTGCGGATTCGTCTACGACGTCGAGACGGGCCGGATCGAACCGGTCTGACCGGTAACCACTAGGCCATGACCTCGACGCGCTGCGCGCCGGGCGTGCCGGCGGCCTCGAGGTCGAGCACCTCGCGCAGGGCCCGGATGGAGACCTCGAGCTGGTCGAGCGAGGGCTCGCGCGTCGTCAGCCGCTGCAGCCAGAGCCCCGGCGCAAGCAGCGTCATCAGCAGGCGATTCCCCTGGTGCTTGCCCGCGAAGCGGATCAGCTCGTACGCGAGGCCGGCGATGACGGGAAGCAGAAGGATCCGCGTCGCGATCAGCCAGTACCAGGCGGGCCGACCGAAGAACGCGAACACGAACACCGCGATCACCATCACCCAGAGCAGGAACGCCGTCCCGCAGCGCGGGTGGATGAGCGAGTAGCGCTGCACGATCTGCGGCTCGAGCGGCTCGCCGGCCTCGTACGCGTTGATCGCCTTGTGCTCGGCGGCGTGGTACTGGAAGACGCGTCGCAGGTCCGGCAGAAGCGAGATGAGCGACAGGTAGGCGACGAACATCGTGACGCGGATCAGCCCCTCGACGATCACGAACCAGCCGCCGCTGGAGATCGGCAACGCGTCCGTGATCAGCGCCGGCCCGACCTTGAACACCATCACGGCGAAGCCGATCGCGATCGCGAAGGCGAAGATCAGGGCGCCGCGCGACAGCTCCGTCTCGACCTCGCCGTCCTCGCCCTCCTGCTGCGCCGCGTAGTTCGCCGAGATCGCGAGCGCGCGAAAGCCGATTGCGAGCGACTCGCCGAGCGCCATCACTCCTCGGATGACCGGCAGCCGGAAGACCCAGTGGCGCGCCATCGCGGAGTCGATCGGGCGCGAGACCTGCGCGATCTCCCCGGTGGGCGTGCGCACGGCGACGGCCCAGTTGCCGGGAGCGCGCATCATCACGCCCTCGAGGACCGCCTGTCCGCCGACGTTCGCCATGGCTTCTGGCGCCGCTAGCCGCGACGTGCTTGGCCGGCGCGCTCCAGACGGCGCTGGAAGCGCTCGACGCGGCCGCCCGTGTCGACGAGCTTCTGCTTGCCCGTGTAGAACGGGTGGCATTGCGAGCAGATCTCGACGTGAAGCTCCGGCTTCGTGGAGCGGGTCTGGAACGTGTTTCCGCAGGAACACGTCACCGTGGCGATGACGTACTCGGGATGGATGTCGGCCTTCATTGCTTTCCCAAGATAGCAGCGGCCTGCTCGGGCTCCACGTTGCCGCCCGAGACGATCACGGCCACGCCCGGACCTCCGTCGACCTTGCCGGCGAGGACCGCTCCCGCGGCTGCGGCGCCCGCCGGCTCGCACGCGAGCTTGGCACGCGCGTAGAGGAAGCGCATGCCCTCGGCGATCTCTTCTTCGGTCACGAGCACCGTCTCGACCTTCCCTCGGCAGATCTCGATCGGCAGCTCTCCTGCGAACGGCGGCGCGAGGCCGTCGGCGATCGTGTCGGTCTCGACCGGGACGCTGTGCCCGGCTGCGAGGCCGGCGGGAAATGCCTGCGCGCGCTCTGGCGCGACGCCGACGACCCGGGCGCGGCCGTCGAGCGCGGTGACGATGCCGGCGATCAGGCCGCCGCCGCCGGTGCCGACCACGACGGTCTCGAGATCGGGCACGTCCTCGAGCAGCTCGAGCGCGAGCGTCCCGTGTCCGGCGACGACATCCGGGTCGGAGTGGGGATGGACGAAGACCCGCCCTGCCTCCTCCACGACGGCGAGCGTCCGGTCGTACGCGGCCGCCGGATCGGGCGAGGAGAGGTCGACGGTCGCGCCAAAGCCTCGCGTCACCTCAACCTTGAGCGGATTCACGCCTTCCCACATCTGGACGAGGCAGTCGACGCCCTCCTCACGCGCAGCCCAGGCAACGGCCTGCGCGTGGTTCCCGGCCGACCACGTGACGACGCCTCGCTTCCGTTCCTCGGACGGCAGCGAGGCGATTCGGTTGAGCGCGCCGCGTGCCTTGAACGAGCCCGTCTTCTGGAACAGCTCGGCCTTGACGGAGACGCCGAGAGCGCTCGAGCGGAGGCTCGGCGTCCGGTCGATCCGCCCGGCAAGGGCGGCGCGCGCTCGCTCGACGTCCTGGCGGGAAACGGTCACGCAGGCTGAGTCTCGCGCGTCGACGACGCGACCGGGACGCCCAGGCGCACGGTGAAGACGGTGAGCCTGTCCGGGCGGCTCTCGACGTCGACGCTGCCGCCCATCGCGAGCGTCAGCTCTCTCACGATCGCGAGCCCGAGCCCGGTTCCGACCTGCCGCTCGCGTCCGTAGCGCTCGTGGAGGTAGAAGCGTTCGAAGGCGCGCTCGGTGTCGCTCTCGGCGAGGCCCGGCCCCGTGTCCTCCACGCGCAGGATTCCCGGCCCGGTGACGACGCGCACCTCGCCGCCGGGTGGTGTCAAGCGCAACGCGTTCTCGACGAGGTTCGAGACGATCTGGAGAACACGGTCGGCATCTCCGATCGCCGGCGCCGGACCGTCGCTGACCGCGTGTAGCGCCACTGCGAAGCCGTCCGCCTGCTGCTGGTAACGGCGAACGGCGTCCTCCGCCACCTCGGCGAGGTCGATCTCGGAGTTGTGGACGCTGAAGTCGGTGCGGTTCATGCGCGCGAGGTCGAGGAGGTCGTGGACGAGCCTCTCCAGCCGCCGTGCCTCGGACGCGACGGTCGCCGCCGCCTCCTGCGGGTCGACCGCGCCGTCCTCGACCGCCTCGGCGTAGCCGCGGATCGCGGTGAGCGGCGTCTTCAGCTCGTGGCTGACCGAGAGCAGGAAGTTGCGCTCCGCTTCCTGTGCCTGTTGGAGCTGCGCGGCGAGGTCGTTGAAGGCGACGGCGAGCGTCGCGATCTCGGCGGCGCCCTCGACCGGCACGGGCTCCGGGTGCGTGCCGCGGGTGAGGACCCGCGCCGCAGCAGAGATCCGGTCGACCGGCCGCGAGATGCGGCGTGCGAGCAGGAACGCCGCAAGCGCCGCGAGCAGGCCGCCGGCAGCCGCCGCGATCACGAGCCCCCAGACGTACGGCGACAGCGACTCGAGCGAGCTCTGAGGCCGCAGGAGCACGAGATATCCCGGGTTCACGAACCGCGCCGCGACGTAATAGGAGCGGCCGTTGTAGATCACGGTCCCCTGAACCGACTTCGCGCCCTTGGCGAGCTCGTCGCGAGCGCGGGCAGGCAGGATCGCCGGGACGTGTTTCGGGAACCCGAGGGCGAGCTCGCCCTGGCGGGTCAGGGACGCCGGCAGACCCGGGTGACTCTTGATCGGCGCCACCGCGTGCTCCTGGGGCGCAGCGATGAGGTCGGCCTGATGCGAGAGATCACGGAGTGTCGCCCGCTCCACCGCGCGCCGCGTGAGGACGAGGCCGAGCCCGATCGTGAGCGCGACGCAGATGAGGACGACGACGCCGATCGCCCGAAAGAGCCGCGAACGGAGTCCGCTGCCTCGCATCGCTACGCGGAGACGAGCTTGTAGCCGGAGCCGCGCACCGTGCGGATCCCCTCGGGATCGCCGAGCTTGCGCCGCAACTGCGCGACGTGCACGTCGACCGTGCGGGTGCCGCCGGGATAGGTCATGCCCCAGACGAGATCGAGCAGGCGCTCGCGGGAGAGGACGATCCCCGGGTGCTCGAGGAAGCATGCGAGCAGGTCGAACTCCTTGCTCGTGAGCTCCACCTGCTCTCCGGCGACCGTCACCTCGTGGGAATCCCGCCGCAGGACGACCTCGCGCGCGACGAGCACCTCGTCCTCCGTGCGCTGCTCGGCACGCCGCAGGATGGCCTTGATCCGCGCGGAGAGCTCGCGTGGAGAGAAAGGCTTCGAGACGTAGTCGTCGGCGCCGAGCTCGAGACCGGCGACCCGGTCCGGCTCCTCGTCGCGAGCGGTGAGCATCACGATCGGCACCTTGGAGCCCGCACGAATCCGGCGGCAGACCTCGAAGCCGTCGATGCCGGGAAGCCCGATGTCGAGCACGACGACACGCACCGGCTGGCCGCGCAGCTCCATGAGCGCGTCCTCGCCGCTCCGGCGCCAGACGACGCGCCAGCCGTCCTGCTGCTCGAGGTACTGCTTGACGAGGCGCCCGATCGAGTCGTCGTCCTCCACGAGCAGGAGGGAGCCCCCGGTTGTCCTGGCGGTCACGACCTCAGGATAGGGACGAAGCCGGCGCTGCAGACGGCGGGAAGCCCTTCTTGCCATGCCCCGGCGGGATGCGCTCGACGTCGACAGACGTTGCCGCACCGTTCGCCGGCCACGTCACGAGCACGCGCCAGCGCGGCGCAAGCGCGGTCGGCGCGAGATGGGCGCCGAGGCGCGTGATCACCTTGGTCGCCGGAGAGAGCGGGATCTGCTGGATGTGGCCGCTGGCTTCCTTCAACGTCACCTGCGAAGGGGTCACGCTGATGATGACGCCACGGTCGAGGTTCCACTGGACGTTGTTCTTCTCGTACACCTGGGCCCGGACCATGTTCGGGCCGAAGAGCTGCTGGATCACAGCCTTGCGAAGCGCAAGACCGGGCGACGCGAACCAGAGCGCGAGGTTGAGCGATACGAGGATGACCGCGAGGAGCAGGAAGCGCCGTGAGACCATCGTCACATTGTCGGGGCGCAAGCGCCTCTCAAGGTAAATCCCCTGTAAATCACGTCAAGCTGTACTCGGGCCCGGAGCCGCCCTCGGGCGGCGTCAGACGTCCGCCCTTCGCCGTGATCGCGCCGCACTGGACGCAGTTGGAGGGAGCTACCTCGACTCTCACCGTGCCATCTCCTTCGTCTGCGCCGACCTCGTACACCTGTGCCGGGCACATGTGCGCCCAGAGTTGCGCCACGTCGCTCGGCACCCGGCGCTCGAGCCTGATGTGGTTCGGCTGGTCGTCGCGTGTCTTGTTCCCCGAGGCGAAGACCGACGAGAGCTTGTCGAAGACGAGAGCGCCGTCTGGGGCCGGGTAGCTCTTGTCGCGATCGGTCACGAGAAGCGGCTGATCCGCATCAGGCTCGGCAGGAAGCTTTCCGACCTCGACGCGACCCTTGGACATCGTCATCGCGCTCGCGAGCGCGCCCCCGACGAAGAAGCCGCGCCCGAAGACCTGGCGCATGTTCCGCACCTCGTACAGGTCGTCCCAGATGAAGCTCCC